>Ga0315268_10004406_pt1 | contig 15298 bp, 12 predicted proteins | sample C1_top_MG_FD_204535 | JGI IMG/M metagenome (GOLD analysis project Ga0315268, IMG submission 204535) | Sediment microbial communities from Yellowstone Lake, YNP, Wyoming, USA - C1_top | ecosystem: Environmental > Aquatic > Freshwater > Lake > Sediment | place: USA: Wyoming | collected 2017-08-01
CACAGGAAAATGTGTACATATTTAAGGGAAAGGGACCCGAGCAATTTATCATAGCGTTTATGCCGGGCATATTGGACAGGGGCGAACTGTTCTCCGCAGCTGTGGACATGTTCAAAAGCAGCGCTCCCGACGCTTCCCCGGAAGGGGAGATTGTGGATCTTGAAGTCAACGGAAATCCGGCCAGGTGGGCCATTTATCGCGGGAAGGTCAACAAGTTCACTCTCTTTGGTCTGGTGGGTGGAGTTACTTTAGGGGAAGCCGGTATCGAGTTTATTGGAATTTTGAACGAGGGTGCCAGGAAGAAATGGGGAAGCGAAGTGGAAAAGTCGTTCCAGAGCGTGAGAAAGGTAGGGTCTTCGGTAACCGGTGTGAGTAAGGTCGGGCCCGCTACTCTCGCCGGACCGGCCAAAAAAAGTGAGCCGGTTCAACCCACTCCTTCTGCTCCTAAAATTCAAATCATGGATCCTCCCGCCAAGGCTGAAGGCAAGCCGGTGGAAGTGACCGAGTCGCCCATCACCCTTCGCGGGGTGGCTATGGACGACCGTGGCATTCTGGGTGTGCAAGTAAACGGCCAGCAGGCGGTGATTAAGTCCTCCGGCGATATTCGAGCCGTGGAGTGTTCTTTGTCGGGTGTTGCACTGCAAGAAGGCCTGAACCGTGTTACCGTGGTCGCCACCAATATCGACAAACAGACGAGTGAGACCGTCCTGCCCATTTGGTGGCGGAAGACTGCGCCCACGCCTTCGGCGGCACGCAAGGGCCTGGCCGAGTCGGAAATTGCCGACCTGCTTAAGGGCGATGTGAGCCCCCGTCGGGTCGCCGAATTGGCCCGGGAGAAAGGGGTCGCTTTCGACATGACGCCGGAAGTTGAACGACGCTTGCGCCGTGCAGGCGCGGACGATAGTTTAGTTCAGACGCTGCGCGATCTTTCGGCCAAGCAGCCTTAAGGCCCAACTCAAATCCGCTCGACGGCCGAGGACGTAATCACTCCAGTCGAATAGTTTCCTGGCGGCTTGTGGGGGATTTCACTCTTTCAGAAGACAGCTCGCATGACCTGCCCCCGGCTATGCAGCTTGAACCCCTGCGGGGTTTGGGCCCTTGGGAGCTGGCAGCCACGGCTAATCCGCCGTTCGCATTGAGCGTCGACGCGCCCCGATCCAACGGGGCCCCAGCCGGCGTGGCGATGGAAAATCGCTGCTACAAATCAAAAGACGGGAGAGGGACTGGAGCATGGAAACGGGTATTCAGAAATAAGTTAACGTCGGATTCGAAAGCAGGAATTTCGAGCCCGAAATCGGCCTGGGGAAGGAGCGAGAAAAAAGATAGTTATTTGAAAACAAAGCCACCAAATGATTGAAAACAAGGGGCCGGCAAGCGCGATTTGGAAAACAAAGCCAATGTTGAAAACAGTCAACAGTCGAGAGTCGAAGAGTTGAAAAGTTGAAAAGTCGAAGAGTCGAAAGGGGAAAATGGGAAGCAGGGAGTTGGGAACAAGGCGCGCGGGCCGCGAAGATCAGATTTACCTCTGCCCTCTTGCGCAAGGGCAAGCCGGGAATGCACAATGCTGGCGAGGGAAGATCTGCGAGCAAAACTTGCATTGGGGCGCTGCCAGGGGAATGCAACGTCCTTCCCTCGGGACAGTTCAGGGTATGCGTGAAAACTCAGGCGCCATCCAGCAGAGCGGGGGGCATGACCTGTTGCCCGCGCCATGCGGGGGTAAGGCAAGATGGCGGGGTATAGCCCGCCTCTACGAAAACAGCGGCGGTTCAGGGTCCGCCTGACAGAACCGATTTCCCATGCTCATCAAACCGCGAGAGCCTTTCAGTCTCCATCAAACGCTGCGCTTCATTCTCAGCCCTCCGGCGCTCTTGAATGGGCGGCAGTTCGATCCCCTGCTCGATTACTTCGAAGAGGGCGAGTACCGCCGCGTGGTCGACATCGGCGGCCAACTGGTTCTGTACGGGGTGAAGGAAGAAGCGGCGGCGCGACACCCCGCGTTGCGGGTCCGAATCCTCTCCGGCCCCGAGGACACGACCGCGGCTCGCGCCGTCCTGGGGCAGGTCGAGCGGCAATTCTCCACCGCGCTCGATTTGAACCCCTTCCACAAGCTGGCGGAATCGGATGCGGTGCTGGCAAAGCTGGCGGCGCATTTCCGGGGCATGCGCATTCCCCAGGCGCCGACGGTTTATGAAACCGTCGTGTGCGCCATCCTCGAGCAGCAGGTGAACCTGTCTTTCGCGCACCAAGTAAAGAAGGCCCTGATTGAAACGTATGGCCGCGGGGTGGAGTCCGGGGGCCGGCGGTATAACGCTTTCCCCGAGCCGGCGGCGCTGGCGATTGCCACCCCGCGCCAATTGCGGCGCCTCCAGATTTCCGGGCCGAAAGCGCGTTACATCATCGCGCTCTCCCGCGCCGTACTGGATGGTAGCCTGGACCTCGAGAGCCTGCGCGACCGCGAGCCGACCGCGGCCCACGTGCGCCTGCTGGAGCAGAAAGGCGTGGGCCCGTGGACGGCCCAGTATGTGGGTCTGCGCGCCCTCGGCCACCTGGACTGCCTGCCCGCGGCGGACGTCGGGCTGCAAAAGGCGGTGCGGGATTTCTACGGGTTGCGGAAGATGCCCTCGGCCGCCCGGGTGGAGAGAATCGGCCGCGCCTGGAGCGGCTGGCGCAGCTACGCGACGTTCTACCTCTGGCTGACCTACTGGGAAAATCAGGGATGGAAGAAACAGCTCCTCGCCCAACTGCGCGCCGAAAGGCGAAAGAACCACCGGAGGGACGGAAGGCGATGACGCGCCGAAACCCTGACTTCACCCGACTCTTCCTCCAGCAAGCCCGCAGGGTCCTGGAGGAAATGTACGTGCCGCGCATCCTGCGCTGCCTGGAAATGCTGAGCGGGGAGGAAATCTGGGCGCGTCCCAACGCCGCCTCCAACAGCGTCGGCAACCTGGTGCTGCACCTGGAAGGCAATGTGCGGCAGTGGATCATTTCCGGGCTGGGAGGCGCTCCGGACCTCCGCCAGCGCGACCGCGAGTTCCAGGAGCGGGGACCGCTCCCCCGCCGCGAACTCGCCTCGCGCCTCGAGCGCACCGTGGACCAGGCCTGCCGCGTCCTGCGCAAGCTCTCCGCCCGCGACCTGGCCCGCGTCCATGCCATTCAGGGCTTTCGAGTGACGGGGATGGCAGCAGTCTTCCACGTCGCCGAGCATTTCTCCCACCACGCGGGGCAAATCATCCTGGCAACGAAGATGCTTCGCGGCGTGGACCTGGAATTCACGCACCTGCCCGGCAAACGCCAGAAGACCCGCACGGCTTTTCCCGCTGTTTGAGGTTGGAATGAGGATAGCCGGCTTCGAGAGGAGTCTTCAGCCGTCCGGCGTCCGCCGCGTACCGGCTCTGGTCGGACACCGGGCTTCTATTGTAGTCGATGCACCTGTTTCGCCAGCACGACCAAAGTCCCAGGCGGGACTGTAACGCCATTGATGGCGCCTCCCGAGGGTTCATAGAAAGGCAGACCCTTGATGAGCAGCGTAGGCTGGGCGGTGAGGGCGCCCAATCCCGTTACATTCAGGAAGCGGGTCTGGTAGTTGGTGAGCACGAGGACGGGCGCGCCCTGGAGGAGCGTGCAGCAGGGGGCGAGCTGGAAGGCGCCGGTCTTGTCGTCGGAGCCGGCCTGCACCAGCGTGGCGAAGTTCCCTTGCAGGGTCTGAAGTTTCAGGTAAACCTTATAGGCGGCGACGGTGGTCGTCGTCGTGGTGGCGGGGCCGCTGGGAGTGGTCGTTCGGGTGTATGGCCCGTGAACGATCACCTCTTGCCCAGCCGCCAGCGCGGTCGGGCCAAAGGACAGACCCGCGAAGTTGGCGCGGCGCGACGAGTATTGGTACGCTGTGGTGGAGGAGAGATTCACCTGCACGATGTTGTCTTCCATCCCTCCCAGCGCAAGGCCACCCGGTTCAATCCCCCGGACCCAGAGGTTAAAGCCCGTCAAGTTCCCGCTCGCGTCCTTGAGGAGCGAGACGATGGGCCCAATCATCGCGACCTTGTTGTTCAACGGATCTTCCTGGAACTCGACTTCCACATCGTCCGCGACCAGGTTGCCATTTGAGTCCACGTAGCCATTCACTTCCACGAAGCTATCCGTCTGGAGATCGGGCAGGGACGATACGCCGTACATCTGAGTCTCGCTGGTGAGATTCACATTTGCGGTCGGCCCCTGAGGGAGGGAAGACGAGAGCATCTGCAGCAGAAACCCGCCGGTGAAGCCGGCCGTCGTCGAAGAGGGCGAGACGCTGCGCACAAAGCCGACCAGATCGTCGAGACGAATAAAGGGCTCGGTGCTGGTCGCCGTGAGGGGCGTGGCGGTCAGCACGGGATTCACATTGGGAGTCAGGTTGCCTTGCGAATCCAACCCCAGGGAACGGAGCATGTCAAAGTCAATCTGAACGGCGTTCACCTTCCCCTTCGTCACCGTCAGGGGCGGCATAATGCTGAACGTGGGAGCATTGTTGCTGATTTTCGCCGGAATGATTTTGACGGGCGGACTCAGGGTGGGGTCGTAAACCACGAGTGTAGGAGCCGAAATCCTCAGATTCGCCCGCTCATAGCTGTTTTCGTACGCGCTGCCCACCCCCAGGAAGGTCACAGAATCCCTCAAGTCGCCGAAGTTCACACGGATGCTGTCGGAGCTGGGATTGAGGACCGCGGTCTCGATCGTGCTGCCGGACCGGGAGAGCGTCAGCCCGGTCAGCGTTATCCGGAAGGATATGGCGTTACAGGCCGGCTGGTCTCCTATAAATGTGTAGAGCGTCCCCTGCCCCGGATTGGGTGCCGTGGACGATCCCGAGTTCCCGCAACTTGTCAGAGCCCCGGCGGTCAGCACGACCGTCAAGCCCAATACCAGCGTCCGTTTATGCATTCGTCCCCAGTCTCTTCCTGCGGAAGGCCCTCAACCTCCGAGCCGCCGGCTCGCCCCGCCGGGCAGGATTGTGCGATTCCAGGCTTCGCAACAACCTCTCCATCAGATGGCGGATTCTGTTCCCGGGGTTATCCCGCTCTGCGAGCTTCGCCGGCAAGACCCCAGCCTTCGATAAATACCGTGGATTCATTCCAGAAGGCAAGAACTAAAAGTGGGACGACCCGCCCCGCCGCGAACGGCGGGGGGAGCCCGGGGAGGTCAGGGAATCATCGCGCGCACGCCCGCTCCAGCCGGGCGCGCATCTGCCGGATCTCCTCCGGGTTGACGACCTCCAGCGGGAAGCTCTACTGGTATGGCACGAGCGGCGATGATGAGTCAGAATCCCCGCGATGCTAAGCCTCGTGCGCGGCAATGTCAACGCCGCCGGTGGCTTTGTTGGCCACGAGCGCCGCGAGTCCGTCCGACCCCAAAGAGTCGCCAAGGCTCTCAAGCACGGGAGGTTTTTGGAAAGAATGGCGGAGGGAGAGGGATTCGAACCCCCGTCCCACTTTCGCGGGAAACGGTTTTCAAGACCGCCGGTTTCAACCGCTCACCCATCCCTCCGCTTCAGGTTATCTTCCCGAGGTGTAGTGCGGTCTTCGGCCCCTCTGCAATTCAGAGTAGCACAATTTCGCTGCCCTCGCGCCCCGGGATTCCCCCCGCGTTTTCGGGCAACCTCGGCGGAATCAGCGCCATCGGCTGAAGCGCAGTCGCTCAAGGCTGTCCCGGGGCGAACGTCGCCTCCCCCCTTAATTCCCCTCTTGCCGCTTCATCGCCATGCGATATACTTTGCCGCATATTCCCAGGGAGGGTTTCCGGATGCGTTGTATGAGGCTGAGCATTTTGCTGTCCGTTATTCTGCTGGTTTCGGTGGTCGAGGCTGCGGATCAGCCCGCGGACCTCCGCGGGTTTTCTTCGGACGCGGCTCGCGCGGAACGCGAATGGGAGACCAAATTCCGCGCCATTCCCAAGCCCGACAACATGCGGGAATTCATGAAGCGGCTTTCCGCGCGCCCGCACCACGTCGGCTCGGCCTACGATAAGGAAAACGCCGAGTGGATTCTTTCCCGGTTCCAGGAGTGGGGCTGGGACGCGCACCTCGAGGCCTTCGATGTTCTCTTCCCCACCCCCAGGGAACGGGTGGTCGAACTTGTCGAGCCCACCAGGTTCGTCGCCAAGCTCCAGGAACCGACGGTCTCCGTGGACCCCACCTCGAACCAGCATGACGAGCAACTCCCCACCTATAACGCTTATTCCGCCGACGGCGACGTGACCGCACCGCTGGTCTATGTCAATTACGGCGTCCCGGAAGACTACGAGAAGCTCGAGCGCCTGGGGGTGTCCGTCAAAGGGGCCATCGTCATGACGCGCTATGGCGGTTCGTGGCGAGGCATCAAACCGAAAGTCGCCGCCGAGCACGGTGCCGTGGGCTGCCTCATCTACTCCGACCCGCGCGAGGACGGGTATTTCGAGGGTGACGTCTTCCCCGAGGGCGCCTGGCGTCCCCGCGAGGGCGTGCAGCGCGGCAGCGTCATGGACATGCCTCTCTATCCCGGCGACCCGCTCACGCCGGGCGTGGGCGCCACCCAGAACGCCAAGCGCCTCCCCATCAAGGACGCGTCTACGCTGACCAAGATTCCCGTCCTGCCCATTTCCTACAGCGACGCGCAGCCGCTGCTCGCCGCGCTGACCGGCCCCATGGCCCCCGACGAGTGGCGCGGCAGCCTGCCTCTCCCTTACCACGTCGGACCCGGGCCCGCCAAAGTCCACCTGAAGGTTCAAGCGAACTGGGATATCAAGACCATCTACGACGTGGTCGCCAGGATTCCCGGCAGCCAGTATCCCGATGAGTGGGTTGTCCGCGGCAACCATCATGACGCCTGGGTCAATGGCGCGGAAGATCCCGTGTCCGCGATGGTGGATGAGCTGGAAGAAGCCCGCGCTTTCGGCGAGTTGCTCAAGCAGGGCTGGAAGCCCAAGCGGACGATCATCTACTGCGCCTGGGACGGCGAAGAAGAAGGCCTGCTCGGCTCGACCGAGTGGGCCGAAGCGCACGCCGAGGAGCTGGCCCGGCACGCCGTCGCCTACCTCAACACGGACTCGAACGGGCGAGGCTATTTCTACGCCAGCGGTTCTCACATCCTCGAGAAATTCATCAACGGCGTGGCGCACGACATCGAAGACCCTGAGAAGAAGATCCCGGTGTGGAAACGCGGCCAACTGCGACAGATTCGGGAAGCCGGGTCGCCCGAAGACCGCACCGAAGCGCGCACGCGCCCCGACCTGAGGATCGGCGCGCTCGGCTCCGGCTCGGACTACACCGTGTTTGTCGATCACCTGGGCGTTGCCTCGCTCAACCTCGGCTACGGCGACGAGGATGGTGGCGGTATCTATCACTCGATCTACGACGACTTCTACTGGTACACCCACTTCTCCGATACGGATTTCCAGTACGGCCGCGCGCTGGCGCAGACCGTCGGGACCGCCGTCATGCGACTCTCCGGGGCGGAGCTGTTGCCCTACGATTTCACGGATTTCGCCGACACCATCCACACATACGTGGCGGACCTTCAGAAACTCTTGAAGAAGAAGCAGGACGAGATTCGCGAACAGAACAAGGAGATCGAAGAGGGCGTCTTCACCGCCACCGCCGACCCGAAGAAACCGTACGTTCCACCAAGCGTCGAGGAGGAGCCGCCTTACCTGAACTTCGCTCCGCTCCAGAACGCCGCCGAGGCGCTCACCCGCGCGGCGGAAAAATACGATCAGGCGCTGAAGAAAGCCGAGGAGAACGGCGGCGCGGCCCTGGCCCATGCCTCGCTGCGAGCCGTAAACGAAAAGCTGCTCCTGAGCGAACGCCACATGATGAACCCTGAGGGGCTGCCGGGACGCCCCTGGTTCAAACACGCGGTTTATGCTCCCGGCCTTTACACCGGTTACGGCGTCAAGACGTTGCCCGCCGTGCGCGAGGCCATCGAGCAGAAAAAGTGGAAACAAGCCGACGAACAGATGGGAGTTGTCGGGAGGGTGTTGCAGGACGAGGCGGCCTGGATTCATGCCGCGGCGGAGGACCTGGAAAAGGCTGCCCGGTGAGCCCGTACTGTGCCAACTTTTTGGGACTCATCTGCGTGAGCCCGATGGCGAGCCAACGCTGGGGATAGCAAAAGTCCAATGCCCGGCCCCATCAAGTCGGAACGGCACTAGTAGAGCACGGCGTCCTCGCCCTTCCGCCCATTCAGCTGCTGGAAGTGGTCGGCGATCTGATCGCGCCGCGACATCAACGCCTGGACCTCTCCCACGCTCAGGTGCGGCTGGGTCTTTTCGAGGAGTTCTTTTCCGTCCAACTGCCGCAACTTTTGCAGCAACTGCCGGTCGCAGCGCTGAAGCTGTTCGGGGGCCTGCACCTGTTTGTGAAGCCGGAAAGCGCGCGTGAAGTCGATCATCCACAGCTTCCAATCCTCGGTGATCAACAGGTTTCCTGCGTTGAGGTCGGTGTCATAGACCAGCTTGGCGAAGACTCGCACCTTATCCACCTGCTTGTTCCAGGTCTCGGCATCCGGCGGGTTCAGGTTCTGCTTGCGGCGCATTTCCTCGTCCCACTTCCAGGGCACCCACCAACTCAGCGCACCTTCCTGACCCCGCCACTTCCGTTCCACGGTCACGGGGACCATATCGTCGAGGCCGAGCAGCCTGGCCAGTTCGTAGGCCGCGATGTTGTAATGGTAAGAGTCTCGAAAGCCCACCTCACTGGGTCCGCCGATGAAACTCACCGAAGTCTCGCGCCTGTCAACCGGCTGAAAGGCGGCATCGTGGGTCAAGGTGCCGTCACTCAAAGTGAGCCGCCAGGGATTCGTCACACCCTTGCCGATTTCCCTGGTTGTCGTGACCTTGGCGTGAAGCAGAAACTCCTTCTTCTGCGCTTCGGTCAGGTCCGGCTCCGAACCCGGGCTCTGCGCGCAGGAAAGAAAAGGAAAACCGGCAACGGCCAGGCACACCGTAGCAAGGGAGACCAAGCGAACAGGGCGGTAGCGCATACCACACCTCCCGTCTGGCAGGGCGCGAGGGCTTCAGCGTTAGAAGCCGGTCCCCGCCGGAATACTGATCGGTGCGTTCTTGCCGGGCATTCCCTCTGTGATGATCTATTTCGGAGCGTACCTCAGATCGATTCGAGTGGCATGGAAGGCGCCCTTGTCATCGTACTTTCCGAGGCAGATCACGTGGGCACCGTCTTTGAACTCGCTCGGATCGATTTTCTGTGTTTTGCTGGTCCACTCAGTTGCGCTGTCAAAGTGCACTATCTTATCCGTCCCCGATTTTTGGGCGACGATCAGGGTGGAGGCAGCCTTGTCGATCGTCTTAAGTGTGCCGCGCACACGAGCCTGCTCCGCAGTGGCAACCTTCTTCTCTTTGCCCTTTTCCTTCTCCTGGGCCACTGCCGGTCGGGCGGCAAGTCCTATCCCGGCAAAAGCCGCCAAAAGTAAAATGGCCAGAATTCTTCTCATGGCATCCTCCGATGGTCACGCGCCGTGCTGGCAAGCAACAGTTGCACGATAGACTTGTGGGCGCAGTATAGGACGAGGTTCCTAGAGAGTCAAGGGGTTCAGGGAATGACCCCTTGCCCGGGGACTTTATCTGGAGCACAGAGGAGCTGCGTCCGGAGAGGGCCGGCGGGGCATGCCTGCGGTGTGCAGGGCGGGCATCGCTCCCCCCGTCAGCGAATCTTCCCTCGCGCGGCGACGCGCCAGCAGCCGGTCACTTCTCCCTGGCGCACCGTAAAAACCTCGTCGTGCATGTTGACGCACGTGCAGACGTGGTTGGGGATGATGGTCAGGACTTCGCCCACCTGGAAACGGTGCTGGGAGTTCGTGATGTCGATGTGGCCGTGCTCCTCGTTTAACTTGATGATCGGGGCATCGGGCACTTCGACGATGTGCCCGTAGCCCGTCTTCGGCCCGGAGCCCAGGAGGTCCGAAGAAAAGGTCTTCGAGCCGGCATCGATGATGGCGCGCCCCGGGACCGCGGTGGAAACCACCGTGGCGACAATGCGGGCCGCGCAGTCTTCCAGCCGGCAGGCGCCCTGGTAGTGGGTATTCATATCGTTGTAGACGTAAGTCCCCGGCCGGATTTCCGTGAGCCCCGGAACCAGTCGCGCGAATTCCGCCGAGGGCGTTGATCCGCCGGAAACAATTTCCACCGGCATGCGCGCTTCGCGGAAAGCCTCGAGGGCCTTCTCGACCCGGCCTGCCACCTGCTCGGCCTCGGCGCGGCGTTGCTCCGGGGTTCCCCAGACGTTCCCAAAGTAGGTCATCAACCCGCGGAATTTCAGGCCCGCCATCTTCTCGATCTTCCGCGCGAGTTCGACGCACGCCGGGCCCGGGTCGAGCCCACAGCGGTGGAAGCCCACGTCGAACTCCACCAGCACGCCGACCGTGGCGCCCTGCGCTTCGGACGCGCGAGAGAGTTCCTGAGCCGTCGCTTCGGCGTCGAGCGAGACCAGGATGCGGCGCGTTTTCGCGAGGTAGGCCAGCCGGCGCAATTTCTCCGCGCCAAAAATCGGGAAGGCCACCAGGAGGTCGTCCAGCCCCGCCTCCGCCATGACCTCCGCCTCGCCCACCTTGGCCACGGTGAGCCCCAGCGCGCCGCGCTCGAGCTGGAGTCGCGCAACTTCCGGAGTCTTGTGAGTCTTGGTGTGCGGCCGCAGGCCCACTCCCTGCTCGCGGCAGAGACTCGCCATACGGTCGAGGTTGCGCGCCAGCACGTCGAGGTCAAGGGTCAAAGCCGGGGTTGCCAGTTCGCGGTAATGCATATATCCCTCGCGTTTGATTTCATCCGAGTGCGATCAGAAGTCCAGGAGTTCGTAAAACTCCACCCACGAGTCCTCAAAGTAAGCGACCTGCTTCGCGAAGAGCGCCTGGTGCTGTGGGCTGGTCTCCAGTTTCCGCAAGGCCTCTCCCGCCTCGGCCAGATCCTTGAAGGTTGACTCCCAGATCAGCGTGTTGCCGGGCTCCCGGGCGGCCATCGGGACCATGCGATGGCCGTGCGGCAGGATGCCTTCGTGCTCGAGCCGCGCGAACTCCTTCTCGAGGTCCATAAACTCTTTTCGTTTGTCCGTCTGAAACCGTTGAACGAATCGCATCAAGACCGGCATAACCCATGTCCCCCTTGTTTGACCTTCACCTCGCGAGGCGCCTGGCTCGAAGCACGCGCGGCGGAATCTCGAACCCGTGCTTCGCAGCAAACTGCTCGATCTCCGCAAATGTCCCGAACCCCGGAACGCTTTCCCGAACGGTGACGGCGCGAGCCGCCGTGAGGCAACCGAAGCGCGCGGCCTCCTCGAGCGGGGCGTCGGCCACGAGCCCCGCGGCAAGGCCCGCCGTGAACGCGTCCCCCGCCCCCGGAGTATCGATGACCTGCACTTGATAAGCGGGAACGAGCTGCTGGCGATTGCCCTCCACCACCAGGGCGCCCTCGGCCCCCAGCGTGATGATCACCTTCGAGATACCGAAGTACTCCTGAAGCTGAAACGCTAACGCGCCGGGAGAAATCTCTTCGGCGGGCGCGCGGCCTGTCAGGATCTTGGCCTCGCTCCGATTGGGAACCAGAAGGTCGAGCCCCTGGAGGGCGTCGCGCCCCAGCGGCTCCGCCGGCCCGGGAGTGAGAATCGTAAAGGCTCCGAGTTCCTTCGCGCGGCGTATCGCGTCGAGCGCCGTCGCCACGGGGATTTCGAACGTCACCAGCACGAGGCGCGCCTGCGCCAGCGCCGGCGCCGCGCGGTCCACGTCCGCCGGCGAGAGCTCCTCATTCGCCCCCATCGCGGTGGTGATCGCCGGGACACCATCCTTGCGAATCATCACGAAGCCGCAGCCCGTGGCGGTCTTCTCGCTGCGCGCCAGGTACGTCAGGTCAACGCCGGCCTCGCGCATCCATTCGGCGCCTCGGTCCCCAAGCCGGTCCCGCCCGACGCGGCCCACGAACGTGGTGCGCAGGTCCAGGCGCCCGCAGGCAATGGCCTGGTGCGAGCCCTTCCCGCCGTCCAGGGCCTCGCGGTAATCCCACCCGAGCACCGTTTCATCGGCCGTGGGAAAGTGTTCCACGCGCATGAACAGTCCTTGCACGTGGCTGCCGACGACCACCACTCCGTCCCGTTCCATCGGATTCCTAAATCCCCAGCGACGGGCAGGCCGCCGTCGCCGCGTCGACCGTTACTTCACAATCGGGATGCTCCTGACAGTAGGTCACCGGGACCTCGGGGCTGACCTGGCCGAACAGGAGGATCCGGATCACGGTCTGCTTCCAGGCGCCCGTCTCGCTGTAGAGCCGGATTCTTCGCGCCCCCAGCAACTCCCGCATGCCCAGCGTGATCACCATGGGAGCAACGATATCGGAGCATCCCCCGGCCGCCCGCTGGCTGAGCGCGATCAGGGTATCTTCGTTCAAGTGCAAGACGCGGGTGGTGGAGCTCCGGAATTGCTCGACGCTCACACGATACCATGGCGAGCGCGGTGGCTCGTTGTAGGCGATGTGGCCGCGATAGCCGATGCCCCCGAAGGTTGTGTCCACGCCGCCGACCTTCGCGATCGCTTCCGCCATTTCCTCGAGGCGATAGATGCTGGGGAAGTGCCGTTGCTCCTCCGGAACATTCAAGGCCGGATCGATGGGCTCGTAGAAATGTTTCAGCATCCAGCCCTTCAGGCTGAAGGGATGATCGAGCGGCAGGTGCCGCCCCTGCCAGTCCAGGTGGACGTCCATGTGAAAAATGTGGACCGCCTTCAGGCTGATTCGCTCGCGATTCACCCGCTCAATGAACAGAGGATATTGGCCGCGCGGTCCGCAGGGAAGTATCCAGCGCGTGGGAAGCCCGGCGGCGTTCTGGCGCTTCACTTCCTCGATAAGCGTGTCCGCAAAAACCCGATACATCTCTTGCGGCGTCGGAACGATCTTCAACTTGACTTTGGCCTGCGGGTGCGTGGGAAGCTGCTCCGGCGGAATCTTGCACCAGGTGAACAACTCTTCCGAATTTTTGTAAGCCCACACGGGAAAATCTCCTTCGCACTGGCCGCTTCAGGACCGCGGGCCGGGCTCAAGCCAGCTGGCCGCCGTCCACGAACAGCAGCACACCATTCACGTAATCGGCATCGCGCGAGGCGAGAAACGTCGCCGGCCCCGCCACGTCTTCCGGCGTGCCCACCCTGCCGACCGGGATCAGGTTCTCATACTTCTTCATGAAATTCGGGTCTTTCAGGAACGGCTGCGAGAGCCGCGTGCGAATCAGCCCGGGGCCCAGAGCATTCGCGTTGATGCCGTATGGGCCAAGTTCGCGGGCCAGCGTCTTCGCCAGCAGAAAGATCCCCGCCTTCGAAACGTTGTAAGGAGCCATCTCCGCCTCGGCGTCCCAGGCGTTGGTGGATGCCATGAACACCAGCTTGCCCCGTCGCCGGCGAACCATGTGGGGCGTCACGGCGCGGGCGAACAGGAAGGCGCCTTTCAAGTTGGTATCGAGCGTCCAGTCCCACAGCTTTTCGTCGGTCTTGAGGAAGGCCCTGCCTTCGCCGACCCCCGCGATATACATCAGGATATCAATCTGCCTGTACCAGCGGATCACCCGGGCCACGGCGCGCTCCACCTGGCGCTTCTTCTTCACATCACAATCGAGCGTCCGCGCCGTTCCGCCTTCGTCCGCGATGTTCTGTGCGGTGCGCTCGCTCATGGCGCGGTCGATATCGGCAATCACCACGCGCGCGCCTTCGCGCGCCAGGCGGACGGCAATGCCTTTGCCGATCCCCTGCGCGCCGCCCACCACCAGCGCCACCTGGTTTTGAAATCTTCCCCGGATGAAGTCGTCGCTCGTTGGCACCGTGCCCTGCACCTCGCTCGCCTTGGGACCAAAGGAAAAAAGGCTGCCGTGTTTGACGAACCGCCCAGTATAATGACGCCCCTCGACCGCGTAAAGGCAATCTCCACCCAGCGGGAGTTTTCCATGCGCGCCTCCGAACAAAAGTGGATGAACCACCTGGTCATCGTCCGCCACGGGGAATCCCAGCGCAACGTGGGCAAAATGGAAGCGCTGGCGGCGGGCCAGCACGAGTACCACGGCAATGTCCGCGACATGGACGTCACGCTGACCGCGCGCGGAGAGCGGCAGGCCGAAGCGACCGGCAAGCACCTCGGCCGCAAGTTCCACTTTGACCACGTCTTCGTCTCACCCTACGTGCGCACCGTCCAGACGGCCGAACGAATGGCAAAACACTTTCCATCCCCGATAGAATTCACTTACGAAGAGAGAATCCGCGAAAAGGAATTCGGCATCCTGGATGGGATGACGAAGCAAGGCATCGTGAAGAAGTTCCGCGACGAATGGCACCGGCGCGAACGGGACGGCAAGTATTATTACCGGCCCGCGGGCGGGGAAAGTTATCCGGACGTCTCTCTGCGCGTCCACAGCTTCCTGGGGACGATGATCCGCGAATGCGCGAAACAAAGCGTGCTGGTGGTGTGCCACTCCGTCATCGTTCTGACCTTCCGGCGGCTGCTCGAGCGCCTGACCGAAAAAGAACTGCTGGCCATCGATCGTGATCCCGAACAGGACGTCTGCAACTGCTCGATCACCTGGTACGAATTCGACCCGCACGCCTCCGCCGGCAAGGGCAAGCTGGTGCTGCGTGAATTCAACGGCGTGCACTATCCGCCCGAAGACGCCTCGACGGAGGAATGCCGGAGGAAAGCCAGGGGCTAAGGACTCGGGGCCGGGGACGAGGTGTCGCGCGAGCGGGTTCGCATTCGCGGCGCGCCGAGAGGCCAAGAGCAAGAACTCGCCTCGCGGTGAGGTTGAGGGATGGCAGTTCCCGAGAGTTGGAGGCCTGATTGCAGGGTCCTGAGAGCGAGCCCCAAGTCCCGAATCCCCAGCCCCAAACCCGTCAAGATCTCCCCCGTGTCATCGGCAGCCTGGGTAGCACGGCGCTGGTGGTCGGCACGATCATCGGGTCGGGGATCTTCCTCATCCCCCACGATGTGGCAACCCAGGTCGGCTCGGTCACCAGCATGATGCTGGTGTGGATTGTGGGCGGGGTGCTGTCGCTTGCCGGTGCGCTTTCGCTCGGCGAATTGGGCGCCGCGACACCCGAAGCGGGCGGGGTGTATGTTTATCTCCGCCAGGCTTATGGCAAGCTCTTCGCGTTCCTCTACGGCTGGGCGGCGCTGGCCGTCATCGAGTCCGGCGGCATTGCCACCCTCGCCGTGGCCTTCAGCATCTACAGCAGAAGTTTTCTCCCTCTGACTCTCCTGCAACAGAAGCTGGTCGCTTCGGCGGTCATTGCCGTGCTGACGGTCGTCAACGTCCTGGGGGTGCGCA
>Ga0315268_10004407_pt1 | contig 15297 bp, 11 predicted proteins | sample C1_top_MG_FD_204535 | JGI IMG/M metagenome (GOLD analysis project Ga0315268, IMG submission 204535) | Sediment microbial communities from Yellowstone Lake, YNP, Wyoming, USA - C1_top | ecosystem: Environmental > Aquatic > Freshwater > Lake > Sediment | place: USA: Wyoming | collected 2017-08-01
CATACAATGAGGAAACCCATGTGCTCAGATTCAGGCTTCGAATGTATCCCACTGCGGCCGCTCTCCGACGAGGCCGCTGTCGAAATCCTCGACTTTCTGCAGGTGTTTATGACAGACTTTGAAAATCGATACGGCAACCAGATTCGTCGCTACTACGACGAGCGTTCCCGTCATAATATCATTCAGGATTCTCCATCAGAACCAACCGACGATCCCCCATTCTGATCATCTCCATCGGCATCACTCAACGACAAGCGGCGTCAGTAAAAAAACTGACGCCGTTTTGCTTGAATCCTCTGGACAAAACAAGCCATCGCCGAACGTGAACATCAGGCCATCAAATTAGTTGACCACACTCAGGTAAGTAGACATGCATGAAATCATCTGCCCGCACTGCGGGAAAGCATTCAAGATTGACGAGGCTGGGTACGCGAATATCTTGAAACAGGTTCGCGACGGCGAGTTCGAGCAGCAGTTGCACGAGCGGCTTGAGCTGGCCGAGCAGGACAAGCGGAACGCCGTCGAGCTTGCCGAGACGAAGGTCGCCAGCGAAATGCAGAAGGCTGCAGTAGCCAAGGATTCCGAGATCCAGGAGCTGCAGGCCAAGCTCGATGCCGGTGAGGTCGCACGGAAGCTCGCCGTGACCGAGGCCAGAAGTGCCGTAGAAAAAGAACGTGACGCACTCGCGAACGAACTTGCACAGGCGAAGCATGACAAGCAAGCCGCTTCAGAGTTGGCCGAGGCGAAGCGTGTCAGCGAGCTGCAGAAGGCCGCCGCTACGAAGGACTCGGAGATTCAGGGCCTGAATGCAAAGCTCGAAGCTATCAGAGTTGAGCAGAAGCTCGCGATTACCGAGGCCGTCAGTGCGGTCGAGAAGGAGCGTGATGCATTGAAGAGCGGCCTCCAGCAAGCGGAGCTTCAAAAGCATCTCGCCGAGAAAGCGCTCAAAGACAAGTACGAGACGCAGATTAAGGATCGCGATGACGCCATCGAACGCCTTCGGGACATGAAGGCTCGCCTGTCGACCAAGATGGTTGGGGAAACCCTCGAGCAGCACTGCGAGACCGAGTTCAACCGCATTCGGGCGATGGCGTTTCCAAGGGCATATTTCGAGAAGGACAACGACGCGCGGACTGGCAGCAAGGGCGACTATATCTTTCGCGACTCGGATGAGGCTGGCACTGAGATCGTGTCGATCATGTTCGAGATGAAGAACGAGAGTGATCACACCGCGACGAAGAACAAGCACGAAGACTTCCTGAAGGAGCTCGACAAGGATCGCACCGAGAAAGGGTGCGAGTATGCGGTGTTGGTCTCACTACTAGAGCCCGACAGTGAGCTCTACAATTCCGGGATCGTCGACGTATTTCACCGGTTCCCGAAGATGTATATCGTCCGCCCGCAGTTCTTTCTTCCAATCATCACGCTGCTGCGGAATGCGGCGATGAACTCGCTCAAGTACAAGTCGGAGCTTGCGCTCGTTAGGGCGCAGAACATCGACATCACGAACTTCGAAAACGAGCTTGATGAGTTCAAGACAGGCTTCGCCCGGAACTACGAACTGGCGTCCAAGAAATTTAAGACGGCTATTGATGAGATCGACAAGACCATCGAACATCTCCAGAAGACCAAGGAAGCCCTGCTCGGATCAGAAAATAACCTCCGTCTTGCCAACAACAAGGCCGACGACTTGACCGTCAAGAAGCTGACCAAGGGTAACCCCACAATGGCCACAAATTTCGCTGAGCTAAAAAAATTCTGATCCTTCTGATGCAGGATGAGTCATGTCGGAGAGCTAATCTTCGGAAACGAAATGCATCCAAGGTCAGCAGTCCGACTCAATGCAGTCATCCAGCATGAGGCTCCCGAACGGCAGCTATGGCCGAGAAGCGGCAATTCGAAATCCATTGGTTGAGTGCCCGCTTGGGGCAAATCAGAGACATAAAGACAGTTCACTTCACACTGTTTTTTGGATGACACGTGTGATGTTTACGGCATAAAAATTATGACTAAAAGCAGCGACTAAAATGGTCAGCGACGGAATATTTTTCCCAGCACGTATACTAATATAACTGCACCTTATACCATATGACTGTCTACTTTGTTATGCAGAGCGATATAAGTCTGCTGCGCAAATGAAGGTTTGCGTTGCGCGGTGCTTGGAATCCGGGGTCGCAACGCGACAGATGTACCTATGCACTCTGGTTCCTGTGCTCCGTGCGCCTTATCCTTCATTCGCTCAAATCCAAACTTGCATCAAGTCGTGTTGTGGCCTAATATGTGTACACATAGATACTCAATTTTAGAATCCGAACAACAGGAGATTACTATTATGGAAGCGACAAAAGTTAGCATTCGAGAATTCAGGGCAGATTTGGCGAAGTACATCGCCTCCAGTGTGCCAGTGGCAGTGACGCGTCATGGTCAGACGGTAGGCTATTTCATTCCAACGCAAGGTCAGGTTGATGCAGACATTGCGGCGCTAAAGAAGGCAAGTGAAACGCTGGATAAAATGCTTGCCGCAAAAGAAGTTGATGTCGAGTCCGTTGTTGCTGAATTCAAAACTGTCCGCAAACAAGCCGGCACACGAAATAAGCCACGAACCAAGTCAGCATGATAAATAAAGCTATCGTTCTTGATGCAAACATTCTGATCCGGGCAGTATTGGGAAAACGGGTGCGAGAGCTTATTTTTACAAATGCGTCGACCGTTAAATTCTTTGCTCCCGATGTTGCATATGCTGATGCACGGAAATATCTGCCTGCCTTGTTTGGGTGGTCACTGTGGCTGGCAACGAAACTGATCGGCTGGATCAAGTGGGCTGGAACTGCTTTGCGGCCGGTGGCTACTGGCGCCGCATTGTGCTGGCCAAAAAAGCGTAGCGCTAGCCTTGTCGAGGATGGATCACGATTTTATGGCGAAGCTAACGAAGCAGGGCGCGTGGGTGAAGCCACTCGAATAATGGCTTGACGGTAGCGGGGCAGGGTGGGCAAGCCTCTTCTGCCCACACGGATACGTGGGCACAGCCTTTGGCCTTTGCCCACCCTACGAACGTTTTTTCGATTCGGCTGGCCAAAACAGTATAGCGCTAGACTGGGATGCTGAGATCGAAGATACTTTGATTTGTGCAATCGAAAGACACATAATTTTATCCTTCCGTTGGGTTACTTAATTTCATCAGCCCCTGTGGCCGATTATATTTACGAATCAATATGCCTGTAAGCTGGTCAGTCGAAGATGTAAATAAAATGGCGCCGGATGCGGGCTCAGTTGCTGCCGGACGCAAGCTTGCCCAGGCCAGGCAATGGAAGCTGCTCGGCGCTTCCGACACCCATCTATGGGGTGAGTTGCAGGGCAGCGGTGCCAAACCCTATCAGACCTGTATTGAGCGTGCCGAACCGGCATTTCACTGCAGTTGTCCTAGCCGAAAATTCCCCTGCAAGCACGGCCTTGCGCTGGCCTTTATTTATGCCGAAACACCGGCGGCACTGTCCGCTTCGGAAGTCCCAGCCTGGGTTGTAGCGTGGGCAACCAAGCGGGTTGAACGCGAGGAGCGCAAGCAGTCGCGCAGCGAGGCCGCGAGTCAGCCGCCGGATGCTGAAACGGCAGCGCGAAGGGTAAAGGATCAGGAGAAGCGGGCAGGGGCCCGGCTCGACAAGGCGCGTGGCGGCATTGCCTTTGTCTCGCAATGGCTCAGGGATGCGGTGCGGCAGGGGCTCGCGACGCAGGCCGAGCAGCCATACCGTTACTGGGATGAACTCGCCGCGCGCACGGTGGATGCGCAGATTCCGGGCCTGGCACGCCACTTCAAACAACTTCCCGCTTTGCGCCATGCGCGGGCACAGTGGCAAACCCCGTTTCTCGACAGCGTTGCTCATCTGAATTTGTTGTGCAATGCGTTCGAGCGCTACGATGAGCTGGGGCCGGAATGGCGTGCTGATCTCGACGCGGCGCTCGGCATGGCGCAGGGCAAGGAGGATGTGCTTGCGGCAGCGGCTGTCACCGACCACTGGTGTGTGATGGGCATGACGTCAGGCGAGGACGAGGGCTTGCGCTATCAGCGCAGCTGGCTGTACGGCCAGCAAAGCGGCCGCACTGCCATGTTGCTCGATTTTGCCGCACGGGGCCAGGTCTTGCCTGGATATGGCCCGCCCGGCTCCTGCTTCGATGCGGAAATCGTTTTTTATCCCAGCGCATGGCCACAGCGTGCCTTGATCAAACAGCGCTCTGAATCCCCCGATTTTCGTGCCAATACGCGGGCAGGCGGAGTGTTGCCGGGCGGTGTCGAGCGCATTGCGCTCACGCTGCGCGCAGTGACGCCGCTGCTGCATGAGGCGGGCTGGCTGGTAGTGGATCAGAACGGTGACGCTCTCCCGCTCAGTCCGGAGTGTAATAACGCGTGGGAAATGCTCGCGCTGAGTGGCGGGCAAGCTGTGGATCTGTTTTGCGAATTCGACGGCGAAACACTGCTGCCGTTGAGTCTGGCCGATATGCGTGAAGTGTGCGCGCTACCGACGGGCAGTGGTCGCATGGAAGCCGGCCGCGCGTCTGCGTATTACCCGCCATGGCGTCTAGCCTTGACCGCGGCCTTGCTTGGTTCCGAGCGGCAGCAGCAGGTGCTGATGGCGGACGGGCCCGCCGGCGAAGTGCTGGCGCGCCTGTATCCGCAGGGCGTGCTGCCGGCCGAGAGCGAAATCCGCAGCCGTGCGCTGCTGAATGCTGTGAGCATGCTTGCGCTGAACCGCAAGGCGGTACAGCCGGCACTGCATGGCGTAGCGCTGCCCGAGCCATGCCAGGCAGATGAGGCGGCGCCGGCCAGTGCAGTGGCGGCAGGACATCTGCGACAAATCATCGATGCCAAGGATGCGGCCTTGCTGCACGAATGGCTGGCCATTGCCGCCGCCAGCGGCAGGCGCTGCCCGCCTGCGCTGTTGCCGCGCCTGCTGGATGCGGCTGCACAAAACAAGGAAACTGACCCCCATCTTGCAACGGTGCTCGGTCGACGCGGCAACTGGCTGGCCGGTTTGCATGAACCGTGGCGCGCACTGCTTGCCGCAACGCAGCGCGATACACAGGCCGATGTCGTGCGCGACTGGGAGGAAGGCAGCAGCGAAGCGCGGCGTGCAGCCTTGCAGCGTCTGCGCACGGTTGAGCCGGATGCCGCGCGTGAGCGGCTGGCGGCGGTATTTGCAAATGAGGCAGCGGCTGTGCGTGCTGCACTGCTGGCCACGCTGAGTGTAGGCTTGAGCGCTCGCGATGAGGAATTTCTTGAGGTCTGTGTGGCGGACAAGAGCCAGGAAGTGCGCCAGCGCGCCGCCGAATTGTTAAGCCAGTTGCCAGGCTCCGCTTTCAATCAGAGGGCGCAGGCACGCGCGGATAGCTGGTTGAAATTCAAGGGCAAAACCGGTTTGCTGAGTCGACTCGGTGGCAAGAAGGGCGAGCTCGAGGTGAAATTGCCGGAAGCCTGGGAAGCTGCGTGGTTGCGCGACGGTCTCAGCGAAAAACCGCCGCGCGGCAAGGGCGCCAAGGCGTGGTGGCTGGAGCAGACGCTGTCGTATATTGCGCCGCAACACTGGCAGCAGCAATGGAATTTGTCAGCGGCCGAATGCCTCTCGCTGAGCGAAGGCCATGAATGGCGTGACGCAATTGTTGGTGGCTGGTTGCAGGCCACGCTGATACAGCGCGATAACGAGTGGGCCATCGCGTTGCTCGGCGATGCGGGCAGTGGTGTGGTCGACGCCGCAATGCGCGTGCGCCTGTGGCAGGTGCTGGAGCCCGCCAGGCGTGAACGCTACTTTATCGAAAGCCTCAACGCATGCCGCGGCGCAGCGCTGCTGGAACTATTATTGTTGTTGCCTGCGCTGGGCGGAGCGTGGAGCGATGCGCTGTCAAGTGCGGTGCTTGATGCATGGCGGGACCTGGTCAGAGCCGCAGATGCGCACAAGGATTACCGTGCCTATGCCGTGTTGCGCGATGGCGCGAGTCAACTCGCCACGCATGAACTGCCGCGCTTTGAAAAACTGTTCGCGCACGAGCTGGAAAACGAAAGTTCATGGAACAAGATTTTGAACGAAGCCCGCGAGCGTTTGCGTTTTCGTCATGCGATGCACGCTGCCATTATTAACTAACCGAATACAACCAGAGGAACACGCCCATGAGCAAGCAAACCACCACCATCGCCAGCGTGATGCGCCAGCACGCAGAACACGAATACGCAACGGAACTTGCCGCACTGGCCGAGGTGGATGAGCAGGCACGCCCGCCGAACTGGCAGCTGTCACCGTGGGCGGTGCGCACCTATCTGCTGGGCGGCAAGCTCAGCAATGGGTTTGAGATTACGCCAAAATATATTGGCAGCCCGCGCACCATCGAGATTGCAATCTCGACCCTGGCAACCGATCGCGCGCTGTTGCTCTACGGCCTGCCCGGCACCGCAAAATCCTGGGTGTCCGAACACTTGAGCGCGGCGATCTCGGGCACTTCGACGCTGCTGGTGCAGGGCACGGCCGGCCTGGGGGAAGAGGCGCTGCGCTACGGCTGGAACTACGCGCGGCTGATTGCCGAAGGGCCGTCTGAGGCGGCCATGGTGCCCAGCCCGATGATGAATGCGATGCGCCAGGGTCGCATCGCGCGTGTCGAGGAACTGACGCGTATACCCTCGGATGTGCAGGACACCCTGATCACCATTCTGTCGGAGAAGTTGTTGCCGGTTCCCGAGCTTGGTATCGAGGTGCAGGCGAACAAGGGCTTCAATGTGATAGCCACCGCCAACAATCGCGACAAGGGTGTAAACGAGTTGTCGAGCGCGCTCAAGCGTCGCTTCAACACCGTGATTCTGCCTATGCCCGAGAGCGCCGATGCGGAGATTGACATCGTGCAGCGCCGCGTCGCCCAGCTTGGTCGTGCGCTTGAGTTGCCCAGTGAAAAGCCTGCGCTGGCAGAGATACGCCGTGTGGTCACCGTGTTCCGCGAGTTGCGCGAAGGACTGACCGGTGATGGCAAGACCAAACTCAAGTCGCCCACCGGCACGCTGAGCACTGCCGAGGCGATCTCGGTGGTCAACAGCGGCGTGGCGCTGGCCGCGCACTTTGGCGACGGCACGCTGCGCGCGGGTGATATTGCCTCAGGTCTGCTGGGCGCCATCATCAAGGATCCGGTGCAGGACACGGTGGTGTGGAAAGAGTATCTGGAGACGGTAGTCAAAGAGCGCTCGGAGTGGAAAGACCTGTACCGCGCCTGCCGCGAACAACTGTGAGAAAGTGCAGATGAACTACCAGATTTTCGGCATTCGTCATCATGGCCCGGGGTCGGCGCGCAGCTTGCGTGCGGCACTGGCCGAGATGCGGCCGGACCTGATTCTGATCGAAGGGCCGCCCGAGGGTGACGCACTGCTCGCGTTATGCGCGCATGCCGAGATGCAGCCGCCGGTGGCGCTGCTGGTCTATTCTCCCGAGAACCCGCAGCAGGCCGTCTATTACCCGTTTGCAAGTTATTCACCGGAATGGCAGGCGATTACCCATGCAAATCAGCACGGCATAGCGGCGCGTTTTATGGACTTGCCACCGGCACACCGGATGGCACTCGATGCAGATGCACGCAGTATGGAGAAAACAGTCGGGGATGAACAAGTAGCCGGGGATGAGCAAGCCAGCGCCAATGCGGAGATACAGCGCGATCCGCTGGCCTGCCTTGCCACTGCAGCGGGTTACAACGACAGCGAACGCTGGTGGGAACACATGGTCGAGGAGCGGCGCGACAGCGCAACATTGTTTCAGGCGATACGTGTAGCGATGACCGCGCTGCGCGATGAGCTGGGGCCGGACACTGCGCGAGGCGCATATGCGCAAGACCTTGCGTGCCGCACTCAAGGAAGGTTTTGCGAATATCGCGGTGGTGTGCGGTGCATGGCATGTTCCGGCACTGGCTGCATTGCCGGCAGCGAAAGACGACAACGAATTGTTGAAGGGTTTGCCGCGCATCAAAACCCAGGCCACCTGGGTGCCGTGGACTTTCGGGCGCCTGAGTTTTGCCAGCGGTTACGGTGCCGGTGTAGAGGCGCCGGGCTGGTATGAACATTTGTGGACGGCAACCGACCAGGTGGGCATACGCTGGCTGACGGCCGTGGCACGCGCACTGCGCGACAGCGGCGTGGATGTGTCATCGGCGCATGTGATAGAAACGGTGCGTCTGTCGGAAACGCTGGCCGCACTGCGCGGGCGGCCGCAGCCGGGGCTGCCCGAGTTTAATGAAGCCGTCGAGGCGGTGATGCTGTTTGGTGACAACTTGCCGATGCGCCTGATCCACCAGCGCCTGATTGTGGGCGAGCGGCTGGGTAGTGTGCCGCCCGCCACGCCGATGACGCCGCTGCAACAGGATCTCGCTGCCGAGCAAAAGCGCCTGCGCATGAAACCTTCCGCAGCGGATGAGGAGCTGATACTCGATCTGCGCAAACCGCTGGAGCGCGAGCGCAGCCATCTGCTGCGTCGCCTGTTGCTGCTGGATGTTGCGTGGGCGCAGGGAGGCGAACGCGCCGAGGGCAAGGGCACATTCAAGGAGCGCTGGCGTATGCAGTGGCAACCTGAATTTGAAGTGAAGCTGATCGAGGGCGGGCGCTGGGGTAACTCGATTGCACAGGCGGCGGGTGCCTCGGCGATGCACAAAGCGACGCTGGAAACAGCGTTGCCGCAACTTGCTGCACTGGCACAAGCAGTGATGTATGCCGAGTTGGGCGATGCATTGTCGCAGGTGATGCAAAGACTGCAAGCCGAGGCTGCGGTTGCCGCCGATACCACGCATCTGATGCAGGCGCTGCCGCCACTGGCGCAACTGCTGCGCTACGGCGATGCGCGCGATACCGACCGCGAGCTGGTTGGTGCGGTGGTCGAGGGCCTGGCGGAGCGCGTGGCCATTGGCTTGCCGCTGGCTTGCGCGGGACTGGGGGAAGAGGCCGCCGAAAAAATGTTTGAGCATATTCAGCAGGTGCATGCCGCGCTGCGGCTGCTGGATCGTCCCGCGCTGCTAGCCGACTGGAAGCGCACGCTCGCCGCGATGAGCGAGCAGAACGACCTGCACGGCATCTTGCAGGGACATTGCTGCCGCCTGCTGCGCGACACCGGCGCGATGGATGATGCAGAAACGGCGCGGCGTTTTTCCGTGGCCTTGTCCACTGCAAACGATCCCGCGCGTGCCGCTGCATGGATAGACGGATTTTTGCGCGGCAGCGGCCAGATACTGATACACGACGAGCGGCTGTGGGCGTTGATCGATGCCTGGGTCAGCGCTTTGCCGCCTGCGGCTTTTACCAGTCTCGCCCCTTTGCTGCGCCGCACCTTTGCCAGTTTCACTTCGCCCGAACGGCGCCAGATGGGCGAGCGCGCGGCGCGCGGCCCTGCCCAAGCTGGCAGTGCAGCCGCAGCTGTGGATGATGCCGATTACCAGCACGCGCGTGCGGCGCGTGTGCTGCCTGCTGTTACTCGACTGCTGGGGATAGACAAATGATGAAAGAAGCGGAAACAACAACGCGCGAGCAGCGCTGGCGGCTGATTATGGGTGGCGGTCCGGCTGACGGCACCGTTGTCGCGCTGCACGGCGAGCTGGCCGAACTCGACCAGTGTCTCGATATGGTTTACGGCAGCGCAGGCGACGGCACAGCGGGTGGCAGCGCGGCATCGTCACCCAAGGTTGCGCGCTGGCTGGGTGATATTCGCAAATACTTTCCGAGTAGCGTGGTGCGTGTCATGCAGCAGGATGCAATCAAGCGGCTGGGACTGGATCGTCTGCTGCTGGAGCCTGATATTCTAGAAACCATCGTGCCGGATGTGCATCTCATCGCGACACTCATCACCCTCAAAAATGTGATTCCCTCGAAGACCAAGGCCACTGCGCGGCTGGTGGTGAATCGTGTAGTGCAGGAGATGCTGCAGCGTATAGAGCAGCCGATGCGCCAGGCGGTTGCCGGGGCACTCAACCGCGCGGTGCGCAACCGTCGCCCCACCTTGCGCGAGATCGACTGGAACCGCACCATCCGCGCCAACATGAAGAACTATCTGCCTGAGCATAAGACCATCGTGCCGGAAATCCGTATCGGTTACGGACGCAAACGTGTTGCGCTGCGTGACATTGTGCTGTGTGTTGACCAGAGCGGCTCAATGGCGACCTCGGTGGTGTACTCAAGTATTTTCGCCGCCGTGATGGCGAGCCTGCCTGCGCTTGCCACACGGCTGGTGGTGTTTGACACGTCGGTGGTGGATATGAGTGAAGAGTTGCAGGGCGATCCGGTGGACATATTGTTTGGTGTGCAGCTTGGCGGCGGCACCGACATCAACCGTGCGCTGGCCTACTGTCAGGGCTTGATCACGCGCCCGCAAGACACCATCTTTGTGCTGATCAGTGATCTGGCTGAGGGCGGTAACGCACAGGAGATGCTCAAGCGTGCGGCAGCGCTGGTGGCCAGCGGCGTGAACTGCATCGCGTTGCTGGCGTTGAGCGACGATGGAGCAGCCTACTATGATCACGCCAATGCGGCACACTTTGCCGCGCTCGGCATACCCACCTTCGCCTGTACTCCAGACCTATTTCCGGAGCTGATGGCGGCGGCGATTGCGCGTCGCGACATTAACGAGTGGGCTGCAACCCATGAGGTGGTGACGGCACGGGCAGGTAAATAGATCATGATCCCGGCTGATATACGCAAAGAAATTATGCGACGCCTCGCCCGCACCGAGCGCGAGGAGGGGGTACGCATTCTGCTGGCGATTGAATCCGGTAGCCGGGCGTGGGGATTTGCATCTGCCAACAGTGACTATGATGTGCGTTTTATCTACTGCCGTCCTGCAGAGTGGTACCTTGCGGTTGATCTGGAAGAGCGGCGCGATGTGATTGAATATGAGATCACGGATGACATTGACCTCAACGGCTGGGATATTCGCAAGACACTGCGGCTGTTCTGGAAGTCGAACCCGGCTTTTGTCGAATGGATACACTCACCAATCAAGTACATAGAGTCTGGCGGTTTCGCGGCAGGCGCGCGCGAGCTTATGCCCCAGGTGTACTCGCCCGAGAGCGGCATCTACCATTACCGCAGCATGGCGAAAACCAATTACAGGGGATATTTACGCGCGGATCTTGTGCCCATGAAGAAATACTTCTACGCGTTGCGTCCGCTGTTGGCGGTACGCTGGATCGAACGTTACGGCACTGCCGCACCGATTGAATTCGGAAGGTTGCTACATTTGATCGATGGCAAGGCGCAATTGCTCGGCGACATTGCCGTGCTTCTGGACAGAAAGCGCGATGCGCAGGAGATGGGCTTGTCGGAGCCGATTGCCAGTATCAACGCTTTCATCGAAGAGGAAACTGGAGCGGCTTGAATCTGTCCATCCACAGCGCCAAGCCAGACCCGCTGTGCTTCCCGGACTCAACGCCTTGTTCCATGCAACGCTAGCCGAGCCGCATGTAATTCCACCAATTGGATAAGTGGTGCAGGGCGCAATGTGCTTCGTTTATCTTCTCCCTGCACAGGTTAAGCCGCAGTTGAAGAACTCAACTCCGGAGTATGTTTACCCTGTACAGATTGCGTAAGTACTGCCTCGTAAAACGCGATCATCCGTTCGGCTTGTTTGCTGGCCGACCAGCCGAGTGCATACTCCCGGCCTGCTTCGGCCAGTTGTTTGCGCGCCACGGGATCGCTCAGCATTTTGATAATTTTTTCTGAGAAATCAGACAGTTCCTCCTTGGCGATCCATACCCCCTGGCCTTCCTGCAATACGTCGCGCGTACCCAGTTCTGCGGTCGACACCACGGGTATGCCCTGGGCCATGGCTTCAAGCAGAACCAGGCCCTGGGTTTCGGTGCGGGATGAGAAGATGAAGATATCGGCTGAGCGGTAGCAGCTGTTCAACTCGGTATGGCGATCCAGGTAGCCGATGAACATGACATTCTCGCCGAGACGAAGTTCTTTGGTTTGTTTTTCCAGGCTGTCCCGAGCCGGGCCTTCGCCTGCGATTACGAAAAATACGTCAGGAATCTGCTTTTTGACCTGATTCAAAACATGCAACAGGAAGCCGATATTCTTCTCGTGAGCGACACGCCCGACGAAAAGCAATACCGGCGTATCCTGCGGAATGTTGTAATTTTTACGGAAGGCAGCGCGATCTCCCGGCACGAAACTGGCCGGTTCGATGCCGGTCGGGATCACTTCCGAGCGGGTCGTGATGCCATATTCTTTCAAAACGTTCAGCATAGGGTGTGACGGTATGACCATACCATGAAGGCTGTTGCCTTGATGACGCGAGAATCGTTTGGCGACCATACGCATCAGTTTCTTCGGCACCAGTGGAATGTAGTGGTACAGATATTCTTCAAAGAAGGTGTGGTAGGTCTCGATACAGGGAATATTGAGCAAACGCGATAGTTTAAGGCCCAGATAGTGCGCTACAAAAGGCGTTTGTATATGGATGATGTCATATTGTTCGCTGCGAAATTTGTCGACATGCTGCATCACCCATTTGAAACTCATGAAGCGATCTTCCGGGTCTAAAGGTACGCGTTTGGAGGGGACGCGTAGGATGCCGGTTTCGTCCGTACCGGGGGTAAGGTAGTCGGGGGCGACCAAATGGACGGTGTGGCCAAGTGCGCGCAACTCATGGCGAAAAGTTTCGATTGAGGTTGAAACGCCGTTGATACGCGGGAAATAGACATCGGAGATAAACAGAATTTTCATGGCGAGTTATTGTTTAAGTATTTGATTATATTTAATAATATTAAATTAAAAGGCTGATTGATTGTTTTGTTTCATGTCTAGGCACAGGCTATGACGAGATTAAAAAGCTGGCTTCGCTGCACATGTTCCGTGGTGGCATTCATTAGAAGTGTGTTAGCTGTTTTTCTTCATCGGAATGTTTTTTCGGCTTGACCATATGGGGGAGAGCTTGCTTGACAGCAGGTTCCGGGTTGGTTCGGGCACTTCCCTTCCAGTGGATCAACTCCATGCGCCCGTCCAGATGTTCAACAATGGCGGTGCAGCTATCCACCCAGTCGCCGCAGTTGATGTAAGTCATGCCATCCACCTGTTTGATCATGGGCCAATGAATGTGGCCGCAAATCGCGCCATCCAGATCGCGTTCGCGAGCATGGCGGATGACGGAATCTTCAAAGTCAAAAATGAAGTTCACCGCTGTTTTTACTTTGCGCTTGGCATAGCCCGCCAATGACCAGTAACCGCGAATTTTGAGTGTTCTACGCAACCAGGATAAATAGACATTCAGATTAACCAGTACGTCATACGCAATATCACCCAGGATGGCGACCCATTTGTGGTGCAACGTGACCTGGTCGAACTCGTCACCATGCAACAACAAATAGCGGCGTCCGTCCGCCGCTGTATGGATGTGCTCATGCAGCACGAGAACGTCGCCGAATGAAGAGCCAACATATTCGCGCATTGCCTCGTCATGGTTGCCGGGAATGAAAATCACTTTTTCGCCGTGCCGTGCGCGGCGCAGCATCTTTTGTACAAAAGTATTCTGCGCGGGAGACCAATGCACGCCACCACGGCTCATCGACCACAAGTCAACGATATCGCCGAGCAGGAATAAATGTTCTGATGAGTATTCCTTGAGGAAATCAAGCAGGTGGTGAGCCTGGCAAGCTTTGGTACCGAGATGGATGTCTGACAAAAATATCGAGCGAACTTGTTGGGTAGTCATTTGTTATCCTGACATCGAAATGACGCAATTGACAGTCGGGTAACATTCAAGTTTGATCGCGCTGCGGGATGAGCAGTCAAACAGCGTCTGTAACGGGATTCAAAGACTGTATTTTTCATGCGTGCATAATCGCACCGCAATATTTCAGGATTGTTAAATATTTATTATGAAATTATGAATCTGATGGGGGCCGTCAACTTAATGCTGGCGGTTTATGCATCAACAACCGAATATGGTTGATGCAGGCGGGATAATTAAGCTTTTATCTTTAAATCAGGCACGATGGCGCAGGATGTTGTGCCAATGTTTGATCATTTTTATGATGAGCTCCTGTTGCTAACGAGTTGGCGCAGCTGGCTCGATGTGCACGGTGTGCGTGGGGAAGGCAATCTGCGCGCTATGCTGCTTGACGATTTCGGCTACCTTTAACAGCACGTCCTGTTTAACTTCGTGATAGTAAATCCATTCCCTGGTTTTGGTGAATGTGTAGATAAAAAAGTCGAGCGATGATGGGCCAAAGGTATTGAAGTTTACGATTAGAGTCTGGGCCGTGTCGATCTCGGGATGATTCTGCAACATCGACTTTACATCAGACACGATAGCACTCATCACATTGATATCCTCATAGCGGATGCCAATGGTCTCCTTGATACGGCGATTGGTCATTCGTGTAGGATTCTCCACCACGATGGTGGTGAACAATGCGTTCGGCACATAGATCGGGTTTTTGTTAAAGGCCCGGATTCGCGTGTGACGCCAGCTGATGTATTCAACCGTTCCCTCTATTTCCTTGTCTGGCGAGCGGATCCAGTCACCCACGCTGAAGGGCCGGTCCAGGTAGATGGTGAGCCCGCCGAAGAAATTGGCCAGCAAATCCTTTGCGGCGAAACCGACTGCGATGCCGCCGATGCCACCGGCAGCGAGTAATCCCGAGACGCTGAAGCCCAGATTTTGCATCGCCAGAAGGATGGCGATCATAAATACCGTTAGACGGGATAGCTTTGATAGCGCGTCAACAGTGGTGGGATCCGTCACATCGCCTTTTTTCTCTTGCGACTCGATTATATTCAGACTAATGCTACCAATGAAGCGCATCAAAAACCAGGCCAGGCAAATAATCACGCCCAAATTTCGGATGGGTGGCACAGAATCAAGGATGGCAGCACCGGTCACTTTGTGCACAAGGCTAGCCGCAAAGGAAAGTCCAACCAGCCAGATGACAATGGGTACGGGCCGCTTCGCGGCCTGGACGAGTGCGTCATCCAGGGGGCTGGAAGTCAGGAGAGCTATCTTCCCGGCTCGGCGCAGCAGGAATTTGGCGGTGAAGCTGGACAGTATGGTCACTAACAGCACCACGAAAACTTGCGGAACCAGTGGTTCTGCAAGGAACGAGCGTATAAAATCAACTGATAGTGCTTTGATATCCATTGGGTGGCAGGTCATACGAGGGAAGCGTGTTTTCCGATTATCCTAGAAACCGGTGCGCCAGCACAAACTGGCGAGTGATAGTTGGTGAAAGTCCAATACAAGAAAGGAGTAGCGAACCGTCTTGACCCCGAGTCATGCGTTGTACATCGCGAGGTGTGTAGCG
>Ga0315268_10004408_pt1 | contig 15297 bp, 13 predicted proteins | sample C1_top_MG_FD_204535 | JGI IMG/M metagenome (GOLD analysis project Ga0315268, IMG submission 204535) | Sediment microbial communities from Yellowstone Lake, YNP, Wyoming, USA - C1_top | ecosystem: Environmental > Aquatic > Freshwater > Lake > Sediment | place: USA: Wyoming | collected 2017-08-01
GAACAGGCCGTAGCACTGGCCAAGGCGGTGAATTACCAAAGCGCCGGCACCGTCGAGTTTGTCGTCGGCAAGGACAAGAGCTTCTACTTCCTGGAAATGAACACGCGCTTGCAGGTCGAGCATCCGGTGACAGAGCTCATCACCGGCCTGGATCTCGTCGAGTTGATGATCCGTGTCGCCGCCGGCGAGCCGCTGCCCTTCAAGCAGGAAGATGTCCAGTTGAACGGCTGGGCGATGGAATGCCGTATCAACGCGGAAGATCCCTTCCGTGGTTTCTTGCCTTCGACTGGCCGGCTGGTGAAGTTCAATCCGCCCGCCGCGCAAAGTTTCGGGCCGATGAGCGCGGTGCGTGTCGATACCGGCGTCTATGAAGGTGGCGAAATTTCGATGTACTACGATTCGATGATCGCCAAGCTGATCGTCCACGGCGCCACGCGTGATGCGGCCATCGCGCGCATGCGTGATGCCTTGAACGCCTTCGTGATCCGCGGTGTGGCGGCGAACATTTCCTTCCAGGCCGCGCTGATGCAGCACCCGCGTTTCGTTTCAGGCAACTTCAATACCGGTCTGATCGCCGAGGAGTATCCGCACGGCTTCAACGCTGCCGATGTGCCGCACGACGATCCCGCCATGCTGATTGCCGTTGCTGCCGCCATGCACCGCCAGTATCTGGCGCGCAACGCCCACATCAGTGGCCAGATGCCAGGTCATGAATACAAGCCGGGTTCCAACTTTGTCGTGCGTCTCGAAGATGGCGCCGATCACGAAGTGACAGTCACGGCAGCCCCTGCGGGTAACAACGGCTGGGATGTGGTTTTTGCCGGCGAGCGCTACGAAATTCGCAGTGCCTGGCAGTTCGGCCAGCCGCTCTACCAAGGCACGCTGAATGGCGAATCCTTCTGTATGCAGGTCGAACGGCGAGGCCTCAAATACCGCCTGTTCCACTGGGGCACGCAAGCCGACATCATGGTGATGACGGCACGCGCCGCCCACCTGCAGGCGCTGATGCCGCACAAGGCACCGCCGGATACATCGAAGTTCCTGCTTTCGCCGATGCCGGGTTTGCTCACCCACCTTGCCGTTACGGTGGGACAGGAGGTCAAGGCTGGTGAGGTGTTGGCGAAGATCGAAGCGATGAAGATGGAAAATGTGCTGAAGGCGGAACGCGACTGCGTTGTCGATGCACTATTGGCGAAGGCGGGTGAGAGTTTGGCTGTCGATCAGCCGATCATCGGTTTCAAGTAATCAAAGTCGGTGCTGGCGGGACGGCATTTGCGGCCCGCCGTCAGCACGGGGGCGGCATCTGGCTTTCTTTTCTCCCTCTTTTCAGACAATTCGCCGAAAAGAGGGCGGCTAGACTCCGGGCAGAAGGTTAATCAGGCTCGGTGGATATGGCATTCTGGGGAAAAAAGGCAAGCGAGAGCGGTTGGACAGCGGTGGTTCTGGGCGCAGACCGGATCTCCGTTGCCTGTGTAACGCGCTGTACGGATGCACAACCCCGTGTGCGTTCCTGCGACAGCTTCGCCCGCGAAGGCAGCGATCTCGATTCCCTCAAGCGCCTGACGAATGACCAGCGGCTGGCCCGCAATCATTGCACCACGCTGCTGGCGCAAGGCCAGTATCAATTCCTGCAAGTCGACACGCCAGACAATCTGCCGCGTGATGCACCACCTGCCGAGGTGCGCGAAACCTTGCGCTGGCGCATCAAGGAAATGGTCGATTTCCCCATCGATCAGGCCGGCATCGACATTTTGCCGATCCCGCCCCAGTCAGGGCGTACCCCGCAACTCTGGGTGGTGGCTGCCAGCCATGGCGTTTTGCAGCCGCGCGTGCATTTGTTCCAGGATGCCAAGGTGCCACTCGAAGCTATCGACGTTCCCGAACTGGCGCAGCGCAACCTCGCCGGCCTGTTCGAGGAGACGAATCGTGGTCTCGCGCTAGCTTCCTTCAGCGACACGGAAGGCCAACTGACGATTACCTATCAGGGCGAACTATTCATGACGCGCCACCTCGATGTCAGCGCGCAGGAATTGGTGCGTCCCGAAGCGGGCGGACTGCATGAGCGCGTGTTGCTGGACATCCAGCGTTCGCTCGATAATTTCGACCGCAATTTCAGCTCGATTCCGCTGACACATCTGCTGGTTGGCCCGTTGCCCGGCGGTGAGATTTTTGTTGATTACCTGCGCAACAATCTGTCCTTGCCGGTAGCCAGTGCGAATCTGGCTGATGTGTTGGATATTGCCGCGGTGCCCGGGCTTCAGGAAGTCGCCGCGCAGGCGGTTGCCTGGCTGGCGCTGGGCGCGGCCCTACGGGAGTGACGATGGCTGGGCAGATCAATCTTTTCGACCCGGCACTCTTGAGAAAGCGCGATTGGCTCGCGCTTGTCAATGTGGTCATGCTGGCGTTGCTGCTGATGCTCGCTGTTGCCGCCGCCGCGCTGCTGGTGCGCCACGATCTGCCATCGCTCTCGGCCCAGGTGGCGACCAATGAAGCCCAGCTGAAGGCCATGCGCGAGCAGGTGGTCGTGCTCGGGCAGCGGGTGGCTAATCGCAAGCCCGACCCGCTCATCGAAAGTGAATTGGTGGGAACCCGCCAGTTGCTGGCCGCGCGCAATGAAATACTGAATACCTTGCGGCAGGGCACGGATCCCGGAGCGGGATCCTTCGCGGATTATCTACGCGGCTTTGCCCGTCAGTCGGTTGCCGGCCTGTGGCTGACCGGCATTGCGGTCGATGCAGGCAGTGACGGCATGGAAATTCGTGGCCGGACGGTCGATCCGGCGCTGCTGCCGGAATATATTGCTCGCCTGAACAAGGAGCCGACTTTACAGGGGCGCGCTTTTGCCGCTCTGAAGCTCTCTGAAGGCAAGGTCGAAGCGCCCTCTGGTGGCACTGCAACGCTCAGTGCTGCGCCGCCTAATACGCCGGCCGATGCAACGAAAAAAGCCTTGTTTCACGAATTCACTCTGATTCCGCTCAAGTCATCCGGTAAACCGAGCGAGTCGGCGACGTCTGCACAGGTTCCAGGAGGGGTGCGGTAATGGCGAGTGCAACGCAATTGAAAGTGCGCTGGCAGGCGTGGTCAAACCGCTTTGCTGCCTTGCAGCCGCGGGAGAAGCCGCTGATTATCAGCGCATTGGTGGTAGCCATCCTGTTTGGCGGTTTTACCCTATTTATCGAGCCGGGACAGGTGCAGGCCGCACGCTTGAAAAAGACGCTCGCCCAGCAGCAATCTGAGCAAACACAGTTCCAGACCCAGATCGCGGCGCTGGCCGCACAGAGCAGCGATCCGGATTCTGCCAACCGCTTGGCATTGCAGCAGGTGCGCGAGCAGTTGCTCGTCACGCAAGGCGATCTCAAAGCGTTCGATCGTATCCTCGTCGCCCCCAAACAGGCGCCCGCCTTGTTGCAAACACTGCTAGCACGGCACCGTGGCTTGTCGCTGGTGAGCTTGGCGACGCTGCCGCCCCAGCCGTTGATCGAGCCCGCCAAACCGGGGAAAGACGGCACAAAATCCGCTAACGAAGCACCCCCGCCCGGCGGAAACATTTACAAGCATGGCATCGAGATCAAGCTGGCGGGAGGGTATAGCGACTTGCTGGCCTACGTCGCCGAACTCGAGGCCAGCCCACAAAAACTGCTCTGGGGCGGCATGCGCCTCACCGTCAAACAGTATCCGGTCAGCGAACTGACCTTGACGGTCTACACCCTCAGTCTGGATTCGATATGGCTCGTTGTTTGATGCGCTTTGCCTTCCTGCCATTCCTGATTGCCATGCCATGGCTGGCGCAGGCACAAAATACCGATCCAACCCGGCCAGCTATCGATACCAGTGCCGGTGCCAATCCCTCAGCCGATGCCGGGATGGCGGCCAGTTCCGGCCTGCAGTCGGTGATTTTGCGCAAGAGCGGCAAACCGGCGGCATTGATCAACGGTGTATTGGTGGAATTAGGTGGCAAGGTGGGTGAGGCCCGGCTGGTCAAGGTGGGCGAAGACCATGTGGTGTTGCGCGGTCCCTTGGGCGACGAGACATTGCGGCTGATGCCGGCTGCCGAGAAAAAGGTCGTGAAGATGGAAAAAGCATCCGGGAATGCGGGGATGAAGGGAAAGCAGAAGAAAAGTGAGGTGGCACCATGAAAACATTTCCCCTGTTGGCGCTCGTTGCCCTGCTGGCCGGTTGCGCCCTGCCAACGTCGCGTCCTGATATCGTCAGGGAACGCATCGGCGATGAGATGGCCCAGGCCGTTGCCAACCGGAAATCCTCCGAAGCGGCCGAAAAAGGCTTGCTGATGCCGCTCACCGTCGAAATGCCCAAGCAGGATAATCTCGATGCGCGCTTTGATCTTTCCGTGGTGAATGCACCGGCGGCGCAGGTATTTATGGCAATCGTCACCGGCACACGCTTCAACATGTTGGTCGGCCCCGAAGTGAGTGGCACCATTACCGTCAACCTCAAGGACGTGACAGTCAGGGAGGCACTGGAGTCGATCCGCGAACTATACGGTTACGAATTCAACATCAAGGGCAGCCGCATCTCGATTCAGCCGAACACCTTGCAAACCCGCGTCTTCCAGGTGAATTATCTGGCCAGTCGTCGCCAGGGCGCCACCGAACTGCGTGTCACCTCAAGTTCGATTGCCAATGGAGGCGCGGCGACGCCGAGTAGCGGGGTACCGGTGTCTGGCGGCGCGGGGAGTGGCTCAGCGGGGGGCAGCAATCTAACCAGCCGCGTTCAGACGAGCTCGGATACCAACTTTTGGGATGATTTGCTCAAGGCGCTTGGCACCATCGTGATTGGCGAAGGGCGCAGTGTCGTGGTCAATAGCATCTCGGGCGTGGTGGTGGTGCGGGCTTTCCCGGGCGAGCTGCGCTCCGTCGAGCAGTATCTCAAGGCGACCCAGGTGATGGTCGAGCGCCAGGTCATGCTGGAGGCGAAGATTCTCGATGTGCAACTCTCCGAGGGTTTCCAGAACGGCATCAACTGGTCTTCGTTTAATGGCAGTAGCAAAAACCGCATTGGTTTCGGCGTGGCCGCGCCGGGCAGTTCCTTGCGGCCATCTGGTAGCCAGCAGGTCTGGGATAGCAACAGTGCTTCGTTCGTTTCCGTACTCAACACGGTATCTTCAAAAGACGCCACCATCGCTGCAGGCGTGGCTGGCTCGGTGGTGGCTTCATCGCTGGGCAGCGGTTTCGTCGGCCTAGCCTTCCAGACCGCCAATTTTGCCGCCCTGCTGAATTTCCTCGAGACGCAGGGCAGCGTGTCGGTGCTGTCGAGCCCGCGCATCGCTACCATCAACAATCAGAAGGCCGTGCTGAAAGTCGGTACTGACGAGTTGTTCGTGACGAATGTCACGACGACCACGACCAGCAACACCGGCGGTGGCTCGACCTCGACGCCGAGCCTGACGCTACAGCCGTATTTCTCCGGTATTTCGCTCGATGTGATGCCGCAGATCGACGAGGATGGTTTCATCATCCTGCACGTGCATCCGGCCATCAGCACGGTCGCGGAAAAAAACAAGGTGATTGATCTGGGGACGATGGGTTCATATACCTTGCCGCTGGCATCCTCGAGCGTGAACGAAACCGACAGCATCGTGCGCGTGCAGGACGGCAATATCGTGGCCATCGGTGGTTTGATGACGCAAGGCCAAAGCAGCGACCGGACGGGTTTGCCGGGGACAATCAGCTCGGCCGCCGGCGCGTTGTTCGGCCAGCGTGGCAGCACCTTCACGAAACGCGAACTGGTCATCTTGCTCAAGCCGACGGTTATCCATGACGATCGCGCCTGGGCGAACGATCTTGAGCAAAGTGGTGAACGCCTGCGCGCCTTCGACCCGCGGCCCCAGCCTGCGCCAGCGAACTGACCGTGTATCTCGCCCACTTCGGCCTGCAGCAGGTACCGTTCGGCATCACGCCTGATACTGGATTTTTCTATCCGAGCACCAGTCATCGCGAAGGCCTCAACCTGCTGCATTTCGCGCTGGCGAGTGGTGAGGGCTTCATCAAGGTGGTTGGCGAAATCGGTACGGGCAAGACGCTCCTCTGCCGTAACCTGCTCGCCGAACTGGGGCCAGACTGGAAGGCGGCCTATGTGCCCAACCCGCAGATGGAACCGCGCGAACTGTTGCAGGAAGTAGCCGACGATCTGGGTACAGCCAATGGAGCCGGTGGCACCGAGGCTGCCCATGTCATCAAGCGCATCAATCGTCGCCTCATCGAGTTTGCCCGCGCCGGCAAGAAAGTCGTGCTGTGCATCGACGAAGCGCAGACTATGCCGCGCCTGACGCTGGAAAGTCTGCGCTTGCTGTCGAACCTCGAGACGGAGAAGCGCAAGTTGCTGCACATCATCCTGTTTGGCCAGCCCGAGTTGGACGAGATGCTCACCGCCCATTCGGCCCGGCAACTCAAGCAGCGCATCGTCTTTCATCACCACTTGAATCGGCTCAACGCTGACGAAGTGACCAAGTATGTCGAGCAGCGCTTGCGGGTGGCCGGCTACAGCGGTGACGCGGTGTTCTCGCGGCCGGCGTTGAAATCCCTGTATCGTCACGCTGACGGTACCCCGCGCCTGGTGAACATCCTGGCGCACAAGGCTATGCTGGCCGCGTTTGGCGAAGGTCGCGGGCATGTCGAAAAGTACCATGTGAAAGCGGCAGCCAAGGATACCGAAGGCGCCATCAAGTCTTTCTGGTGGCCGTGGTAAGTGACTATATGAGTGTGATCAATCAGATGCTGCGCGATCTCGATGCGCGCCAAGCCAGTCAGCAGGAACGTGACAAGTTGCCGGGAAAATTGCGCAACTTGCCGCCGGCGCGAGTGGCGAAATCGAATGCTTGGTGGTTGCTGATCGTCGGCATGGTGGCCGGCGGGGCGCTGGCCTGGGTGTTCGTGAGCCAGCTTGCCGCACCACCGCCGCCCCTTGCGCTAGCAGCGCCTGTCGCAGCCGTAGCCCCAGCACCCGTCGCGCCGGCCCCAGCCCCAGATGTTGTGCCGGCGGACGAAGCCACCAGGGAAGTGGCGCCACCTACCGCAGTGGGCGACATGAAAATCGATACCTTGCTGACGCGTCCGGCGGAGGAAGCCGCCAAAGTGCCGACCCCGCCAGCGGATTCCGCGCCAGTCAAGGCGATTGCTACAACAACCCAGGAACCCCGCAATACGCCGGTACCGAGCGTAGCCCCGCGGGTGGTAAGCCCGCTTGTCGAGGCAGCGTCACCTGCCACCAGTATCGACAAAAAGGCAAAAATCGGTCCGGCGATCGGCCCGGTGCGCGAAATGGCCGAGGCCGAATATCGCAAGGCGCTGCAGTCGGTTAAATATGGTGAGAATGCTGCCGCAGCACAGTCGCTGCGGCACACGCTTGATCTCGATCCCGCTTTGGCCAAGGCGCGCCAGGCGCTGTTGGCGGTGCTGGTGAATGGCAAGCAATGGGCCGAAGCGCAGCAAGTGGTCCAAAAAGGGTTGGAGCTTGAGCCGACCCAGAGCGGCTGGGCACTGATCCTCGCACGACTCCAGTTTGAACTGGGCAATACGCCACTGGCGATTGAAACGCTGGAGCATTACGCCGCGCATGCCGGCACGGATGCCGACTATCAGGGATTCTTTGCCTACCTGCTGCAAAAGCAGGAACGTCCGGGCGAGGCGGCCGAACGTTTTCGGGCGGCCTTGGCTTTGCGCCCGCAGGAAGGGCGCTGGTGGTTCGGTCTCGGTCTGGCGCTGGAAGGCGCGGGCAAGCGCCCTGAAGCAAAAGAAGCGTATGCCAAGGCCCGCGAAGTCGGCAATCTGCCGCCAGATATGGCGCAGGTTATCGAGCAACGGCTCAGGTAAACCGCCTGACGGCGCGTGCCGCGACCCAGTTGATGACATGCGCCGCGCCATGATCCTTGAGCGTGCGCGCTACGGCGTCGAGCGTGGCGCCGGTGGTCATCACATCATCGACAACGATCACCGATTGGCCCGAAAAATCGCGGCAACATTCGAAAGCGTGGCGCACATTGCTCTTGCGCGCCCGCCAGGGCAACAGGGTTTGCGGAGTGGTTTCACGCACGCGAACGAGGCTGGATGTGTCCAGTGGCAAGCGCAGTGCGCGTGCCACTGGGCGGGCGATTTCCAACGCCTGGTTGAAACCACGCTCACGGAGGCGCTGGCGCGACAGCGGCACCGGCATGAGGATTGCGTCTGTGAACTGGGTGGCGGTGGACGCTGTGCCGGCCAGCAGGCAGGCCGCGAGAAAGTCGGCGCTGGCGAGACGGCGACCTAAGCTACGATGACCAAATTTGAGGCGCAACACCATCTGGTCGACCGGAAAAGCGTAGCAGAGTGCGGCGTAGGTGGCGTCGAATGCCGGTGGCGACTTGAGGCAGGCACCACAGGCCGGCGCGGGTACGCCGAGCGGGGCGGCGCAGCGTGGGCAAACGTGCGCCGGCAGCCGCGGCAGATCAGCGCTGCAGCCGCAGCAAAGCGCTGCCTGGGCCGCAGCACCGCAGAGCAGGCAACTGCGTGGCAGCAACAGGTCAAGCAGCGGTGAAATTGACAAGCGAAAGCGCATTGCGGATGATCGAATGATGAAACTGCGTGAGGAATTTTCTCGTAGGGCTGCATCTTATGACAGTGCCGCCGTGCTGGCGCGCGAAGTCGGGCGGCGCATGGCAGAGCGCATCGCGCTGGTGCGTCTGGCGCCGCGCCGTTACGCCGACATCGGTTGTGCGACCGGCGATGGCTTACGTGCATTGCAGCAGCGCTTTCCCGATGCCTTGCCGCTGGCGCTGGATTTCGCGCGGCCGATGTTGCAGGTGGTGGCCGCGCAGGCTAAATGGTTCGAGCGGTTGCGTGGTCGTGCGCCGCGTTGCGTGAACGCTGACGTGCGCGCCTTGCCCCTGGCCGGCGCTAGTCTTGATCTCGTTTGGTCGAATCTGATGTTGCACTGGCTAGCCGACCCGCGGCCGGCATTTGCTGAAATTCACCGAACGTTGAGCGATGGCGGCTTGCTGCAATTCGCCATGCTGGGACCGGACACGCTGAAAGAACTACGCGCCCTGGGTGCGCCAGTGGCAAATTTTATCGATATGCATGACATCGGCGATATGCTGGTCGCGGCAGGTTTTTCCGACCCGGTGATGGAGATGGAGATGCTGACCTTGACTTACGCGACGCCGCGCGGTTTTCTCGCCGATCAGCGCCGGCTCGGTGTGCGTGCTGCGCTGCTGGGTTCCCTGGGATGGCGGCAGTGGCGCAAGCTGTTTGCCGGTTGGCAGCGCGTCGATGGTGTGCTGCCAGCGCGCTTTGAGATCATTTATGGCCATGCCTGGAAGGTCGCACCGCGGCCGGAAAAAAAGCTGGCCGCCGATGGTCGCGCCATCATCCGGTTTGCGAGGTCAGGCGGCTGAGCAGGGCGCGCAAGCGCGCGGGACGGAATGGGCGCGACAGCCAGAGATGGGAAGCGCCCTGCGCTTCCTGCAGGGGGGGCACGGGCCCGCTGTTGATGATGAGCGCGGCTACGGAAGAGCCGAGCTGACCTTCAATTCTGGCGAGTTCAGCTTGAGCTTGCGTGGTGCCGGCGGCGCCATCGGGTGCGCACAAAATCAAGACTCCGGGGGTATCGCCACTCATGATCAGCGCCTGGACTGATTCGACATCAGGCAGCTGCGTTACCGCAAAGCCCCAGTGCTGAAGCAGGGAAGCCAGTTCGAGGCGGTCGGGTGAGGGTGCGCCAACGATTAACGCCCGCGACGGTGCCACAGTCGCGGCGGGGTTTGGGGGAGGTGATGTCAAGGGAACCCGGATGGCAAAGCGCGAGCCGTGGCCGACGCGCGAACACAGTGACAGCGGGTGGTGTAACAGCTCGGCGGTGCGGCGCACGATGGCCAGCCCGAGCCCCAGGCCCTTTTCGGTAGCGCGCTCGGGATTGTCGAGTTGAACGAGTTCGTCGAAAATTATCTGATGAAATTCGGCGGGAATGCCGGGTCCGGTATCCCACACTTCAATGCGTGCATGGTCGGCACTACGCCGGCAAGCGACCAAAATTTCCCCGCTGTGAGAATGTCGGATGGCATTCGCGATCAGGTTGCTCAAGATGCGGTGCAGCAGAACCGGATCGGTCATCAGCCAACAGTCGGTGACCCGACTGCGTAGCGCAAGATTTTTTGCGGAAGCGGCAGCCGCGAAGCTTTCCACCAGACTCGCGATGGCCAGTGGCGCATGCACCGGGGACAACTGGATCGGGAACACCTGGCTATCGAGTCGTGAGAAATCGAGCAGGGTGTCGAGTAAGGCTTGCAGGTTGCGTACGGTCGCCCCGACGCGGATGATCCGCGGCAATAAGGGCGAGTCTTTGGCATCATGTGCGAGCCGTGAAATAAACAGGCCGAGCGCCTGCACCGGCTGGCGTAAATCATGGCTGGCGGCGGCGAAAAAGCGACTGCGCGCCTGCGCTGCGGCTTCAGCTTCGTCCCGTTCGTGCCGCAACGTTGCGGTGGCCTCGGCGATACGGGCCGCGAGGTGTTCCTGTGTGTGCTCCACGGCATCGGCCATCAGGTTGATACCGTGCGCGAGTTGACCGAGTTCATCGCTTCCCGGGTTGGCGACGCGCTGCGCATGGCGACCCTGCTTGATGCCATTCACCACGTGCCCAATGTCGGTGAGCCCATGAATCAGCCCGCGCGCGAGCGCCATGGCCAGCAGCACGCCGAAGAGCAGCATGGCACTGGAGATGAGCGCGGCGGTCATGATGTAGCGCTGCATATCGTCTTGCAGCAACGCCGTGGAGACTTGCAGGAGCAAGTGTCCGAGTTGCGGTGGTGAATGATTGTCGGTTCCCGCAAACAGATCGGGTTCATCGGCATGCTCGGCGGCAATGAGAATGCTGTGCCAGTGTTCCGTCGGGAAAAGTACCGGGTGTGAATCGAATCCGCCGAGAGGCGACTGGGCAGACGAGAGCGAGGCGGTTGCCGGACTGATCGCCAATACCTTGCCGTCGTGATCGAGGAAGGCGGCGACCAGAATGTCCGGCTCTGCTCGCGCGGATTCGAGCAGCTTGACTAGACCCTCCTGGTTGCCGACAAACAGGCTATAGCGCGCCGCAGCGACCAATTGCTGGGCAACTGCGGAAATACGGCGGTGCTGGTCGCTATTGGCTTGTTTCATCTGCTCAGCGACGAGCATGCCGGAAACCAGAAAAGCCACGAGAATTGCCGGTGCCAGGGCGACGAGCAGAATGCGGCTGCGGATGCCGAGCGATTTCAAGTGGAGGCGCTCAATAAATAAAAAAGGGCGGCATCGAGCCACCCCTTCTCTGCAACGATTAGGTTGCGCTGATCACTCAATACAATCCGGAGATGTAGTCGGCGACCGCACGGATTTCCGCATCGGTCATCTTGATGGTAATCATCTGCATCATCCGGTTGGGGTCGTTGGCGCGCTCGTTGACGCGGAAAGCCTTCAACTGGGTTTCGAGATATTCGGCATGCTGTCCGCCAATGCGCGGGAATTGCGCAGGCAGGCCGGCACCCGCAGGTCCGTGGCAACCGGCACAGGCAGGCAAACCCTTGCTGGCGTCGCCGGCGCGAAAAAGCTTTTGCCCCAGCTCAAGGGTTTCGCGGTTCTTGATTTCGCCGCCTATGAGCTTTTGCGACGCGAAGTAGGCAGCGATATCCTTCATCTGCTCTTCGGTGTAGGGAGCGATCATGCCGTTCATGATGGCATTGTTGCGTTCCGGTTTGCCTTCAGGGCCACCCTTGAAGTTCCTCATCTGCTTGAAGAGGTAGGCGGCGTGCTGGCCGGCCAATTTGGGGTTGACCGACGTTTGGCTGTTGCCGTCCGGGTTGTGGCAGGCGCCACAAACAGCAGCGGCAATCGGTTTACCCTTGGCAGCATCGCCATGGTAGACGGCGGGCTGGGCCGATTCATTGGCTTGCGCATGCATCGCCAACGAAAGTGCGGCAACGGAAATCAACGTCTTGAACGAAAAGCGGGTCATCGTGAGGCTCCTCGGAGAACAGCTCGAATAGCAAACGCGGTATTGTATACCAGCTTGCATTTCAGTTGACACCCCTCTTTTGCGAACCTTGCCCATGCCGCCGTCCCTGTTTCGCCACGCAGTTTTCGAGATTTCCGTTGCCGACCCCAAGACTTTGCCACAGGCCGGCGGTTGCGAGGTGGCTTTTGCCGGCCGCTCGAATGCCGGAAAATCCTCAGCCATCAACACACTCGCCGCGCATACGCGGCTGGCTTATGTCTCCAAGACGCCCGGGCGCACCCAGCTCATCAACCTGTTTCGCCTGAAAAACGGTGCAGCGCTGGTCGATCTGCCCGGTTATGGTTATGCCGATGTTCCCTTGGCGGTACGCCTGCAATGGCAGGGCCTGCTCGAACACTACCTGACGCGGCGCCAGGCGCTCGCCGGTTTGGTGCTGATCATGGATGCGCGCCGGCCACTCACCGACTTGGATCGTCAGATGATCGGCTGGTTCGCCACCACCGGTAAGCCGATCCATTGCCTGCTCACCAAGTCGGACAAGCTCACGCGCCGGGAACAAGCCCAGACGCTCGCCGAAACGCGCCGTCTCGCCAACGCCGACTTTCCGGGCACGCCGTTTTCGGTGCAACTGTTTTCGAGTTTGAAGAAGACGGGAATGGATGAAGCCGAGCGGGTGATCCGCGCCTGGCTTGAGCAAGAGAAAGAGCCCTCGGCTAAAGGGGATAAAGCCGAGGGCCCAAATGCCTCGAAGGGAGTCGAGGCACCCGCTCAGGGAGGAAAAGCGGGGGACGATTCAGCACCGTCCAGTTGATATGATAGATATTTGACAAAATAGTTCCAGTATTTTTTGAAAGCTAAGACCATGATTGCTAAAGGTGTATTTCCTGGCACGCGCATGCGCCGCATGCGCCGCGACGATTTTTCCCGCCGCTTGATGCGCGAGTCGGTGTTGACGTCGAACGACTTCATTTATCCGGTGTTCGTACTTGAAGGCGCGGACCGCACCGAACATGTCGGCTCGATGCCGGGTGTGGCGCGCATCAGCCTGGATCGTTTGCTGCCGGTGGCGGAGCAGGCCTTGAAACTCGGCGTTCCCGCACTCGCTTTGTTCCCCGTTATCGATGCGAGCAGGAAGAGCGCAAATGCCGCCGAAGCCTGGAATCCGGAGGGCTTGGTGCCCACCGTGGTGGCGCGCCTGAAGCAGGAGTTTCCCGAATTGGGTGTGATCACCGATGTTGCGCTCGATCCTTATACCAGTCACGGCCAGGATGGCCTGATCGACCCTGCCGATCCGAGCGGTTACGTGATGAATGACGAGACGCTGGTGGCGTTGGCCAAGCAGGCCTTGTGTCACGCGCAGGCCGGCGCCGACGTGGTGGCACCCTCGGATATGATGGACGGGCGCATTGGTGTGATCCGCGCCACGCTGGATGACGAAAAGCTGATCCACACGCGCATCCTTGCCTATTCGGCCAAGTATGCCTCAAGCTTTTATGGCCCGTTCCGTGATGCGGTGGGTTCGGCGGGCAATCTCGGCAAAGGCAACAAATTCACCTATCAGATGGATCCGGCGAACTCCGACGAGGCCCTGCGCGAAGTGGCGCTCGACCTCGACGAAGGTGCCGACATGGTGATGGTCAAGCCAGGCATGCCCTATCTCGACATCGTGCGCCGCGTGAAGGATGAGTTCGGCGTGCCGACCTACGCCTACCAGGTGAGCGGCGAATACGCGATGCTGAAAGCGGCTGCCGCCAATGGTTGGTTAGATCATGATGCGGTGATGCTGGAATCCCTGCTGGCCTTCAAACGTGCCGGCGCCGATGGCATCCTGACCTATTTCGCGCTGGAGGCGGCCGAGTTGTTGCGGAAATGAAATTCGCGGCGGGCATTTCGCGCGCGGTCGATGCCTTCATCCGGCGGCCGCAGTGGTGGCCGTTGCTGATGCTCTTCTGGGCCGCCGTTGCGGCAATCTCCTACGGTTCGCATATCCGCGACCTTGAGAATTACGCCCACACCATGGCAGCACTGCGCGGACGCCTGGTATTCCAGATCGTCGAAACGACCCGCTTGTGGGCGGCCAAACACGGCGGCGTGTATGCGCCAACGACCGAGGACACGCCGTCCAATCCGTATCTCGAGGTTCCCGAAAAGGATATCGTCAGTCCGACCGGCAAGCCGCTGACGAAAATCAATCCCGCCTACATGACGCGTCAGTTGAGCGAGTTGATCGCCAAGGAAAGCGACATGCGCATGCATATCACCAGTCTTAAGCCGATTCGTCCGGCGAATCAGCCCGACGATTGGGAGGCCGAGGCGCTCAGGGGCTTCGAGGCGCGGGGCGAGAAAGAGAAAATCTCCATAGTCGGCGCTGGTGGGACGGCAGTATTTCGCTATATGGCACCGTTGGAAGTGAAAACGCCCTGCATGGTCTGCCACGAAAAGCAGGGCTATCACGTTGGCGACGTGCGTGGCGGCATCAGCGTGACCTTTCCCGCCAGTTACGTGTTCGACATCATCGATGCCCAGAAGCGTGACTATCTGTTCATCCATCTCGCTGCTTTCGCGATTTTTTCCCTGCTGGCCTGGGGCAGCCTCACGGCGATTCGCCGTCACCTGCTGGCGCTCGAAGCGGCGCGCGGCGAATTGGTCGAGACGGAAAAAATGGCTTCGCTCGGCCGCATGGTGGCCGGTTTCGCCCATGAGGTGAATACGCCCGTGGGCGTGGCGGTGGGCGCCGTGTCGCAAGCGCGCGAACTGGTGGCCGAGCTTAGCAGCCTGCTCGACAAGGAAGAGGTCACCGAAGCTGAGTTGCGTGAGCGCATGAGCCTGCTCGATGAAACCTCGACGCTGGCGCTGAATAATTTGCAGCGCGCTGCCGCCATGGTGCACAGCTTCAAGCGCACCGCCGTGGATCAAATGTCGGAAACCGACCGGGACTTTGATCTGGCCGAGGCGATCGACGATGTGCGCAAGAATCTGCACAACCAGTTCAAGAACACGCCGATCGGGATCGTGGTGAATTGCCCTGCCGACCTCAAGCTGCACGGCTCCGTTGGGGCGCTCGAGCAATTGCTCACCAATCTGCTCACTAACAGCCGTATGCATGCGTTTGCCGACGGCTCGCAGGCGGGCACGATCCACATTGCGGCACGGCAAGCGGGGCAACGCATCATCATCGACTATGCGGATGACGGCGTCGGCATGGCCGCCGAGACCTTGCAACATGCTTTCGAGCCCTTCTACACCACGCGGCGGGGATCGGGCGGCAGCGGCCTCGGTCTCTATATCGCCTATAGCCTTGCCACGCGCAACCTGGGCGGG
>Ga0315268_10004409_pt1 | contig 15294 bp, 11 predicted proteins | sample C1_top_MG_FD_204535 | JGI IMG/M metagenome (GOLD analysis project Ga0315268, IMG submission 204535) | Sediment microbial communities from Yellowstone Lake, YNP, Wyoming, USA - C1_top | ecosystem: Environmental > Aquatic > Freshwater > Lake > Sediment | place: USA: Wyoming | collected 2017-08-01
GCGCGCCTTTGCCGCCTCGCGCGAAGCCCGGCCTTACACCGGCCAGCCGTTGACCGTCTCGGATGGCCATCGCTCCCACACCGTCGTGGTCATGAGCTTTCCGCTCATCGAATCCGGCCGCTTCCTGGGAATGATCGGCACCGTCATCGACCTGCAATTCCTCGTCGATCACCTCGACCAGATCAGCAAGGGCGGGCTCAACACCTACGTCATCGATCATGAAGGCCGTCTCGTCGCCGGGACCATCGCGAACTTCGTTACCGGCCAGGACATGCGCTCGTTCGATATTGCAAAGAAATTTGCCGAGCAGTCGAATGCGCGCTTCACCGAGACCACCGAGTTTGAATACCACGATACCGCGATCCACCAGATGCTGGGGACCTACAGTCCCGTGCCGTCGCTGGAGTGGGCGGTCATCGCGCAAAAAGATCAGCGCGAAGCTTACGCCAGCGTCTACGAGATGCAGTCGTATTCGCGCATCCTGGCGATCCTCGCCATCCTGCTCAGCATCTTTGTTTCGTTTGTCGCGGCCCGGCGCATCACCGGGCCGCTCGACATCCTGACGGCTTCGAGCCGCGCCATCGCCAAGGGCGACTTCTCCAAGCGCGTCGAGCTCAAGAGCCGCACCGAATTCGGCGAACTCGCCGCCACCTTCAACATCATGTCCGAGGAACTCGAACAGTTCGTCGAGGACCTCAAGCGCGCCGCCGAAGAGAACCGCGCGCTGTTCATGAACTCCATCCAGATGATCGCGGGCGCGGTCGACGAAAAGGATCCCTACACCCGCGGCCACTCCGACCGCGTCACCAAGTACTCCGTGCTGCTGGCGACCGAGCTCGGATTGTCGGAGCAGGAAGTCGACAAGATCCGCATCGCCGCGCAGCTGCACGACGTCGGCAAGATCGGCATCGAAGACGCCGTGCTCAAGAAGCCCGGCGCACTCACCCCCGACGAGTACGAGATCATGAAGACGCACACCTCCAAGGGTGCCAACATCCTGCGTCCCGTCGAACATCTTAAGGACATGCTGCCCGGCATCGAGTTGCACCACGAGTCGCTCGATGGCCGCGGATACCCCTATGGCTTGAAGGGCGACCAGATCCCGCTGATGGCGAGGGTCATCACCGTCGCCGACACCTTTGATGCCATGACCACCAATCGTCCTTACCAGGCGGCGATGGAGACCGAGTACGTGGTCAAGCGCATCCGCTCGATGGCGGGAACCAAGTTCGATCCGCGCGTGGTCGCATCCCTGGAATCGCTCTTCCAGCAAGGCAAGATACGGCCACGCCGTTCGGTCGCACTCTCTCCGGAGGATTCGCAGTCGCAGGCTGCCGTTCCTGCCGTGGCCGCCATGGCCGACGGCGACGTTCGCGAGCGCGTCTAACCCGGCTACTACTACGCGAAAGCCCCGGCGCGATGCTGGGGCTTTTTATGGTCCGATTCCAATTGGCAGGGCTAGAGCCGCCACAGGCGGATGCCCGCTGCTTCCACTTCCGCGGGGGAATACGCGGCCTTCACGTCCATGAGCACGGGACTCTTTCCGCTCAGTCGCTTCAGGTCCGCCGGTTTCAGCTTCAGGTACTCATCGTGGGCCACCGCGACGATGACGGCATTCGCCGGCTTCAGTTCTTTCCAGCTGACCAGATCCAACCCGAATTCATGCTTCGCTTCGGCAACATCGGCGAGCGGATCGTGTACCTGCACGGCGACGCCGAATTCCTTGAGCTCGTGGATGATGTCGATGACCTTCGAGTTGCGCAGGTCCGGACAATTCTCCTTGAACGTCAGCCCCAACACGGTCACGGTGCTGCCAAAGACCGCGTGGCCCGCCCGCACCATCTCTTTCACCGTCTGCTGCGCGATGAATTTTCCCATGCTGTCGTTGATGCGCCGGCCCGCCAGGATCACCTGCGGGATGTAGCCCAGCTTCTCCGCCTTGTGGGTGAGGTAGTAAGGGTCGACGCCGATGCAGTGTCCGCCGACCAGCCCAGGACGGAATTTCAGGAAGTTCCATTTCGTGCCGGCCGCCTCCAGCACCTGCATGGTGTCGATGCCCATGCGGCTGAAGATGATCGCCAGCTCGTTCATCAACGCGATGTTGAGATCGCGCTGGGTGTTCTCGATGACCTTGGCCGCCTCGGCGACTTTGATGGATTGGGCGCGATGCACGCCCGCCGTCACCACCGACGAGTAGGTCTCGGCCACGATGTCCAGCGTCCGCTGGTCCTGGCCTGACACCACCTTCTTGATCTTGGTGAAGGTGTGTTCCCGGTCGCCGGGATTGATGCGCTCGGGGCTGTAGCCGACGGTGAAGTCCGCGCCATTCCTGAGCCCCGACAGGCGCTCCAGTACGGGGACGCATTCCTCTTCAGTCACGCCCGGGTACACCGTGGATTCATAGACCACGATGTCTCCCTTCTTCAGCGCCTTGCCTACGATCTCCGAGGCGCTCAGCACCGGGGAGAGGTCGGGCCGATGGGCGTCGTCCACCGGCGTCGGCACTGCGACGATGTGAAAATCGGCCTGTCGCAAGTCTTCGAAACGGTCGGTATAGAAGATGTCCGCGCTTTTCATGGCCTCGGCCGAAACCTCGTCGTTGCGGTCGTGACCTTCCTTGAGTTCACCGATCCGGCGCGCGTTGACGTCAAAGCCGATCGTCCGCGTCTTCTGGCCAAACGCGATTGCGACCGGCAGCCCTACATAACCAAGACCTATCACGGATACACGGCGTTTTGATGTCATTGTCAGCTCTGGTTTGAGCAAAATAGTTGCGGCTCAAGTGTAGCAGCCGGTCATTTTCAAGGTAAGCGACGACCGATCCAGAAATGGAAATGCGAGCTGGCGCGGGCCGTTTCGGAATTCACATCGTGAGCTCCCGGCTTCCCGGCGCTCGGAGCACTGTGAAAAGCCGGTGCCTCGGTGGCACCGGCTTCCCCGTCGCTTCTCTCTTTCACTTTTATTCGAGATACTTGATGAGCACCACTTCATTCTGCTCTTCGTTGTAGAGCAGCTCGTCGGCCATGGCTTTCACCATGACCAGTCCCAGTCCGCCCGGCCGCATCCCGCGGTCTTCGCGGACCTGCATGTGCGCCATCGGTCCTTCCTCGGGATGTCCGATGGCGGCGTGCGCGAGATTCTCGAACTTGAATCCCGGCCCCGGATCGGAGATACGGTACTGGATCATGCGGTTGGTCCGCAGGCACGAGACTCGCACCCGGCGGTCCGGGTCGAGCCCGCCGCCCCACTCCACGGCATTCATCAACAACTCCCGGAAGGCCGCCGTCACCGTCTCGCGCACCTCTTCCGGCAGGTCGATCTTGAGCTGCCGCATGAAGTTCTCGATGCGTTCCGCGCAATCGCGGGTACAGGGTAGCGATAGCTCGAACCAGTTCGGCTTCGCCGAATGGATCTCGATCTCGGTATTCTCCGCCGAATCCAGCGCGCGCGCGACGGCGGACACCACCTGGTCGATCGCGAAAGGTTTGGGAATGTAGTCAAAGGCCCGGGCGCGCACGGCATCCAGCACACGGGCTGGATCGGGGTCGGCGGTGACGATGATGAAACGCGCCAGCGAGTGTGGCGAGTCTTTCAGCACTTCCAGTCCGCTCCGGTCGGGAAGGCCCAGATCGAGCAGCACCACCTGGAAGACCTTATCGCGCAGCTGGTGGACGCCTTCTTCCGCGGTGTGCGCCTGCGAGATGGCGAGTCCGAGCGGGTTCAGTGCCAGCGCCAACGTTTTGCAGACGACCTCGTCGTCATCGATGATCAACAACCGCTTCTGAGAGTTGGGCATCGCGCCACTTCCGAGTGCCAGTATTCTACTCCCGGCCCACAAGTCGCCGACTTCCCGCCGGCCACGTGCCTGCGCGCCCTCGCCTTTCCAGGAGGCGCAATCCGCGGTCCACACTGATAAAATCATCGGTCGCGTTGGCTACCATCGCTGCCGAGGAAATCATGTCCACTACCGTTGGCCGTATCGAGACTCTCGACTTCACCAGCATCTCCCGCAAACCGCTGCAGCCCGAGAACTGCGCTCTCGTCGTCATCGACGTCCAGGAAAAGCTCCTGCCGCCGATCTTCAACCGTGAAGCCCTGGTCAGGAACTCGGCGCTGCTCATCCATGCCGCCAGGATCCTCGGCATTCCCGTAATGGTCACCACGCAATATGCCAAGGGCCTCGGCGGCACCGTCCCGGAACTCGCCGAACTCGTCACCGATGTCACCCCCATCGACAAGACGGAATTCAGCTGCTTCGGCAAAGACACTTTCTGCTCGGCCGTCAAAGCGCTTCCCGGCAATCGCAACACCATGCTGCTGTGCGGGATGGAAGCGCACATCTGCGTGATGCAGACCGCGCTCGGCGCGCTCGACCAGGGATACCTCGTCCATGTCGCCTCTGACGCCATCGGTTCGCGCAGCGAGTGGAACTGGCAGGTCGGGCTCGAGCGCATGCAGAATTCCGGCGCCGTCATCTCCTCCACCGAGATGATGATCTACGAGCTCATGCGCAAGAGTGGTACTCCACAATTCAAGGAACTTTTGCAGTACATCAGATAGGACCAGGTTCGAATGAAAGCCAAGACCCCCGCCAAGCGCACCGCGCCCAGGAAGTACAAGGTGCGCACCCGCCTCATCCATGGAACTTCGCGCACCCCCAAGTGGGATTACTCCCATCACGTGGTCCCGCCCATCACCTCGTCGGCCACGTTTCGCCTGAGTTCGACGCAGCGCGGCGCCCAGGGCTTCTTCGAGTTCGCCTGCGACCGCGTTGACACCACTCGCCACATCCCTATCTACATTTACGACCGGCTCGACGAGCCTACCCGCGGCATGCTCGAAGAGAATCTTGCGCTCGCCGAAGGCGGCGACATGGCGGTCTGCTTCGCCACCGGCATGGCCGCCATCAGCGCGGCCTTCGCCGTCCTGGCGCGTAATGGCGAACACATCGTCTCGCACAAGACGCTCTACGGCTGCACCTATTCCCTGCTCACGAACTGGATGCCGCGCCTCGGCGTCTCCACTTCGTTCGTCGACATGCGCGACCTGAAATCCGTCGCCGGCGCCATTCGCCCGGAGACCCGCATCCTCTATTTTGAATCGCCGGTCAATCCCGATCTCGAACTCATCGACATCGCCGCCGTGCGCAAGCTCGTCGACCGCGCCAACCGTGGCCGCGCCAAGGCCGAGCGCGTACGCATCGTCATCGACAACACTTTCGCCACGCCCTTTTGCCAGCGTCCGCTTGAGCTCGGCGTCGACCTCGTGGTCGCCAGCCTGACCAAGGGGATCGGCGGCTTTGGCACCGACATGGGCGGAGTCATCATCGGCCCGCGCGATCTGCACAACGTCGTCCTCATGTACCGCAAGGATTTTGGCGGAGTCCTCTCGCCCAAGGCCGCGTGGAACATCCTCGTCTATGGATTGCCGTCGCTGGCCACGCGCATGGAAGCCATGCAGCGCTCGGCCTTGACGGTGGCGAAGTTCCTGCAATCGCATCCCAAGGTCGAACGCACGGTCTACCCGGGCCTGCCGGATTTTCCGCAGCGCGACGTGGCTCGCCGCCAGATGCGCGATCAGCATGGCAAGTTCGCGCCCGGCTCGATGATCTACTTCACGCTTCGCGGAAAGAAGGATGGCCTCGCCACCTCCGCGCAGCGCTTCATCGACTTCATCGCCGACAACGCCTACTGTGTCACCCTGGCCGTCAGCCTCGGCCAGATCAAGACGCTGATCGAGTCGCCCTACTCGATGACGCACTCGGCCTACCAGTCGACGACGCCGAAATCCAAGGAGTCGTGCGAGACCGGCGTCGATCCGGGAGGCATTCGCCTCTCCATCGGCCTCGAAGATCCCGCCGACATCATCTCCGACCTCGAGGCAGGTCTCCGGCGGATCTGATGCCCACGCCCACGGTCCAACTCGCACCGGCGTTTCAGCAGCAGGAAAAGCAGTTCGCCCGCGCCTTCGACCTGCTGCGCGACGCGATCCAGCAGAAAGCCCTGCCGGGCGCGAGTCTTGCGGTCACCGTCGGCGGCCGCCTGCTGGCCTGGAAAGGCCTTGGCCGTTTCACCTACGACCCGGATTCGCCGGCCGTCAGTCCGACCACCATCTACGATCTCGCTTCGGTGAGCAAAGCCATCGCCACCACCACCATGGCGATGATCCTGCTGGAACGCGGAAAGCTCGCGCTCGACGCGCCGGTGATCGAGTATCTTCCTGACTTTTCCGGCTCCGACCAACGCCGGAGGCAGGTCACGGTGCGCATGTTGCTGGCGCACTCCTCCGGATTGCCGGCCTACGAGAAACTTTTTCTGCGGACCATCACGCGCGATGAAATCGTGGCGGCGGCGCTTGCCGTTCCCCTGGAAGCCGATCCCGGCACCCGCGCCGAATACAGCGACCTCGGTTTCATGATTCTCGGCGAACTGCTGTCCCAAGTAGCCCATGAGCCGCTCGAGGTCTTTTGCGATCGCGAGATCTTCGATCCGCTGGGGATGGCTGGCGCGCGCTTCGTTCCCCCGCCGGAGTGGTCCACCCAGATCCCTCCCACCGAGAACGATCGCGACTTTCGCCGCCGCATCCTGCAGGGCGAGGTCAACGACGAGAACTGCAGTGTCATGGGAGGAGTCGCAGGGCACGCCGGAGTCTTCGCCTCGGCGCTCGATGTGGCGACCTTCGCCCATTGTCTCCTCGATGGCGGTCTGCCCATCGTGAAGCCCGAGACCGTCGCCCTCTTTACCCGCCGCGAGCCGTCGCCCGCCGGAACCTCACGCGCGCTTGGCTGGGACACGCCTTCGGCGCCCTCGCAGTCCGGCACCCGCTTCGGTTCGCGAAGCTACGGACACCTCGGTTTCACGGGAACTTCCCTGTGGTGCGATCCCGAGCGCAAGCTCTCGGTTACACTGCTTACCAACCGCACATGGCCCGACCGCTCGTCGCAGGAGATCAAGCGCGTGCGCCCGAAGGTCCATGATGCGATCCTCGAAGCCATCGGAGATATGAGTTGAAGACCCGCGCCAAAGCCTCGAACTCCCGCCGCAAGATCGTGCTCGACCCCGCCACCGACATTCGCGGCATCAACACCGAGCAGGAGAATCCGCGTTCCGCGGGGCTCGACCAGCTTTCCGCCTTGGAGATCGCGCGCATCATCAACCAGGAAGACCAGACCGTTCCCGCCGCCATCGAGTCGGCTCTGCCCAAGATCGCCGAAGGCATTGACGCCATCGCCGCTGCCTTCCGCAATGGCGGACGCCTGATCTACGTCGGCACCGGTACCAGCGGACGCCTCGGCGCGCTCGACTCCTCGGAGTGTCCGCCGACTTTCAACGCCGATCCCAAGCTGGTGCAGTACGTCATCGCCGGCGGAGACGCCGCGCTCGGCCACGCCGTCGAGTCGAGCGAGGACTCTCCCGCGCTCGGCAAGAAAGATATCGCGCAAAAGCGTCCGTCGAAGAAAGACGTCGTCTGTGGACTCGCCGCCAGCGGCCGCACCCCATACACCGTCGCCGCCCTCGAATATGCGCGCGCCAAGGGTGCCCGCACCATCTGCGTCACCGCCAATCCGAAGTCGCCGATCGTCGCTGCCGCCGATATCGCCATCGCCGTCGAGGTCGGCCCCGAAGTCGTCGCCGGATCCACCCGCATGAAAGCCGGCACCATGCAGAAGCTCGTCCTCAACATGCTGACCACCGGCGCCTTTACCAAGGTCGGATACGTCTACGACAACCTCATGGTCAACGTCCATCTCAAGAACCGCAAACTGGTCGAGCGCGGCATCGGCATCGTGCAGCGCGTGACCGGCCTGGACTACGCCGCCGCCCTTCATCTGCTGCAACAGTCCAAGGGCAGCGTCCCCATCGCACTGGTCATGCAAAAGACCGGCACGACGCGACGCGAGGCCGAAAAGCGGCTGAAAAAAGCCAACTACAACCTCCGCAAAGCCATCGGCTAGGGAAATCACCGGTCTTCGGAATTCCGGCCTCCGAAACTTCCGAAACCTCTGAAACTTCCGAAACCTTTGCCTTTACAATGTCCCAAGGTCAGCACTCATGGACAAATTCGTCATTCGCGGCGGCAATCCCCTCCTCGGCACCATCAAGATCAGCGGCGCTAAGAACGCCGCCCTCCCTGCCATGGCTGCAGCCCTTCTCACGGAAGAGCCCGTCATCCTGGAGAACATTCCGCAGGTTCGCGACATCGAGACCGAGCGCAAGCTGCTGGCCGCCATGGGCGCCGATGTCGAACTCGGCTACGGACGCGCCCAGCATCGCACCACCATCTGCACCCGCAACCTCTCCAAGAATCCTGAAGCCAGCTACGAGCTGGTGAAGACCATGCGCGCCTCGTCGCTGGTCCTCGGGCCGCTGGTCGCGCGCATGGGTTTCGGAAGGGTCTCCATGCCTGGCGGCTGCGCCATCGGCGCCCGCCCCATCGACCTCCACATCAAGGGACTGGAAAAGCTCGGCGCCAAGATCACCACCGAGCACGGATACATCGAAGCCCGCGCCGAACGTCTCAAGGGAAATCGCTACGTCTTCGACCGGATCACCGTCACCGGCACCGAGGACATCATGATGGCCGCCACCCTCGCCGAGGGCGAGACCCTGCTCGAGAATTGCGCCCGCGAGCCCGAGGTCGCCGACCTCGCCGACCTGCTCAACAAGATGGGAGCGCGCATCGAAGGCGCAGGCACCTCGACCATCCGCATCCACGGCGTCGACAAACTTAGCGGCGCGCGTCACCGCATCATTCCCGACCGCATCGAAGCCGCCACGTTCATCCTGGCCGGCGCGCTGACCGGCGGCGACCTCCTGGTCTCCGGCTGCGATCCGCGTCATCAGACCGCCCTGCTCGACAAACTCGAGGAATGCGGCGTCAAGTTCAAGATCGGCGAAGACTCCGTCCGCGTCATGGGCGACAGCTCGCAGCTCAAGGCCGCCGACATCACCACCGAGGAGTACCCCGGCTTCGCTACCGACGTCCAGGCCCAGTACATGGCGTTGGCCACCCAGGCGGAAGGCACCAGCGTCATCGTCGAGAACATCTTCGAGAATCGCTTTATGCATGCCCTGGAACTCGTTCGATTGGGGGCAAATATCAAGGTCGAAGGCCGTCGCGCCGTGGTCCGCGGCAAGACCCAGCTCTCGGGCGCCGTCATCCAGGCCAGCGATCTGAGGGCCTCCGCCTCGCTGGTGCTCGCCGCGCTGGTCGCCGAAGGCGAGACCATCATCGATCGCGTCTACCACATCGACCGCGGCTACGAGCGCATCGAAGAAAAACTCAAGGGCGTCGGCGCCCAGATGAAGCGCATCGGCGAGATGCTGCCGAAGAAGGCCGCCAACTAGTTTCGCTCTGAGGATTCCAGACGCACGAAAGCCCGGCTCTCGCCGGGCTCTTCCGTTCCTAAGCGCGAAGCACGAAGCGCTAAGCGCTGGGTAAATAAACGAATCCCGAGGCTTGTCTGATCCATTCACCTCCGCCAGCAGCTCGCGTTCGACCCTCACCGGACCTGCGCTCGTTGTTTCCAGCCTTTCGACTGGCGACCTCGTGCGGTCCAAATGGTTCGGGCTCCGGGCTCACCACCAACAGGGCAAATCTACCAGTGCCTCGGGACTCTATCTTGCCTTCAGTAGTTTCTTGTTCTCCTCGACCAACAGCTCGCTATAGATCCTCGCTGCCCCTCCACATCCTTGCGTCCTAGGTGTCGTCGTCGGTTGTTCGTAAAACGGTTTGCGGCCGCCTTACGTGCCGGATTGCTCCGGCATGTCCAGATCTTGCGAACTGGACGTTCTTCACCGATTGCGTCGGCAAAGCCTGACGGCTTGCGGCTGTCAGGTCCCCTATCGCCTGCCGGCGACAGAGTTACCTACCAACTTTCGTCGATAGGATACCCGCTGGCTTGCGGCCAACGGGCTCTCTCACGCTTGCGCATGAGAGCCTCACTGGCTTGCGGCCAAGTGAGCGGTTGAAACATCGACCTCTGGCAGCTGCCGCCACCAAAGATCTCAAGCGTTTCAACCGGCGAGGACTTCCGCCCTCGCGTCGCCAGGGACCGCCGTCCCTGTGGTTGCCTAGTACCCGCCGGTAACTAGACTGCCGACGACTTCCACCCGGTATAGGATGCGGTGAGCTGAGCTTGAACCCCGGACTCACCAATCAACCGGGAAAACTTGAGAAAGAACCAAAGAACGAGGTTGGTTCTACTCCTCCTAAAGCCAGAGTCAAGGAAATCTGTTGCCTAATATCCCTTTTAGAATCAACTGAGTGCAGCTCGTCCACAACACCATGACCGGATTTAGTGCAACCACGTCGCGCCCTCGCTCTTTCCGGCCCCCACGCCCGCACCCGCATGAATCCAGCTCGAAACGCATGCGCATCGATTCCAGCCAATGTTTACGCGGGGCGCAGCCTCGTTCGAAATGTCACACCCGCCTGTGATAAACCCTCTCCCCTAAGCCTTTGATTAGCGCCCGCCTTCATGCGCCTTGGCTTGTGGAAAGCTTCGGCTCGACCGCATAAACAGTGCGCGCACAGAATTCACACTTCGCGCCTTAGCTCGCAAACTTCGGTGATCGCTGCGCCGTAAATTTCATTTCCCGTTTGCACAAGAACAAAGGCAAACAACAAAGGCACGGTTCGCCCGTGCCTTTCCTTCCAAATTAGTAAGTCGAACTTCGTCCTTTTCTTACCCTCCACCGACAAAGTGGACGATCTCGAGCTTGTCGCCGTCGTGCAGCGGAGTTCCAGCCCACTGCGCTCGCGGAACGATCTCGCGGTTAAGCTCCACCGCCACGCGATCGCCCTTCATGCCCAGGACTTCGACCAGGGCCGCCACATTCTCGGCTGCGACCACCCGCTCGTCTCCATTGAGGATCACTTTCATCGCACTTCAAATCTACCATGCAGCCCGTGCTGCAACCTTCGAGCTACCGCTGACCTTCGTCTCCTGTGCTTCTATGCCGCCCCATCGACTGCAAGGGCAAGGGCGGATGCCGCACCGACGGCAAGCCGATGGACAAGAACTGACGATCTCCGTCAGGCATGCAAAAGCCGTCCCTCGCGGGACGGCTTTCTTTATGAAGTCGGAAGCCTTACTTCCGACGCCACGTATTAATTATTCGCAGCGCTGGTCGGGGCCGGCAGCTCAGACCCGCCCTGGTTCGACATCAGGCGGACATCCACGCGGCGATTGTCGGCGCGACCCTTGGCCGTGGTGTTCTTCTCCAGCGGCTTATCCTTGCCCAACCCGATCACGTAGATCTTGTTGGCCGGCACGTCGTACTTCGACGCCAGGTACTGGATCACCGCCGAAGCCCGGCGCTGGCTTAGCTGGTAGTTGTACTCGGCGTCACCGACCGAGTCGGTCGAGCCTTCCACCTGGATGATGTACCCCTTGACGTTGGCGATCTGCGCGCCCACGTCGTCGAGGGCAGCCTTGCTCTTGCGGTCGAGGTCGGCTTTATCGAAGCCGAACTTCACCGACTGCTCCAACACCGGCTTGTAGTTGTCGAGATTGGCAACGCGATCGCTCAGCGAGTTCACGCCGTTGTTGGCATTCATCGCCAGCACCTGCGCCTGCAGGGCCTGCTGGTCGGCGGTCAGCGCGTGCTCGTTGGCCGCATCGGCTTTGGCCTGCGCGTCCTTGATGCCGCTGCTCGCGCGCGTGTCGAGGTCACGGATGTTGCGCGTCGTCTGCGAGGTCAGGTCGTCGAGTTCGTTGGTCTTGTTGATGATGGGCGCGGTTTCGCGCGCCACACTCTTCTTGGTGGCACAACCGGCAGTCAATGCCATGGTGCCGGCGAGGGCGATTGCAACCACAGAGATCCGATTCATGCGGGGGCTCCTTTATGAGCGATCAGCGCTTCCGAAACTTTTCCGAACGGCTATTGCCTGGCTCGTTGCCTTCAGCGCCCGGCCTTCGAACTTCCAGGTCGCCGTGGGGCGGTTCTTGGATCCGGCCGGCTTTGTGGGACGGTCAGCGATCCAGTCGCTCTTACTAGTGCAAGCCCCCTGCCAATCGCGGCCAAACCCCGCCTCCCGTATCTCGCGCCTTATCAAGGGCTTACCATGACCAATCCGGGTGACTTCTCGGCCGCTCGCGATGGACCGGGCAATACCGGCTTCTTCAGTGCAAGAATTACGCTGAAACCCAGCTGCAAACTTCCGGCGGCGAAGCCTGGGTAGAGCGGGCCTTCAGGCCCGCGTCGCCGAAGCGAGACGCACGCGGGGATGTCCTCTGGTTTTCAGCGTTAGGCTTTGGCTGGAGCTGAGTAGCCTGGTAGTTCCGCAGCCGGTCAGGCTCAGAGCCCGCGCCGCGGGCGATATTCGTTAGCCCAGCACGTGAGTGCTGGGTAAACTTCGCAAGAGAATCGTGAGTCGGCTTCAGCCGACGAAACTGCCGCTCCGAAGCTTCGCGCTTTTCAAGACATCTAAACTAGTACCAGCCTCATGGACCTTCACCAGAAAATACGGACCCTGCCCACCGACCCCGGCGTCTACCTCTACAAGAACGCCGAGGGCGAGGTCATCTACGTCGGCAAGGCGAAGAACCTTCGCGCCCGCGTGCGTTCGTATTTCCTGGAAGCCGCGCAATCCGATGCCAAGACCGGCAGCCTCATGCGCGAAGCCGTGGACATCGAGTACATCGTTGTCGCCAACGAACGCGAGGCGCTTGCCCTTGAGAACAATCTCATCAAGCAGCGCAAGCCGCGTTACAACATCCTGCTGCGCGACGACAAAAGCTACCCCTACGTCAAGCTGACCGCCGAACGCTATCCGCGCGTCTACGTCACCCGCCGCCACAAGAAAGATGGCGCGCAATATTTCGGCCCCTACTTCCCCGGCAACCTGGCTTACCGCATCGTCGATCTCATCCACCGCCAGTTCCTCATCCCGAGCTGCACCATCGATCTCAACAAGGACCACGCGCGTCCCTGCCTGCAGTACTACATGAAGCGCTGTCTCGGTCCCTGCGTCAGCGGACTCACCACGCCCGAGGCCTACGGCGAAGCCATCCGCGACGTGCGCATGTTCCTCGAAGGCCATCACACGGAGCTGACCGGCTCCCTGCGCCGGCGCATGGAAGCCGCGGCTGCCGCCGAGCAGTACGAGTTGGCCGCCAAGTATCGAGACCTCACGGTGACCGTTGACCAGGTGATGGAGAAGCAGCGCATCTCCGCCGCCGAGGGCGACGATGCCGACGTCATCAACTATCACTTCGAGGCCCACCTGCTGGCCGTCAACCTCTTCCACATGCGCGGCGGCAAGGTCGTCGATCGCCGCGAATTCTTCTGGGAGGACCTCGGCGAGCTGGAAGGCGAAAACGGGTTCGAGGTCGGTGAATTCTTCTCCACCTTCCTCACCCAGCTCTACGCCGATTCCGCCTACGTTCCCGGCCAGGTCTTCATCCCCGTGGAATTTGAGGATCGCGCGGTGCTCGAAGAGCTGCTCACCGAGAAGCGCGGCACCCGCGTTCACATCGCCGTCCCGCAGCGCGGCGAGCGTCGCTCGATGCTCGACCTTGCCGGCAACAACGCGCGCCAGAGTTACGAGCAGCGCTTCCGCGTCATGAAGCCGCGCGAGGACGTGCTCAAGTCGGTCCTCCAGGATGTCTTCCTGCTGGCCGAAGAGCCGCGCCGCATCGAGTGTTTCGACATCTCGCACATCCAGGGCGCCGAGACCGTCGCCTCCATGGTGGTCTGGGAAGACGGCAAGATGAAGAACTCCGAGTACCGCAAGTTCAAGATCAAGGGCGTCACCGGCATCGACGATTTCGCCTCCATGCGCGAGGTCGTCACCCGCCGCTACAAGCGCCTGCGCGACGAACAACAGCCGATGCCCTCGCTGGTCCTCATCGACGGCGGCATCGGGCAGCTCCACTCCGCCGCCGAGGCCCTCGAGCAGATCGGGCTCACCGCGCAGCCCCTGGCTTCCATCGCCAAACGCGAAGAGATCATCTACCTCTACGGGCAGGAAGACGAGCCGGTCGTCCTCGACCACCACCACCCCGTGCTCCACCTCATACAGTTGATACGCGACGAGGCTCACCGCTTCGCCGTCACCTATCACCGCAAGCGCCGCGAGATGCGCGACCGCTCTTCGGAGCTCCGCGACATCCCCGGCATCGGCGAATCGACGACCAAGCGTTTGCTGCAGCACTTCGGATCGCTGCGCGCCGTCCAGCAGGCGAACTACGCGGCCCTCACCGCGGTAGTCACCAGCAAACAGGCCGAGGCGATCCTCGAATATTTCAGGAACGCCGAGAAGACGCAGCCTTGATGGATATTTAGGTATGAGACGGTAGGACGGAAGAGATTCCCGGCAGCGAGTCGTACTCGATCTCGATTCCGACGTTGTCTTGCTCGTCTTCGTCGCCGAGACAGTCGGAGACATCCTCGATGACTTGCAGCTTGAGCTTGATCTGAAGATCGAGCTGCGCCAGCCACTGCAGGTCCCTGGAGGCTTCGCGCATCAGCGTCAGCCGTGCAACCTCCGCCCGAAGTCCCGCCAGATAGGAATCGAGGATCCGGGCTGAAAACTCCATCGGATGTGAGGAACCACTTGTCATGCCCCGGATACTAGCGGAGGGTGTGACCGGGAACCTGTGATTGCAGTCACAAAAATGAAATATTCTATCGGCCCGAAAGTCGCGTCCATCTGGACTTTCGGGCCACCCCGGGGTGACCGTTTGGTATCTAGCGGTTGCGTCAGGATTCGACGGTTTTGGTAAAAACGAAGTCGGTTTCGTCGATTTTCGGCCCCCGCGGACTTTCCTGCCTCTTCGTCACAAAACACCGTTCTCCCCAGTCTTAATGCACCGGCGGGACATACGGGATCATGCGCGCGAACCACCAGCAGAGAAACAGCACGATTGGGATATGCACCATCAATTGCAGCATCCCGTAACCGACAAGATCGCGTGCCTTGAGCCTCAGGATCGCCAGCAGCGGCAACATCCAGAACGGATTCACCAGGTTGGGCAACGCTTCCGCCGCGTTGTAGATCTGCACCACCCATCCCAGATGCACCTGCTGCACCTGCGCCGCCTGCAGCACGTACGGCGCTTCGATGATCCACTTGCTGCCGCCGGAAGGAACAAAGACTCCGAGCACCGCGGAGTAGATCGCCACCAGCAGCGCGTAGCTTCCGTGCGTGCTGACGGCGACAAAGAGTTTCGCAAGATGCTCGGTGATGCCGGTGCCGACGATCATTCCGAAGATGACGGCGTAGAACGGAAACTGGATGATGACGCCGCCGGTGGCGGGAATCGCCCGGGCGACGGCGCGGATGAAG
>Ga0315268_10004410_pt1 | contig 15294 bp, 9 predicted proteins | sample C1_top_MG_FD_204535 | JGI IMG/M metagenome (GOLD analysis project Ga0315268, IMG submission 204535) | Sediment microbial communities from Yellowstone Lake, YNP, Wyoming, USA - C1_top | ecosystem: Environmental > Aquatic > Freshwater > Lake > Sediment | place: USA: Wyoming | collected 2017-08-01
CCGATGCTGGCCAGAAGGTTGAGCCGCGTGGCGACGTCCAGGTGATCGGGGCCCAGCGCGGCCAGCGCCAGCTGGTGGCTCTCCTTGGCCGCGCGCAGCGCCTCGCGCAGCTGGGTGCTGCGGCGCAGGCTCAGCGCCTGCCGCTGCAGCGCTTCGGACCGGTTGAGCGCTTCGGCTCGATCCCGCGGCGCCAGCGGCGTGGCGCACGCCAGCAGCTGGATCGCGACCGCGATCAGACCGGGCACAGCAGGGCGCATGGGGCCAGGATACCACGGGTGTGCGCAGCGGGCCGCACGGCTGCCAAATCAAGGTCGCAGCCAATAGGAACGGATCGGAGGATGTCATGCAACGCCATTGGAATTGGCTTTGGCCATTGGCTGTGCTCGGCACCGGCTGTCTGACCGGCGAGCACAACGGCTTCGATGCCTACTCCGCGCCAGCGCCGACCGACGGCGGCACTGCCGACGGCGCGGTCGGGGGTGATGGCGGCGGTCCGTCCTGCGGCAATGGCCGCGTGCAGTGTGGCACCGAGTGCGTGGATCTGACCTCAGACCCGCGTTACTGTGGCCGCTGCGACCGCGCCTGTGACCAAGGCCAGGTGTGCCAGAGCTCGAGCTGCGTGGCGGGCCCCGACTGCCGGCAGGCCGCCTGCACCGGCTTCAGCTACTGCGACCTGAACACGGGCAACTGCTTGCCTGGCTGCGCCAGCACCCCGCAATGCGGCAACGACGAGCACTGCGACATCGCCACCCACGGCTGCCTGTGCGACGACGGCTCGCACCGTTGCAACGGCGCCTGCTCGTCCAACAGCTCGGTTGCCAGTTGCGGTAGCAGCTGCGCCGCGTGTTCGGTCGATCCGGCCGGCCATGGGTCGGCCACCTGCAACAGCAGCGCGTGCGGGATCAGCTGCGACAACAATTACCACTGGTGCAGCAACAGCAGTCGCTGCACCAGCAACGGCGACGTCGCCACCTGCGGCAGCCGCTGCGAGACGTGCCCGGCCGATCCCAATGGCCAGGGCACGCCGATCTGCGAGGGCGGGGCGTGCAAGCTGAGCTGCCCGAGCAACACCATCTTCTGCAACAGCCGCTGTCTGCCGTGCAGCGATCCCGGCGGCACGCCGACCTGCCAGAACAACGCCTGCTTCATCAACTGCAACAGCGGCTCGCACTGGAACGGCAGCAGCTGCGTGCAGAACGTCGCCTGCACCGCCGAGACCGCGACCACGGCCTGCGGCACCACCATGCACTGCGACTTCGCGCGCGGCTACTGCCTGGACGGCGCTGGCCCCTGCTTCCACGACGACCAGTGCAGCGACCACCAGTATTGCGAGCTGACCACCGGTCAGTGCACGACGCTGACGCCGACCTGGGAGTGCACCAGCACCTGCTACAACCACAGCGGCGCCTGCGGCTCGGGCGAGCTGTGCGTCAACGGCGTGTGCGCGCGTCGCGACGAGAACAGCGGCACGAACTGCAATCCATGGGTCAATTGCGGCGGCAACTACGAGTGCTCCGAATATGACTGGCAATGCCACTACATGGAGTGCTCGACGTCGACGTGTGGCAGCTGCGACAGCGGGCTCGAGTGCGTCTATGGCTCGAGCTGCCAGGGCTGCGAACCGTACTACAACGGCGGCGGCGGCTCCTACCTGTCGTGCTGGGCAGTGCGTACCTATGCCGATTGCACCACCGGCCAGGATTACCATGGCTTCCACTGTGTCGATGGCCACCCGACCATGCGCTGGGCCTGCACCGACGACACCGACTGCGCCAGCGCCTACACCTGTGGACCGCAAAACGTCTGCATCCCGTATTTCGAGAGCGTGTGCAGCAGCGACGCGGATTGCCACGACACGTACAGCTATCGCTGCGATCAGACCCTGCACCTGTGTTTCCCGAGGCCGTGAGCAGCCGGCGTGGGCCGTTGCAGCGAGATGATGCAGGTGCGTGGAGGTAAAAAATGAGCTCGATGAAATGGTTGGCCTTGATCGGATGGTTCGCGCTGGCGGGCTGTTTGCCGGTCGAGCACGTGAGCAGCGACAGCGGCAGCGTCCACCATGGCGACGGGGGCAGCGTCGACGGCGCGACCAGCGGCGACAGCGGCGGCCAGTCCTGTGGCAACAACCGGGTGCTGTGCGGCAGCGACTGCGTCGACACCACTTTGGACCCGCGTTACTGCGGCCGCTGCGATCACGCCTGCGGCAATGGCCAGCTCTGCCAGAACTCCAGTTGCGTGGACGCGCCCGATTGCCGGCAGGTCGCGTGCACCGGCTTCACCTACTGCGACCTCAACACCGGCGACTGCCTGGTTGGCTGCGCCAGCGCGGCGCAGTGCGGCCAGAACGAGGTGTGCAACCTGGCCACGCATGCGTGCGATTGCGACAGCGGCTTTCATCGCTTTCCGAGCGGCCGCTGCGGCGTGGGCTGCGAGATCAACGGCACCCAGCGCAACGACGGTACGCCCAATCCGAGCAACAGCTGCCAGCTCTGCCAGTCGAGCCTCGACCTCGACGGCTGGAGCAACGTCGACGACGGCACCAGCTGTGGCTCGGGTCGCAACTGCTTTGGCGGGGTTTGCACGCAGTGCACCCAGGGCAGCGCCTGTACACCCGGCAACCCGTGCCATAACGGCAGCCAGTCGTGCTCGGCCGGCAGCGCGATCTGCACCGACCTCGGTACCAACCGCGGCGATGGCGCGAGCTGCGGCACCGGCAAGGTTTGCGACAACGGCAGCTGTGACAGCGGCTGCTGGCTCGAAGGGCAGTTCTACTACCCCGACGAATACGCAACCGGCTCCGAGTGCAAGCAGTGCAAGCCCAACAGCTCGACCACCAGCTGGACCAACGTCAGCAATGGCACGGCGTGCGGCAGCTACAGCGTGTGCCATGCCGGCGCATGCAGCGAGGGGTGCTGGATCGGCGGCGCGCTGCGCAGCGAGGGCGAACAGAATTCGGGCAACCTGTGCCAGTCGTGCCAGCGCTACAGCAGCACGTCGAGCTGGACGTCGCTCGACCCGGGTACGCCGTGCGACACGGGCATGGTGTGCAACGGTAGCTGCCAGCGCGGTTGCTGGATCGACGGAGCGTTCGTGGTCGAGGATGCCGTCGACAGCAGCAACGTCTGCCGGAAGTGCCTGCCCGACACCTCGACCACGGACTGGAGCGGCAACGACGGCGAGCGCTGCGGCGACCGGTCGGTCTGTTTCCAGAAAAACTGCCAGGAGGGGTGCTACTGCAACGGCACCTTCTCGGGCGATCCGCAGGTCATCCCGATCGGATCGACCGGCAATTATTATTGCGGAATCTGCGACCCGACGGTCAGCGTGGCCTGTCTGTCTCCGAACCCCAGCATGGGTCGCTGCTGGTATTCCAGCGGCTGTTGCGGCTACTGCTCCGGTGGCAGCTGCAATTTCGTCGGTTGCCCGAGCGCGGGCTACTGCAACTGAGCGCGTTGCATCGGTGACGTCGAGAATACGCAGAACCGTGCCGCGCACCATAGCTGATCAGGGACGGCGGGGGGCCGGGTCGAAGCTTTTTTCTGAGCCTGCGAAGATAAAAAGATTCGGCCCGATAGCGGGGCCCCGCCGAAATTTGGCCTAAGAAATAGCAGCGCGTCGAGGTCCAAAATGAGATGCCATACAATAGCCGTCGTCATCACCGCACTCGCACTCGCTCTTGCAGGTTGCCCCGAGCGCGTCAAGTCGACAACCGACGGTGGCGACAACACGCCGCCGCACGTGGTCTGCCCGACCGGTAAGACGTCGTGCGCTGGCCACTGCGTGGATGTGGCCTCGGATGCCGAGCACTGCGGCGAGTGCGACCATGCGTGCACGCTGCCAGGGGCGCAGGGCGCGTGCACGTTGTCGACGTGTGGCGGCTGGAGCTGCTTGCCCGGCCGCGTCGACAGCGACGGCGATCTGAGCAACGGCTGCGAGGGCAGCTGCAGCAACGTTGCGATCACGGCCGACGGCGCGCTCGACTACGACCTGCGCGTGGTGACCATCTCGGGCACGGTCACGGTCGACGGCGCCCAGCCGAGCACGGTCGGCGCCGGCAGCCGTGGCCAGTTGCTCTTCCAGCGCGCTGGTGGCGGCAGGCCAGCGACAGTCTCGTTGCCGGCGAGCAGTGCTGCCATTTACCAGATCAAGCTGATCGCGGGCACATACGCGATCACGCTCGACCAGACCGCGAGCTGTGGCACGGCCGGCGCCTTGCCCTGCGGCTCGACGCTGCTGCGGCGCGGGCAGGCCCTCAATGCCGACGGCGTGCTCGACCTGGACGTGGCGTCGTCGGCCATCGGTCCGGGCGAAACCTTTGAAATTAGCGGCCGGGTCACCGTCAACGGTCAGGCAGTGGCGACCTCGCGATCGGGTGGCCAGCGCGGCCGCATCGCTTTTGTCAGCAGCAGCGGCGACCGCATCGAGCACGGCCTGGGCACCAGTGGCGAGGCGGTCTACACGGTGCGGGTGGCGGCCGGTAGCTACGACGTCGTGGTCGACAACGCGACCGATTGTCCGGATGGCGCGCTGCCCTGCCAGCGCCGCACGGCGCGCAAGGCACTCGCGCTGTCCGCGGCCGGCGTGCTCGACGTCGACCTGCACGTGGTCAGCGTGGTCGGCCACGTGACGGTCAACGGCAGCGAGCTGGGCGCCAGCGCCACGGCTGGCAGCCGCGGGCAGCTCGGGCTGGTCGACGACGACGGCGGCGTTACCATCGACCTGGGCAGCAGCGGCAGTGCTGTCTACCAGAGCCGCATCTTTGCCGGCCGCTACGACGTGGTGGTCAGCAACGCGACCGACTGTCCGACCAGCGGTGACAGCGCACTGCCTTGCCAGAGCCGCGCCGTGCGCACGCAGATCGCGCTCGAGGGCGACGGCAGCCTCGACCTCGACCTGCCAGTGGTCAGCGTCAGCGGTACCGTGACTGCGAGCGGTGCCGCGCTCGGCGCCAGCGCCACCGGCGGTGTGCGTGGCCGCCTGCTGTTCAACGACGAGGTGGCTGCCGCTGGCGTGCCGCTCGGCGCCAGCGGCGCGGCCAGCTACCGCATCAAGCTCTACGCGGGCAGCTACACGCTGGCGGTCGAGAACAGCGACGACTGTCCGCTCGACCGGCCGAGCCCGCTGCCGTGCCAGCTCCATCTCATCTCGGGCAACCGCAACTTGACTGCGGATGGCGTGCTCGACGTCGAGGTGCCGGTGATCCAGGTCAACGGCAGCGTCGACCTCGATGGCGCCGGCATGCCCAATGCGGCGTCGAGTCGAGGCCTGCTGGTCTTTGCGCAGACCGATCGTGGCGAGGTGCGCGCCGACCTGCAGGCGAGCGGCAGCGCGGACTACCGGGTGTCGCTCTATCCCGGCCACTACCAGGTGCTGCTCGATAACACCGCGTGCCAGACCAACGTGTTGCCGTGCCAGCGTCATGCGCTGCGCGAGATCGATCTCGACGCCAGCGGCAGCCTGCACCTCGACGCACCGACGGTCCTCATCAGCGGCCAGGTGACCGTCAATGGTGGCCAGATGGGCGACAGCCCGGTCGGCGTCGAGCGCGGCCGCGTCGCGTTCACCGCTGCCGACGCCCAGGCCGTGTTGGCGCCGGTTGGCGCGAGCGGCGTCGGCACCTATCAGGCGACCCTGTTCCCCGGGCACTACGACGTGGGCTTCGTCAATACCAGCGACTGCAGCAATGGCGCAGTGCCGTGCCAGCGGGCCGCATTGCGCAGCGATCTGGAGCTGGCAGCCAGTGGCAATCTGGACCTCGATCTCTCCGTCGTCACGGTGAGCGGCCGGGTCACGGTCAATGGCGCGACCATGCAGAACAGCGTCTCGGGCCAACCGCGCGGCGAACTGTTGCTGCAACCGGCGGCCAGCGAGCCGGTCAGCGCCGTGTTTGGCACCAGCGGCGCCGCCACCTGGTCGACGCGGCTGATCGCGGGCGAGTACGGTGCGCTGTTCAACGGCTCGGACTGCCCGTCCGGCAGCAGCGGCGCAGCGCCATGCCAGGGCGCATTGCTCGCTGGCTGTCCTCAGTGATCGGTTGAGCTGGTACGTTGACCGACAAACGAGGCGATGGCGCCGAACACGCCGATCGCCGCCGCGACCCACAACGCACGGTGCATGGCGCTGAAGTCGATCGCGGTCCAGCTGTGACCGGTGGCGCCGCCGCTGGCGTGAAAGACCGCGGTCGCGCTGGTAATGCCGAGCACCATGCCGAAATTGCGTGCCACGGCCATCACGCCGCCGGCCACGCCCTGCTGTTGTCGCGGCGCCGCGCCCATCAGCGCGCTCGAGTTGGGTGAGATGAAGACGCCAGTGCCCAGCCCGAGCAGCGCCAGCCAGGCAAACACCACCAGCTGACTGCTGCCCTGGTCCAGCGCCGTCATGCCGGCCAGCGAGGTCGCCATCAGCAGCATGCCGGTCGTGGCCAGCGACCGCGTGCCGAGCCGGTCGGACAGCGCGCCCGCCGGCGACGCCACCAGCGCCATCAACAGCGGTTGCGCGATCAGCAGCAGCCCGGCGGCTGCGGATTTCAATCCCAGCCCCTCGCGCAAATAGAAGGGCAGCAGGATGGTCTGCACGAACAGCGCCACGTAGTTGAAGATCGCGCTCAGCACGGCGCCGCTGAAGCGCATCGATTTGAACAACGTCAGGTCGAGCAGCGGCTGCTGACGGCGTCGTTCGATGACGACGAACAGTGCCAGCAGGATCAGCGCGACCGCCGCCACGCCCAGCGTCCGGCCGGTCAGCCAGCCCCATGCTGTGCCCTGGCTCAACGCCAGCAGCAACAGCGGCATTCCGCTGAGCAGCGTGGCCACGCCGGCCCAGTCCAGCCGCTGCCCGGAGCGCGGGGTGGCGCGCGGCAACAGCCAGAGGCCGAGCGCGATGACGACCAGCGTGGCCGGTGCGTTGAGAAAGAAGACCCAGCGCCAGCCGAGGGTCGAGATGATCAGGCCGCCCAGCGGCGGGCCGACGGTGAGGCCGGCGTAGGTGCCGGTCGACAGCATGCCCAGCGCTTGGCCGCGGCGCGCTGGCGGAAACGACGTCGTCAGCAGTGCCGGAGCAGTCGACATGATGAAGGCGCCGCCCATGCCCTGCAGCAGCCGCGCGACTACCAGCGACTGGTAGCCGGGCGCCAGCCCGCAGGCCGTGGCAGCGACGCCGAACAGCGCAAAACCCGCCAGATAGGCGCGGCGGTGGCCGAACAGGTCGGCCAGCCGGCCTGCCACCAGCATCAGCGAGGTGACGCTCAGCAGGTAGGCCTGCATCACCCAGCTCGACCGATCGATCGAGACACCGAACTCGCGGCCGAGCTCGGGCAGGGCGAGCGTGATGGTCGAGGCGGCCATGGCGCTGAGAAAGGTGCCGGTGCCAATCACGAGCAGCACCAGTCCGGGCCGTTGCGCGCCCTGTTCGCCGTCGTTCATTGGTTTTCCGCTTTCCCCGGACTGACCGCAGCCCGTCGCAGACCGCAGCGCTCTTGCCAGTTGATCTTCGGCTGATAGAGCTGGCGGCTGTAGTACTGCACGTTGACGCCCGGCTCGTAGCGCAAGAAAGCCAGCGTTGTGCCGTTGTCCCAGCTCGTCTCGGCCCACGCCTCCTTGAAGATCTCGAGCATCAGCGGTGGCGGCTTGGGCGGACCGAAGCGTTCGCTGAGCGTGCGGCGCAACTCGTGCAGCTTGGTCTCGTACGGGTCGAAGCGGACCGCGCCGATGAAGACCAGCAGCTGCTGCACGTAGGTCAGCCGGTCGTCGACGAATCCAAACGAGAGGATGGTACGCGGCGCGCGGGCCGTGTCCTCGGCGCGCAGGCAGTCGCCCAGGACGCTGGCCGCAGGGTAGAGCTGGCGCACCTGCTGGCGGCTCATGCCCCAACGCGCCTGCTCGAAGCCCTCGTCGGCAAGCGCGCCGGCCGGCAAGCTGGCCGGGCCCGCGGTGGTCTGGTCGCGGTTGCTGCAAGCGCCGGTCGACAGCAGCGTCAACGCGACGACCGCGAGCTTGCACCAGGCACAGTTTGTCTTGGCCATGAGCGTCGGTCTCGGCTTCGTCGTCAGGGGAGATCGTGCACACAACGAACATGCGCGCTGGCGGTCTTGAACTGGTCGGCGATCGAGCCGTCGCTGAACTCGACTTGCCAGGCGCTGCTCGTATCGTCGACGTTGCTGGTCGAGCTCCAGTAGGTTGCGCTGATCGTGGACGACGCCAGGCTCGACCGGACAGCGGGCGCCGCGTACTCGAGATCGAGCAGGCTCGCCAGCTCCTTGATGTTGGGCAGCCGCCAGTCGGTACGACCCTCGGCGGTCAGTGCGGTGCAGTAGCCCAGTGCCAGTTGCCAGCTGTACTGCACATCGTCTGACAGTGCCTCCCAGGCGAGCTGATGCATCTGATCCACGACGCCGGTCGCACCCACCGCGAAGACGCTGTCGCGCCACCAACCACCCCGCACGCACAGCACTCCGGCCTGGTCGGTATCAGAACGGGCCACCGACTCTCCGGTGGTCAAGAGGACGGTCCAGACGCGACCCGTCATCCTCGGCTCCGGGGTCTGGCTCCAGTGCGCAGCGATCGCGTTGACGTTGAACGGCGGGCTGACGGCCGGTGCCGTGCGCCCGTAGTCGACGATCGCGCGCAGCTCCTCGACTCGCGGCAGTCGCCAGTCGCGGTGACCGCCGGTGTTCGAGTTGCGGCAGAGATCGGCCGCGCTGGCAAAGGTGCGCGGCGAAGTCGAGGTGGCCTGCCACTCGAGCTGGCCCAGCAGGTCCTCGACCGTGTCGCCGGTGGCGCCGAGCGCAAATCGCTGCGCATTAGCGCCGAACTGCGCATCTTGGCGCGGCAGCTGAGTGGTCACGGCGAGCGCACAGTCGAGCGTGCCGGATACGCCGTAGCACCGCGTTTGACCGGTATCCGGCAACGCCAGCGTTTGCGGTAGCCACTCGCGGACGCAGCGCACGCTCGAGCTCGCGGTCTGCTTGTCGCCGGTGAAGACACGACCCTGGCCAAAGCCGACCACCCAGGCCAGGTTGGAGTTGCCGCTGAGAGTGGTCGCCGACCAGTCGTCACCGCTGCCGCTCGTGAAGTACGCCGTGTTGATGGCCGGGTCACGCCGGGTATGGTCCTGCAGCGAGGCCAACTCCTTGACGTCGGGGAGCCGCCAGTCGACATAACTGTCGAGCTCGAGACCCTGGCAGTACGCAAGCGCGCTCTGCCAGCTCACCAGGGTCGTCGTCTCCTCTTTCTGCCACAGCAGGGCGGTGTGCGGGTCGATCACGCACTGGCCCTGAGCGAGCAGTGGCGGCCTGGCGGCGGTGGGACCGCGGACACAGGCATAACGGTTCTGGTTGTTGATCTGCGGCGCGATCATTCCATCGCCGAGCTCCACGATCCAATTGTCGCCGGGCGTGGCGACCACAGCGGTGCTGCTCCAGAAGTTGTCGGAGCCAAAGTTGAACAGGTTGTTCAGCGGAGGACTGCGGTCGGAGTAATCGAGCAACGCGATCCACTCCTCGATGGTCGGCAACCGCCAGTCGGTGTAGGGGCCGCGAACCAAGCTGGCGCAATTGCTCTCGGCCGCACTGAAATCGATGCGCGAACCCAGCGTCCGGTCCCAGGTCAAGCCAGTGGCGAGGTCGGTCACCGTGCTGTCGCCGTTGTCGACCAGCGCCTGCAGGTTCTGGCCATACTGAGGATCCTGCCCGAAGAAGCTGACGCCGAGGGTGGGGCTGGAGATCCAGACATCGTTGTTGGCACACTCGATCTGGCCGGTGTCCACGTGCCACGGTTGCCTGACACACCAGGCGCAGTCGTCGAAGCGATTGCTGTTTCCGTCGTCACATTGCTCCGCTGCATTGAGCGTCGAGCCATCGCCGCAGCGCGGTGCGCCGCCGCTGCACGTTGCGTTGCAGTGCCCGCCCAGAGACCAGGCTCCGCTGTTGGCTGGACCGTCGTCACAGGTCTCGCTGTTGCTGTCGACGATGCCATCGCCGCAGTACGGGCCGTAGTCACTGCAACTGCCATTGCAGTGTCGATCTGGCGCCCAGGCATCGCTGTTGCGTAAGCCGTCGTCGCAGACCTCGCCGACCTCGGGAACGCCATTGTTGCAGTGCGGCGCGGCATCGGACACGGCGCTGGAATCGACGGCTGGCTGGTCGGCGGTCATGCCATCGCGGCGGTTGCTGTCGGTCGCGGTGCCGTCAGCGGCAGTACTGCCGTCGGTGTCCACCTGGCTGTCGGCAATCGCCGCATCGGTCGCGGCGTCAGCGGCGACCAGGCGATCGGTCGCGCTGCGGTCAGCGCCGGTCGTGTCGCGCGTCGAGGCATCGCTGGCAGCCTGGTCGACCAAGGCCCGATCCCCGGCGCGCCGATCGTCGATCGCGTGTTCGGCCGCGGGATTGGCATCGGCGGCACTGGCGTCGGACGTGCCGCCATCCACCGCGGGTAGGCAGGCGCCGTTGCTGCATGTCTCGCCCTTGAGCGGGCAATCGCTGGCGCTGTTGCAGACGCTGCGGCAGCGCTGGTCGAGGCACACCTCGCTGGCCAGGCACTCGCTGGTCGTCGCACACGGCGCCAGCGGCTGGCGGCAGCCGTCGCAACCGCAACTGGCCGCCAGCGCCACCAGCGTGATCAGTTTGCAACGCACGACACCAACCCCCCGATGCTCGCGCAGCCGTTGCCCGCCGGACAGCACCGGTAGTCGTTGTTGGCGACGCTGTCGATGCAAAGGACTGGTTCGGTCGACGGGCAGAAAGTATTGACCGGGCAGCGATTGGGTGACGACGACCGCGACTCGCAACAGCCGTCACCTGCGCCATTGGGCGGCGACCCGCTGAGACACCAGGTGTCGATCGGACACGGCTGGCCGTTGATTGCGGGGCAGATGCAGCGGTCGACTTCGCAGTCCGGTCCACCACCACCGCCATTGGTGTTGCATCCGACCGTGCCATTGCACGCGCACTGACCTGGCGCGCGGCCGCCGTCGACACCAGCCGATCCGCACAGACCGAGCTGGCAGCTGGTGCCGCAGCTGCCGCAGTTCTGAGGATCGCGCGCCAGGTCGATGCAGCCGTCGTTCGCGCAGCAATCGGCCAGCGCCGCATGCGGGTCGCAAGCCGGGCCGTTGTTGCACTGGCAAGAGCGCGCGGGCCAGGTGTAGGTCGAGCACTTGTCCGCCACGACATGAGCGCGGCCACCGGCGCCTGCGATCGGCACCAGGCAAGCATCGTCGACGGGTCCGAGGTTGTAGCCGTTGCAGCCGCAGGCGCCCAAGGTGCCGTTGGCTGTGGCTGGCCCCTCGACGCAGAGGATGCCGCCAAGGCTCGGATCGCAGCTGGCGCCAACGACCACGCCGCCGTCGCCAGCGACCACGCCGCCCACCACACCGCAGGACGAGTGGTCTTCTGGCCGGCAGCTGTGGGTCGTCCGATCGCAGACGCCCGCGAGGACGAAGTTCGTGGATTGCCCCTCGTTGTTGTAGGCGAGCTGGCCGCACTCGGTGGCGCTGCTGGCAGCGCAGCCGCAAACACCGCGGTTGATCCGGCCCGCGTCGACCAGCGTCCCGCTTGCTGGGGCGATGCAAGCGCGGCCGCGCAAACCACCGTCGACGCCCAGCTGAAACTGCGTGCAATTGACGCCGGCGTCCTGCCCGGGCATGGCCCCACAGCCGCAGTGGCTGTTGATGCCGGCGGTGTCGTAGGACTGGATGCACTGCCCGTTGCAGCAGCCACCGCCGTTGCAGAACAGATGCACGGTGTCGGTGCAGGGCAGGCAGCGCGACTGCGCCACACCGCCGTCGGGCGGGACCCAGCACACCGACTGCGAGCAGGGCGCTGCCGCCTGGCAGCCGGGCGTACCGTTGATGCAGCGCGAGGTGAGCGGGATCGGCGCACCGCCATCGACCATCCGGTATTGCAGGGCCGGGCGGCCGCAGGCGCCGCAGTTCTCGAGGTCGTTGCCCTGGACAAAAGTCTCGCAGCCCGGGACACCGGCGTCGTCGCAGTTGGCCCAACCGGCCGTGCAGGTCGAATAGTCGCAGCGGCCCTCGTGGCCGCCGTCCTCCTGCCGGGCGTCGCGTAGCTCGCGTCCGCCATCGCCCAGGCAACGTGGCACCGTGTTCTCGGGTGGACGGCCGAGCGCGCACTGGCCGCTGTACTGGCAGCGGCAGTAACCATGAAAGCATTCGGAGCCGCCGGCGCAGGTGTTGAAACAGCGGCCGCAGTGGCTGGTGCTCTGTGTCATGTCGACGCAATCACCGCCGCAATTTTGCTCGTCCGGCGCGCAGCAGCGCGGCTCGGAGCCGGCGTCCACCGAGCCTCCCTGGGGCGACCGGCAGACTTCCTCGCTCTGGCAGATCTCGCGGCCACACAGGCAGAAGTGACCGCCGTCGACCAGCGGCAGGCAGCTGGACGGCGCCGGACAGGAGGCGCGAGCGCACGGATCGTCGACATCGCCAGCGTCGCGCTCGGCGTCGGTCCGGCTGGCATCGAAGTTGCCAGCGTCGGCGGTCGGAATGCAGACGCCATTGCGGCAGAACTCGCCTTTGAGCAGACAGTCGGTGTCCGAGTTGCAGGTGGTGTGGCATTGACCGTCGACGCACAGCTCCTCGCTCAGACAGTCGGCATCGGTCTGGCACGGTCCCAGCGGTGCGTGACAGTTGCAGTGGGCGAGCGCGAGGCTGGCGACCGCGGCGAGCAGCGGTGGTGCATGGCTGACGCGCGACATGTGACCGCATGCTCCTGCTCGAAGGGTGGCCAATGATAGCGCGTTCGCCGCGGTAGTGTAAGACCAACGCCCGTCACCGCAGACTTGATCAGTAGTCTGCACTCGGTCGTCGGGTCTCGGGTTTTCGGGAGTCGGTCATCGGATTTCGTTGGTTTGGTGCGGAAGGCGGCGGCAACGGGCACGCGCTGACCCGCATGAGGTGGGGCTGTGCGTTGTCGAGCGGCGTCCGAGACCCGTTGCACCGGGCTTTGTCAGATCGCTGAGGTGCTGGCCTCGTCGACGCCGCCATCGAGCATGAGGTGCGGTCCGACGACGAGCGCGAGGTAAATGGTGGCGATGAGTTCGCGCCAGGCGAGCTGACGAGTCGACGCCGAGCGCAGGTAGCGGTCGCGCAGCGAGCGCAGCGCGTTGTAGGCGAGGAGCCGCAGCCACGAGAGCATGCGTACGGCCTTGCCCTGCTTGCACCACACCCGCTGGTCTTCGCCCATCACAACGTCGAGGGTCCAGTGGCAACCGTTCTCGATACCCCAGTGGGCGCGGACCACTGCAAGGATCTCGTAGGCCTTGAGCCGGCCCCACGGCAGGTTGGTGATAAGGTAGCGGTTCTCGACGTCACAGGTGCCGTCTTTGTGCTGGGTGGTCTGCTTGATGCGCCAGACCTGCCTGGCGCTGCCCCAGTTGGGCCAGCCCTCGATCTCCCGGCTGCGGTACAGCTCGCGTCGGATGCGCTTGCCTTGGTAGCGCTCCCAATCCGTGCCGACCTCGACGACATAGCCGTTCTGCTTGTGGTCGCCGCTGCCGCACAGCCGATGGATCTCGGCCAGCAGGGTCGGCTGGTCGCCCTTGACCGCCATCAGGTACCCGATGCCGTGGTCGTCGACGAGCCTGGCGTTCGCGGCGCTGGTCATGCCGGCATCGACGCTGATGAGTTCGAGGCGTTGCGACCGGCCATAGGTGGCGACGAGCCGTTTGAAGAATGCTGCAAAAGTTCCCATCTCGTTGGTGTCGGCAGGGACGATCATCTGGTCGATGCAGGGTTGCGCGGCCGCCGACACCAGCACGGCGTGCAATGCTCGCAGGTTGTAGGTGACCGCACCCTCGTCGGGCTCTGCGCGCTGCGCCTCGGGGTCGACCTTCTCGTCGCTGCACCAAATGGTCTTCCCGTCGACCGTCACCATGTTGATGGGCAGCCGCACCGCGTCGAGCGCCTTGCGCCGCTCCTCCGCGCGCACCTGCTCGACCAGGCAGCGTCTCAGACCACCCTCGTCGCCAACGCGGCTCAAAAACAGAGCCAGCGTCGAGTCGGGCAGACGGCGCCGTATGCCGAGGACGCGACGGAGACCACCCAGATGTTCGGTCAGCGTCTCGACGTCGCGCAGCGTCCTCTCCACCGCCATCAGCCCGATCAACGCCACGGTGAGCAACGCCTGCTTCGGCCAGCGCTGACCGCGCCGTTTGCGCGGGTCGCGCACCTGACCAAAGTCGACCCGCCCCCGCCGGGTCAGGTAGTGCGCAATTGGCTTGACCAAATCGTTGGGCACTGATCACCTCCTCCATTGTTTGGGAGTGCGTTTTCGCCCGGTGCAACGAGCGCCCTCACGCTCGGGGCGAACGCAGATCAGAGGTCCCTGTCGCACGCAACACTCGCGGCAGGGACCTCACTTTTTTTCGCTGAAAAAATCCTCGGGCTCGGCTATCGGTCCGGTCGGTCGTCTGGGCTCGGTCCTCGGCCTCGGTCCTCGACCATCGTCGTCACTCGACCTCATACAGCTTCTGGTGTGCTGCCCAAAAACCTCCAGCTCGCCCCAGCGTCGGGGCCTCAACTATCCGTGAAGGCCCCGCCGCAGGGGCTCCATAAGGAGGTCCTCGCCATGCACCACACCAACAGCCGCATTTACTCGTGCGCCCTCGACCTCATCGACCTCGCCAAGGTTGTCCTCGACCAGCTCCCCCAGGGTTTTGGCTTTCTCGCAGACCAGCTCAGGCGCGCCGCCGCCAGCGTCCCCCTCAACTTCGCCGAGGGCTGCGGCAAGCACTCCTGTCGCGATCGCCAACGCTACTTCCTCGCCGCCAAAGGCTCGGCCTACGAGGTCGCCGCTGTCCTCGACGTCGCTGCACGCTTCGGTGTCGTCTCCAGCGACATCCACGACCAGGGCCACGACCTGTGCGACCACCTCGGCGCCATGCTCAGCAAGTACCGGTAGCCATCAAGACCGGCGTCGCGCACTGCGCCATCTGCTGTACGTCGACGCCCGCACGACTACCGACTCCGAGCCAGACGACCGAGCAAACGATCACCGATCCCGAAAACCGAGGACTGACGACCGAAATTGCGCCGTGAAATGCCAGATGTATGGTCACTGACCCCGAATGCGAATTTACTGCCGACGGCCGAGAACTGTGTCCCCCGTCGTCGTCTAATCTGGGGTCCTACGACTTCTGGTCAAGTCTGCGTCGGCAGTACGGCGTCTCCGCGTTACTCGGCAGCGCCCAGGATCAGGGCCAGCATGCCCATCTTCATGGCGACGCCGTAGAACGCCTCTTCCCAGTAGCGGGCATGGCGCAGGTGGTCGCAATCCATGGGCAG
>Ga0315268_10004411_pt1 | contig 15291 bp, 17 predicted proteins | sample C1_top_MG_FD_204535 | JGI IMG/M metagenome (GOLD analysis project Ga0315268, IMG submission 204535) | Sediment microbial communities from Yellowstone Lake, YNP, Wyoming, USA - C1_top | ecosystem: Environmental > Aquatic > Freshwater > Lake > Sediment | place: USA: Wyoming | collected 2017-08-01
GGTAGAATAAACCCAGGGCATTTGTGGGCAACTCTTAGCGTGAATTTGTCATCAGATACAATTAGGAATGTATTTATAATGCATCTTTATTTGCGCCCATTTAACAGTAGCTCGTGTCTCGAGTGGAAGTATGAGTACAGATCGATATAGAAGGCAAACCCTAGTAAAGGAGATAGGTCAGAAAGGCCAAGAGCTACTCGCAACAAAACATGTAATTATCATCGGCGGGGGAGGTCTTGGCAGCCATAGTGCAGATCTGCTTGTACGCGTAGGGATCGGAAGTATTGATATTATTGATGATGACATTGTTGATATTACGAATCTCCATCGGTCATCAATATTTTCAGAGTATGATATCGGTAAATCAAAAGCATTGATTTTAGAGGAACGATTACAATCAGTGAACACACAGGTGCAAGTGAAAGGAATTAACCGGAAGGTAACAGGAGAAAATATCTGGTCTATTGTACAAGACGCTGATGTGATTATCGATGGTACTGATAGTGTACCGATTCGTTTGCTGATAAACGATATTTCAATACAACATAATATTCCCTGGGTTTATGCAGGGGTCTATGAGACGGTGGGGATGGTGATGGGGATTCTCCCTAAAAAGACCTCGTGTTTCCGGTGCATTGTCCAGGATCTCCCCAAGTCAGGTGCTCAAGAGATACCTGTTCTCGGTAGTCTTCCAGCGACGATTGCAGGGATACAATGTAACGAGACAATAAAATTACTACTTGGGGGCCACCCGACAGGGTTACTTATTTATGATGTGTGGAATCAATGTTTTGATGTAGTGAACATTAAAAGAAATCCATACTGTCCAGCGTGTGGGATAAAAAAATAGATACAGAGAAAAATCAAGATTATGAAGATCACGGTTAGGGTGTTTGGAAGATATAAAGACATCACCAAAAAAGATGTTATACAACTGAATATCGGAGAGGGAAATACATTAGGTGATGTTATTGATTGCTTTGTGACACTATATCCTGCCACGGAAAAAGATAAGCGTCGTATGATGGTGTCAAAAAATAAAATGTATGCCTCATTTGATACTCTGATTACTGAGGGAGATGAAATTACTCTTTCTCCACCGGTAGTCTCAGGGGGATAGACTATATGAAAAAGAATCGATATGTTACATTCCTGATAATTTTTTTTGTTTTCCTTCTGAGCGTGACTTCAGTTTTTGCGGAAGATCAGATTATTGTTGATTTCTATTATTCTGAGTCCTGCGGAGAATGTCAAGCAGTTATTCCTATCATCGATGATGTAGCCGCTCACTATGCGGAGAACTACTCAGGAAAAGTTGTGATCCAACAAAAGGAAGTTGGTTCTAATATAACCAATTACAATGAGATGCAAGCTCGAGGTCTTAGCTTCCCATCGGTGATCATTAATAATGAAACAATAATCCCTGAATCCCATCTGACATATACGGAGTTAACTAAGGCAATCGATGAGTACATCGCGAATAGTACTAATCATACGAAGTATGATAGGAATGTGATTGACCTTCCATGGATTGGACCGGTGAATCTTACTAGTTATTCTCTGCCGGTATTGACAATTGTGTTAGGGGGGTTGGATAGTTTTAACCCCTGTGCATTTTTTGTTTTATTCATTCTTCTTAGCCTCTTGGTGTTTCTTAAATCCCGGTGGAAAATAATTCTTGTTGGTGGAATCTTTATCTTTTTTTCAGGGTTGTTTTACTTTTTTTTCATGCTCGCCGTTCTTACGACCATTCAACTCGTTCAAATCCTTATTATTTCCATTATCGCGGGGTGTATTGCGGTGATTCTCGGAGCGTTAAATATAAAGGATTTCTTTTTTTTCAAAAAAGGACCATCGACAAGTATGTCTGTGGAAACACGGAAAAAAATCTTTAAAAGAATGCGTGACCTTATCCATAACGCGTATCTTCCTGGGGTTCTTGGTGGCACGATTTTCCTTGCGGTTACGGTGAACCTCTATGAGCTCCTCTGCAGTCTTGGATTTCCACTTGTCTATGTTACTAGACTTGCCGCAGAACATCTCCCTACAATTAATTATTATATCTACCTCCTTTTGTACAATATTATTTATGTAATTCCGCTTCTAGTCCTTGTTCTTGTATTTGCGTTTACCCTTGGGAAAATGAAATTATCGGAGTGGCGGGGTCGCCAACTTAAATTGTTTTCCGGTGGCATGTTATTTTCTATGGGTCTTATTCTTGTCATAAATTATATGATTCTTGAAAATTTTTTTACCCCGATCGTCCTTTTTATAGGAAATATATTTGCTACTCTTTTGATTTCATTTATCTGGAAAAAATATAAGAAAGAACAAGTGGGAACATCACCAGAAGAACAACCATCTGAAGAGAACGTGTAGGTATAGTGTTTTTTACGAGAGAACCAGGGCAGTCTATAAAACATTTATCTAGACGTTCCAATGACCAATAACAATTATTATAAAGGAAAAATATTATGTATTATATAGGAGAAATACTATGAAGAAAATGATTACGATTTTCTGGGTATTGTTGTTTCTCGTACCAGTGATCTCTTCTTGTTCAATAAAAATTGGTACCGCTCAAGAACTGTGTAATATCCTGTCTTCATTCAGTTGGCGGGATATCGATGGGATTGATTACACGACTCCAATTAAAGATCAGGCACCTGCTCCGACCTGCGAAGCTTTCGCTTTCTGTGCTGTGCTGGAAACAAAAATGCAGTACCAACTGAAGGAACTCTATACTCCTGATCTTTCAGAAAATCATCTCTATTTTTATGCAGGGGGAACCATGAAAAAAGGATATGTCAATATCATTGATGCAGCCCACTATCTTATGACGTATGGTGTCCCTGATGAAGGATGTTATCCTGATCCGCATCGTCCTTTTGATTATCCGTTTACAAGTCTTGCAGGATGGGAGAATAGGACGGTGAAGATAACCGAATGGGGTTGGGTTGATCATAATATTAGTGTTATGAAACAGGCGTTGATTGATCATGGTCCGCTTATCATCTGCATCGGTGTGTACGAAGATTTCAACTGGTACCGTGGAGGAGTTTACCATCACCGATGGGGACCACGTATTGGTGGACATGTCGTAGCCATCGTTGGATATAATGATAGTCAGCAGTGTTGGACTGTAAAAAACAGTTGGGGGACAAAATGGGGAGAGGATGGTTGGTTCAGGATGGCGTATGATGCGAATCTGATTTCGAACTGGTATGGTCCCGGCACAGGGGTTATGTATTTAGACGGCCTGTATGGTAACCTCAAACCGGATGCCCCGAAAGTTTATTTCAAAACACCGCTCTACTCTCACACCTATTTGTTTGGGAGTGAAATTTCAACATTTTTGAAAAAACTTCCTATACAGAAAGCCGCTGCACGAATACTTGGACCACTTACTGTAGAAGTCACTGTTGAAGACACCAATTCAGTAGAATTCTTCATTGACAATGTCTCGAAATATGTTGATACAGAAGCACCGTTCTCCTGGAATCTTGAAGCGACACAGGGATTACATACCCTTACAATGAGAGCGGTGAATGATCATAATATCGCTTCTCTTGCGATAGAAGATATCTACGTAGTTCTCTAGTCGCATCTTTTCTTTGAACAGGTATCGCAATAAAGAGACTGTTGAGAAGAAGTTTCGTAAAAGATAATTAATAAAGCTTACGTTACGAAGAAAATATAATAAACCTGTAGTTTACTCCCTTGAATCTACCATGGACCGATTTACGAAATTTAAAACCATGATTTTTCCTCGGGAAGTCATCGTTGGTCATAACACGACCGATCAGATTAAAGGAATCTGCAATCAACTTGCACCAAGCAGCAACGTATTACTTGTCTGTGATAAGATTACGAAAAAACTATCTGGTGATCGGATTGAAAAGATCCTGGCTGGTGCTGGGTTTGATGTGAACAAGGTTGTGCTTTCTTTACCGTTAATTAAACGAGAAGTTCTCCCTGCATGGCCGACGATTCGAGAGGTTAATCTTGTTGTGAAGGAAGTAAAGAGAACCAACTCAGATTTTTTAATTGGTGTCGGCGGTGGTTCTGTTATTGATGTGACGAAATGTGCAACCTTTGATCTTTCACTGAATTTTGTAAGTGTTCCGACATCAGCCTCTCACGATGGGATGGCGTCGCCACGTGCTTCATTAAAAGATAAAAAAGGATCCATTTCAAAAACAGCGGTTTCTCCTATAGCGGTGTTGGCTGATACCGCAGTCATCATGAAAGCCCCGTATCGAATGCTTGCATCCGGATGCGCGGATGTGATATCAAACCTTACCGCAGTAAAAGACTGGGAACTTGCCCATCGATTAAAGGACGAAGAGTTCAGTAACTTTGCAGCGACACTTTCGACAACATCATCTCAGCTATTATTGGACAAGGCAGAAGATATCCGATCAGGACTTGAAGAGGCAATCTGGGAAGCAATAAAATGTATGATTGTTTCAGGAGTAGCTATGAGTGTTGCTGGAAATACTCGCCCTGCATCTGGTGCTGAGCATATGTTCTCGCATATGCTTGATTCCATTGCAACAGGAAAAGCGTTACACGGAGAACAGTGCGGGGTAGGCTCAATTATGATGATGTACCTGCATGGAGGGGATTGGCCAGTGATTCGTGATGCCTTAAAAATGATTGGTGCTCCAACCACTGCGAAAGAATTGAACATACCTAAGAAAAAAATTATCCAAGCGCTTATGGGTGCGCAGAAGATCCGACCAGATCGGTATACGATTCTTGGCGAGCTTGGGCTCACTGAAGATGCGGCAAAAAAACTGGCAAAAATAACGGGAGTAATCTAATGGTGCTTGTTACACTTATTGGTGAACATCTCGCTGTCGAAGGGGAAGAATTCACGTATCTTGGCTCGAATAATGAGTGTAGAAACTGTCAATTGAAAACCGTGTGTTTTAATTTGAAACCAGGTAGGAGTTATCGTGTCTCGAAACTTCGAGATAAACGCCATGCGTGTGATGTCCATGAGGGAAACGTTGTCGTCGTTGAAGTTGAGGAGCTCCCCATTACTGTTGCGGTGACCAAAGAACCAAAAGAGGGGGCAACGACAACAGTGACGAAAAAAGAATGTAAGAATATTGGTTGTGACTTTTTCGAGATTTGTACCACCTCAGCATTTCAAGATGGAAAAGATTATGCTGTGAAGAAAGTCTATGGAAAAATAGATTGTCCAAAACATGATGTGTTATTTAAGGTGGATATCACTGATTAATGTCTGATACATGATAATTATTTTGTACAAACCGTTCCTTTTTTTCTTTAGTACATTATTTATGTGTCTTACGTTTAGGTGAAAAAAAGAAGAAAAATTGAAAGGGTTTAAATCTTTGCTTCGTTTTTTAGAAGTAGTGCCTTATCGAGTTTTTCCCAAGTGAAATCGGGGTCGTCCCGTCCAAAGTGACCATAAGCAGCGGTTTTTTTATAGATTGGTCGACGTAGGTCAAGTTGTGCGATGATATCTGCTGGTTTTATTGGGAAAAATTCTCTGATAAGTTTCTCAATTTTATCAAGGGAGATTTTATTTGTCCCAAAACAATCGATATTAATGGACACTGGCTCTGCGACTCCGATTGCATAGGCTAATTGGATTTCGCATTTCTCTGCGATGCCTGAGGCGACAATGTTTTTTGCGATATAGCGTGTCGCATAGGAAGCACTACGATCGACTTTTGTTGGATCTTTCCCAGAGAATGCGCCGCCGCCATGTCTGCCGATGCCTCCATAGGTATCGACAATAATTTTTCTTCCGGTTAATCCCGCATCCGCGTAGGGGCCACCACGGACAAATGAACCTGTTGGATTAACAAGGAAAATAGTGTCCTTATCTATCCAATCCTTACAGACAGGTTTAATTACAATTTCGATCACATCTTTTTTTATCCTCTCATGGGAGATACCACTATCGTGTTGTGTTGATACAACAATCGTATGGGCTCGTAGGGGTTTTCCTTTTTCATCGTATTCAATGGAGACTTGTGATTTACCATCTGGTCGGAGGTATGAGATTCGGTTGTTTTTTCTAATCTCTGATAATCGTTTGGTTAACTTATGTGCGAGGAGTATGGGTAGTGGCATGAATTCGTTGGTTTCATTGCTTGCATATCCATACATCATCCCTTGGTCACCTGCACCTTGTTCTTTATGTAAGCCTTTTCCTGCAGTGACTCCTTGGGAGATATCAGGGCTTTGTTCTGTTATTTGGACCCAGACTGAGCAGGTTTCCCATTCTATGCCATATTCTGATTTGGTGTATCCGATTTCTTTAATGGTGTCGCGTACTATGTGCGGGATGTCGATGTAGGCATTCGTGGTCATTTCACCAAAGACCATAACACCTCCGTTCTTTGTCCCCGTCTCGACAGCAACTCGGGAGTTTTTATCTTGTCGGAGTGCTTCATCAAGTATTGCATCGGAGATGAGGTCGCACATTTTATCAGGATGTCCTTCAGTAACAGATTCTGAACTTATGATCGTTCTTCGCTTCATGATTGACTCACCTATTAAAGCAACTATTATATGAGTAACACCACAACTCGAAGTAATTTATTAAACTTATCAAAGAAGAATGTATTTGGTTAAAAAAAAAAATAGAAAAAGAGGGTGTTTACGCTGTTTTTCGGGTTGTGGTCCACATGTCGTCTTCGATGGTGTTGTAGATATCATCGTCTGAGATGTTTTTTGGTTGTTTCTTGTCGCCAATAATTGCAGTGCGCTCTGTACCAATTTCTTTCGAGTAGCGGACAATCGTATCCTTTTTTAGACGCCAGTAATGGGTACGCCATTCCCGACCGTCGTACAATGTTGTTTCTTCTCGTTCTGTTGTAAGCATCCCTTCCTCTTCGAGGATGTAGAATAATTGTCGGTCCTCTGGATCAAGCACATTGTCGATAACGCGATCGTCAAATCCAAAAATATCCATGACGAACCCTGCGTCACGTCGTGCTTCCTCGATGTCGATACCGACACGGTGTGCAATGGCTTTTGATAGGTCATCTAGTGTTATGATTGTCATAAAAATTCTTTCCTTTCCGTTTTCATACCTTTTTGTGATTGCTTCCTCTTGTTGATTTCTTGGATTTTTTCTCACTATATCTGTGCAGATGTTATATATATAATTTTCTCTATTTAGTTGTTTTTTTAATTGTTTTTGAGGTCTCAATCCTTAAAAGAGGAAACGTGTTTAAGCTAAAATAGAGGGTGTTTGATATTGTTGATGGGTGTGTGAATGGAAGTGTCTCTTCTGACACGATTACTGCAGACGTTGCGGAGTCTTGATAGAAAGGAAATTTCAAGGTTTCATGTGGTGATGCTTCCTGATTTCTTTGTTGATCATTTTGTCTCGTTAGATGAGGTAGAAAAAACGTGTGATGCAGTGAAACATGTTGCAGCGCGGGGTGGTGGTAATCTGACTGGAGTTCCACAGCGGATTTCTCAGGGAGGTAATGCTGCAAATACCGCTCTTGCGCTTGCACGACTTGGGATCTGTGCACATTTGATTTGTCGGACGGATCCATTTGGTATGTATCTGCTAAAGTATTTCTTAGGACGTAATGGTGTGGATCTTTCTGGTGTGAAAACCAATGGGAACCTTGCGATTACGACCGCTCTTGAGTTTGATGCGCATCATACGAATGTGATGATTGGGGATCCGGGATCGGTTGTGGATTTTTCATTTGATTTGCTGGATGATACTGATCGCGAGTTGATCACATCCGCTGATCTTGTTGGTGTGACAAATTGGAATCTGAATCGCTCGGGAACTGATCTTGCGTGTAAGGTCTTTGAGTTGGCAAAGAAGCATGAGGTACGGACTTTTTTTGATACGGGGGATCCGTCTCCGCGGGTTTGTGATATTCCTGATTTGATTGATACGGTATTAGCAGATCCTCAGTTGGATATCTTGGGGCTTAATGAAAATGAACTGCGATACTACAGTAATAGTTTTGATACCACACGAGAGGATATGATTTCTGCTGCGACATTATTGAAGAAGAAGGTTCCGGCACGTATTGATTTGCATACCTCTTTGTTCTCTGGTTCGTTTCATTCTACTTTTGTGACGGTCCCTGCGATGCCTCTGTCAACGGTGTATCGATCTACTGGTGCTGGTGATGTGTGGAATGCAGCAAATATATTTGCAGATCTTCTTGGGTTTGCAGATGACGAACGATTGTTGTTCGCAAACATGGTTGCTGGGTACTATATTTCTTCGCCTGAGATGGTTCATTTAACGATTGATATGTTTATTAATTTTATAAAAAAAACTGTATAAATTAATATGTTCTTTGGTAAAATCTCTAAGGAAATAAAGGTATTTATCGTAAGGTATTTATATACAGTATTTTAATTTATAATAAAATTTATATACCGTCTCTCTGTTTCAAACCCAAGAATGGGGGAGGCAATATCTTTTTCTTAATCTCTCCTCACCACCTTCAAACTTCCCCATTCTCTCCTTAATTCCTACGAAAATAAAATACGTTCTGCTTTTTTGGCGACAATCTTTCGATATTTCTCGTCCGTAATAAGCATAAGAGCCCAATCAGGAGTAATACGTGAACGAATCGCTTTTGCCACGGGGGTAAAATCATCTAACGTCTTACTTTCGTTTTTATCGATAACCTGGATGTCGGTTTTGTTGATGCGCGGTTCAGCTCGTAACAACTCAGGATGTGGGATATCAATGATGATATGTCCTTTAGGAATGTGGAACATATCTTCCAACCTTCGTTCATTCTCCCGCCGGATCGACACATCCTCAAGGCGCTTAACGACATGGATTCCTTGTTTATCTAAATCCTGCAGCGAGACCGCGTATGCTTGTTTGAAGAGATCACGATATTTCAGACGCGTGATCATCTCCTGTTGAAATTGACCCATACGCTTCAGTGATGTGAATATTTCCGCATCAGTCATACGGAAAAATTCAAATGGCTCCGCATCCGGTATTTCCTCGATCGCTCTCGACAACATCAATTCGGGGATACGCACGGTCTTATGAAAATACACAGAAGAATACATTAATGCACGCGCCATGAGAATGTTTTCTACGACATTCACGCCTTTCCGCATGATCGTTAAATTCCCTTTATGAATCATGATTGTCTGTAAAAGGCGTTGAAGATCTATCATCCCGTACGCTACACCTGTATAGTACGCGTCACGCATGAGGTAATCTAACTGATCAACATCAATTGTGCTATTCAAGATTTGACTGAGGTATGATTTTTTGGTTAGTTTAGCTCGGATGATGTTCACAATATCTTTTTTATTCACTTGATACGAATCGAGGATTTCATGTACTTTCGGCGCTGAAATAAATTGCTGTTCCTTTGCATCTAAAATATCATACTGTCCGAGAATCAGTTTCTCGGTTAGATCAACATGATTGACGCCAAATCTCTCTAACAGAATTGATTCTAATGTATGCGAGAATGGACCATGACCAATATCATGTAATTGTGCTGCACAGGTAATCAGTGTCTTTTCCTGGTCGTTTAGAGAAAGGATGTCTACGATCTGTGACGCGATCATTGAGCAGCCAAGGGAATGCTCAAATCGTGTGTGATGCGCTCCGGGAAAAACCAGGTGGGCAAACCCGAGTTGTTTAATGTTATGGAGACGTTGTACCTCTGGCGTTTGGAGTAAATCAATGAGTATTCCGGTGATTTTAATATCGCCATGAATCGGATCCCTGACAATCTTATGATTTTCAATCATTGGTAGTCGAGGGCAGAAAGAAGAAAAGAGTTGAAATAGTTTTGTCACTCACCATTTATGGGGAGTAAACTATAAAACACATTCACCTATGTGATATTTCAATAACAATAAAAGTATATCCTATCTGTCGTGAGGTGTCTGTATTACGAAATCCATTTTGTTCTCCTTAGAGAATTGTGTCAAATGCCAGGAAACAAAAGAGCTACTTACGGGTAGAGATGATATCGAAGTTGTGACGTTCCCCCATGATTTAAACCAGTGGGGTGAGCAAGATTTGATGTTAGCGAAATCCCATGACGTATTTGAAGATCTTCAAAAAACTGCTCCTATCCTCTGGGTTGAGGGAGAAAAAAAAATCGGATATCTTCGCATACGAAAATGGATCCAAGATACAACCAAGTAATATACTTTTCCTCTCTTTTTTAACCAAATATTAATTAGGGAGATGCTCCTATTCCTGGATAAATGGATGATTTAGACGATTTAAAAATGAAAAAACTTGAGCAACTCAAGAAACAATATATGAAAGGAGAAAAAACCATGGAAACGAAATGGCCAGATACTCCAATTCATCTTCTTGATGCGGATATAGCTGAGACGATGAAGAAATATCCGATGATTGTGGTTGATTGCTGGGCACCCTGGTGTGGTCCTTGTCGTATGATCGGACCGATCATCGAGGAGCTTGCAAAAGAAATGAAAGGAAAAATCGTGTTTGGGAAGCTAAACGTTGATGAAAACCCGCAGACATCCATGAAACATAATATCATGAGTATTCCGACATTACTGGTATTTAAAAACGGAGTGTTAGTTGATCGGCTTGTTGGTGCTATGCCAAAAGAGATGCTTCTGCAGAAATTAAAACCTTATTTATAAGCCTGTATTTGGTGATGCTGATTTCAGGAATGAAAAAACAACTTGCGCTCCTCCTTGTTTTTCTCGTTATTTTTCTCACCGTGTTCGCTGGGTGTACTACAGAAAAAGATTATAGTGGCGAGGATTTTGTGTTTACTACGTTAAGTGGTGAGACGAAAAATCTGAGTGAGTATTCCGGAAAGGTTATTGTGTTGGATTGTATGGCTGTGAACTGTCAGCCATGTATGCGTCAGATGCTTGAGTTGAAAAAGGTATCTGAAAATTACTCGAGAAATGATGTTGTGATCCTTTCGATAGACGTCTGGGTGTCAAGTGGAGAAACCGCATCGATGCTGCAAGGTGTTATCGATGCGTTTAAGAATCAGGGGAACGTGACGTTAGATTGGACATTTGGTTTGGATGATTCGCAGGGAACGATTGAAAAAATCTATGCTTCAAGCGGGGTGCCTACTCTGTATATCTTTAATAGAAAAGGAAATATTTATTACTCCCACGTGGGTTATGAATCCTTCACAGAGCTTTCAAAAAAGATTGATGAAGCACTGAGCAAAAATTAAAGGGAGCGCTGAAAAATATGAAGAACGGAAAAAAATGTATGCTATTTGCTATGATCCTGAGTGTCGGGGGAGCAGTGTGTTGTTCAGCTGTTGCAGCAGCGGTCACGTTTGGAGATATTAATGTGTCTCCAGCCTCACCCGCCCCACAATCAACCATAACACTCTCAATTTCTCTTAGTGGTGATACTCCTTCTGAAGTACGCGTGAGGGTTGAGGAATGTAATGGGCGAACCGGTATTTGTTTTTCTGATGCTCAAAATGTTTCTATGTCTCTTGTGAGTACGGGGACTTATCAAACCAGTGTTACGTTGAAACATGCAGATGCTACCTATTTTAACTGTACCGTAGTGGCAAAAATTAATGGGAATTGGGTTCCATCCACGAAATGGAAAGTTGTTACTCTTTCTGAAAATTCGAATGGAGACGGGGATAATGGTAACCAGAAAACACCGGGATTTGAACTAGTGTTAATTATGGTAGCCATCGGGGTTAGTCTTATTGTGACAAGAAGAAAGAGAGATAAATGAAATTACAAATAAAACGATTGATTTCTCAGCTTATTCTCTTCTTTTCTGCTAATCTGGGGTATCCTCATTATCCGGGGTTAAAAACTGGTTTTTGTTATCCTTTTTTTTATTGTCAGGCGTGTCCTGCATCAACGTCTGCGTGTCCGTTACGATCACTTGAAGAAAGCGTTGATCATGGGAATTTTAGCTGGAGATTATTTTTTTTTCCACTCTTGATTCTTGGAGTTCTTGGTGTGGTGGTAGGGCGGGCGGTGTGTGGTTGGGCGTGTCCGATTGGGTTTCTTCAACGGGGGACGGGGACGGTTGCACGGAGAGTAAAGAAATATCGCTTTGCACGAAAACTTGGTACCTATAAAGCGGAGCGGTACTTTCGGTACATAAAATATGTTCTCCTCATCGCCTTTGTGTTTGTCACCTCGTATCTGATTGGTTTTATTTTTACGGATATCTGTCCTGTGGGGTTTTTGACCGGGACAATCCCTGTTCTTCTTCTGAATCCGGGGAAGTTTGTTCCGAATTATTTTTTCCCTGTTGCGTTGGTTATTGTGATCTTATTTTTGGTGCTTATTCTTCTGATTGAGCGTGGTTGGTGTCGGTATTTCTGCCCTGTTGGTGCGCTGCTGGCTCCGTTTAATAAAATTAGTTTTCTTCATGTCTCTGTTAATACGACGAATTGTACGCATTGTAATGTCTGTTCGTATCAATGTCCGATGGGGATTGATGTCGCAAATATGCATCGTGATCCGGAGTGTATTTTATGTGGGAAATGTGTGACTGCGTGTCCCAATGAGCTCATTGCTTTTGAGGGGAGAGGGCGATGAAGAAATTTGTTGTGTTGCAGGTGTGTGTGTTTATTGTGATCTCCGGTGCGCTTGGCGGGATGTTTGCTTTCACCCCGGTGTATAATGAGGTACGATCAGGTATTGTGCTGGTGTTGTGTTTAAGTTGTCTGAAGCTGGAGCCGAAAACTCTTGCGGATTTCACCTTCGTAACAGTGGATAATCAGCCTCATCCGGGGTTTGTGTTGGAGAATTTATCACACGGGGTGGTGTTTTTATTTTATAGCGAAGACTCGTGTGCCGGGTGTGATGTGATGTACCCGGTGATCAAAGATCTGTTCTCTGTTGAGTTTGGCAAACAGGATATGTTTCACACCCGTGTCACTTTTGAGAACGCCACGGTTGGCTATGTCTATGTGAATATTAATCATGCAACCGATGAGTTGAGAAATTCTGAGCGTGTTTATGATAAAGATCAGATCCATGGCAACCCGATGTGTACGATTGTGACGTTAGGCTATGATAATGGAAAAGTGAGACCAAAATATACGTCGGTATATGGGACGTTAACGACGTTTGGGTGTCAGACTGATGCTGAGCGATTAGTGTTTCTACAACAGCTTGTCCATGAGAGTATTGAAATGTACAATCAGAACAAAGCAGGGTATCCGCATCATTAAGAAAAACAAGGGGAAATTTTTCCTTATATCTCCCCGTTGAGGATCTTCTGTTTCAGGATGTCGAACTGTGCTCGTGTTAATGTGCACACATTCTGTTTTTCGCCAATTATGACTTTATCGCTCTGGATGTCCACAACAGGACATTTTGGAGGCGTACAAACGCCGTCATCACATAATACAATTTTCATAGTACCCCTCTAATTTTCTTTTGATATTTTCCTATTAAGTGCTGAGTATTTATATATTTTGCGTGATTAGTATGGTCATTGCAGACTTTATTTTAGAGGTAGTGTTTGATGGTATAGGTTGTTTTATCGACTTTTGAGATGATCCGAGGACCCTGCGAGGTATCAACAGCGTCTACTTCGTTGACCGTCACATGGACATCGGGTCCTGCTTTTTCTTCAAATCCTTGTTTGATAAACTGAAAAATGTCTTCAACAGAAGGTCCTGTGGTGCGGAGCGTCTCATCAATCACCACCTGGATTTCGAGATTTGTGAGATCGTGTTGGATGATTTTTGAGTTTTTGACTTTGTTGGTTTTTAACTGGTAAAGAATTTTGCTGTAGATCTCTGAAAACGATGAGGGAAGCATCACGTTCCCATCAGGAAGATACAAGGCGAGATCATTTCGTCCGTAGATTTTTTGGATGAGTGCACCTGTTTTGCCGCAGGAACAGGTTTCGTTCAGCGGAGCGACAATGTCGTTGATTGCGGTGTATCGGAGGATTGGGGTGCCGTGTCCATGGAATTTTGTGACGATGATCTCTGCTGCCTCCCCGGATGAAATAGGGTGTCCGTTTCTCAAAAACTCGACGTAGACTAAATCGGACATGAGGTGGAAGCTGCCTTGTTTACATTGAAAGCCGATGAGCCCTGATTCGGTTGCTCCATAGACCTCAAATACTTTCGTCTGAAATGTGTGTTCGATATAGGATTTGAGAAATGGGTCAAGGACGGTGCCTGTTGTGGCGATGTATTGAGGAGAGATATTCAAGTCATATCCTGTTTCTTTGAGGAATGCGAGATGACCAAGCATGCCGACGTAGCCGCCGATGAAATCTGGTTGAAAGTTGTTGATGGCGGAGGCAACGGTTTTCGGGTCATCGTTCGTATTCAACCATTGGATGTTTTTCAAAAAACTCGCTACATTCAACCTTGGTTGTAATCCTCGTGTTACGTATCCGCTTTCTGCGGTGTGGGGCGCGAAATCCCCGATGATGGAGATGCGGTGTTTCCAGATGCTGAGGCCGTATTCACGGAGTGTTCGCATATAGGCTAACAAGCCCATGACGATATCGAGCATGTCGACATACATGGGGAGGACTTTCCCGCTGGTGCCTGAGGTGGACACCTGTATTAATGTATCTTTATTTATGTGTGAGGACACGATGCCGTTTGGGTAGTGTCGCTTGAAATCCTCTTTTGAAACAACAGGGAGTTTCTCGAGATCATCAATGCCGGTGATGTCAGCTGAGTTGATGCCTGCCTGCTTGAATTTCTCATGATAGACGGGGACGGTATTGGCAAATCGTACAAGACGTCGGAGTTGTTTATCTTGATACCGACGGAGTGAGTCCTCGCTGATTCGATCCAGGCGATCCACATCAAGTAAATACCGTTTGAGAACCTTCCCAAGAAACACAGGGTTGTAGAATGGGTTCATACACTCCTCAGGGTACGATGGAGATAGGCACAATTCCTTAAATAGCTGTCTCTTTATTCTCACCGGAAGAGCAATGGAGATCCTCATCGTTGAGACCGTCTGGATGGGAGGTGGACGGTATACATTTTTTCAGAAGACTTTGCTTACCGCGTTTTCGATTCTTCCGACGCTTCAGGCGCGGGAACTTGCTGCCATCACACCACCGCAGCATACGGTATCAGTGATTAATGAACGCTATTCGACGATTGATTATGAGAGTCGGTACGATGTGGTGTTAATCAATTTTGTTACCTCGACAGCACCACGTGCCTATGCGATCGCTGACAATTTCCGAAAAAAAGGTGTTCCTGTTGTCCTCAGTGGATTTCATGCATCTGGGGTGCCTGAGGAGGCAAAGCAACATGCGGATAGTGTGCTGAGTGGGAGGAACGAGTCTGCGTGGGTACG
>Ga0315268_10004412_pt1 | contig 15290 bp, 18 predicted proteins | sample C1_top_MG_FD_204535 | JGI IMG/M metagenome (GOLD analysis project Ga0315268, IMG submission 204535) | Sediment microbial communities from Yellowstone Lake, YNP, Wyoming, USA - C1_top | ecosystem: Environmental > Aquatic > Freshwater > Lake > Sediment | place: USA: Wyoming | collected 2017-08-01
CACCAGACCAGCGCGAAGCTCGGAGCCACTGAAGCAGCGGCTCGAGCTCGTCAGCGTGCTCAGAAGCGAACTCGGGCTAAACATGCGCCGTACTCACTGGAAAAATGAAGCTTGACAAACCACTAGTTCAACTCGGGATTACGTGCACGCTTCGCGTGCCGGGCGGCTTTCGCCCGTTTCTTCCACGCGCACGAGCCAACGGGCCGCGCGTTGCGACGCGAGCGGGTTCGCTATCACCGCGCCGCATGAATCCTTAAACGTTAGGCGGCTCACACCACAGCAGGAGTACATAATGCGAAAAGTAATTTACGCAATGTCAGTATCCCTCGATGGCTTCATCGAGGCGACGAATGGAGACCTCCGCTGGTCTTTTCCCGATGAAGAACTGCACAAACACTTCAACGATCGGGAGACTATGATCGATATCCACCTCTATGGACGACGGCTGTACGAGAACATGGTGGCTTATTGGCCAACGGCAGACGAGAATCCATCGGCGCCAAGCGTCGAGATTGAGTATGCTCGTATCTGGAAGGATATGAAGAAGATAGTATTTTCAAAGACCCTTAAAAAGGTTGGCTGGAATTCTCAACTAGTCAGCGAGAATATCGCCGAAGAGGTCAACAGGCTGAAAGCGCAACCAGGCAAAGACATGAGTGTCGGCGGTGCAGGGCTCGCCTCGGCGTTCATGCAACTCGGCTTGATCGATGAATATTGTCTATACGTCCACCCAATCATTCTTGGGAGCGGCAAGCCGATGTTTCGCCAGTTGCACGACAAGATCAACTTACAGCTTGTTGAAACACGTACATTCGGGTCTGGCGTCGTTCTCCTAAGATACCAGCGTGCGGACGAGCGTCAATGACGGCCAAGCCGCCGAACACGGGCTTGCACCTGACGCGCTTCACTCCGCTACGCTCCGTTTCGCTACGCGCGCTGGTGAAGCCTGCCGTTAGGTGGCTGACCGTCTCTACAAATCACAGTGGAACTGATCACAAGTGGGCGGGGTATTCCTTATGGAGATAGACCATCTGCGAAAGGAGAATACTCCAATGACCTCACGAGTTTGCCTATTTACAATAGGGTTGTTGTTATCTGTTGTGGGCGCATGTATAAACACAGTCCAGCCAACGGAACCCTCCCCGACCCCGACGTGATTACGCTTGTCACAATGAGCGAGCAGGCTAGGCAAATTGCCTAGCAAGAGAGTCCAGATGTTGACCTACGCCAGCTTGACAGCAATGCTGGCCTAAGCGAATTCACTTTTCGGTTCACAGATCGCGCACTAACAAAAGAGATTGACATCACTGGTGCAGCGCCTAACGTGCCACCTGAACAGTGGTCTACTCAAGTCATTACACTTTCGCCTTTGCTAGGACGGTCACAACCCGATATGAACTTGCAAGTTCTGCGGGTTGGTCCCAGTCGCGTGGCACGCGCCATTTCTACCCATTGGTCAGGTTGTAAGGTGCGCTTTGTACACTTATCCCCAGAAGAAAATGACTTGGTGTGGATTGTCTGGTGTGATACACCTCAAGGCACTGTCTCTGGGACGATGAGCAATCGAACGGGCGTGTTCCAGCCTTCTGATGCTCCACCTGCACGCATGCCTATAACAGCGACACCAGCACCTTGAAAAGTATGAACCCACCTACAACGCCGCCCAACACTGCATGGTGTGCCCTGAAAGTCATCGTCTACGAACCGGTGCGAGTCCGGTCGTGATAACGACCAGGGTGCGACCCGTTCGCTCGAAACTGCTGTGAATCAGCAGAGGATGAGCGGCAAAGTCGAAAGAACTTTGACAACTGTGTGCCCATGTAGGTGCGCCGAGTCAAACTTGGCAACCCCTACCCACCAGGTGGAGGAGTGACAGCATTACCCTCCTGCGTACGACTGGTCCTCAATCGTGGGGATGCAAGGGTAAGAAGGGGATAAACTGCTAGCCGAAAGTGGTGACCGCCCCAAGCAGGTGACTATGGACAGAATGTTCGACCAAGGTACGCAAGCGTCGTAATTATCAACCTGCCCTAACGGCTGATAGGCAGGCCCAAACGGGAACTTGTCCCCACCGGCCATGTAGTCTGGGTATACAGGGTATCCACTCGGATGGTGGGACACGGCGTATAGTACCGTCCTAACGTCACGGAAAATGGGTATATGGAACGAGGTAACCCGTCAGGTGCTCTCTCAGGTTAGGCTGGAGCAGGCGACCAAGCCGGATGCCTTGACGGTGGAGGATACTCCAAGAAGCAAAGGCTCTGGGTAATGCCAGAGATAGGCTGACGTGGGGCTGCTACATGAGACGGCACGGGTACTGGAAGAGTCCGAGCTTTATGGCGAACGCAAAAGCGTATCGAAAGCCGGACAATCGTCCAACTCCAAGAGCGCGGGCGTCAAGCTCTGTGGGCAAGCAATCGTCCACAATAGAGTGCCTGTATGACAAAAGGCTCGTGTGGCAAGGAGCCGGATGAGTGCGAAAGCATGCCCTGAGCGAAGTCGAAGGGTCTCATGTCCGGTTCTGAAGTAGCGGCGGGGGAAGGGATTCTCCTACCGACTATAACCGTTGGGCGGCTCCTTCTCGGAGACGAGATCGAATTGGTATGAGGGATGGTGACCACAATGTCAGTCGATGTCGCGCATAGAAGCCGCTGGGAGACGTCGGAAGTCGTCTTTGGCATCCCGTTTCTCATTGGCGTCGCCCTCCAGTTCGCGGTCCCACTTTCTGTGCCTCCAGGAGTCCTGAGGCAAGTCCTCATCCCTATAGGTGGTACCCTCATCGTCGTAGGCGTAGCCTTTGTTGTGCTCGCTCGGCGAGAGTTTGCGCAGCAAGGTCAACCGACGGATCCGGGCCTGCCCACAGGCAAGGTCGTGACTACGGGAGTCTTCTCTGTCTCGAGAAACCCCCTCTACCTTGGGGTTATTGGCGCGTTAGTCGGCGTTTCCCTGGCACTGAATGTGCTCTGGGTCTTGGTGCTCCTCGTGCCGGCCGTCGCTGTCTGCCACTATGTGTTGATTGCACCTGAAGAGAGATACCTGGCTGGCAAGTTTGGAGAGGCCTACGGTGTGTACACCGCGTCAGTCCGGCGGTGGTTTGGTCGCGTGCGGGTTGGTCATTAGCTTCGAGATCGATTCGGGTGGGGCAAGATTCCAGAGGGTCTGCCGGGGTCCACGAAGAGCGCGGTATGCGTGGAGAGAAGCATCAGGGACTTGGGAGACCCTGACCACTCCTGAGACATTCAGGTAGGCTGAACCGAAAGACAAGTAGGAGAGCCGAAGGTGGCAGGGAGTCGGATCAGTCCACCCGCACCTGCGCTGGGGCAGGTGTACTACTCGGAGACGGTTGCGCCGTTCACACGGGGAAGGGACTGACAGGCATACGCAGCCTACATAGGAAACCATGCCCTGAGTGAAGCGAAGGGACTGACCGGACATGGTGGGCCGGGTCATCAGTGCCAACCTCACTGAAGGCGATAGCAGCACGTGATGCGGAAGCGAGTATGCCTGAAGAGCCCGGTGCGGTACGCTTCGCGTCGCACGCCGGGATCCGTGCGGGGAGAGGGCCGGTAACTGCCCTCTCTACCGCGACGCCCGCCTATCAAGCGCATACTTATGTGAAGATGAGATTAAAGGAAACGACCCATGAATTCGAATCTCTCTAACACCGCACCCGGACGTTTGTTGACATCCCAGTTGTACGAAACCGAATATGACTTGCAACAGATGCAGGTCTTGCTGATGGAGGCGCGTTCGCATACCAATGACTGGCACTATTTTCACGTCGGCGAATTGATGTGGGGATTCTTTATGGTGACTTGCCACTTGAATCCACAAGAATACATTCGACTCTGGCATGATAATCAGGGCAAGTTGGTCGCCTACGCGATTCTCGGCGAAGATCCGTCCTTCGACTGCCAGGTGTTGCCGGAGTATGAATGGTCCGGGATAGAGGCTGAGGCGATGGCCTGGGCGGAAACGCGTATAAGCGAGCTCCGCAAACGCGGCGCGCAACGATGGAGCGGCAATTGTGTTTCCGGTGCCAGGCAGGACGATGCAAAACGAATTGCGTTTCTGGAGCAGCACGGGTTCCGGTACAGCGGCAAGTTTGACGAGGTAAATATGCTGCGCTCGTTGGCCGAGCCGATTCCTGAAACAGTGGTACCCCCCGGTTGCCAGGTTCGCGCACTGGCTGAGACCGGCGATACTTCAAATCGTGCTGGAGCAGAGCGCGAGGTGTGGCTGCCGTGGACCGTTGGCAATGTCAGCGACGACGATTACGCGCGCTTGATGCGGCTGCCCGGCTACCATCGCGAGCTCGATGTGGTTGCCGTCGCACCAGATGGCATCATCGCCGCATATGTGAATTGCTGGATTGACTCAGTCAACCGGATCGGGGATTTTGGTCCGGTCGGCGCGCGTCCAGCTTACCGCCGGCAGGGATTGACGCGCGCCGTGCTGCTCGAAGGGTTGCGCCGGTTGAAGGCGCATGGGATGGACCGCGTGTGCGTCTCCACCGGCGTATCGAATACGCCTGCGCTGCGTCTCTATGAATCGGTTGGCTTCAGGATAGTGAACAAATATCTCGATTACGTGAAAACAGAATGAGAGATAAGCAAAGGTCGGGCTAACACCCGCTTGTACCCGACTCGGTGCTTCGCGCCTCTGTGAGGACGCTTGGTGGGTGAAGGTGGCTCCCGTCTCAACCGAGTCATTGATTGAAGGACGCGCCGAGCGGGTGAAGCAGAACGTTAGGCCACGCCAACTCGTCCAACCATTCGACACAATCAGTATGACAGCGATAAGACGAATCCAGATTGGTGAAGCTGATCTCTTCAAACGGATGAGACTCGCGTCCTTGCGAGATGCACCCTATGCTTTTTCGTCCACCTACGAGTCGGCATTGCGTCGGAGTGCTGAAAGCTGGCGAGAGCAAGCAGATAGCACTGCTCAGGGAGCCGACCGAGCGACTTTCATCGTTTTTTCCTATGATGCACCGATAGGAATTGCAGCGCTGTACCGACACCCAAGCCAAACCGATGTAGGAGAAGTGATACAGGTGTGGGTCGCTCCTGAGTACAGAGGTAAACGTGTCGCATGGGACCTGATGGACGCTATCTTCGAGTGGGCCGGTGACAATAGCTTCCGCACAATCACAGCTACGATCACGAAGGGGAATACCAGAGCACTGAGGTTCTATCGCAAATATGGGTTTGCTCTCGCAGATGAGACTTCACTGGACGGTTCAGATGGTGTGGTTCTGGTGCGAGAAGTCGAATCAGAACAATCGCACCCAACGTAATCTTTTGGGTAAGCGGTCTCACGGCAGGCCAGGGTCAGGGGCCACCGGGCCTAACCTGCACTTCCAGCCGACCGCCTACGCGCGCCGCGAACAGTCGTGACTCGCTATCAATCGTCATAGGCGTTGCGTCGCCGTTCGCCAACTACGGCGGCGGCTGAAGCGCAGGCCGTTAGACGCGGCAACCGAAACCGCAGGCCAGTTCAAGAACAAACCAGAGAATGAGCGCCCACCGAAAGACCCAAAACTCGTAAAAAGGAAAGGACTAGCATGGCTTGGACTACATGGATTGAAATCGAACCAGACGATACAGCGAATAAAGTGGTGCAGCAGTTATACCATCGCACGCGCGACCAAACGACAGGTCGCCCTTCCGAGACCGTTCGCCTGACCAGTCTGACACCTCAGGTGGCCGGGCTGCTCTATGACCTTCAACAAGCCATCTATCACGACGCCAAAAGCTTGATCCTCCGCGAAAAGGAGATTGCCAATCTGATTGTCTCGGTCTACAATGGCTGTGTCCACTGAACTGCCAGCCATCTGGCGGCCCTCGGCCGAGTGGCCCACGATCAACACCTGGCGGAACAAGTCAAAGACGACTTCACCAAGGCCGACTTGAGTTCACGCGAAAGGCGAATCGCTGATTTCGCGGTCAAAGTGACCCGCGCCCCCAATGCTTGCAGCCCAGCAGATATTCAGGTGCTCAAAGAGGTAGGATTAGGCGACAAAGATATTCTGAGTCTCGTGCAGATCATCGCTTACTACAACCTGAGCACTCGGCTCTTTGAGTCACTCAGCACGGTAGATCCCTGATGGCTTGTTCTGCGTCTGTCACTACTTTATCAGTACAATTCTGGATCTACTTATGCTCAACGCAGCAATACTCATCAAACCGTAGGCCGCGCCCAAGACCCAACAGACCAAGCGCGAGATGCTGGAGAGGGCCGGCGTGGACACGACCGGGGTCACGTTCGTGTCCGCCGATTTCGAGACCGAGGACTGGCTCGAGAAGCTCGTGGGCGCAGGCTTCGACCCGGGAAAGCCGAGCTTCTTCCTGTGGGAAGGGGTGACGATGTACCTGGATCGGGAGGCGGTCGAGGGCACTCTGCGCAAGATCGCCGGCACCGCCCCTGGCAGTATCGTCGCCTTCGACTACTACGTCGCCGACGTCATCGAGGCCCGGTCGTTCTACATGCGCTACGCGCGCGCCATTCTCAGCGCCACCGGCGAGCCCTTAAAGTTCGGCATCGAGGGTTCACCGCCGATGAGGGAGCACGTCGCCGCGTTCCTCGAGTCGTGTGGCCTTTCCCAGGAAGAGCAGCTTGACCTCGTACAGGGGACGCATAGGACGCTTGCGATGGCGGGCTTCGCCACCGGGATTGTGCCGGCTGCAGTGAGAGGCTGAGCCCGCGCCTGTGGGACCGCAAGCGTGCCGAGTGTGATAAGGACTTTTGACCGATGCTAGTAAAGGGGAACGATCATGAACGACAAACAACAATTCCTGACAACGCTAAGACAGGAATTCAATCGTTGGGAAGAACTGCTGGCCAGCATGAGCGAAGAGCAAATCGCTGCCCCGCATCTGCCTTCCAACTTGTCCATCAAAGATGTGATCGCCCATTTGAGGGCCTGGCAGCAGCGTTCCATCGCACGGTTGGAGGCCGCTCTGCTCAATCGGGAACCCGAGTTTCCAGGGTGGCCTGCGGGGTTAGACCCGGAATCGGAAGACAATCTGGATCATATTAATGCCTGGATTTATGAAACCTACCGTGAACAACCCTGGCCGAGTGTGCATCAGGATTGGAGAGCAGGTTTTCTACGGTTCCTGGAATTAGGGGAGGCGATTCCTGAAAAAGACCTGCTGGACGCGGGAAGATACCCATGGATGGAAGGACAGCCTCTCTCTTTGATTCTCTCGAGTTCTTATGAGCATCATCATGAAGAGCATCTTGAACCATTGCTTGCCTGGCTCCGGCAGCATGGGAACATAAAGATCGCCGGCTAAGTGCGGCGCTAGACCCATCCATGAAAATGGGTTTCAAGACATATCGTTCAGTGGACAGCCAACAGTAAGGCTCCTCATGCAAGAAGGCTACCCAAGTTATGGTCGGGGCGACAGTCGCCTGCCGCCCCCGCCACTTCCGAACCGGACGTGAAAGTTTCCCTTCACACAGCTCTTCAGTCGAAAGGTCATTGTCATTGACACCGTTTTGAGTGAGCAACGTCATGACAGTGAGTGTGCAACAGGACGAGGTTGGTTAGGTCATTGTTGTTGTGGTTGCCGCCCCGATGATGCACTTCCAACACGTCCTCTATCGTGAAGCGTAGTCCGCAGTGCGAGCAACGTCCGTGCTGCTGCTTTAACAACCGAATCACCCGTTTCGGCTTGGTCGGGTCTCGCCCCAAGCGCGTGCCCCAATACACCCAGTCGCCATCATAGGGACTTGCATCGCCACGCGGCGGCCGGCGGCGGCGTAATACTTTTTCACCAGCGACACCGTCACCTGTCCGGACGGCTGCCAATCGCTTTCGTTGCCTACTCCATCTGTGGCGCTCACGCGGAAGGTGTAAACGTGCCCGCCTGGGCCGGTAAAGAGGGCCTGAGTCACTGGGGTGCTCACCCAGTCTGTCCAGCCGCTGCTCTCGCTCTTGTATTGCACGTCATAGTGCGATACACCTGTCAGGTTGTCCTGCGCACTCCAGGAGACGGCAAAGTCAGGGATAGCCCGCGCTGGAACGATCAGGCTGGTGATGGTGGGCGGAGTCGTATCAATCGTGACCGTGATCGGCGCGGTGGACGGGCCGAGGTTCCCGGCGCGGCCCGTCGTGGGCTTGCAAGGGTGTGCGCTGTGATCAAAGCGCAAAACGGGCCAGCACGTGTGGCTGGCCCCCAAAAGCCGCTTGCCCATTGGGCATAGATGTGCGCGAACCGAAAGTTGAGCGGGGCGTAGGTGGAGGGCGTCACCACGCGATCCGCTTACCCGCACCCAGTAGTGGAGCGGGTGTCAGCTTACGCATCCAATGAGTGTTGTCCGAAACTGGTCAGCACGATGGGTTAGCCCAAGGCGTATATGGGCATGCGCCCGGCCCTCACTGTTGGATGCAATCCAGTCAGCGACTGCGCCAAAAGGGATACAGACCGTCATCCACGATCTTGACTTCTTTGTCGGTGGCGACTTCCGTCTTGAAGATACTACAGGCGAGTTGAAATTGCACACACTTGTGATAGACTAACCACCTGCCATCAGAGGACCAACGAGGTGATGGTTCTCTAGGGCTGATAATACGGTTGCCAGTTCCGTCTGAAGCATCATATGTAACTATTCGGCGATTCTGGGAACCATTGGACGCCATGACGTAGATACCATCGAATCTTGCATACGCGATAAACTTGTTATCGGGCGACCATATGGGGTTGACCCCTTCCCCAATCTCGATGGTTCCCTCGGTATCCAAGTCCATGATCTTGATGGAATATTGGGGGCTGATTGACTGCCGATCGAATTCCTCAGCATACAGAATGTGTTTTCCATCGAGCGACAGAGAAACTCCCCAGACACCTCTCGATTGATCCTGACCAGTGTCAACGTACCTCTTCACTTCTCTGCAATGATCCAAATCAATCAATAGGAGTTGATACCCAGCATTATCAACGACCGCTTGAATTGAGTCAGCCTTCAGGATGATGCCGCCTATAGATGCTATGGCCCGCCAATTTTGGCAAACATGTATTACTCTGCCTTCTTGCCAAGCTGAAATGTAGCCCGAACTTACCCCGGCACCACTCCATCGAAGAGCATATAACGTTTTTCCATCAACAGACCAGACGGGTTTAGCTGAATAGGAATCAACTTTCATCACTACGTTATTGGAACCATCTGCATTAACAAATCCAATTTGTGGGGAGTTCGGAGTGCCAGTTTGGTACACAATGTCCGTATCTGGGAACTTTTGCGAACTGACACAGCCGGCTGTTAGCAAACACGCCAGCACAGTTGTAAATACCTTTTCTACTGATATTGAGAGTTTGGTGAACATAGCACACCTATCAATTGGGTTTTACCGTGACCATTGCTCCAGAAGGAATAAACCAGTTCGGTTGGTTTCGCCATGCTTGGTCGAAAGTAAACCCGTACCGTGAGAAATCCCTTAATAATCGTCCTCCGTTGGGATCGAGGAAACTAAACTGACCATTGGCAGAATTATATCCTACAACTACCAGGGCATGTCCTGTGTTATTCACGGGGAACCACAGAAATCCAGAGCCCCATGAAACACTGACTATCGTAGGATAACCCTTATGGAGGTTGTCAATCAAATCGGCGGGTGTGCCTCCAGTCTTGTACGTCGCCACAAAAGGTGGATGCTTGGGATTCATTCGTCTGGCCAGGTAGTTCAGTGAATTGGCCTGATCCATGGGTAGTAGTCCAACTGCTTCCCCCTTGATGCCGGCGGTTTCGACACTTTTGCACACATCAACTCCAGCGTGATTACCCCCGGTCAATAGATTGATAGCCATAGCTTGCGAGAAGCAGGCACACCCCGTCCTATCGTAGGGAGGAAATGCCAGTTGATCTTGCGTTCTGCTCCGTAACTCGGCTTCGTGGTGCCTGCGTAGCCAAGATTGTCCACCGATAATAGGAGGAGCTCCAAACTTGGCCTGGGGCAGCACTGGCCGAGGGTTGATAGGCGGGGGAATGTGCGGATCATCGTCGTTCTTGTCGCCTGGGCAGTTCACGCCCGGAGTACAATGCCCTGTTGGGTCGGTGTATTTGACAGGTGAATTCCGGACGTACGAGTACCTGTTGAGGTCTTGCGGATTCCCCGGATTGGGCACCAGCGTATCCGCGGAGACGAAGCGGCCAAGGCCGGCTGCATAGTAACGCGCGCGAAAATACATCAACCCCGTCGCATCTGCCCTCTGCCCCGTGAACGTGAAATCAGTTGGTAAGGTTCCGCTGCCCCACCTGGGCGCGCCGTAGGGCAGGTAAAGCTGCCGCGCCACCTCCGCGCCCGCGCCCGTCGTCACCAGCGACGTGCTGCCCAGAGCTTGTCCTGAGCGAAGCGAAGGATGATCGCCGTGCAAGTAGTATACCACACCATCCGCGCGCATCGCCACGCGGCGACCGGCGGCGGCGTAAGGGTCGCCCCTACGGATTCGCTAGCGGTCCCAAACTCTGTCGGACACCCCAGCTCAAATCCACTTTGACAACCAAAAACCTTTGTGCTATTATCATGTCTGTCATTGCAAAATGACCTGTGTCAATGGGGCGGCATAAGGAGGCTGCCCTATTTTTTTAAAAGTGACTTACCGTGCCGGTTAGACCCATCAGTTTCGTGGTCGAACTTCTTGCAAAGAATCAACCCCCCAGGAAAGATGATTCGTTTCAAAAAAAACTAGTGCCATTTCAAAGCCTACAGAATTACAAACACGACATAACACAACCAATTCTGCATTCTACATTCTGCATTGCTCATACCGTGCACCAGACTAGTTCGACTAACCTTGGCATATATTCCACGCCTGCTTCGACATCCCTCGTTTCACACAGGGAGTCAATTTTAGCGGTTTTGTGGTATCATACTTCTGCTAGCCCGGGCGCTCATACCCCGGCGCACAGCATCGCATGCCGAACGGACCACATAATACGCAACCCGTCAAGGAGGGAACATGGCTGCAGACTATAGCACCAAAAGCTTTTGGCTGGGCAACTCGGGCGCGTACCACGAAAACCCACCGCTAACCGGCGACCTGAAATGCGATGTAGCCATCGTCGGCGGCGGATACGCTGGAATCGCCACAGCCTATTTTCTGAAAAAGGCCGAGCCTTCGATGAATGTGGCAGTGCTGGAAAGCGAGGTGGTCGGCTTTGGCGCGTCGGGCCGCAACGCCGGGTTTGCCATGACCACCTTTGGGCTGATGATGTCGCTGACCAAAGCCTTCTTCGGCCCGGAGAAAACTCGCCAGTCGCACCAGTACATGGAACGCGCCGTGGACCTGGTAGGCGAGTTGGTGGCCGAGCATCACCTGGACTGCAATTACGAGCGCACGGGCTTTTTGCGTGTGGCGACGGCACCCGCCTACATCAAGCGGATTCGAGACGAAGTCGAGCTTGTCCATTCGCTCGGGTTGGCGGACATTGAGTGGATTGATGCCAAGGCCGTGCGCGAGCGCGTGGACTCGCCGCTGTATCTGGGCGCATGGTGGGAGCCGCGCTGTGCGTTGGTCAACCCGGCCAAGTTGGCATGGGAGATGAAGCGCGTGGCGATGCAATTTGGCGCGCAGGTCTATGAGCGCACACCCGTGGGCGAGATCAAGCGTGATGCAGGCGCTTTCCGGCTCAAGACGCCCGGCGGCAGCGTCACGGCGGATCGGCTCGTCCTGGCGACCAACGCTTATTCGCTCGCGGCCCCGCAACTGCGTCGCAAACAGGTGCCGGCCTGGACATACATCGTCTTGACCGAACCGCTCAAGCCAGAGCACCTGGCTCCGATCGGATGGAAGGGTCGCGAAGGGATCGAGGATTATCGCAATCTGGTGCACTATTATCGGCTGACACCCGACAACCGTTTGCTCATGGGCGGGAGCAACGTGACAATTTCCTTCGGCGCAGACATGGACAAGGATTTGAACGAGCGCACTTTTGTTCAACTGGAGCGCGATATAGTTGCCTTTTATCCATCGCTGAAGGGTGTCAAAATCACGGATCGCTGGGGCGGGCCGGTGTCGGTGCCGCTGGACATGGTTCCGGCGCTGGGCTACCTGGGCGATCATCGCGCCGTCTATAGCCTGGGCTGCATGGGACATGGCGTCTCGCTGACGCACCTGAACGGCCAGGTGCTGGCCGACCTCTTGCTGGAAAGGAAAACGCAATGGACAGAGTGTTTTCCGGTCAATCGCAGCGTCATCCCCTGGCCGCCAGAACCCCTGCGGCTGATCGGCAGTGAGTTGATCTTGGGCTATCTGCACGCCGAGGACGCATGGTGCGAGCGCAAGGGACTGGGAGCATAGAACCTTCTGCAGGTTCGAAGCCTGCGGAAGGTTGAGGGGGCCATGTCAGACCGTCGTCCGGTTGACCAGGTTTCGACCGAAGAGTTGGAGCGCGTCCTGGCAATCCGTAAGCGCAAGGAGCGCGCCAGGCGGCTGCGCCGCCTGGCTATGCAGGGACGTGTCGCGCAGGTGAACCCACCGGTGCCGGAGCTGGGCGGGGCTATGCCGACCTTTGACGCGAGGGGACGCTACCGCACCATCGAGGTCGGCGCCGAAGAAGAATCGCCGGCCGAGGAGCGCCCGCGTAGAGGCGTTGCTTGGAGCTGGGTGTTTAACAAGTGGCTGTTGATTGTCGAGGTGCTCGCGTTGAGCGGGTTGATTTACATTCTGGCCAGCTCGTTCCTATCGCTGCGCGAGCTTAACCTGGCAGTCAATCAGGCGCGCATGACGCCGACGCCGGCGCCCAAGCCGCTGATTGATGTGGTCGTGCTGCCCAGCGGCCACCGCCCTCCGGGCAGCCCGGGCGGGGCTGAGCCTAACCTGGAAGAAATCCCGGCGCATCTGCGCGGCCTGGTGCAGGCCGTCACACCGCAGCCGCTCCCCACGCAGGGGCCGGAACAGCCGACCCGACTTGTGGTCAAGTCCATCGACATAGACGCGCCTGTCGTGCAGGGCGACGATTGGGATCAGCTCAAAAAGGGTGTCGGCCATCACGTGGGAACGGCCAACCCTGGCGAGCGCGGCAACATGGTGCTTTCAGCTCATAATGACGTGTTCGGCGAAATCTTTCGCCACCTGGAAAAGGTCGAGCTAAAAGACGAAATTCTGGTATACTCTGGGAGCCGCGTGTTCCGCTATGTCGTCACGCAAAAGCGGGTCATCGAGCCGGCCGAGGTGAGCGTCATGTACCCGACGAGCGATCCGACCACAACGCTCATCACGTGCTACCCTTACCTGGTAGACAACAAGCGTCTCGTGGTCATCGCAGAATTACAACCGTAAATAGAGACCCGTTTTCTCCGAGAAAACAGTCTCTCAAGAACTGGAGGAAATAGAAGAATGGCGAAAAAGACTCGCCGCGCCCGGCTTTCAGCGACGCAACGTTATATGCCCACGCCCGGCGCGCCTGCCCCGGATCAGGCTGGCGTGCCCGCCCCACGCCCGGCGCCCATGCCGCGCGCCGCTCAAAGTGTATCGCGCTTGGGACAGAACCCAGAAGATTACACGCACATCCGGGCTGACTTGCAGCGCATCGGCATCCTGGCCGGGAGCATCCTGGCGGTCCTGCTTGCGCTGCGAATCCTGGTGTTCCGCTAGAGGCAGTTGCCCGGTTCATTGACCCTAAAGCGATGCCCTGTGGGAACAGGTCCCGCAGGGCGCTTTCAGCTCCGGCAAAGGCTACACCCACAAGGTCGCCCGTCACAGCATCTCGAACCGTGCGGTAAAGTGTCGCAGCATGGACGGCTCGTAGACGATGCGCAGGCCGCGCAAACTCTCACGGCGGGCGTGCAGGCGCTTGCACGTCTCCACGACGTAATCCAGGTGAGTCTGCGTATAGACGCGGCGTGGGATCGCCAGCCGCACCAGTTCCAGCACCGGATAAACCATTTGCCCCGTGTCGGGGTCTGGGGCCGCAAACATCACGCTGCCGATTTCGCAGGCGCGGACGCCGCCCTCGATATACAGCGCCACGCTGAGCGCCTGACCCGAGAATTCAGCTTGCGGGATGTGCGGCAAAAAGCGCCGCGCGTCCAGGTAGATCGCGTGCCCGCCAGGCGGCTCCAAAATGGGGATGCCTTCTTCCACTAACCGGTCGCCCAGATACTGGGTGTAGGCGATGCGATAGGCCAGGTATGCTTCGTCCAACCCTTCCCACAGCCCACGCGCAATCACTTCCAGGTCGCGCCCCGCCAGCCCACCGTACGTCGGGAATCCTTCGCGCAGGATCAGCTCGTTGCACACACGCTGATAGAGGTCGGCATCGCGCAGCGCGATAAACCCGCCCATGTTGACCAGCGCGTCCTTTTTGGCGCTCATCAGCGCGCCTTCGGCATACGAAAACATCTCGTTGGCAATTTCGAGTGGAGATTTCTTTTCGTACCCCGGCTCGCGCAGCTTGATAAAGTAGGCATTCTCTGCATAGCGCGCGGCGTCAATGAAAAGCGGGATACCGTGCCGGTGAAGCAGCTCGCTGGTCGCGCGGATGTTGGCCATCGAGACGGGCTGCCCGCCGCCCGAGTTGTTCGTGATAGTCAGCATCCCCATCGGGATGTTGTTGCGTCCTACCATCGCGATGAACCGCTCCAACTTTTCCAGGTCCATGTCGCCTTTGAAAGGCGCGTGCGCTGTCGGGTCAAGGCCGACGTCGGCGATGAGGTCTACGGGTCTGCCGCCGCGTGCCGAGATGTTGGCGTGCGTCGTGTCAAAGTGCATGTTGCTGGGGACTTGGGTCCCTGGCCGGACGGTGACGGTAAAGAGGACGTTTTCCGCCGCGCGGCCCTGGTGAGCGGGCGCGACGTATGGCATCCCAAAGATACGCTGCACAGCCTCTTGAAAGCGGAAGAATGACTTGGCGCCGGCGTAGGACTCGTCGCCCTGCATGAGCGCGCCCCACTGCGCATCGCTCATCGCCGATGTGCCCGAGTCGGTGAGCAGGTCTATGTAGCAGTCTTCGGCGCGGAGCTTGAAAAGGTTGTAGCCGGCTTGTGCAATGAATCGTTCACGCTCCTCGCGCGTGGTCAGCTTGACGGGTTCGACGGCTTTGATGCGGAACGGTTCTTGTGGAAAGGTTGCCATGAGGTCACTCCTTTTCGGAAAAAGTTGGGCGTGCAGGCAGAATGATACCATCACCAGGCAATGTGAGCCAACGGGCCGGGCGCCCATTCGGTCGCCAGAGGCGCCCGCTGCCGATTTGCCATTGTGCCCTTAGTGGTGTATTCTAGAGGCCGACCGACGCCCCCAGAAGCCAAGAGCTACGACTGTGACTTGCACAAGCGACGAAAT
>Ga0315268_10004413_pt1 | contig 15282 bp, 15 predicted proteins | sample C1_top_MG_FD_204535 | JGI IMG/M metagenome (GOLD analysis project Ga0315268, IMG submission 204535) | Sediment microbial communities from Yellowstone Lake, YNP, Wyoming, USA - C1_top | ecosystem: Environmental > Aquatic > Freshwater > Lake > Sediment | place: USA: Wyoming | collected 2017-08-01
GCGATACCTTTTTGTCTTCAGCTGTTCTATGTGGTGTGAGAACGGAGAAGATCGGGCTTGAGCGAACGCTGGTGGCGGCGCAGAAGACGGCTTGACCCGTGGTTCGGAGATGTTTTTGAAGAAGCCGATAAAATGGAGAGAATAATGGATGACATGATGCGTCAAGCCTTTGGAAGCCCAGTGGAAAGAGAGAAAGCCCGCAGACACTATGTTCAAATCAACGAGGAATATGAGCCGCTAGTTGACCTCTTTGTTGATGAAGCAAACGTGGTTATTGTTGCTGAGTTGCTTGGCATCGATAAAGAGTCTATTGAAGTTGATGCAACAGAGAATAAAGTGACAATTTCAGTAGATTCGCCCAGGACTAAGTTTTGTCGGGAACTGAGTCTACCCGCAAGAGTTAACCCCAAGTCGTCGATTGCCTCGTATAGAAACGGCGTTTTAGAAGTGCGCCTGAAGAAAATCGTCGAACGGAAAATTTTCATAAGGTAGTTTGCAGTTCTATCTTAGCACAGAAAAAGGTTAAAGAGAATTGTAGGTCGGACTAGGTCTATTCTATTTTTATGGGTTCGCCTTTTGGTTTCTTTTCTTCTTTTGTCTTTGTCAACGTGACCTCGAGGACGCCGTTCTTGTAGACTGATTTTGCGGTTTTGGGATTGACGTTTACGGGCAGTTCTACTTCCTTGAAGTATTTGCGTTGGGGCGTGTCGACTGAAATGCTCAGAGATTTCTCGGTTCCATAAAGTTTGACATCGTTTTTATCAACACCGGGTAATTCAGCTACAACTTTCACTTCGTTGTCTGTGGCGATTACGTCGACTAGTGGTTCCCTTTCTTCTTTGATGTCGAGGCTTGGTTTCCGCGGACCAAACGGCACTTCAGACTTCAAGGAGGGCTTGACGTTGCCGAATTCTCTTATCTGAGGCTTTCCGTCTGGACCAATAGTCATAGAGTAACCGTAAACAAATGGCCCCCACTCCTTAACTGTTGAGCCGTCGGGCATGCGACGTTCCCGAATCAGATCTTTGGGTAAGCGTGTGGTGAGGTCTTTGAATTCTTTTTGCATCATTTCCTCCATTTCACGCATCATCTCGTCCATGTCGCCGAACATCCAGTCTCGCGAGAAGGGTCGGCGAGTGCGCCTTCTCATCCACTCAGGCCAGTCTTCATCTGACAATTTTTCACCTTCTGTTCTACTTAAGGAGTCAATCAAGGATTTATACGCTTTTTCTTTTATGTTGCTAGCACGTTTGCAAGGAGAAGCATGTTTAGGTCTAGGGGTTTTTCGGTCTTGCAAGATTTTTCAAGGCTCATTGTTGATATTTGTCCATTCTGCAGCCCAACTATTCTGTTGCCTTGCCCTTCTGAGAGTAACTCGACGGTTTTGCTTCCAAAAAAGCTGGCTAAGAGTCGACTGCGAGCTGTGGGGCTTCCACCTCTTTGAGCGTAGCCTAAGACGCTGATTCTAACCTCTGCGCCCGTGCGTCCCTCTATTTCTTTTGCGAGCAGATTTGCGTCGCCTGCGCCTTCAGCTTTGACAATTATGCTGGATTTCTTGCCTTTTCGGTTGTTCTCTTTCAAGGTTTGAAAGATGTTTTCTCGTTTAGACTTGATTTCGGGAACTATGATGATTTCTGCACCAGATGTTAAGCCTGCTGCAAGGGCTAAGAATCCTCTTGTTCTGCCCATAACTTCAACTATGAAAGTTCGTTCATGGGAAATCGCGGTGTCACGAATCTTGTCGATTTCTGAAACCGCCGTGTTCACTGCTGTGTCGAAGCCTATGGTTTCGTCAGTGCCGTAAACGTCGTTGTCAATTGTCGCTGGCACCCCCACTATGAGCGTGTCAGTTGCTCTGCTCAGGTCCAATGCGCCATTGAACGAGCCGTTTCCTCCAATGACCACTAGTCCATCGATTTTGCGATTTGAGAGTGTTTGAGCCGCTTTTTTGATTCCTTTTCTTGTTGCAAATTCTGGACTCCTTGCTGTGTGAAGGATCGTGCCACCCAGTTGTAGGATTCCCCCTACTGAACGTGGTGTCAAGGGTCGAGATTCGTCTTCCATCAGACCTTGCCAACCTCTTTGAAAACCTGTGACTTCAAGATTCCGTGAGGCGGCCAATCGGACGATCGCTCTGATAGCAGCGTTCATACCCGGTGCGTCTCCGCCAGTCGTGGCAACACCTATTTTTCTCAAGTTCACTGTTCTCCCTTTAGAGCTGAGGCAAATATCTGACTGAAAGGATGCTTTTAGTAGACGTTAGAAATAAGCTTAGGCATCACGCGTATCTTTCTTCCTTCCAAGGATCCGCCGTGTTGCTGTATCCTCTCTTCTCCCAGAAACCTTTTTCCTGTTCAGCTGTAAACCTGAGCTTTCTCACCCATTTTGCGCTTTTATACGCGTACTTTTTGGGTACAACTAGGCGAAGTGGTCCACCGTGTTCAGGCTCCAAAGGCTTGTCATCGAATTTGTAGGCAAGCAAGACATCATCGTCTAGTATGTCTCTGAGTGGCAAACTGGTCGTGTAGTTTTCTTCGCAAGATATAGTCACGTATTTGGCGTCCTTAAGAGGTTTAACCAGACCAGCAATAGTTTTGACCGCCACTCCCTCCCACTTGTTGTCCAGTCGGCTCCACCCGGTCACGCAGTGAAAATCACTTGTACTCACAGTTTTTGGAAGGTTCAAAAACTCCTCGTATGTCAACTTCACTGGGTTTTCGACCAAGCCGTCGACGACAAAATTCCATGTTTTCGGGTCAAACTTCGGTATGGGACCATAATGCAGCACTGGAAATTTCGTAACAACCTTCTGATTCGGGGGAACTCTTTGTTTCTCCTCAGACACAGCCATCAACTTCCTTTGAGAGAGTTTATGCTGTCTCTCAGTTATTGTTTTTCATAGCCGCTGATGCTCACAATTTGTGACTACAACACATGTTCTTCTCACGTGACTTCAAGATATGTTCTCGCAATGTGCGTCGCCTTTTATACAAACATCAACGTTCCATGGACTTGACGAAGTTCGGAGGTGATAGAAATGGCAAGTCAAATGAAATATGAACGGAAAAATCATGCTGCAGCTGAACAAGCAGAACTAGAATTGGAATGGATGAAGACAGTTGCCCTGCGTAGCATTCTGACCCGGGCATTGTAGAAATGCCCTTCCCCTTTCTTATTTTCAAGAATTCTGATCACTTTTCCTCTTGAGCACAAACTCGCAATGAGGCACGCAGGTAATTATTTATCTGGAACGAGGCTACTTTTTGGATTATGATTTCGATCGTGGGCGCGGGGAAAGTTGGAAGTTCAGCGGCTTTCAACATCTTACGTTTTAGAATCAGCGATGTTGTCTTGATAGATATCGTTGAGAATCTGGCGCATGGCGAGGCACTGGATATGATGCAGGCTGCGCCAGCGATTGAATTTGATGGAAAAATCATTGGAACCAACGATTTCACCAAAATGAAAGGCTCAGACCTTGTGATCATAACTGCTGGTGAAGCGAGAAAACCCGGAATCAGCCGACTTGACCTCATGAACAAGAATGCTAGAATAGTCGGGTCGATTGTGAAAGAGGTTGTGAAGTATGCTCCAGACTGTAAGATTATGATGGTCACTAATCCTGTTGACATAATGACACACATAGCTTACAAAGAGTCAGGTTTTGAACGAAACCGCGTTTTCGGAATGGGCAACATTCTCGACACTCTGCGTTTCAGGTCGTATATTGCAGCAGAGCTGAATGTTTCCCGGGAGGACGCCCGCGCTTTGGTCATCGGAGAACATGGGGACACTATGGTTCCTCTGATCAACCATGCCTCTGTTTCAGGCATACCAATAACCGATTTGCTTACGAAAGAACAAATCGAGAAGATAGTGAACTTGACGCGAGCTTCAGGCGCTGAGGTCATTAAACTGAAGGGTTCGACAACCTATGCGCCTGCGGCTGTAATTGCAATTATGGCGGATGCAGTTCTCAGAGGCAGAAACAGGGTGATGAGTGTTTCCACTTATCTCCAAGGTGAGTATGGGTTTTCAGATGTTTCAATAGGTGTGCCAGTGGTTCTGGGCAGAAATGGAGTTGAACGAATTCTGGAGCTCGAATTGATGCCTGAAGCAAAGCAACTCTTCGAAAAGTCTGTTTCGATCATTAAGGAAGCGATAAAGTCGTTGTAACCTAACGAGCACTTGCTGTCAAACGTTTAGAAAAGCTCGATCCAGATTCCATCTGGGTCCTCTATGTAAGCCCATCGTCCTTCGCCTGCATTCATTTCTAGGATGGTTCGGTATCCTGCTGTTTCGGCTTCTTTTAAGGCCTCGTCTAGGTTGTCGACTTTGAAGGCTAGGTGATCCAGTCCCTCTCCTGTGGTGTATTTGGTATTGTGGGGGCTTTTTTCCTCGTAATAGTTGAGTTCTAGGATGAAGCCGCCTTTTTCGCTTTCTAAGCTAACGGTTTCGCCCTTGGTCTGTTCAACTTTGCCTCGGTCTGTGACCTTCATACCGAGTACTTTTGTGTAGAAGTCGATTGATCTCTGCAGGTTAGTTACTCTTATTCCAACATATGTAAGCTTGGTCTTCATAACTATCATTCTCACTAGCCCAAATAATATGCAATTCCAAGAAATAAAAGCACCCCCATGTTTGCACTGTAACGTCATCTCCTGCTTGTAAGTTGTTGTTGGGGGGCGCTTCAGTGATTACAAAAACTTACCGAAGGTCTCTGGGTTGAATATGAATTGTGAATCAATAAGACATAACTTGTTGTATTGAATGGAAAGCACAGTTTGAAGAAAAAGTGCATGCTATCATGACTGGTGTGATGTTGGAATGAGCAGAACCTCTTCTCTTACGTTTGTGCCTTTGATCGAAGCATCTGGGCTCTCCAAACAATTCGGTTCCGTTCAAGCTCTTGCCGATCTGGATTTGCGGGTGATGCCTGGGGAGATCTATGGTCTACTGGGTCCGAACGGTGCTGGTAAGACTACGACTATCAAGATTATCATGGGTTTGGTTGAGCCCACAGCAGGATGGGTGAAGGTGGCAGGCTTCGACCCAGTAAAGGACTCCATCGAAGTCAAGTCGAGAATAGGCTACGTGGCGGAGAATCCGATCCTCTACGAGTCTCTTTCGCCGAGGGATTTCCTTGAGTTTGTAGCGTCTGTTAGGAAAATCGATCGGGGTGCAGTTAACCAGAAAGTGACTCAACTGGCAGACGCCTTCGATATGGCTCAGTACTTCGATTCTCCAATTGCTACTTTGTCGATGGGAATGAAGCAGAAGGTGGCATTAATTGCGTCGCTTGTTCATCAGCCGCCTATTCTTCTGCTGGATGAACCCTTGAATGGACTAGATGCTAGGAGTAGCCGCTTAGTCAAAGATTTGGTTTCGCTACATGCACAAAAGGGAGGGGCCGTGTTGTTCTCCACGCACATAATGGAAGTCGCTGAACACATCTGCACAAGAATTGGCATAATACATCAGGGCAAGGTGATTGCGGAAGGAACCCTAGACCAGCTCAGGAGTAAATCTGGGGGTAAGAGTGAGACGTTGGAAGAAGTCTTCTTGAAGTTGACGAATGAAGAGGGTGAGGTCGCCGACACGAGTAGGATGTTGGGGGAGGCAATCTTCAATAAATGAAGTTGATTGAAGCTTGGCATCTGAGTCGCACTCCGTATAGAGAAGTCGTGTACAGGTCGCTGGCTGAGGAAAGAGGCCGTATGTGGTGGGGCGCTTTCGGTAGGAGCCACTTTGACAAGGAAGCGCAGGGCGATGTCGAACTGACTCAAAGGGCGTTGAGGATCGCGAAGTTCGACAAACTACTTGTAGCCGCGTTCTGTTTGATATCCTCAACTATGCCTTTCACCTCACTGTTCTATGGATCTCGGGTGGTCGGCTTGGCAAGTTCCATTTCGTTGAGTTTGGTTGTCACCTTTGGGTTTACGGTGTTGTATGCTATTCAGACGCTTTCTTCGTTTGTTAGTGCCGAGTCCTCAACTTTGTTGTCTACTTTGCCGCTGTCGAAAGATGATTTCTCTAGGATCACGTTGTTCTCTTTTATCCGGTCAGTGGACTACTTGATGGTGGGGTCAATCCTAAGCCAAGTCACGTTGGTGGCTTACTTGACTACGTCTCCGCTTGCGACTCTGCTCATGTTTGTGGCATCTACGATGAATGGAGTGTTTGCCGTCACTGTTGCTCTCTGGTTTTCGAGGCTGTTCTATAGGAACTTGATGCGCGGAGGAAGATCAAAGAGCGGTATTGCCTTGCGCTTGGTCTTCATTTTGATGTGGGGATCGTTGCTTCTGGGCGTGGGTCTCCTGTTAAGCATACCTTGGTACATCGTGCCTCATTTGGAAATGGCGTTGCTCAACTTTGACCAAGTCTCAAGCCTTTTCTTTTGCATCCTTTATCCCTTCTCAGCTGGCATAACCATAGCCAACCTAGTGTATCCTACTGTGGCATTCTCGGCAGTATTGACAGCATCTGTCGCTGTAATAGGATACGTCATACTTGCTTGGGTCGCTGGAAGGTGGAGTCTGGAAACGGTGAAGCGCATATCACAGGGAACTGGAGTCAAAATAGCGAGAGTTGCAGCCAAAGATTTCTCGATTAAGACACGAAGTTCCTTACTCGGTTATATCATGAAAGACTTGAGGATTTCTTCGAGGAATCCGGCGACAGCTTTCTTTTTTGCACTTCCCGTCTTGGAGACGGTGATCGTGTCATTGCTGATAACGAACTATGCGATGCTGAAGGCTTCCACAATACTTGTGGCTACTGCAACGGGAGGAATTTTCGCTCTTTTGATGCCACTTGCTTTGTTGAATGCTGAGGGAACAGGGTTGGAATATACTAAGACGTTGCCAGTGAATGCGACTAGGATCATAACTTCTAAGGCTTTGATATCGACGGCAACTTTTGTTCCTGTGCCGTTGACTTTGCTTGCTTTAGCCTTCCTGAAGCAGTTGACCTCGCCGCTGGTGATTTTGATACCATTCTTCACAGTATTGGCAATTGCTTCGGCAAGCATTTTCGAAATCAAGCTCTTCTTGGCGTCTGCCGCCAAGGGTAGAATAGCAGCATTAGCCCGTGATGTGGAGAAGTTGATCTCAGGAGCCATTATTGCTCTGATCCCTGAGGTTGCGTATGCAGCTGCTTACTTTGTATCGTTTAACCACATTCTTGCTATATTAGCCATGGGTGGGGCTGCGGTTGCAGAATTAGCTGTTGCTGTTTATCTGCTTAGGCGTTCCTAGCTTTTTTTTGGGCATGAGAATTTAGTTTTTCCGTGCGAACGCTCTGACCAGAATGGAGAGACAAGCCAAAGATGAACCACTTAGGCTAGGAGAACCACTGCAAAATAGTCTATCACAATCATAAAACACACGAAAAAACGATTTATTTGGGCTTTGTTAAGACCTTTAAGCCTTCAGATCGATAAGAGAAAAGAGAGAAGGATGTGTCAGTCCAGTTCTCTATCCTGTTCCTACTTCTTCTTTGCTGTCTTCTTTGCGTATTCACCGATCTGGTGTACCTCTTTCATGAACGTATCGTAGTTGTATTGCAGGGCGTGAAGCATCGCGCTCCATCTTGCCGTGTAGCTGGCCAGAAACGCCACCTCAGCGAGTTCCTTGTCTGTTGCACCATTCAATGTAGCCATTGCTGTGTGCATGAGCGTGCAGTAGGGGCATTTGAGATTCGCTGCAACTGCTAATCCAATGAACTCCCTGTACTTGGCGGGGATTTCAGATTCTCCCAGTTGGTACTTCTTCATAAGCGCCCAATCATGGACCAACACATCTTTTGGAATAGCCTTCATAAAACCCGGAACAAGACCAAAAGTCTTCTTGATGGCCTTCAACGTCTGTTCATACTCATTCATTTTCATTCACCTCCAATTTTTAATCACCATTCATAACAATTAGTGATTAGGAGAACTGAATACTTAACGAGGGCGTCTACACTTGATTGCAAATCGAACCATAAGTGTACAGCTTTTGTGCTCGCACAGTTTTTTGGATTCTTAAAGATCATTCCTTGGAGACAACGGGCAGATTTCAATCGGACAAGTGGTGATGTCATCGCTGACTCTTTCAACTCACCATCTTTTCTTGTCAGTCAAAGCTGGTTGAGTTCAAATTTAAGCCCCACCTAGGATCGCTTAAATCAAGCTTCATTTGTAAAAATAACTCCGAGAAAGGCGTTGTTTCTGGTGCAGGGGTGGGGTTTGAACTCTCACCATAGTGGAGGTATCTCCCGCGTTTCCCCATTTTTCAGAGCACTAAACTAAAATGCAAGCGTTAGCAATTGTGAGAATATTCAAGTCGCTTCTTCAGTTGTTTGAACCAATTCACTGCCGTTTCAATCGACTCTTCGAACGCTTTAGGGTTCGTCAGTTCGTGATCTGCGCCTTCTATCACAACAAGCTTCTTGGGCTGCTTAGCAGACTCATAGAAAGAGCGCACGCCATCCAGCTTAATCTCCTTGTCAGCATCACCCGTGATTATGAGCACAGGTCGAGGGGATATCTGTTGAATTTCCGAGGCAGGGTTCAGCTTCTTGGCATCTTCAACCATTCCATTCAAGAGTTTTTCTCTGGTTTCAGCGTTGGAGAGCCCATGGATCACGTCTGGAAAGTTTTCTAGGAGATAGTCAACTTGAGGTTGGATCAGCGGAGAGCGAGCGAATTCCAATGTGTCATAGACGGGTGCTCGAACACAGACAGCCCTTATCCGTTTGTCCCGAGTAGCAGCCAAAACAGCCACCGCTCCACCGTAACTGGCACCGTAGACTCCGACCCAATCCTTCATGACTTGTTTGAACTTCAACAAGTGGCTTACGGCATTCCACGCATCCTCAACTTCATTAGCCAAGCTGAATAGCCCTCCGCTGCTTCTGAAACCTCTGAAGTCAAAGGTCAAAACAACAAAGCCGGAAGCAGCCAAACGCGAAGCAATGCCACCCACCTGATCCGTAGAACCAGGCAAACCGTGAAATTTACAGATTCCAGGGAAAGAGTCTTCACCCTCAGGTACCCAAAAATTACCCCTCAGTAATTCACCATCCGAGATAAACTCGGTCGGCACTACACGAAAACTAACCATGTAGCAAGCTCGGTCTCCTTGACTGTTAGTGCAACCGCCCGCCTAAGACTCCTTGCATGTGGACATTAAAATTTATGCATTTCAAGGTTGCGTGCCGTCGTAATGTGTGCTCATAAAAGTGCGGGGGGTGGGACTTGAACCCACGAAGGCCTTCGCCAGAGGATCTTAAGTCCTCCCCCTTAGACCTGGCTCGGGTACCCCCGCGCCTGTTTTCCTCTCTCACATCATTAACTGCTTAACTTAAGCCTTGCTTGAAACACTTGATGATGACACTGAAGGACATGTCCAATTCATCAACACGCACACAGAAGCAAACAAACAGTCTGCAATCATGTGTTCAACTACTTCTATTCACACACTACAAAAAAGAAGTTATTATTACAAATCCTACGGCGAAGTTAATAACACCTGAACAGAAACCCAGCTCGTCATCATGAACTGTTCCAAGCGGAAGTTAACAACATCTGAAACAGAAACCAACCCCCAGCCATCATAGCCAACATAGAAAGAAGAAGAAACAAAACACTACCAGTTGACTTCTTCTTCTGAAATAACTCACACACATTGTACCACTGCATAGAAGTAGTCAAAGACAAAACACTACGCTATGACGACTACTTCCGCACAGCCACAGCCTTGTGTTCGCTGGACGTTTTGGAAAAGATTTATGAACGAATCCGCAATGTTAGAGGATACTCTCAAAGAGGTTTAGACATGGTCAGGATACTCGTCTGCGTCAAACAGGCAATGGATGTTTCCCAAATCAAAGTGGACACGGCAACCCACCGCTTAATCACCGTTGATGCACCCAGAAAAATCAGCGACTTCGACAAAAACGCATTAGAAGAAGCCATACGCTTGAAAGAAAAACTAGGCGGAGAAATAATCACCCTCACAGTTGGACCCGAAGACGCCAAAACGACCATTAGAGAAGCGTTGGCGATGGGCGCTGACAAAGCCTACGTAATCAGTGACCCAACGTTTGAAGGCTCCGACACACTAGCCACAAGCTACATTCTCTCTGAAGCTGTGAAAAAAATCGGTCCCTTCGACCTCATCCTCTGCGGCGAAGCATCCGTAGACAGCTTCTCAGCTCAAATCGGACCCCGCCTCGCTGAACGATTAAACCTTCCCATAATCACATACGTGAAGAAACTCAGTTTAGAAGGAGACACCGTTACCGCTGAAAGAAACCTCGAAGACAGCTACGAAACCATAAAAGCAAAGACCCCAGTCCTACTCACAGTCACCAAAGAACTGAACGAGCCCCGCATTCCCTCCCTCATGGCCATAATGAAAGCATCTAAGAAAGAGGTAATTGTCTGGAAAGCAGCCGACCTAAACATCGCAAAAGAGAAAGTGGGCGAATTGGGTTCAGGAATCAAAGTATTGTCAGTTCTCGCCCCAAAGGTTGAACGCAGAAAAATCATCATAAAAGGCGAAACACCCGCTGAAACAGCAGAGAAACTAGCCAAGGCTCTGATTCAAGAAGGCGTCATCAAGAGGTGAAAACCGAATGAGCGAACATCACGGTGTCTGGGTTTACTCAGAAAACATAGATTTGATGCAGGAAATGCTAAGCAAGGCAACCGAACTGGCGGGCAAGCGACAAACCGAAGTCTCAGCCCTTTTAATAGGCCACGAAGTGAAAAGTCGAGCCAACGAACTCATTGCCTACGGCGCCAACAAAGTGTACGTGGTCGACAACCCAGCGCTCAAAGACTTTCAATCCGAAAAGTATCTCAGCGCACTAACCGCGCTAATGCGGGAGCATAAACCAGAAACCCTGTTACTCGGCTCAACGAGAAAGGGACGAGAAATCGCAGCGAGACTAGCAACACGATTCGAGACAGGCTGCGTGCCCGACTGCACTAGTCTCAACCTCGATGAGCAGGGTCGCTTATTGGCTGAACGCACAGTTTACGGTGGAACCGCTTCATCAACCCACATGTTCCAAACCAAACCACAGATAGCCTGCGTACCACCAAGAACATTCGAAAAACCAGCCAAAACCGAGAGAAAAGGCGAGATAATAGACGTCAACATCACACAGTTCGACCAGCCAAGAACTGAAACAATCGAAGTCAAACCCATCGAAGCCGTGACAGTCAAAATCGAAGAAGCGCGAATAGTAATCGTTGGGGGACGCGGCGTCGAAAAACAAGAAGACTTCAGACAGCTGGAGAACCTCTGCCATGCCATAGGCGGACAGGTAGGGTGGACTAGACCTTTAGCCGAAGACCGCAAATGGTTCAAAGGCGACTGGATAGGCCTATCAGGACACAAAATTAAACCAGTGCTCTACATCAGTTGCGGCGTATCCGGCGTCATCCAACACGTCGCGGGCATAAGAGACTCCCAAATCATCGTAGCCATAAACAAAGACCCAGAAGCACCAATATTCGAAATGGCAGACTACATCGTCGTCGGCGACCTATACGAAATAGTCCCCGCGCTGGAAGCAGCCTTCAAGAAACTATTGACCTAAAGATGAGACTAAACAGAAAACCATGCTTGATAGTAATACAGAAACCTTTAGCACACTAACACGCGCATCATCGTCTTTGTCTCTAACTTCTCCTTAATGTTTCAATGAACGTTGCCAATCTCTCTCTAACATCAGCCTCACCAGCAACTCGCCAGTCCGAAGAATCAACATCAACGATCAAGCTCTGCACACCCAATTTCTTGTAGACTGCGGCCTTAACAATTGTTTCACCAAGCGACATCATTCGACACCCCCAATTGAGTGGGAGAACCACGCCATTCGCATGAAAATCTTTGACAAGATTGAGTATGATATCGACTCTGCGCTGCACGGTTGAATTGGCCATGTTCGGCAGATACTTACGAGCAAGGCTTTCCAAAGGCTTCGACTGATCAAGGCTTCCCGCCCAAGTGAGAGAAAAAACCTCCGCGACAACCACTGCGCCGAGGCTGTTCAAGTATTCAAATATCTTTAAGTTGAACCAAAGTGGTAAATTGTCCCAAACCAGTCTGAACCGCTCACTCTCAATCACACCGATTCCATCTTGCGTTCGCTGTTTCAACTCGTCGCGTAACTGCGTATAGAAGTCCACTGCGAGTTGCGAGCCTGGCATGCACAGCATGAAGAAAACAGCTGAGAATGCGTCTCGGGCGTCCATGGGACATGGAACAGTTTTGCGGTAGTCTTGAATTTCCATCCAGAGCTTGCTAGTCCAGTTTGAAACTGCTAAGGTTTCTCGCAGCTTATACACGTCATATTTCGTGCCCGTTTGTTTCTCCAAAAACGCGAACAATTCCTCCAGCTGAGAACCATAATATTCAATGTGCGCCTTGTCCAAGTGATCCGCGTCCCCACCGCCCGTGTTGTAAGGTACGTCCAAAAGGAACAAAGGTACCTTATACAGCCGACTCGCAACTTGAAACCACTTAAGATGAGTGTCGCATGCGCAGGTTGTGGAAACCAAAAAATCTGGTCTGGGCAAGCCGCCTTCAGGCAACTCCTTGTCGTAACCAAACATCGAACCTAAAACACAGCGAGAATAAGAGCACAAGTCGCGTGAAAAGCCTTCACGTTCAGCACGTTCACAGAGTTCAACCGAAACCTGCCTTGCAGCGCAGACAGAAGCGTAGTTTTCGGGCCAAACAGACACGATATCCATTGCTTGCAGCGTCTCAACAGGAAAGGTTGAGGCAACCCAAGCGACTGGTCGCTTCTCAGCCTTCGCGCGGTGAGCGTCTTCATAAAATTCCTTGACGTAGTTCTTGTAGAACCCGCTTGTTGCCTTCAATTTTCTCTCTACGGTGCTCATTACTTGACTCCGCCCACCATTTCAATGAAGGCTTCAATGCGCGTTTTCAACCCGGCAAAACCACTCATTGAATGTTCCCATTCTAAGTAGAGAACCGGAAGACCCATGGCTTTCAACTCATCCCGCAGAAGCGGAGCATCAAACATATGCGTGTCGCAGTACTTCATAACGAACATTATAACGCCTTCAACCTCGAACCGCTTAGCTAACTCTGCAACATGCCTAAACCTCTGCTCATGCTGATACATAAAAGAAGAAGGAACCTTGTCTAGGTAGCGTCTGGCTATTGCCTTCAACGGATCACCATTAAGATCAATCTGATTCCAGAAGTATCTCGAACCTGTACACCAGTCATCTGCCACCACATTGCCACCAACCGACTCGATAAGCCTCACAAGCTCTGTGTTATCCATGACACTGCCTGTTACGAGCAAACGTACTCCCTCTCTAGGTGAATCGCTACGATGATCTATCTCATCCATGAATTGGCTCAGCAACTTGTTATGTTCTTCTTTAGGCATAACAAGGCCAGAAAGGGCAACTTCTAGGAACTCAACTCCAGAAATCAACGGCGGCTTTCTCGTCTTCAAGTCGTAAATTTCCTTCAGAAGACTACGGCTTTCATTATAAACTCTCACAGAATCTTTCAACGAGTCATCCGAAATTCCCTTCTTGAATGTGCTTTCAAGCCACTCCTTGAACTTGACTGTCTCTTGATAAAAAAACTGGTGCGCCTTCTTAGTGTTGCTGTGTGGAGTGTTGATGAAGTAAATGTTGGGAACTTTCGAATAGTTTAGCCACATGTCATAGGTTTTGCCCCGATTGTCGCAACTGTTGGACTCCACAAAACCATCAAGATAATCATAGTCACCTTTCAAGACAGCGTTGAAACAGGCTCGAGTGAACGAACAACTGTTCAAAGGCATGTAAGCGTCAGCTAACCTCGTGTCGCCAAGACCAGCAAAAACCATTACAGGTAGGGCGCCAGCCGCGTAAATAACCTCTTCAGGCGTGTACGTACATGTCCAGCCCACAACAGGTTGGTTTCTGCTTTTCCATTGTCTGGCAATTTCGTGTCTGGTCAAAAGGGCATGTTGGAACTTTTGCTCGGCTTCCATGAGAAATCATCTATGATCTGAATCGATTTTCAATCGTCTTGATGAGTCCCGTGAAGGTCGAGTTGACAGGTGTTGGGATCCTATATTTTTCTCCGTATCGGGCTATTGCACCATTCAAAAAATCAACTTCAGTTGGGCGCTTGTTCTCAATATCAATAAGCATAGACGGTTTGTGGGCGCCTCCCTTCTCCAAATATAAAGTGAATCGAGCGAGTGCCTCAGAACCAAAGTCGTAGCCATCTGCCTTCGCCACTTTAAGTCCCTCTTCAAGTATATTGATGGCCAGACTGCGGCTGTATTCAAACTCCATCGCTTCTTTCATGGTTTGACCTGTTACGCCGCAGATTGAACAGAGAGCCGCGTTCAGGATGGCTTTCTCCCACACGTGTTTCTTGATGTTAGACGATTCCTCTGTTTTCAGTCCTGCTTCTGTCAATATGCTCGCGATTTTTCTCGTAGTCTCATCGGTGGTGTATTTGCCCTTGTGGAGGGCGCCAACGTAGTTGGGAGGTTGGAACCAATTCATGACGGCGTTTCCTGGACCAGCAAGGTTTCCAGCATAGTTAATGACAACGCGATAGGCAGTGTCGATTCCCAGTTGCTCAGCGATCAGGCGTTCGTTGTCAAGTCCGTTTTGAAAGCTTACGATCTTCAGCTTGGGTTTATGTATCTGCTTCATTTCTCTGAGAATGTCTTTTAGATAGCAAGCCTTAGTGACAATGAAGACTATCTCGGTGCCAAATTCGGCGAGTTCAGAAATCGAACTAGCGATTTTGCCAATTTGGGCAGTGAGCTGAGTGATTCCAGAAACGCTTATGCCATCCTGTTTCACCTTCACGCGAATGTTCGGCATAACATCTTGGACGACCACATCTACTTTGTTCTTCGCTAGGTGAGCTGCAAGAATAGAACCGACAGGTCCTAGACCAATTACTCCGACTGTAGGTTTTTTTGCCACCATGTCTTTCACCCATCATTTTCGTGAAACCATGTTCAAGAGCATCAGGTAGTGTAGAAGAGAATAATGCTAAGACATTGTTCTTAAAGATTTAGACTTGCAGTGAAAAATGATGATAAGAGGGAGCTAGGTTGAATCTATAGTTTTAGGCTGCAGCAACAACTACGGTTTTATATTATGATTATTCATAATTAGCACGGCAAAAAAGAGTTGAAAACAATGAGAAAGCCGCTCTGGCTGCCCTCAAAAGAACGCATGAAACAAGCAAATGTGACCAAGTTCATCAACGCTGTCAACAAGAAACA
>Ga0315268_10004414_pt1 | contig 15281 bp, 9 predicted proteins | sample C1_top_MG_FD_204535 | JGI IMG/M metagenome (GOLD analysis project Ga0315268, IMG submission 204535) | Sediment microbial communities from Yellowstone Lake, YNP, Wyoming, USA - C1_top | ecosystem: Environmental > Aquatic > Freshwater > Lake > Sediment | place: USA: Wyoming | collected 2017-08-01
GAGCAAGGCCTCGATCTTCTTGATGAGGTCTTCGGTCGGGGCGACCCTCTGGACCTCGACGCTCCGGGCCACGACGCGGTAGGAGTGGGGCGTCTCGAGCTCGAAGTAAACGGGGCACTTGCCCTCGTGGGCGTCGAGGATCGTCTTGAGCTCGGCGATGGTCGCCTCCTCGAGCCCGGGCAGGAAGATGCGGACGACGACCCGCTTGGCCTGGGTCTCGAAGGCGTCGTGGAGCGGCAGGGCCTGGCTGAGGCTGATCCGCCGGCTCTCGCCCTCGCCCAGGTATTTCCCCTTGACCAGGACGAGCTGGCCCTCCCTGAGGTACACGCCGTGCTTGCCGAAGGCGTCCGGGAAGGCCACGACCTCGATCCGGCCGGTCATGTCCTCGAGGACGAAGGTGGCCATGCGCTCGTCCTTCTTCGTCCGCAGCTGCTTGACCGTGGCGACGATGCCGGCGACGCGGATCTCCTTGTCGAAATCCCGGTCGTCGTCGAGCTCGCCCAGGCTGTGGGAGACGAGCTTGCCGAGCCGGTCCTTATACTGGGCCAGGGGGTGCCCGGTGATGTAGAATCCAAGGGAGTCCATCTCGTACGACAGGAAATGGGATTCATCCCACTCCCGCATCTCCTGGACCTCCTGGGGGACGGGCGGGTGCTCGACAGCGCTGCCGCCGAAGAGCAGGTTCTGGCGGGCGACCTTGGCTTTCTGGACCTCGTGGCCGAACTCGATCATCCTGTCGAGCATGTGGAACGACTGGGAGCGCTTCCAGCCTAAGGAGTCGAAGGCCCCAGCCTTGATCAGGCTTTCGACGGCCTTGCGGTTGAGGACTTTCGTGTCGTGGTCGAGGAACAGGTCGAAGGGCGAGGCGAAGGGTCCGTTCCGGCGCCGGATGCCCACGATCTCCTCGACCGCCGCCTGGCCGACGTTCTTGACCGCGGCCAGGCCGAAGCGGATGTTGCCCTCCTCGACCGTGAACGGGAATTCGCTCTTGTTGATGTCGGGCGGCAAGACCTTGACGCCCATGTCGTGGCACTCGCCGATGTATTTCACGACCTGCGGCGTCGCCCCCCTCTCGGCCTCCGAGGTCAGGAGGGCGGCTAGGAAGTGCTGCGGGTAATGGGCTTTGAGGTAAGCCGTCTGGTACGCCAGCAGGGCATAGGCGGCGCTGTGGGACTTGTTGAAGCCGTACTCGGCGAACTCCTTGATCTGCTCGAAGAGCTTGTCGGCCTTGGCCTGGCTGATGCCCTTCTTCTTGGCCCCCTGGACGAACTTCTGCTTCTGGGCCTTCATCGTCTCCTTGTCTTTTTTGCCCATGGCCTTGCGCAGGAGGTCGGCGCTGGCGAGCGAGAAGCCGGCCAGGTCCGTGGCGATGCGCATGACCTGTTCCTGGTAGACGATGATGCCGCGCGTTTCCTTGAGGATCGGCTCGAGCTCGGGGAACTCGTAGGCGACCCGGTCGGGGTGGTTCTTGCGGTGGATGAACTCGTCGGTCATGCCACTTTTGAGCGGGCCGGGACGGTAGAGGGCGTTGAGGGCGATGAGGTCGCGGAACTGCTCCGGCTTGAACCGGCGCAGGAGGTCCTTCATGCCCGGGCTTTCGAACTGGAAGACCCCGTCCGTGTTCCCGGCCTGGAAGACCTCGAATGTCCCGGCGTCGTCGAGGGGCAGAGTGTTGATGCCGATCTCCTCGCCCGTGTCCTTGCGGATGAGGGCCCGGGCGTCGTCGATGACGGTCAGGTTGCGCAGGCCGAGGAGGTCCATTTTGAGCAGACCGAGGGCCTCGACGTCGCCCATGGCGTACTGGGTCGTGATCTCCCCCTTGACCGACTGGTAGAGGGGCATGAACTCGACCAGGGGCTTGGGGGTGATGACGATGCCCGCGGCGTGGATCGAGGGGTGCCGGACCTGGCCCTCGATCCCCTGGGCGATGGAGAGCATCTGGGCGATCTTGGAGTTGCGGTCCCGGAGCTCGCGGAGCTCGGGCACGTTCTTGAGGGCCTCGGCGATGGTCGAGTCCGGGCCGAAGGGGATCATCTTGGCGATCCGGTCGACCTCGGGCAAGGGCACTTCGAGGACGCGGCCGACGTCGCGGATGGCGCCGCGCGCGGCCATGGTCCCGAAGGTGATGATCTGGCAGACGTTCTCCTGGCCGTACTTCTTTGTTACGTATTCGATCATCTCGCCCCGGCGGCGGCCGCAGAAGTCCATGTCGATGTCGGGCAGGCTGATCCGCTCGGGATTGAGGAAGCGCTCGAAGAGGAGGTCGTACTCGAGCGGGTCGATCTCGGTGATCTCGAGGACGTAGGCGAGGAGGCTGCCGGCGGCCGAGCCCCTCCCCGGCCCGACCGGGATGCCCTTCTCGCGGGCCGCCTTGAGCAGGTCCCAGACGATGAGGAAGTAGCCCTCGAAGCGCATCTCCTTGATGAGCTTGATCTCGCGCTCGAGCCGGTCCTCGTACTCTTTTTCGGTGTGGCCCTCCTCGGCGCCGCGGCGGGCCTCCCGCTCGTCCATCCTCCGGCGGAAGCCCGCCCAGGCGACCTCTTCGAAGTACTCGCTCAGGACTTTGCCCTCGGGCGGGGTGAAGTTCGGGAGGAAGTACTGCTTGGTGGGGAACTCGAACTCGCAGCGAGCGGCGATGCGGGCCGTGTTGTGGACGGCCTCGGGGTAGTCCTTGAACAGCTCCTTCATTTCCTCGCCGGACTTGAAGTAGAACTGGTCGGTCGAAAACTTGAGGCGGTCCGGGTCGGAGATCTTCTTGTTGGTCTGGATGCAGACCAGGACGTCCTGGCTCTCGGCGTCCTCGCGCCGGGCGAAGTGGATGTCGTTCGTCGCGACCAGGGGCAGGTCGAGCCGGCGGGCCAGGTCGACGAGGAGCGGGTTGACCGTCTTCTGGTCGGGCAGGCCGTGGTCCTGGAGCTCGACGTAGTAATCGCCCTTGGGGAAGATCGCGGCGTACTCCCGGGCGGCGTCCTCGGCCTTCTCGGCGAAGCCCCGGAGGAGCCAGGCGCTGAGCTCGCCCTTGAGGCAGCTCGAGAGGGCGATGAGCCCTTCGGAGTGGGCGGCCAGGAGCTCCTTGTCGATCCGCGGCCGGTAGTAGAAGCCCTCGAGGTAGCTTTGGGTCAGGAGACGGCAGAGGTTCCTGTAGCCCCGTTCGTCCTTGACCAGGAGGATGAGGTGGAAGTGGTGGATGTCGTTCCGGTCGCCGGGCTTCTTGTCGAAGCGGCTGCCCGGGGCGACGTAGACCTCGCACCCGAGGATGGGCCGGACGCTCCGGGCCTTGGCCTCCTTGAAGAACTGAACGGCGCCGAAGATGTTGCCGTGGTCGGTGATGGCGACGGCCGGCATGTTGTTCTTGAAGGCCGCGTCGAGGAGGTCCGGCACCTTGAGGCAGCCGTCGAGGACGCTGTACTCGGTGTGGTTGTGCAGGTGCACGAATGTCGGTTCCATCTCTCCCTTTCCCTATCCCCAGAAGAGCGTGCTGTTCGGGATTCCGGGCGGCCCGCGGCCGGCTATTCCCACTCGATCGTCCCGGGCGGCTTGGTCGTGATGTCGTACACGACGCGGTTGACGCCCGGGACCTCGTTGACGATGCGCGTTGAGATCTTCGCCAGCACCCGGGGCGCGGCCGGATACCAGTTGGCCGTCATCCCGTCCGTGCTCTGGACGAGCCGGAGGGCGATGACGCGTTGGTAGGTCCGCTGGTCGCCCATGACCCCGACCGAACGGACCGGGAGCAGGACGGCGAAGGCCTGCCACAACTTCTTATAAAGCCCGGCCCGGCGGACCTCGGAGTCGACGATGTCGTCGGCCGCCCGGAGGATCTCCAGGCTCTCGCGGTTGACCTCGCCGACGAGCCGCACGGCCAGCCCCGGCCCGGGGAACGGGTGCTGGTGGATGAACTCCTGGTCGACCCCGAGCTCCAGGGCCAGGGCCCGAACTTCGTCCTTGAAGAGTTCGCGGAGGGGCTCGACGAGCTTGAAGCGCAGGCCCTTGGGCAGCCCGCCCACGTTGTGATGGGACTTGATGACCGAGGACGGCCCCTTGACCGGGTTCGACTCGATGACGTCGGGGTAAATCGTTCCCTGGGCCAGGAACTGGGCCCCGCCGATGCGCGTCGCCTCGCGCTCGAAGAGGTGGATGAAGAGCCGGCCGATGGTCTTGCGCTTCCGCTCGGGCGAGACGATGCCGCGGAGCTTGTCGAGGAAGAGGTCGGAGGCGTCGATGCCGATGACCTTGAGAGCGAACTTGTGCCGGAAGGCCTCCATGAGGGCCTCGTACTGGCCCTTGCGGAGGAGGCCGTTGTCGATGAAGATGCAGACGAGCCGGATCCCGATGGCCTTGTGGATGATGAGCGACGTGACCAGGGAGTCGACGCCGCCGGACAGGCCGCAGATGACCTTCCGCGTGCCCACGGTCTCCCGGATCTCGGCGACCTTGCGCTCGACGAAGGACGAGATGTTCCAGTCGGGCTCGAGCCCGGCCAGGTGGAAGAGGAAGTTCGCCAGGATTTTCTGGCCCTCCCGCGTATGGATGACCTCGGGGTGGAACTGGACGCCGGAGAACCGGCGCTCTCTGTTCTCGATCACGGCGGCGTGCGTATTGGCCGTGCTGCCGGTGACGGTGAATCCGGGCGGGACCTTCTCGAGGCGGTCGCCGTGGCTCATCCAGACCTGCTCCTTGTCCTTGACCTTGGCCAGGAGGCCGGAGCGGTCGAGGACGCGGAGGGAGGCGAAGCCGTACTCGCGCTCCTTCGACGGGACGACTTCGCCGCCCAGGATGTAGGCCATGAGCTGGACGCCGTAGCAAATGCCGAGGACGGGCACGCCGAGGCCGAAGATCCCCTTCGGCGGGTGGGGCGCGCCCTTCTCGTAGACGCTCTGCGGCCCGCCCGAGAGGACGAGGGCGGACGGTCTCTCCTCGCGGATCGTATGGAGGGGGGTCGAGAACGGCAAGATCTAGGAGTAGACCCCGAGCTCGCGGATCTTGCGGGCGATGAGCTAAGTGTACTGCGAGCCGAAATCGAGGATGAGGACCTTGTTCATGGACAGATTTTAGCAGAGCGGAGGGGCAGATTCAATCGCCGCGCCGGGACCGCGGCTCCGTCGGCGAGCGCTTGACGATGACCAAGGTCCGGTCATCATAGGGATCCCCGCAGCCCGCGAATTCCGCCAGCCCGTGGAAGACCGACTCGACGATCGCCGAGGCGTCTTTTTCGCGCTCCGCGCGCACGATGGCGGCCAGGCGCTCGGTGCCGAATTCCTCCTCCTGCGGGTTCCGGCTCTCGGTGATCCCGTCCGTATAGAGGACGAGGATCTCCCCGGGACCGAGGACGGCCGTGCCGATCTCATAGTGATAGCCGGGCAGCATGCCCAGCCCGAGGCCGGTGGACGGGAGCTCGCGGGCGGCCCCGTCCCGGTCCAGCACGAGGGGCGGATTGTGCCCCGCGTTGACGAACTTGAGGCCGCCCGTCTCTCTGTCGAGCTCGGCGAAGAAGAACGTGATGAACGTATGGCTATCCGAGCTTTCGTGGACGAAATCATCCAGCTTCGAGGCCACGGCCGCGAGGTCGGTCCCGTTCAGGAGCACGACCCGCAGCCAGGCCCGCAGCGACGCCATGAGGAGCGCCGCCCCGACGCCTTTGCCCGATACGTCGGCCACGGTCAGGCCGATCCGGCCGGGTCCGAGGGCCATGAGATCGTAATAATCACCGCCGACCTGGTGGCAGGGCACGGCCCGGGCCGCCATCCCGAAGCCTTCACACTCCGGGAGCGCCCGGGGCAGAAGTCCCCGCCAGATCTCCGCCGCCACGGCGAGCTCACGCTCGAGTTCCCGGGCCTTGACAAGTGCGTCCACCTGACGGGCCTCCCGGATCTTGACGGCGGCCGTGCTGGCCAGCAGGGTCAGGAGGCGGAGGTGGGCGGCCGTGAACGATCCGCTCTGCTCGTGCCGGTCGGCATAAAGCACGCCGTGGACGCCCTCCTCGTCTCCGATGGGCACGCAAAGGGCCGAGCGGATCTTCTTTAGGATGATGCTCTCTTCCTTGGCTCTCGGGTCGGCGGCCGTGTCGGCCAGGAGCACGGCCAGGTGCTTCTCGTAGGCCCTTGCGACGATCGTCCGGCTGACATGGATATTGCCGTCCGGGCTCCACTTCCCCCGGATCCTGGCCGCCTGGGTCACGAGCGGCCCCTGGCCGCCGGCCTGGAGCATGATGACGCACTGGTCCATGGGCAGGTAGGCGGCGACGAGGTCCATGAGGTCCTCGAGCAGATCCTTGAGGGGCTTGTGGGCGACCAGCGTTTCGCTGACCTGGATCACGACATGAAGGATTCGATTGGCCTCGTCCAGGTCCACTACGGCCCCGAGCGAAGTCGTTAATTCGTCCACGGCCGGGGCCCGGTCGAGGATGGCCCGGTAAGGGATGCTGGTGCCGGATTCGGCTTCCTTGACCGGCGGGTCGACGATGGTGACGCGGGGCATCCTCGGCCTGTCGTAGACGATCGTGGCGGCCCCCACGAAGATCTCGTCCCCCTCGGAGAGGGCGACCGGGCTCTTGATCCGGCGGCCGTTGAGGAGCGTCCCGTTCTTGCTCCCTAGGTCGCGGAGGAGATAACCCTGCTCGCCGCGTTCGATGGTTGCGTGGCGGGAAGAGCAGGCCGGATCGGCCAGGACGATGTCGTTGTCCCGGCCCCGCCCGACCGTGACGCAGGCCGCCTCGAGCTCGATCTTCCTGGGAGGGCTGCCCTCGGGATAGATATACAATCTGGCCATATTGACCCCCACGCTTATTATAGCGCAAAAGGCGGCCGTCCAGCACGGCCCGGAGGATCTGATGGTCTTAGGGGCGCTCCCGAGCCCGGCCGTTCTCGGCCGGCGAGACGAAGGGCCTCCGCTTTGGCGTTTTCCCCCGGCTCTATGGTAGACTGGGACGGATTCCGGAACGGGAGATTCGACCATGGAATGGGAAGAACTGGCCAGAGAGCTGAGCCAAACAACCGACAGCAAGATCGTCCTGCTCGTCATGGACGGCGTCGGCGGGCTGCCCGTCGACGGCCGGTCCGAGCTCGAGGCGGCCCGCAAGCCGAACCTCGACGGGCTGGCGCTCCGCGGCGTCTGCGGTCTCACCGACCCCGTCCTCATGGGCATCACGCCGGGCAGCGGCCCGGCCCACTTGGCCCTCTTCGGCTACGACCCGCTCAAGCATCAGCTGGGCCGGGGCATCCTCGAGGCCCTGGGCTCGGGCGTCGAGGTCGGCCGGAACGACCTCGTCGCCCGCGGCAATTTCGCGACGCTCAAGGGCGGGCTCATCAGCGACCGGCGCGCCGGCCGCATCCCGACCGAGGAGAACACCCGCATCTGCGGCTATATCAACGACTGCCTGACCCGGCGGGAGGGCGTCGAGGTCAAGGTCTTCCCCGGGAAGGAGCACCGGTTCGTGGCCCGCTTCACGGCCGAGGGCCTCGCCGACGCCCTGACCGACGCCGACCCCCAGAAGGACGGCCAGCCGCGGCTCCCGACGACGCCGGTCGTTCCGGGGGCGGCCAAGGCGGCCGGGATCGTCAACCGCTTCCTCGACGACCTGACCGACGTCCTCAAGGCCGAGCCCAAAGCCAACACGGCCCTGCTCCGGGGCTTCTCCAAGTTCCCCTCCATCCCGCCCATGCAGGAGCTCTTCCGCCTCCGACCGGCGGCCGTCGCCAACTACCCGATGTACAAGGGGCTGGCCAAGCTCCTGGGCATGACGGTCCTGGACGTCGGCGGCGACCCCGCGGACCTCTTCGACGCCCTGGAGAAGAATTTCAAGGACCACGATTTCTTCTACGTCCACTACAAGAAGACCGACGCGGCCGGGGAGGACGGCCGCTTCGACGCCAAGGTCGCGGCCATCGAGGCCCTGGACAAGTTCGTCCCGCGGCTCACGGCCCTCAAGCCGGACGTCCTCGTCGTGACCTCGGACCATTCGACCCCGGCGCTCCTGGCCGGCCACTCCTGGCATCCGAACCCGTTCGTGCTCGTCTCCCGGACGGCCGGGGTGGACGACGTGGCCGCGTTCACCGAGCGGGCCTGCGCCAAGGGGATCCTGGGACGCTTCCGGGCCATCCACGCCATGCCCCTCATGCTGGCCCACGCCCTCAAGCTCAAGAAATACGGGGCCTGATCCAAGGGGACCGCTCCCCCGAATAGGGTATCAATAGGGTCCTGTCGCGGCCTATCTCCGCTGCGGGGGCCGGGGGCCTCTGTGCCGCGCCACCCTTCCGCGGTCGTTGCCATGGGGCGGCCCCCGTCTTGTAAAGTAGACAATAGCGTACGGGTCGGCTAGAATTGAAGCGGATTGTGTTGCCTAATTAAACGGCCGTTCGCCTTCCTCCTCGCCGCCACCCTTCTCTCTCTTGGGGCCGGGATGCCGCAGGACAACCGGACGGAGATCGTCAACCTCCGCTACTTTACCCACCCGAACTTCACCCGCATCGTCCTCGATATCGGCAGGCTCCGCGAGTACACCTCGGGCGAGCTCCAGCAGCCCGGCCGGATCTACCTGGACGTCCTCCAGGCCAAGCTCAACCCCATCCTGGACGGCCAGTCCTACCCGGTCAAGACCGAGTACCTGAGCCAGATCGTCGTCTTCCAGAAGTCGGCCTCGACGGTCCGGGTCATCGTCGACGTCAACTTCCTCAAGGTCAAATCCTACCGGGCCTACAACCTGTTCGATCCGTTCCGCATCGTCATCGACATCTACCCGCGGCAGCCCGGGGAAGCTCCCGGGCCCGGCGCCAAAACGCCGGCCGGCCAGCCCGCCAAGCCGGCCGACCCGCTGGCCTCTGGCTACTCCATAGCCCGCCAGCTCGGGCTCGGCGTCCGGACGATCGTCCTCGACCCGGGCCACGGCGGCGCCGATCCCGGCTGCATCGGCAAGACCGGGCTCGAGGAGAAGGACATCACCCTGGACGTCTCCTCGGCCCTCAAGAAGATGCTCGTCGAGAAGGCCGGCCTCGCCGTCATCATGGCCCGCGAGTCCGACGTCCTGGTGCCCCTCGAGAGCCGGACCGTCATCGCCAACCAGAAGCGGGCCGACCTCTTCGTCTCCATCCACGTCAACGCCCACCGCGACCGGAAGCGGGAGGGCATCGAGACCTTCTTCCTGAACTTCAGCCCGGACCCGGCCGTGGTCGAGCTGGCGGCCCGGGAGAACGCCACTTCGGCCAAGAACATGGGCCAGATGAAGGACATCATCCAGAAGATCGCCTTGAACAGCCGGGTCGACGAGTCCCGGGTCCTGGCCGAAAAGATCCAGAGGCGCCTCCTGGAGTCCCTGGCCCTGGCCAACCCCAAGATCAAGGACCTGGGCGTCAAAGGCGCCCCGTTCTGGGTGCTCATCGGGAGCGAGATGCCCTCGGTCCTGGTCGAGATCTCGCACCTGAGCAACCCCTCGGAGGAGGCCCGGCTCAAAACGGCGAGATACCGGGAGCTGGCCGTGCAGGGCATCTACAACGGGATCATGGATTACGTCCGCTCCCTCGGAAAAGGATGAACAGCATGAACAGACGCGATTTTCTCTGGGACCTGGCCGTCGGCGGCGCCACCCTCCGCTTCGGCCCGGGCCTCCTGGCCGAGGCCCCCGCGCCGCAGGCGCAAGCCCCCCACCTCGCCGTGGTCGAAGGCGAGTCCCCCTACCAGATCACCAAGGAGGCCGTGGCCGCGCTGGGCGGCATGAAGAAGTTCGTCGGCCGCGGCGACCGGGTCATCGTCAAGCCCAACATCGGCTGGGACCGGACGCCCGAGATGGCCGCCTGCACCAACCCCGAGGTCGTCAAGGCCCTGGTCGAGCTCGTCCAGGAGACCGGCGCGAAGAGCGTCACCGTCCTCGACAACACGACGAACCAGGCCAAGCGCTGCTACATCCGCTCGGGCATCCTGGACGCGGTCAGATCGACGGGCGCGTCCATGCCCTACGTCGACGAGACCCGGGTCAAACGGACGCCGCTTCGCGGCGAATGGCTCAAGGAATGGGACGTCCTCCAGGATGTCCTCGAGGCCGACAAGATCATCAACGTCCCCATCGCCAAGCACCACTCCCTCTGCCGGCTGACCATGGGCATGAAGAACTGGCTGGGCGCGGTCGGCGGGGCCCGCAATCAGCTCCACCAGAAGCTCGACCAGGCCATGGTCGACCTGACCGCTTTTTTCAAGCCGGCCCTGACCGTCCTCGACGCCTACCGCATCCTCGTCCGGAACGGGCCGCAGGGCGGGCGGGTCACGGACACCAAGCTCGTCAAGACCGTGGTCGCCGGGACCGACCCCGTGGCCGTCGACGCCATGGGCGCCGGCTTCTTCGAGATCAGGCCCCAGGAGCTCCTCTACCTAAAGCTGGCCCAGGAGCGCGGACTGGGGAAGTTCGAACTGGAGAAGCTCCGCATTGAAAAGAGAAAGATCTAGAAAATACCGGGTCCTTCAGCTCCTGCGGGCGGCGAGCCAGGCGGCCTTCTTCGGGCTCTTCCTCTATCTCTTCATCGGCGCCCACTACACGGGCCAGGACTACATCAGCTCGACGGTCCAGCGCTTCTTCCACTTCGACCCTCTCCTCGCCCTGGTCACGCTGGTCTCGGCCCGCCTCGTCTATGCCTCGTTCGCCTTCGCCCTCATCACGGTCGTCGCCACGGTCGTTCTCGGCCGCGTCTTCTGCGGCTGGGTCTGTCCGCTCGGCGCCGTCCACCAGTTCGCCTCGTTCGCCTTCAAGAAGACCAAGTTCCTCCGGCCGCCGCGGGAGGACAAGGCCAGCCTGGCCTGGAAGTACTACGTTCTCATCCTCGTCCTGGCCGGGGCCCTGGTCGGCCTCGACCTGGCTGGGTACCTCGATCCCTTCTCGTTCCTGACCCGCTCCTTCGCCCTGTCCGTCTTCCCCGGCCTGGCCTACGCCTTGTCGGGCCTGAAGACCGGCCTCTACGCCCTCGGCCTGACCGGGGCGGGCCGCTCAATTTCCCAGCTCCTCGAGAACTGGACCCTCAACGAGACCTTCATCCAGGGGTTCTCGGTCGGGCTCCTGTTCCTGGGCGCCCTCGCCCTCAACGCCCGGAAGGAGCGGTTCTGGTGCCGCTACCTTTGCCCAACCGGCGCCCTGCTCGGCCTCCTCGCCCGGTGGAGCATCTTCAAGCTGCGGGTCGACGAGGAGACATGCATCAAGTGCGGGCTCTGCACCCAGCACTGTGAGACTCAAGCCCATCCGTACCCGAACGACAAGTGGCGAAGCGGCGAGTGCGTCTACTGCGAAACGTGCGCCGCCATCTGCCCGACCGCGGCCATCAGCTTCCCGGTGAAATCCGCGCCGGAGAAGCTGGGCAACGTCTCGGACGTCAACCTGTCGCGGCGCAAGGTCCTGCTGACGACCTTCCTGGGCCTGGTCGCGACGCCCTTCTTCCGCCTGACCCCGTCGCGGAAGCGCGCCTCGCTCACGCTCATCCGTCCGCCCGGGGCGCTCGACGAGCCGAAGTTCCTGGCCAAGTGCGTCAAGTGCGGCCAGTGCATGAGGGCCTGCCCGACGAACGGCCTCCAGCCCGCCCTGGGCCAGGCCGGGCCGGAAGGGATCTACACGCCCGTGCTCGTGCCCAAGATCGGCTACTGCGAATACTACTGCTCGCTCTGCACCCAGGTCTGCCCGACGGGGGCCATCCAGAAGCAGACGATCGAGGCCAAGAACAAGCTCAAGATCGGTTCGGCCTGGGTCAACAAGAGCCGCTGCATCCCCTACGTCCTGGGCAAGCCGTGCATCGTCTGCGAGGAGCACTGCCCGGTCTCGCCCAAGGCCATCAAGTTCCTCGAGGTGGAGACCAAGCTCCCGGACGGCACGGCCGTCGTCCAGAAGGCGCCCGTCATCGACCTCGAGCTCTGCACCGGGTGCGGCATCTGCGAGAACAAGTGCCCGGTCGTCGACGACCCGGCCATCTTCGTCACCAGCGTCGGGGAGACCCGGTCGGAGAAGAACCGGCTGCTGCTCCAGGTCATCGGCGAGGCCAAATAAAATAAAGGGGGCGCCCCTCCTTCCTCCGGGGAAGAGAGAAGCGCCCCTTCTCCTGTTCGACCGTTCTATTCGGCCAGGACCTTCTTGAGCTCGTCCTTGAGCCTCGGGATGACCTCGAAGAGGTCGCCCACGATGCCGAAATCCGCGACCTTGAAGATCGGCGCTTCCGGGTCCTTGTTGACCGCCACGATGCACTTCGAGGACGACATGCCGGCCAGGTGCTGGATGGCCCCGGAGATACCCACGGCCAGGTAAAGATTGGGCGAGACAGTCTTGCCGGTCTGGCCGACCTGGTGCTGGTGGCCGATCCAGCCTGAATCGACGGCCGAGCGCGACGCGCCCACCGCCGAGCGCGGGATGATGGCCGCGAGCTCGCGGAGCAGGGCGAAATTCTCTGGGCCTTTCAGGCCCCTCCCGCCTGAGATGACGACTTCGGCCTCGGTTACGTCGATCTCGGCGCTCTGCTCCTTCAGGACCTCGGCCACCCGGCCCTTGACGAGGCCGTCCGGAATGACCGCGGCCTTCTTGACGACCTCGCCACCCCCGCCCACGGCGGGGGTGTCGAGCGGAAAAACGTTGGGCCGGAGCGTCGCGATCTGCGGCGCCGACGTCAGCCGGACCGTGAGGTCGGCCTTGCCGGCATAGATGGGCCTCGTGAACTCGAGCCCGCCGTCCTTGACCGCGACCTTGGTGCAGTCGGAGGCCAGGCCCGCGCCGAGCGCGGCCGCGACTCTTGGAGCGAGGTCTTTGCCCATGGCCGTGGCCGCGAAGAACAGGACCGTCACCCCGCTTTCGCGGGCGAAGTCCGCGAGGGCCCGGCCGAATCCCTGGGCTGAATAATCGGCCAGGGCCGGATGCTCCAGCCCGAAGACCTTCCCGGGGCCATGACCGGCGAGGTCGGCCGCGGGCCCGTCGACGGCGCTCCCGACGAGCACGGCGGCGGCCGCGACGCCCAGCTCCCCGGCCCTGCGCCTGGCCTCGGCCAGCGCTTCGAGGGAGCTCTTCTTGATCTTCCCGTCCCTGATCTCGATGAATACAGCGATCATCCTGTCCTCCCTCACAGCACCTTGGCCACGGTATGGAGCAAGGCCGCCAGCTCGCGGGCCGTCTCGGCCGGGTCTCCTTGAAGGACCTTGCCGGCCTGGCGCTGGGGCGGGACGTCCAGCCCCGCGACGACGACCTTGGGAGCCAGTTCCTCGGCCGCGAGGCCGAGCTCGTCAAGCTTGATGACGGGGATCTCCTTCTTCTTAGCGGCCATGATCCCCTTGAGCGTTTCGTAGCGGGGCTCGTTCAGGCCCTTCTGGGCGCTGACCACGGCCGGCAGGGAGAAGACGACCTTTTCCAGGCCCCCTTCGATCTCGCGCAGGGCCGTCCCCGCTGTCCCGTCGACCTCGAGCTTCGTCACGACGTTCGCCTGCGGCAGGGCGAGCAGCTCGGCGACCATGGACGGAACCTGGCTGTTGTCGGTGCCGACGGCCTGCTTGCCGAAGAGCAGGAGATCCGCCCCCGGGAACTTCCGTTCCACGACCCGGGCGATGATCCGGGCCGTGCGGAGCCCGTCGTAGGCCTCGGGCGCCTCGTCCTTGACGAGGACGGCCTCGTCGGCGCCCATGGCCAGGCACTTCCGGAGGACCGGAACGGCCTCGTCGCGGCCCACGGTCACGACGCGGACCGTGCCCCCCTTGGCTTCCTTCAGCCGCAGGGCCGCCTCGACGGCGAACTCGTCGTACGGGCTGGCGACGAAGTTCAGGCCGTCCTCGATGATGGACTTCGTCTCGTGCTGGATGCGGATCCTGGACTCCGTGTCCGGGACCCTTTTGACGAAAACGAGGATGTTCATGCGTTGTCTCCTGTCCGGGTCGATGTGTGACCCCTGCCTCCGGGCGGGACGCCCCCTCCGGGCCGCCCGTCCGGGCTACGGCCTCTCGAACCTCTTGAAGAGGAGCGAGCCGTTGGTCCCGCCGAACCCGAACGAGTTGCTCAGGGCGTGAACGATCTCGGCGGGCCGGGCCCTATTCGGGACATAGTCGAGGTCGCAGTCCGGGTCGGGGAACTCATAGTTGATGGTCGGGGTCATGACCTGGTGGTGCAGGCAGAGGACCGAGATGCCGGCCTCGACCCCGCCGGCCGCGCCGAGCAGGTGGCCCGTCATGGACTTGGTCGAGTTGATGCCGATCCGGCCGGCGTGCTCCCCGAACACCGCCTTGATGGCCACGGTCTCCGTCTTGTCGTTGAAGGGCGTCGACGTGCCGTGGGCGTTGATGTACTGGATGTCCGCGGGCCCGACTCCGGCGTCGGCCATGGCGTTCCGCATGACCCGCACGGCCCCGTCCCCGTCCGGCGCGGGCGCCGCGACGTGGTAGGCGTCGCTCGACATGCCGTAGCCCACGACCTCCGCGTAGATCCGCGCGTCGCGCCGCAGGGCCCGGCCCAGCTCTTCCAGGATGACGATCCCGGCCCCCTCGCTCATGACGAAGCCATCGCGCTTGGCGTCGAACGGACGCGAGGCCTTCTCGGGCGCGTCGTTCCGCTCGGACAGGGCCTTCATGGCGTTGAAGCCGGCAATCGAGAGCGCCGTGAGCGGCGCCTCGGCCCCGCCGGCGATCATGATGTCGGCGTCGCCGCGGGCGATGAGCCGGAAGGAGTCGCCGATGCAATGCGTGCCCGTGCTGCAGGCCGTGACCGCGGCCGAGTTCGGGCCCTTGGCCCCGTAGCGGATGGAGATCTGCCCGGAGGCCTCGTTGATGATGGTCTGGATGAGGAAGAACGGCGAGACGCGGTCGGGCCCTTTCTCAAGGAGGACCTTGTGCCACTCCTCGATCGCACCGAGGCCGCCGATGCCGGAGCCGACGTAGGTCCCGGCCCGCTCGCTCTGGAGGTCGCCCAGCGGGACGCCGGAGTCCTCGACGGCCAAATGGGCCGCAGCCAGGGCGAATTGGATGAAGAGGTCCATCTTGCGGACCTCCTTGCGGTCGATGAAGGCCAGGGGGTCGAAGTCCCTGATCTCGCCGGCGAACCGGGTGGCGTGGCGCGAGGCGTCGAAGCGGGTGACGGGCCCGATGCCGCTTCGGCCGGCCAGCAGGCCCCGCCAGGTCTTCTCGGTCCCCGTCCCGAGCGGCGAGACGAGCCCGATGCCCGTGACGACGACCCGCCTGTCGGGAATGGGTTCCCTCTTCATGTGTCCCGGCTTGTCCAGCGAAATTGGGGGAGAGACTATTTCTTGTGGCCGGTGATGTAGTCGATGGCCTTGCCCACGGTGGTCAGCTTCTCG
>Ga0315268_10004415_pt1 | contig 15276 bp, 9 predicted proteins | sample C1_top_MG_FD_204535 | JGI IMG/M metagenome (GOLD analysis project Ga0315268, IMG submission 204535) | Sediment microbial communities from Yellowstone Lake, YNP, Wyoming, USA - C1_top | ecosystem: Environmental > Aquatic > Freshwater > Lake > Sediment | place: USA: Wyoming | collected 2017-08-01
TCAATCCCAACAACGTGCTGCTCTCGACCGACGGCGCGGTCAAGATCACGGATTTTGGCATCGCGCACTCGACCGGGCGACTGAGCCAGACCCGGAGCGGCATGGTGGTCGGCACGGTCTATTACATGAGCCCCGAGCAGCTCTGCGGCAAGCCGGTCGACGGCCGCGCCGACATTTATTCGCTGGGCGCGGTGCTCTACCAGATGGTGACCGGGCAACCTCCATTCATCGGTTACACCTACGAAGAGGTCGGCACGGCGGTCGTCAGTGGCCGCTACCGGCCGGCACGCACACTCAATGAAGCGGTCGATCGCCAGCTGTCCGAGATCATCGACCGCGCGCTGAGCCGGTCGCCGGACAAGCGGTTTCAGAGTGCGGCCGAGTTTTGCCGCGCGCTCGAGGAGCATCGCCTGCGCACCAGACAGCACGCGAGTGCGGGCGACCTGGCGCCGCTGGTGGTCGGCAAGAGGCGCGCGCGGGCGAGCTGAGCGGGTGCGCTCACATTGGTTGGTCCAGCACCTCGCGAACCTTGTGCGTCAGGTCGGCCGCCGTGAACGGCTTGCCGAGAAAGCGGGCGCCAGCCTCGAGCACGCCGTGGTGGCCGATGGCGTCGTCGGTGTAGCCCGACATGAAGAGGACCCGGGTCGTCGGTCTGTTCTTCGTCAGCTGCTCGGCGAGCGCGCCACCACTCATTCGCGGCATGACGACGTCGGTCACCAGCAGATGGATGTCGCCGGCGAACTGGGCGCTGACGCGCAGCGCCTCGTCCCCGTCGGCCGCCACCAGCACCTGGTAGCCAGCCGCCGCCAGGGACCGGCGGGCGACCCTGAGCAGGGCTGTCTCGTCCTCGACCAGGAGGATGGTCTCGTCGCCCTCTGATTGCTGCGCATCTTGCGGTCGCCGCACCACCACCGCGGCGGCGTTCGTGGCGGGCAGGTAGATCTTGAACGTGGTCCCCTTGCCCGTTGTGGTGTCGACCGAGATGTAGCCATTGCTCTGCTTGACCACGCCGTACACGGTGGACAGTCCGAGCCCGGTGCCCTTGCCCTTTTCCTTGGTGGTGAAGTACGGCTCGAAGAGCCTGGCCACGGTTGGCGCGTCCATGCCGCACCCCGTGTCCGCGGTCGAGAGCACGACATAGCGACCTGGTGGCACGCTCACGTCGTGCACCGCCAGCTCCTGGTCGAGCTCGACGTTGGCGGTCTCGAACCTGAGGGTGCCGCCGGTGGGCATGGCGTCGCGCGCATTGACCGCCAGGTTCATGATCACCTGCTCGAATTGACCAGGGTCGGCCATGACCGGCGGGAGGTCGGCCCCCGGCACCTGCACGACCTCGATGTCTTCGCCGAGGACCCGGTGCAGCGTCGTGGCCATCCCACTGACGACGGTGTTCAGATCGAGCGGTACCGGTTGCAGCACCTGCTTGCGGCTGAATGCCAGCAGCTGCCGGGTGAGCGCCGCCGCGCGTTGGGCGGCTGCCTCGACCTCTAGCAGATCGTCCCTGGCAGGAGCGCCGTCCGGCAAGTCCTCCAGTGCAAACCCGGTCTGGCCGATGATGACCGAGAGCAGGTTATTGAAGTCGTGCGCCACGCCGCCAGCCAGCCGGCCGATGGACTCCATCTTCTGCGCCATGCGCAGCTTTTCTTCGAGCACCTCGCGCTCGGCCTCGGCGCGCTCGTGTTCGGAGATATCGACGACGAGCCCGAGCAAGCCACGCGGCTGGTCCTGGTCGCCGATCAACACCGAACGGACCAGGGCTGGAAACGTGTGGCCGTCCCTGGTCTGCATCAGATATTCGTTGGCTCCGAGGTCTTCTCCGCGCAGCACGCGCTGCATGTTCTGTTGCGCCCGCTCCCGATCGAGCGGAGCGATCACGTCGCGTGCGTGGAGGCCGTCCGCCACGTCCGCGGTGCCGTAGCCAAAGGTGGCGAGCGCTCGCTTGTTGACGAAGACCAGCTTGCCTCCGGCGTCGGTCTCGAAGATCGCCTCGGGCAGCATCTCGACCAGGTCCCTGAACCTCTTTTCGCGCGCGCGCAGTTCCCGTTCCGCGGCCACGCGCTCCGAGACGTCGCGGGCCGCGGTGATGACGGCGACGACCTCGCCTTGTGCGTCCGTCTCGGGCGCCAGCAGCCAGTCGATCCAGACCCCCGTGGGCAACTCGAAATCGATCCGGTTGACCGAACCTGTCTTGAATACTTTTTCGATGGCCTCTTGCCACAGGGCGCACAACGGCTCGGGAAATTCCAGCTCGCGGTGGGTCTTTCCGATGAACAGCTCGGGTGCGATGCCGGTCGCCTGCTCGACGGCGGGGTTGACATACAGGTGCCGGTGCTGGCGATCGAAGCGCATGATGGTGTCGACCGAGTTCTCGGCCAGCGCGCGGAACTTGCGCTCGCTCGAGCGCAGCGCTTCTTCGGCCTGCGCGCGCGCCGTGACATCCTGACCGATGCACAGCAACCCCACGGTGCGTCCGTTGGTGTCCTTGAGTGTCTTGTCGTACCACTCGACAGCAACCCGGCGCCCGTCCCGGCACACGATCGAGTCGATATTTCCGGTCGTCTGGATGTCCTCGATCGCGCGCAGAAAAAAGTCGCGTGTGCGCGGCCTGGTCGCTGGTGGCAGAAACGTCGAAAACCAGTCGCGGCCCTTTGTCTCTCCGATCGGGTAGCCGCAGATCGCCTCGAAGTACGGGTTGTAGTGGACCACGCGGCCTTCAACATCGAGCACCAGCACGATGGTCTGGGCAGTGGCGAGCAGGCTCGCGGAAAAATCCCGCTCCTGTCGCAGAGCGTCGTCGGCGCGCTTGCGTTCGGTGACGTTGCGAAAGTAGCCGATCAGGCCGTCCGGCTTGCCGCTGTCGTCGGCGACGGGAATGTAGTCCCCTTCGAAGATCTCCGGCTGCCCTTGCGCATTGACCAGCGACGTCTCGATGTGGGCTGGCTTGCCCGTCTGCAGCACCTTGCGCTTGACTGCGCTGAGCTTCTCGGCATCTTCCTTTTCGAGAAAGTCCCGGTCGGTCTTGCCCAGCATGCCCGCCTCGGTCAGTCCGAGCTGCGGATTGATGACCAGCGTGTAGCGCAGGTCGCGGTCCTGCATCAGGATGTGGTCCGGAGTATGGGAGGCGATGGCGCGAAAGCGCGTCTCGCTCTGCCGCTGCGCAAGTTCCGACCGCTTGAGCTCGCTGATGTCCTTGACCACGGCCCGGCACTCGCGTCCCTCGTCGGCAACCGTGGCTGTCAGCTCGAGGGCGATCTCGGAAGCGCCAAACGGGCACGCCGTCACCTCGCAGGTCTGGCTGGTCTGTCCTTCGAACACCTTGGCCACGAACTCGTTTAAGGCGGCGCGGCTATCGGCGGAGAGCAGCATTCCGAGCCGCTTGTTGACCAGGCGCGATCGCTCGAGCCCGAGCAGGTGCGCGCCGGTGAGATTGATCTGCAGGATCTCGCCGTCCTGGCCCAGGGTCAGGTAGCCGACCGGCGCGTGCTCGTACAGGTCGGTGTAGCGCGCCAGCGCCTCCTCGGCCTGCCGGCGCAACTCGGCCGGACCCGTAGCGTCGCGCCTGTTCTTTTTCATGCATGCCCCCCGCGGCTTGCCTGGTCACACCCCGCCGCCCCGAAAAAAGAATTTCAGACACTCCAGCGTGCTCGATGGGGGGCCGGTGACGGCAGGAAGTATTTCGCTTGCACGATCAAAGAGCCAGCCGATCGACGTCACTTCTCGGGGTACAGCCGTTCGAGGCAGTCGGGACAGACGCCATGGGAGACCTTCACGTCCGTGTGCACCTGCAAGTACTGTTCGATCTTCTGCCAGCTGTCGTCGTCATTGCGGATCTTTTTGCAGTGCATGCAGACTGGCAGGATGCCCTGCAGGGTCTTGACGTGATCGAGGGCCGCGTTGAGCTCGCCGATGCGGTCGTTCAAGGCGCTCTGCAAATCCACGACGCGCTGGCCGACCGCCAGCCTGGCCTGCAACTCGCTCGGATCGAACGGCTTGGTCACGAAGTCGTTGGCGCCCGCCTGCAGGCCGGCCACGATGTCGCTCTTCTCGCCGCGCGCGGTCAGCAAGATGACAAATGGTGGATGGGGCGTCGCGATCTTCCTGAGGCGGCGGCAGACTTCGGGCCCGTCGAGTCCGGGCATGTTCCAGTCGAGCAGCACGAGCTTGGGTGCGTCGGGCTTTTGTAGCTCGTCCCACGCGGCCTGGCCATCGGCCGTGACGACGGGATCGTAACCCCACTTTCTTAGAACAGCGGTCACGATGCTGCGCGACGTGACGTCGTCTTCCGCGATCAGGACTTTCACGACTGGCCTCCCTGCATGTGCGTTCGCAGCAAAACGAACTGCTGGTCGAGCTCGGACACCAGCGCAGCGACGGTATCAAGCTGGCCAGCCTTGCCCGCTTGCTCCAGCCGCAGCGCCACCGCGCTCAGCGCCATGCCACCCACGCTGGCCGCGGCGCCCTTGATGGTGTGCGCCTGCAGTCCGACCTGGGTCGCGTCGCCTGACCCGGCGTGGGTCTTGAGCGCGTCGATCTGGCGCGGCATGTCGTCGAGAAACCCGGTCACGATCTGCTGTAGCAACTCTTCGTCGTCCATCAGCCGGGCCGTCAATGCAGCACGGTCGAAGACGCTGGCAGCGGTTGCCGGCGCGGCGTCCGCAGCGGGCGCGGCCGGCGACGCAGCACGCTCGGTCCTGGAGGTCAGCCAGCGATCGATCGCGCTTGCCAGCGCCTTCGGATCGATCGGCTTGGAGACATAGTCGTCCATGCCCGCGTGCAGGCACTTCTCGCGGTCGCCCTTCATGGCATGGGCGGTCATGGCGATGATCGGCAGCTGACGATCGCAGACTGCAGAGCGCGAACTGCGGATCAGGCGCGTCGCCTCGAAGCCGTCGAGCACCGGCATCTGCACATCCATCAACACAATGTCGTACGGAGTTGTCTCCAGCGCGCGGACCGCCTCTTGCCCGTTGGCCACGACGTCGGTGCGAAATCCCAGCTTCTCGAGCACGCGCTGGGCCACCAGCTGATTGGTGGGATTGTCCTCGGCCACCAGGATGCGCATCCGGCGCCGGCGCTCCTCGTTGATCGTGCGGCGGGTGACCAGGGCCGTCTTGGCGGTGACGGCCGACACCGCGGCGTCGCCGAGGACATTGGCGAGGCAATCGTAGAGGAGCGACTGTTTGACCGGCTTGGTCAAATAGGCGGCAAAGCCGAGCGCCGCGAGCCGCCTGGCGTCGCCCCGCGTGCCCAGCGAGCTCATCATGACCAGCAGCGTGTCGCGCAGCTCGGGGTCGGCCTTGATGGTCTTGCCAAGCGCCTCGCCGTCCAGCTCGGGCATCTGCATGTCGGTGACGACGAGCCGGAACGGATCGTTGGCGGCGCCGGCGGCTCGCAGCAGGGCGAGCGCCTGGACGCCGCTGCTGGCCTGGGCGTGACGCACACCCCACGAGGACAGTTGCTCGGACAGCACCAGCTGGTTGGTGGCGTTGTCGTCCACGATCAACACGTGCACGTCGCGCAGGTCGACGCGGGCGGCACTCTTGACGAGGGCGTTGGGCGGCTGCTTGCCGAGCACGGCCGTGAACCAGAAGGTCGAGCCCTGGCCGACGACACTTTCGACGCCGACCTCGCCGCCCATCAATTGGGCCATCTGCTTGGAGATGGCCAGCCCGAGCCCGGTGCCGCCAAAGCGCCGGGTGGTCGATGCATCCACCTGTTGAAACGCGCTGAACAGCAGCGGGAGCTTGTCCGGGGCAATACCGATGCCCGTGTCCCGCACTGCGAAGCGGACCTTGGCCTGCGACTCGGTCTCGGACTCCAGCGCGACCTCGATCGCGACCTCGCCACTGGCGGTGAACTTGATGGCATTGCCGCACAGGTTCATCAGAATCTGTCGCAACCGGCCAGGGTCGCCCTGCACCAGCGTCGTCACCGCGGGATCGATGTGGCAGACGAATTCGAGGCGTTTTTCGTGAGCGCGCACGGCAAGCAACTCGGCTGTGTCCTCCAGCGTCGCACGCAGATCGAAGTCGAGCGTCTCGATCTCCAGCTTGCCTGCCTCGATCTTCGAGAAATCGAGGATGTCGTTGATGAGGGTGAGCAGCGACTCGCCGCTCGAGCGGACCACTTCTGCGTACTGGCGCTGTTCTTCCGTCAGCTCGCTGTCGAGCAGCAGGCCAGTCATGCCGATGACGCCGTTCATCGGGGTGCGGATCTCGTGGCTCATGTTAGCGAGGAACTCGCTCTTGGCGATGTTGGCAGCCTGCGCCTCGAGGGTCTTTTGCTCCAGCGCCTCTGCCGCGCGCTTCTGCACAGTGATATCCCGGACCGTCGCTTGCAGCACCGTTTGCCCCGCCTGCTCCATCCGGGTCAACAGGACGGTCGCGAAAAACGGCTCGCCGTTGATGCGCTGATGGGTCCACTCGAAGAAATTCGAGCCGTCGCGCATTGCCGCCCCGATCATCTCGCCGGCCATCTCGCCTGACGGCCGGCCGTTGGGTTGCCGCTCGGGTGACACGTCCCCCGGTCCCAGGGAGGTGAACTCTTCGACACTCTTGGTGCCGAACAGATTCTCCGCAGCCGCGTTGCAGAAGGTGAAATTCCAGTTCGGCGGCGCCAGGGTCATCATGGCGTCGCGCGAGCCCTCGAACAGCACGCGAAAACGCTCCTCGCTCTCGCGCAACGTCTGCTCGGCCGCCTTCTGCGCGCTGATGTCGCGCATGATGCCGACCGCGTGCCACTGATCCTGCAAGCGGACCGCCGAGAGCGAAAGCGACACGCTGATCTCGCGACCGTCCTTGCGGATTGCCTGCAACTCGAGCGTTTTGCCCACGGCCGCACCTTGACCGGTGCGCACGAACTCGGGAAAGGCGGCGTGATGTGCGCCGTGAAATCGCTGCGGCGCCAGCAATTGGTGCAGGTTGTGACCGAGCGCCTCGGCCTCGGTCCAACCCAGCGTCCGTTCGGCCGCCGGGTTCCAGAACGTGATCGCGCCCCGCTGGTCCATCATCAGGATGGCGTCCTGCGCCGAACCGCTGATGGCGGCCAATGTCGCCTCGCGCTGCTGCAGTATCTCGCGCGCCTCCTGCTCGACCTGTAGCAATTTTTTTGACAACAGGTGGCGCCGCGAATGGTAGGCGATGCCGCCTATCGCGGCGGTCATGACGATGGCAAACAGCACCAGCGCGAGGATCATCCAGCCGCGCTGCCGGGCCTTGGCCAGGGCCTCGTCGCGGTCGATCTTGGCCACCAGCGCCCACTGCGACCCGGGCACCGGCTGGATCTCGGCCAGCACCTCGACCCCGCGATAGTCGCGCCCCTCGAATGTTCCGGTCTTGCCCAGCACGGCGCGCACGGCCGGAGTCTCGGTGTGGGCGAGGCCGATGCGTACAGTGAGCGCCGGATCGGATCGGTGGCGCAGTGTGTTGAGAAACAGCACGTCGTCACCGTCCCTGCGCACCAGCAGATTTTCGGCGCTGCGGCTGGGGACCGGCCAGCTCTGCACCATCGGGTAGAGGACCTTCTCGGGATCGCTGCGCAGGATGAGCACAGCGCGCGGTCGCTCGGCGGAGTCCAGGATTGGCGCGGCCACGTCGAGATGCACGCCGTTGCAGATTGGACAGCGGAACGGCTCGTCGAAGAGCGGTCCGTCGCTGGCGACCGCTCGCACGGCCAGCCGGCGGGTCTCGCTGTCGAGGTGGGTCAGGCGCGGATCGAGCGTCGCCAGGACGCTGCCGTCCAGTCCGACCACCGTGACGTTGTCGTACGCATGGGCGGTGCGAAATATCTCCAGATGCTCGAGCACCGCCGGGTCGTTGGCCACATCGACGTCGTTGTTTGAATTCTGGGGGCCGAACGCGAAGCCGAGGCTGGACGCGCAGACCCGGGCGTCGCTGAGCCGCTCTTCGCGCCAGGCGCGGATCTGGTCGACCTTGAGTTGAGCGATGGCTTGCAGTTCGGTCGAGCGCTCGGCTGCCGTTTGCCGCAACTCGGCGCGGTAGTACAGCAGGCCGGTGACGACGAGCAGCAACGCGATCCCGACGCTCGCCCCGCCCACGACCCACTTGTAGTGCTTTTTCATTTGATCCTCACTGGATGCGCCAGATGCTGCCGGTCCAACGGGAGTCCTCCGCGTCCGCTGCGGTGCTGTCTCTTTCTGCAGCGCCGAAAGGGTCTATCGCAATCGGCGTGCCGACCCGCGGCCCACCAACGTCGCCTGATTTGTCGAGGTTTTTCAGACGGCGGCAGGGCGTCGCCAGACCGGGCGAGTCTCGCACGCCCCCCGGCCGGTCACGATTGACCCAGGATCAGCGGCGGCCATCGAGCACCGCGCGCACTCGGCGGGCCAGATCGGTCGCTGTGAACGGCTTGCCAAGAAAATGGGTCCCCGCGTCGAGCACACCGTGGTGGACGACCGCCTGGTCGGTGTAGCCCGACATGTAAAGGATCTTGAGTGCTGGTCGCGTCTTCGTCAGCCGTTCGACCAGCACCCGGCCACTCATCTGCGGCATGATCACGTCGGTCAACACCAGGTGGATCTCTTCCGGGCAGTGCGCGCTGGTTGCCAGGGCCTCGCTGCCATCTGCCGCCACCAAGACTGTGTAGCCAGCCGCGCGCAAGATTCTCGCGACCATGCTGCGCACGGCCTCCTCGTCCTCGACCACCAGAATCGTTTCGGTTCCAAACGTTGTCGTGCCCTGCTGCCGGACCGACGCCAGCAGTGTCGCGGGGTCGCGCACACGCGGCAGATAGATCTTGAAGGTGGTTCCTATACCCGGCTCGCTGTAGACCCAGATGTTGCCGCCGCTCTGCTTGACGATACCGTACACCGTGGACAGTCCAAGGCCTGTGCCCTTGCCCTTTTCTTTGGTGGTGAAGAAAGGCTCGAAGACCCGCGCCTGGGTATCGGCGTCCATGCCACAGCCCGAGTCCGTGACCGAAAGCACCACGAACGACCCGGGTTTCACTGCCAGGTGACGCGCCGCGTATTCTTCGTCGAGATCCACGTTGGCGGTCTCGATGGTGAGATTGCCCCCCTCGGGCATGGCGTCGCGGGCGTTGACCACCAGGTTCATCAGTACCTGCTCGATCTGGCCCGGGTCGGCCATCACCGCACCGAGGTCAGGCGCCAGCTTCTGGGCCAGGTCGATGTCTTCGCCGAGTATCCGCCGGAGCATCTTCTCGATCCCGGTCGCGATCTGGTTGAGGTCCAGCGCCACCGGCTGCAGCACCTGCTTGCGGCTGAAAGCCAGCAGCTGGCGGGTCAGCGCCGCTGCGCGGTCAGCGGCTTTTATCACCTCCTGCAGATCGTCGTGGAGAGGAGCGCCTGCCGCGACCTGGTCCAAGGCAAATCCCGTATAGCTCAGGATCACCGAGAGCAGGTTGTTGAAGTCGTGGGCGATGCCGCCGGCCAGGCCGCCGATGGCTTCCAACTTCTGTGACGCCCGGAGTTGTCCCTCGATCGTCTCGCGTGCCTCCTCCGCCCGCCTGCGCTCGATGGCGCCGGCCAGCGTGTCGGCCACCGCCTTGAGGAAATCCTCTTCGTGCGAGCCCCTGATGTGACCCTGCTTCAGATACAAAATGATGACGCCCAGAACGTGGTCACCAGACAGGATGGGCACGCCGTAGTGCCCATGTGGATGCATGCCCGCGTATCGCGTCTCATGCCGCCCGTCCACCTCGGCCGCAAACTGGACGGCCCGCGCGCGAGCGGCGCGTCCGCAGATGCAGTGGCCAAACGGAACCGATGAACACCTGGCGCGAATGTCGTCGGACAAACCCTTGTGCACGCAAAGCTGCAGCGTCTCGCTCGCCTCGTCGGCCAGGAAGATGGCGCCTCTCGACTCGACCGCCAGCCACTTGAGAGAGAGAATCAAATTCAATGCGCGATCCAGGAACTCGTCGATGGGTCCGCGGTCCAGCGCCAGGGACAGCACGGCGTTCAGCGCGATCTGCGACTCGAAATTGAGTGCCAGCTGTTCTTTGGCCTGCTTGCGCTCCGTGACGTCACTGAAGTACCAAACCCGACCAAAGCATTTGCGGTCTGCGCCCACCATCGGTGCCGAGTAAAGGTCGAAAGTCCGGCCGTCATTGAGAGCGATCTCGTCCCGGCTTTTTTGGTCCGTCGTGGTGAATAGCTCTCTCGCCTTGTTGACGACCGCTTCCGGGTTTTGCAGCTTTTGCATCACCCATTGCATGGCACGTTGACCGGATCTCGATTCGATGACGTCGAGCGGAACACTCCACATCTCAACGAACCGCCGATTGCTGGATACGATCGTACCGTTGACGTCCACCACGAGGATTCCGTCGACGGACGCTTCCTGCTGGGTCGAAAGGATGAGATTTTTTAACCGCAGTTCCTCCTCGGCCTGCCTGCGCTCGGTGATGTCCTTGACGATGTGAACGTAGGAGGTGACTTTCTCGAACTCGTCTTTGATCGGCCAGACCTGCAAGGAATACTGCCGTCCGCCATTTTCAATTTCGACGAGTCCTCCATTCCCGGTCCTCATGGTCTGGCTACACGGACAGGCCGCGAGTGGCGTCGTGGTTCCGTGCACCAGTTCAAAGCACCTGCGGCCAATGATTTTTTCTCGTGGGAGCTGCAGCGACCGGACGAAGGCATCGTTGACGGCGAGGAACCTGTGGTCTTTCGAGACCACGCAGACGATGTCCGTGATTGCGTCGAAGGTCGTCTCCCAGCGTCGACTCGAGAATTGTACTTCGGCCTCCCAGAGAAGCCTCTCGCGTTCGCTCGTGCTTGCACTCATCGAATTCCCCCACCGGCGGAAGCCAAGGGCGCTGATCAACGGTGCGACCGCCGGCCGTGTTACTGGATGCGCCAGATGCTGCCCGACGCGGCGTCCGCGTAGCCGTCCCAGACGCTGCGCGTGCCCAGGCCGACGTAGAACACTCCGTCCAGCAGCTCGAACGAGAACGGCACCCCGGGCACCTCGAACTGCGCCAGCTTGCTCCACTGCACCAGGTCCGACGAGGCGTAGATCAGACCGATGAACTGTCCGGCAACCGCGGGGTCGGGCAGCGTGGCCAGGACCAGCACGCGACCGCTGTCGACGATCACGTCGCGCACGTTGGGCTGGCTGCCGTCGCCAAAGTCGCTGACCGCGCGCGCGCCGGCCGCGTAGCTGCCCAGGTAGAACAGCGGCGAGGGCTGGTAGACCCAGGGCAGGCCGACCGAGGTGTAGACGATCTTGTCGCCAAAGCGGACGATGCGGCTGGCCACGCCAGCCCGCGGCAAAGTCGGAAACACCGGTGTGCTGATCTTGGTGACCTTGCCAGCCTGCAACTTGTACAGGCAACCGCCCTTGCAGCTGCCGAAGATCAGCAGGTGGTCGTCCAGCGGCATCATCTTGCCTGGAACCACACCCCTGGCCGGTGCGTGCCAGGTCGCGCCCTGGTCCGTGGATTCGAGCAGGTTGGCGCTCCGCCGCTCGTCGAAGTAGGCGTACAGCTTGTTCTGCGAGACCACCACGTCCTCGACGTGCAGCGCGTTGGGGATCGTCGAGCGCACGGACCAGTCGCCTCCGCGGTCAGCGTACAGGTTGCCGCTGGCCCACGACCCGGTCGAGTCCGCGCCCGGCACCAGCAACGTGCCGTCGAACTCGCGAAACTGCAAAACCATCTCGTCATTGACGGTGTACTCGTGGACAAAGCCGACCGTGCCAGCAGACGCGTTGAGCGCCCAGATGTCGGCAGCGCCGCTGTTGTTCCACAGGTCGCCGCTCGCGATCAGGATCTGGTTCTGGTAGCTGTGCATGTCCCACACCGAGCGGGCCAGGCACCCTGCGGCCGTGTCCTCGGGAAAACGGGCGCGATTGGGATCGCCGATTTTGATGGCGCTGGTCAGTACCTGGCCACCCTCGACCAGACTGGTCACGGCAGCGCTGACGTCGTCGGCGCCAGCTTCGTCGTACTGGCCGCCGCACGAGACCGCCGCCACTGCCAGCAGCGCGCTGGCTGCGATCGTCGCAGAGGTCCAACTTCTGGTCGAAGACACACGTGTGGTTTTCATCCCGAGTCCTCCTCGTCGGATTCGTTGGCGCTTTTTTTTTGCCGTTCTCGGAGGACTGCTTACGCAATCGGCGTGCCGCTTTGATCCGGCGCCGATCGCTCGATATTCAGGGCCTTTTGTCTTGCCCGGCGGTCAGCCGCAGCGGGTCTCGATCGACCCACCACCGGTCACGACTGACCCGGGTTCAAGTGGTCGGACAATCGACAAACCCCGCGTTCGTGCGGCGACCAGGTCCGGCACGCCGCGTGCACAGTTCGGTCGCATCCAATGCGCGAGGTTTCGGCGATGCGGCAAGCACGCGCTGCAGCGGGACTCATCTTGTCTTTTGTCGTCGCCACGGCCAATGCGATCGAACCGGCCCAACATCTGTGCCTGTACTGCCACACGCCAGCGGCCGGCCCGCTGGCACAAGGTGCGCGGCCGGCGTGGGGCGGTGGACAGATCGCCGATGCGGCGAGATCGAGTGCCGTGGTCTCGCCGACGATGAACGTTTATGGCGACCACGCCGAGAGCATGGTCTGCCTGTCGTGCCACGACGGCAGCATCGGTGCCGGCCACGGTGCGATGGGGATCGCGCAGGTACTGGATGGGTCGGGCGACATTTTTCAAAAGCTGCTGGGCGGCGGCGGTGACGTGGCCGCTGCACCTGCCCTCGGCCGCGATCCGCAAGCCGAGCACCCGGTCGCGATCCACTACAACGACTTCGACACCAAGGGCTACCGCAGCCGGGCCGAGTTGCGGGCGGCCGGGCTTCCGCTCTACGGCCCGGGCCGCGATCAGGTCGAGTGCACAACCTGCCACGATCCGCACAGCAATCGCCACGGCTCCTACCTGCGCATGCCCAACAGCCGCAGCAAGCTCTGCCTGACCTGCCACAACAAGTGATCAGCGATCCTGGCCCGCGAAAGTGCGCGCGTACGCGACCGCGGCCGGCCCGGGCACGAATTCCAACTGGGCGCAGGGCACGCGGGTGACCACCTGCTCGACGAAGGCGAGTGTGTTGGTCATGCCCGCCGCATCCCACAGCGGCGGAAACGACCGGCTGATGAGCTGGGCTGCCGCCATCGATGGCTCCAGCGGCACGGCACGGTTGATTGCACCGTGGGCCAGGACGAACAGTTGATGCAACGGCACGCCCGCTGCCGCGATCTGGTCCACGTCGCCATGCCACGGCGTGCCGTACATCCAGATCGCGCCATCGCGCTCGCGCAACGCGATCCGGTCGTCGTTGAGCAGCGTGGCCTGGCCTTGCCAGAGCCGGGCCGTGGTCGACTTGCCGTGGCCCGAGTTGCCGGCGAAGAGGTAGCCGCGCCCGTCGTCGTCGAGCCCACACGCGTGCACCAGCAGGCCGCCGGTTGCGGCGAGCGCGATGATCAGCAGCAGCTCGGACAGCGGGTAGACGAACAGCGTGGCCAGGTGCTGCGGGTCGGCCAGGATCGCATCGGTGACATGGATGTCGATCGCGGTCAGGTCGGGTGAGATCAACAGCTGGCAATAGGGTGCGCCGCGTTCCCCGCCGTCGTGCAGTGCGATGCGGATCGCCTCGCTCGACCGGTCGAGGCACCAGTAGGTGCCCGAGTCGAACAGCGGCTCGATCGGGCCGCTGAGCGCAGACAACGGGCCAGCCGGCTGCCAGCGTACATCGACGCTGGCCGGAGCGTCGGTTGCAAATGTCGCCAGTCTGGCAACAAAGGGGCTGCGGTCGAGATGAGCCGGAATGTGCAGGGCGAGGACGATGTCGGCGAAGCGGACGTGCAGCGGCTGCGTCGCTGCGAGGGTCAGCGCAGAGGCGGTCATCGGCTCAGGAACCGCCGAGACCCTGGCAGTTGCCGCGCGGAACGTTTTTGCAGCCTGCACCACCCGGTCCGCTCATCGTGCCGGTCTTGCACGACGTAAAGACGGCCTCCTCGACGATCAGCTTGACCTGGACGAGCGCCGGCTTCTGGTACGGTTGCCGGGGTGGGTTCGGAGAGTTGCGACTAGGTTCGGTCATGGCACCCTCGGTGGACGACCCGCTGGTGGGTCGTCCCGGCCCTCAGTTCGATTCGATGATAGTGCAGCGGCAGCTGAACGCGCAAACGCTGCGGCGCGAAGATGAGCGAGCTGGCACAAGTCGTCGACGGGCTGCTCGGGATCGCCGTGCTCGAGCTGCGCCCAGCCCGGACACTGGCCGCACAGCGAGATCAGATTGCAGTGCTGGCACGCGCTGTCTCGAATGCGTCGCTCGGCGCGCAGCTCGGGCAAAAAACGGACCCAGCCGTCGGCAAACGATCCGCTGCGCAGGTCATAGCCGCGATAGCGGACCATGGTGCACGGATAGAGCTGTCCTCTCGCGTCGACGTGAAATACCCCTTCGCCCGCGCCACAGTTGAACAGGCCGTTCGGGTCGTCAGGCGGCTGCAGGAAACGGTCGCAGAATCTCTGCCACTCGGCCACGCGCGCCGGGTCGCGGCGATCGAGCTCGAAGGCCTGCTGCGGCGACAGACGCAGACTGCGTGGTGCGTCGCTGCCGTCGAGGCGCAGGTTGAGCGCCGGGTCAAAGCGAAACTCGACGCCGAGCGAGCAGGCAAAGGCGGCCGTGGCGTCCAGATCGTCGACGTTGAGCGACATGGCCATGGCCTTCAAGCGCAGCGGGATGTGGCGCGCGCGCAGCAACTCGATGCCGCGCAGACAGCGGTCGAACGAACCGGCCACGCCGGTGACCTGCTCGTAGGTCTCGGGACGGCTGCTGTAGAGCGAGATCTCGACCGCGAAAGGTGGCCACTCGGCCAGCAGATCAGCCACCCGCTCGTCGATCAACGTGCCGTTGCTGAAGAGCGTGACCAGCAGACCGCGCTTCTTGGCGTCGCAATAGACATCGCTGAAGTCGTCGCGCAGCAGCGGCTCGCCGCCGGTCAGCAACAGCCACAGGCAGCCGGCGTCGGCGAACTGGCCAAACAACCGATCCCATGCCGCGCGATCCAATTCTTGGTTGCGCGCGTCGCGATCGCCGGCCGGCGCGTTGATGTAGCAGTGGCGGCATTGCAGATTGCAGCGCTCGGTCAACTCGACACTGCCGTCCAGGGGCAAGCGTTCGCTGCCTCCGGACTGGTGCAGGCGCGTGCTGAACTCGCGATAGCCTCGCTCGTGGATGACCGGACAGGCCACGTCACTTGACCTGCACGGCGTCGAACTGGCGCAGCTGATCGATCAGCTCGACCAGGTCGGCGGTCGCGGTGGCTGGCTCGACCTCGAACTCCTCGACC
>Ga0315268_10004416_pt1 | contig 15275 bp, 15 predicted proteins | sample C1_top_MG_FD_204535 | JGI IMG/M metagenome (GOLD analysis project Ga0315268, IMG submission 204535) | Sediment microbial communities from Yellowstone Lake, YNP, Wyoming, USA - C1_top | ecosystem: Environmental > Aquatic > Freshwater > Lake > Sediment | place: USA: Wyoming | collected 2017-08-01
TGAGATGGCCATCGGTAAATCCTCCCATTTTCTGGAACAAGTACAAGACTCATTTTGCCCGATACCAAAAGGTTTGCAGAGGCTTTCATGTTAAATTCTACCCACTCGATTACGCGAAGACCCAATAATAATAACAATAATGAGCCCCGCTCATGGCGGGTCTTTAAAATTAAACCGGGAGGACAATGCAAAAAATTAAAAAATCACCTGTTTCATCAGGGGTAGCAGCTATACCCATGCGCGCTCATCACTACTTTTACCATCTTCACCACATTTTGGAGACAAACGATGCTTAAGTATTCTCGATCTATTTTCCTCGTCATGACATCTCTTTTCATCATGCTGGTTTCCCCGCCAGCGATGTCGGCTGACGAGTCCTTCGCTGAAATAAAATATGTCCTTCACATCAGTGACATGGATCCCTCCAAGCAGGAGCTCATTCTGAACAATGCCTCGAATCTGCTGGCGGCCTACCCACCGGGTGCAGTGGCTATAGAGATCGTTGCCTATGGCCCCGGCCTGCGCCTGCTGTTTGCTGAAAACGTCAATGCACAGCGCATCGATTCGCTTTTCCAGAGCGGCGTGAAGTTCTCTGCATGCGGCGTTACGCTCAAGGCCATGACGCAGCAACTTGGCTATGAACCGAAAATCAATCCGGATGCCAAGATGGTGCCTGGCGGCATCATGCGTATCGGCGAACTGGTCAAGCAGGGGTACATCTACGTCAAACCCTGATCTGCACTGAGATTTGACCACTTGTTCATTATCCGGGGCGCGAGCCCCATCTGATTTACGTAATTATTTCAATAGTCTTTACAGAGGAGTAATAAAATGGGAGATAAAAAACTGTTCAAGCGTACACTGATCGGTGTTGCTTTCACACTGGGTTTCGCAACGGCAGGCACGGCCAGCGCAGTTGACTGGCTGATGCTGCAAGGCACCGAACCGGCTGCCGCCTCGCCAGCCGTCAAAGTCTGGGGCTTTGTCCAGACTGATTACCAGAAGGACTTTAGCTCTGCCGGCCCTGCAGGAGTATATAATGCACCCAAGCTGCTCGGCCCTAACCTGAACTCGCAGTCCGGTTTCAATATCAGCCGGGCACGTATCGGCGTACGCGGCACAGGCTTTCCGATTGACGATCACATCAATTACTTCCTGTTGGTGGAGTTGGGCAACAATGCCACCACGGCCAGTAGTACGAGTACCGGTATCGGCACTGCCGCCCTCGGATCTACCGTTGCCAGGATGACCGATGCCAGTGTCACCCTGAACTACCTCAAGGGCGCCCGCGTTCGTGCCGGTCTATTCAAGTATCCCGGCGCCGAAGAGGGCTTGCAGGGCTTCATGTTGGCAGACTACATTGACTTCAGCGAAGCCACCAACGCCATGCTGCTGGAGCGTTTCCCCAACGCCCTGTATACGACCAACTCAATTTTCCTCACCCCGGCACAGTTCCAGTCGTCCGGCGGCACTTTGAACGGCTTTACCGCGCCGGTCGGCGCCTTTCGCGACACCGGAATACAGGTGTTCGATGAATTCAACCTGGGCAAGGACTGGGCGCTGTCCTATGCTGCCATGGTCGGCCAAGGCAGCGGTATCCAGTTCAACAACGTCGATGGCAAATATGACACCTACCTGTATCTGTCAACCGAGAAAAATCTTGGCGGCGCCGGCCTCACGGCGAATGGCTTGAAGTTCTTCGTCTGGAATCAATCGGGGCAGCGCATGGCGGATGTTACAAATGACAACATTGCCGATCCCAAATTCTATAAACGGGATCGCTCCGGTCTGGGCGTCAAATACATGGCCAAACCCTATCGTGTCACGGCCGAGTACATCACCGCCAACGGCATGATCTTTGAAGGTCCGGACAAGCCCAGCTTTTATTTCGCGGCTCCTCCAAATGCTGCGAACCTCGTCAACAACGGAGCCACCGCGAAGGCCAACGGCTGGTATCTGGACGGCGGCTGGTACATCCCGAATACAAAGTGGGAACTGGATGTTCGCTACGACACCCTGGATGCCAATACAGGCCTTGCCGACGAACACAAGTTCAACAAATGGACCTTGGGGACGCAGTACCACTTCAACCCGATGACCAAGGTAATCGTCAACTATGAAATGCGTGATTTCAAGTGCACGGGGCCGGGCGTGGTGGCAGCCGGGGTAAATACATGTTCCGGCTCCGCCAACGCCAACCTCAGTGGCGTGGGCAACAAGCTCGGCGTGCAACTGACTGCGGCTTTTTAAGCAGGCAACATCTGTTTTATTGTCATCTCCTGCTGCCCACCAGACGAACTGGTGGGCTTTTTTTGGTATTAACAGTCTGTTGAAATTCTCAATAGCTGCTGAAAAACAGTGAATTTCTGGGGTCACTTTACCCCTCCCAGTGATCTAAAAATCGATTGTAGAGCTTCCTGAGAGGTCAAAGAATTTCTACATTTTCAAATACCGATAAATTCAACAAACTGTTAAAAGATATTGGCCGGTCACGGCTTGCAGGCCATCATTCCAATTATCCGGCTAATCCATTAGAACCAAACGTCCTGCAGGAGCGCAACCGCTTCGACAAGTTCGGGACATGCCTGTTGCGCGATGTTTCTGGATCGCCCGATACCACAGGGCGCAAGAACCTCTTCGAGGCAAATCGGGTTCCTGCACCAATGTAGCCTGACCGGTCTGGGTGTGATGCTGCCGTTGCAGTACAATGATTTTTTACGCAGAAGGAGAGAACAATGCTTCGAAATGCACTGGTAGCAACGCTGCTGTTCGCCGGATTAGTCCAGGGCGCCCTGGCGGCGGGTGATTACATGGCTGTGTCCACCAAAGCGGGCAGCTTTGACGATGTCAGGGACGCGGTCGACATGGCGATCACAGACCGCGGGATGGTGGTCAATAATGTTTCGCATGTGGGCGAGATGCTGGAGCGCACCGGCAAGGATTTGGGGGACACCCGGCAGATTTTCCTCAAGGCCGAAGCACTGGAGTTCTGCAGTGCTGTGGTGTCGCGCAAGATGATGGAGTCCGACCCGGACAACATCGTGTTTTGTCCCTACGTCATCTCCATTTACGTGGTGCCGGAAAAGCCCAACGAAGTCAGGGTGGCTTACCGCAAGCCTCAGATTGTAGGCTCCCCCGCATCGCAGAAGGCGCTCAAAGCGGTAGATGAACTTCTCTCAGGCATTGTCAAGGATGCGCTGAAGTAGTTCTTCGCTTGCCCGCGACGGTAGCTGGCGGTTGCTTGCGGACTGAAATGACGGCATTTGCGGTTGCGCTCCGGGGTATAAGGAGAGGGCGTCCGCGCAGGTTATCGGCGCGCATGGCTTAATTCTTCGGGCTTGATGCTGTGAGATGCCGGTCGAGCTGATCAAGCGTCAGCGTGCCAGGCTTGATGACGCCGTCCTCGAAAACCAAAGTAGGCGTTACGTTGATCCTCAGCCTTTTCGCAAGCATGGAAATTTTGGTCAATGCTGCGGTATCGCAGGCCTTTTCCGGTTGAGGATCCACACCCGCCAGCATATGATCCTCCCACGCGTTGAGCCTGTCGGGTGAACACCAGATGGCCTGGGCCTTTTCTTCGGAGCCGGGCAGTATCGGAAGCACGAAAATGTAAACCGTTGCATTGGTCAGACTAACCATCTCTTTTTCCAGTTTCTTGCAATATGGGCAATTCGGATCGGTGAAGACCGCCAGCTTTCTCCTGCCGTTGCCCTTTACGTTCCTGATCGCAAGGTCGAATGGCAAGGCATCGAACTTGATTGCATATATCTGCTTTTCTCTTGCTTCTGTCAGATTCTGCATCGTATGCATATCGATAATATTGCCCGAAAAAAGATAAGTCGTTTTCTCGTCGGTATAAACCAGTTGGTCATCAAAAGCCACTTCATACAAACCGAAATAAGGCGTTTTACTGACACTGATGACCTTTGCATAGGGAAACTTCTTTTCCATCGAAGCTCTGACGCTGGCTTCACCGGCAAAAGCCGCATTGGCTGAAAAAAGAACAAGCAACACTAAATAACTAAATGGTTTCATCGTTTTTCCTATTGCACGTCAGTGAACCGCCCGGCTTTTCCGAGCCAAATTTAAATTTGGTTTGCGGCGTTATATTTAAGGCTGCTTTTGCGTCGCCAGATAGCCCGATTCCGGGCCAATTCCATTGGCGTTTATAGTCATTGAGAGCCATATGAGCCGGCTCTCATTATAGTCCCATCGCCAGATTTTAATGATAACTCTCGCCTCATCCCGTGTCACGGGGCGTAATGCAAAGAACGCGTCAAATAGCAATTTCTGATATTATTCGCGCCGATTTAATTGGTGAAGTATTAAGGGCTCCGCCCCGGGACAACAGCTTCCCCAGGCATAAAATTTCCGGGACAGAAAATTTCCGGGATAGAAAATTTCCGGGATAGAAAATTTCCGGGATAGAAAATTTCCAGTGCCTTCACGAAAACGTGCGGGCATTTTTTATTCCTGCGCATAACCAGCGGCAGGCTGGCGCTGTTTGCCAGCTTAGTCGAATGGCTGGTAGTTTCATCAACCCGCTATGCACCCAGAAAACAACCCATGAGCAATGCATTAGAAAAAATAAACGTTGGCACACCATCAGCGAGTTCCGAAGAAGTGGCGCGGGAAGGCGAAATTGTGCGTGAAGTCAGGCGCCGCCGCACCTTCGCGATCATCTCCCACCCCGACGCGGGCAAGACTACGCTGACCGAAAAACTGTTGCTGTTCGGCGGCGCGATCCAGATGGCGGGCACGGTCAAGGCGCGCAAGAGCGGACGACACGCAACTTCCGACTGGCTGGAGATCGAGAAGCAGCGCGGTATTTCTGTGGCCAGTTCGGTGATGCAGTTCACTTACGACGATTGCGTGATCAACCTGCTCGACACGCCCGGTCACCAGGATTTTTCCGAGGACACTTATCGCGTGCTGACCGCAGTGGATGCGGCGGTGATGGTGGTGGACGCAGCCAAGGGCGTCGAGGAACAGACCATCAAGCTGCTGGAGGTGTGCCGCCTGCGCAACACGCCCATCATCACTTTCATCAACAAGATGGACCGCGAAGTGCGCGATCCGCTGGAAGTGCTGGACGAGATCGAGTCTGTGCTGAAGATCAAATGCGCGCCGGTGACCTGGCCGATCGGCATGGGCAAACGCTTTCAGGGCGTGTATCACCTGCTGAATGACGAAGTGCTGCGTTTTTTACCGGGTGAGGCGAAGGCCGGTCAGGAGGTGGAAGTATTGCAAGGCGCGCAAATCGAACAACTGGCCAAGCTGTGCCCGAGCGAGATGCAGACCATGCGCGAAGAGACCGAATTGGTCATGGGCGCGGGCGCATCGTTCGACCTGCACGAGTTTCTCGACGGACAACAATCCCCGGTGTTCTTCGGCTCCGGTATCAACAATTTCGGCGTGCGTGAAGTGTTGCGCGCGCTGGTGGATTGGGCGCCCTCCCCGTTGCCGCGCGCCACCGATGTGCGCGTGGTGCAGCCAACCGAGCCCGCTTTCACCGGTTTCGTGTTCAAAATCCAGGCCAACATGGACCCGAATCACCGCGACCGCATCGCCTTTCTGCGCGTGTGCTCCGGCCGTTACAGCTCGGGCATGAAAGTCAAACACCGCCGCACCGGCAAGGATATGAAGCTGGCCAACGCGGTGACTTTCATGGCGAACGAGCGCACCCGCATGGACGAGGCCTACGCGGGCGACATCATCGGGGTGCACAATCACGGCCAGTTGCAGATCGGCGACGTGCTCACCGAAGGCGAGGCGCTCACCTTCAAGGGCATCCCCTACTTCGCGCCGGAACTTTTCAGCCGCGCGCGGCTGCGCGACCCGATGAAGGCCAAGCAATTGCAAAAGGGCTTGCGCCAGTTGGGTGAAGAAGGCGCGGTGCAGGTTTTCGAACCGCTGCTGGACACCAGCCCGCTGATCGGCGCGGTGGGTCAATTGCAATTCGAAGTGGTCGAGCATCGCCTGAAATCCGAATACGGCGTGGATGCCGTGTTCGAGCGCGCCGGCATCCATACCGCCCGCTGGGTGACCTGTGCGGACAAGGCGCACTTCAACGAATTTGTCAAAGCCAATCAAGCGAGGTTAGCTAAAGACGTGGATGGCAACTATGCCTATCTCGCCGACACCGGCGTGAACCTGCGCCTGGCACAGGAGCGCTGGCCGAAAGTGCAGTTCCACGCCACGCGGGAACATGGCCAGCAATTGGGCTGAGGGATGATCAAACAAAAGGATAACCAGTAATTCGGCAATTCTTTTCATCGCAATGCGGAATGAATATTGCGCGGGGGAAGGTATTCCAAACCAGGCCAGTGTGTGCCTTGATCGACATAACAACTCAAAGGTGCGCTTTATAGAATGCCAAGAAACTGTCTGCCGGTAATGGCTGGCTGAAAAAATATCCCTGTATCTGGTCGCAGCCCATGGCCTTCAACAACTCGAACTGTTCGGCGGTTTCGACGCCTTCTGCCACAGTCGTCAAATCCAGCGTTTTCGCCATCGCGACTATCGTCCTTGCGATCGCCACGTCGTCAATATTTTCAGGAATGTCTTTGATGAATGCCCGGTCGATCTTCACGCAATCGATCGGGAAGCGCTTGAGATAGGCCAGCGATGAATGGCCGGTACCAAAATCGTCGAGCGACAGGTGGATGCCCCGGCTGCGAATTTTATCCAGCAAATTGATCACCCTTTCCGGCTCCTCCATCACCATGCTTTCGGTGATTTCCAGTTCCAGCGAACTTGCGGGCAGCGCCGTTTCGGCAAGCGCTGCATCAATTTCGTACGGCAGGTTGTCGGAACGGAGCTGTCTTGTGGAAAGATTGACCGCCACCCTGATCGGGCGCAACCCCGCTTGTTGCCATGCTGCATTTTGTCGGCAGGCCTCCCGTAACACCCAGCGGCCGATCGCCACGATCATCCCGGTATCTTCGGCGACCGGAATGAATTCCGCCGGGGAAATCATGCCCCGCTCGGGATGCATCCAGCGTACCAGCGCTTCCATGCCGATCAGACGCCCGCTCGCCGTATCCAGCTTGGGTTGGTAATGCAGGCGCAGTTCGCCGTTTTCCACCACGTGTTGCAAATCGGTGATCATGCGCAAAGTCTTTGCGGCAGCGCGTCCCATCGCCTCGTCATAGATCGCAAAATCATTACCCCCCGCACGGCGTACCCGGTTGCAAGCAGACGCAGCCTGCTGTACCTGTGCTTCCGCCATTTTCTCGGCATCGCTGCCGGTGCCGATTTCCATCAGCGCCGCTCCTATCGATAGCGTTGAGAACAACTCACGCCTTTCAACATGCAGCGGCTGATGGGCAGTGCCGAGCAATTGCGCGGCACGCCGTCGCGCACTGGCCAGATCGCCGGGCCGGCAAACCAGAACGAAGGCATTCCCGCCGAAGCGGTAAAGCGTCTCTTCTTCAGCGTTGATTCCATCACGCAAACGATAGGCAACCTTGACCAGCCAGCGTTCGGTTTCAACCGCGCCCAAGCTCTCAAAAATTTCCTGCTCGCGGTCGGCGACGATCATTATCACTGTTCCCGCTCGTTGCCGAGTGAACGCCGCGCTCAGTTCATCGCGCAAACGGTATTGATTGGGCAGCCCGGTCTCGGGGTCGAAGAACGCCTGATAGGCAAGTTTCTCCTCGGCCTGCTTGCGTGCTGTCACATCCTTGACGTAAACATGGAATTCGGAAAAATCGGCCAGATGCGCCACGGTGCATTCAAGGGTGTGTTGGCCATGCGCATATTCGAATTGCGTATTGGAAGTCGGGGCCGCGCGAGTTTCGTTCAAATGACGCTGCATGTCGTCGGGCAGCAATCTCCCCGATTCCGTGGGCGCGAGATTCAGTCGGGCGAGCCATTCGGTTGTCGCCGGGTTGGCATAGAGCACGTCGCCCGAAGCCCCGAGGCGCAACACCGGATTGGGATCGCGTTCGGCAAACATCGCCAGCCTGCGGCGTTCCACGCTTTCGTGGATGATGGTGACGACATAGTAGCCAACAAAAAAAGCGACGCCGAAAATCAATACGGAAAAGCCAAGAACCCAGCGCACCATGGTGGACACGCTGTTCTGGGAATCTGCTCCCAGATTGTCCACCTCCTGCTGGTTGGCCGAGGCCATGCCGGCAAGCAGCCGCTCGATCTGCCGCACCTCGGGTTTGACCTGCGCCAGGATTGCCCGCGCAAAATCCCAATTCACTTCCTTGCCCGCAAGCGCAACGGACAGTTCATCGGACAGTTGGTAGAACTCCGTAAGCCGCTTGCGCAACTCGGCCACCTGTTCATGGGAACCCATGTCCTTCTCCATCTGCGCTACGATGTTGCCGAGACGTGCGATGTTAAGGGTGTGCTTAGCCTGGAATGCGTCCCGTGTCGCGGTGTAGGAATAATATTCGTAAAGCAGGCGTTCTTCGTCCGCAATGGCGCCGCGCAACTCGCCGATACGCTGGGACAGCGGGAGCTTTTCGGTGATAAACATGCGGTTCACCGCCTGTACCGAATTGCCCAGAGAGACGATGCGGGCAGACACCGCAACGCCAACCGCCAGCACGAGCAGAAAAGCCCACCATATCCTGCGCTGAAGCATCATGAACCCTTCCCGACCGTCAAAAAAGTTGTGCCAGGCGAAACTGCATCACAGTCGCGTAGCATTCTTCCAGCAGATTTACGTCTTTTTGGCAGGCGAGGACTTGTCCCCGGCAGGCTCCAGCTTGCCGCCGACCTTCAAGCAGCTGCCCTGCGGAAGGGGTATGAAATCGTTGGGGTCGTTATCGACTTTTGAATGTCCGGCGCAAGAATGCTTGCTCTTGTTGCTGTTGCAGGCATTCTCGCCCGCCTTGGCGATGCCGAAACATTTTTCTACGTCGGCGGCATAAGCGGAACCGGATGAGGCGGTGATGCCGAGCGCGAGCAGGCTGGTGATGGCGGTGGTGATGAGTATTTGCTGATCTTTCATATTGAGGTTTCCTTTAAAGTTGAGCAATTTGTCCGGCGCTTTGCAGATCGGAGCGTCCAGCGCCAGCATATTATCATTAACGATACCCGTTGTTTTCGACGAGCAGACACGAGTTTCCTATGCGGATTTTCGTAACCGTTTTTCGAGCCGGAAATCCGCCGGCCATTGCCAGCGGCTTGTCAGCAACAATACCGCCAGCAACAGCCCACGATAAAGGTACTGGTCGCGGCCTGCCTCGCTCAAGCCGGCTCAGGAAATGACCGCTACCACGTTGAGGATGGACAACCCGCCGGCTGCGAAGCGCCCGAACGGCCCCAACACCAGTAGCACCGACAGGCCAAGCTCTGCACCGGTCGCCAAGCGGGCGGCAATCTCTGGCGGGAGCAACGGAACTTGATACACATCGCTGAACAGGTACAGCGTGCTGTCCCGGCTTTGTATCCTGGCCAGCCCGGATTTGAAAAATACATTCGCCAAAAAAAAGTCTCAGCCCCGGATCGAACACGGGCGCAGATATTCCGGCAGGTGTGAAGCGGTGCAGTAAAACCGGATAAGGCGTAACAACGGGTTCATGGCGTTGCCCTCAAATTGAAATCAGTCAGCACGCCCTGCACAAGCAGATGCAACAGCGCGGCCTGCAAATCAAAGTCCGCGTAGCATTCCAGCGTGGCGGCAGTTGCCTCTCCCAGCGATGTTCCAGCTTGTATACCTTGCAGCCATGCGGCATCGCCTTGCGCCAGTTCGCTGACCCGGACAATATCCTCCTTGCGGCTGACCAGCGCAATGCAGGATCCGCTGTTCAGGTCGATGTGGAAATCGCCGGGTGCGCCGGGTTGGTGGGCATGCCAGATTGCGGTGACCGGATAACGGGAGCGCACCAGATGACAGGCGGGATGAAGGTGCAGAATCAGTTCCGGATATTGCCCGGGCAATACCTGCGCCAGCCTGGCTACGTCCAACGAAACGGCATCGTCTGCGAAATAGGCGCGGTGGCAGGCCCATTCCAGCGCCGCAACATCCGGCAAGTAAGGCAGTCCTTGCGCAGGTTCGAAGGCAGCAACAAAGTTCGCCATCTCCGCGCCGTAGTGATGCAGGTTGCCGCTACGCGATGGATGCTGCTCAATGTATCGCCGCGCCAACAGCCTGAAAAATTCCTTTCCGACGAGCTGTTCGATGACCGGGTATGCTCCCGCAAGCGTGTCGTGCAGGTTGCCGCGATAATTGTTGCGGTAAACCTCGATGGCGGTGGCGGCAGAATAATGCCGGTAGCCCGTGTCGATCTGCGGCGACGGCTCCTCGCCACGCACGATGGCGCGAGCAAGATCGGACAAATCGTCATTCAACGCCGGCATGAATATTCTCCAACCGCTGCTGCGCCTTCGCCGCCTCGCCCATCAGCACCGGCAACGCCGGGATGTCGCTGTCCCATTCGATCAGCGTCGGGCGCGGCCCGATGTATTGCAAGGCTGTTTCGTACAACTCCCACACCTCGGGATATACCGGATGGTCATGGGTATCCACCAGGCAGCCGTCTATCTCGCTGTACCCGGCCAAGTGGTATTCCTTCACCGCTTCCGCCGGGATGGTCTTGATAAAAGCCCCCGCATCCACGCCGAGGTTGCGCGCATTCACATACAGGTTCTCGACATCGAACAGGACGCCGCAGCCGGTGCGCCGGATCAGCTCGGCCAGGAATTCGCCTTCGCTCATTTCACTGTGCGCGAATGAAAGATAGCTGGAAAGGTTCTCAACCAGCAACTGGCGCCCCAGTCTATCCTGCACCTGTTCCACGCGGCTTGCCACAGATGACAAAGCCTGTTGCGTATAGGGAAACGGCAGCAGGTCGTTGATGACCATGGCTTGGTTGTTCGTTTTGTCCGGTGCAGAATTCCAGCATAGATGTTCCGACACGGCGGCGGGTTGCACCATAGCGCACAGGCGATGCAGTGCTGATAAATGTTCCTGGTCCAGCGGCACGGTCGAAGCCAGGCCCATCCCCACGCCATGCAGGCTGACCGGGTAATGTTCGCGCACCTTGAGCAGGGTGCGCAGGGGCGAACCGCCCCCGAAAAAGTTTTCGCTATGCACTTCCACCCAGCCGAGATCGGGTAAATCTTGCAACACCTCACGGTAGTGAGGCGCCCGCAAGCCGATACCTGCGGTGCACGGTAATGTATCGCTTGCGGGCATTTTCAGTACATCGCTTTCTTCATCATGTCATCGCCACCGACCATGCCGCCCGCGATCTTGTCACAAGCGCCTTTGATGCAGCAATTCCTGGTGGCAAGCGCCGCCTCTATCGGCGACTTTTGCGCCTCTTGCCATGGCACATCATAACCGGTGGTGGCTGTAGTGTGCAGTATCACCCCTTTGCCTGCATCCGCAGAAGTACTGTAGTTAATGATTCGCGCACTCATAACCGGGGAATTGGGGATGGTGACGGCCACATGCTTGATGGTTTTGATGCGTGTTACCAGTAAAGTTTTTTCTACCACTCCTCCTGCGGCCTCACCGGCTTTGACCCTGCCGTTCAGTTTAAATGCGCGCGATTTACTGTCTCATTCCATTTTTATATCAAGCGCGCTTTTTTGCAGGGCGGGCCTTGCCCGCCGATTATAGTTGTCGGGCGAAGCCCGGCCTGCAAATTATTTTCCTGTCGAAGTAGAAATGGGATTAATATTTTCCCCGGCTATGGCACGGGTCATCGCGCGATGAACAGCAATCGTGGCAAAGATGCCGGACAAGTACATGTGCGAGCAAGTGCATGTGCCAGTGCGCTCCCGGCATCTTGAGCATGACAAAGAAATGTTCGGACAGCCAGAAGGCGCCGTAACCGGTGGTGATCAGCACCATCATTTCGGCGATGCGGTTTTCCGTTGTCTTCATCACATAAAGTCCGATGAAGCCGATCACCACCCCGGCTGCCGCTGAGCCGAAAACCGCCTCGCCGCTGATCTCGTCCCTCACAATGAAATTGCCGTGATGTCCTGGCTCACTATCGCTGACACCAATTCAATCCGTGCCCGATGAACCGCCTTGGCATTGTGAATTTAAAATACGTACGAATGTCTGGTCATGGCGGATGGCACCGATGCCAGCCGCGCGTTGGTTGACCGATTTCCCCGGGATACTCCATCGCAGCGGGTGCTTGCGCCTTGCCGGCGCAGGCGCATCCCTGCCCCAGCGGAAAGATTACTGGTACAGCGCCGGAAAACGTTTGCGCAATTGCTCCAGTTTGGGCATGTCGTTGAAGATTATGTACGGCCGGTAAGGATGCAGCGCAAGATAATTCTGGTGATGTTCCTCTGCAGGATAGAACTGTTGCAGCGGCACGACCTGCGTGACGACGGGCGCGGAAAAGGTGCGCGCGGCGCTGAGTTGCCGGATGGTGCTTTGCGCGATCTGCTGCTGCCCGGCGCTGGTGTAAAAGACCGCCGAACGGTATTGGCTGCCGGTATCCGGCCCCTGGCGGTTGAGTTGGGTAGGATCGTGCGCCACGCTGAAGAATACCTGCAGCAGTTGCTGATAGCTAACTTTCGCCGGGTCGAAACGGACCTGCACCGATTCGGCATGGCCGGTATCGCCATTGCTTACCAGTTCATAGCGGGCCGTGGCCGCGCTGCCGCCCGCATAGCCGGAGACTGCTTCGGATACGCCCTTGACGTGCTTGAACACCGCATCCACACCCCAGAAGCAGCCGCCGGCGAATACTGCTGTTTCATCGGTTGCTGCCGCGCTGGCATTGGATAGCGCGGCGGTTGATAGTGCGCTTAGGCCGAGCATCAGGCACACGCTGCCGCCGAGTAAATAACTACGGATGAATCTGATAACTATTGGCAGGATGACGCTCCTTTTAAATCAGCCGAAGGTGAAGGCGAACGCCTCCGCATCGGCATCCAGAAATTCGATGCGGAAAGTGTGGACTGCAAACTTTCCGCTTTGCCTGACGAGCTGGTACAGCCGCTGTTCGCGGATCGCACCGTTGCCCTGCGCATCGACATCCGCACCGTGATCCGCGCCGGGGGCGTCCCCGTCCAGCGTGACCCTGAAACGCACCGGCTCGCCGCTGACCGAACCCAGCACCAGGTGCAGATCGCGCCCCCGGAAGCGGTAGCTGATCGCCCCTCCGGATGCTTGCACTGCGGCAGATTCTGCGGAAACCCGCCACTTGCCGCTTAACGCCCACTGGTCCGGTTTGAGTGCGCGCGGCGCGCTGTACTGCGCGACAGCATCCTGTTTTATTGCCTCGGGCGAAACCAGATTCTGCTGGCGCGCATAACCCAGATAGGTTTCCGGCGAGCGTTCCATATCCGCTGCTGCGGCCGTGGCTCCCGACCCCGCCACTTGCACCAGTCCTGCGCTCATCGCGAGCACGCCCTGATGCGCTTCCTTGAGCAGGGTCTGGATCATCTGCTCGGTTTCCGGATACGCGCCTTCGCCGAAATGCTGGTCGCGAATATGCCCTTGTGCGTCGATCAGATAATGCGCCGGCCAATACTGGTTATTGTATGCGTTCCAGATCGCGTACTGATTATCCATCGCCACCGGATATTTGATACCCAGATCGCGGATCGCCTGCCCGACATTGTGCTGGTCTTTTTCAAAGGCGAACTCCGGTGTGTGGACGCCGATGATGACCAGCCCCTGGTTGCGGTATTTTTCATCCCAGGCTTTCAGATAAGGCAGGGTGCGCAGACAATTGATGCAGGAATAAGTCCAGAAATCCACCAGCACCACCTTGCCGCGCAACGACTCGCTGGTCAGCGGCGGCGAGTTGAACCAGTGCGTCGCATCGAAAATGGATGGCATCATGGGCAGCCCGGTTTCAGCCGCGACGGTTGTGTGCTGAGGCGCGGCTGGCCTGGCCAGTTGTGCGATCAATTTTTGCTCGGTGCTGGCCGTGTTTAAAAAAGTAAATCGGGACAGGAAGCGCGTATCCCAGCCCAGTGCGATTGCCACCACGCCGACCAGCACCGCGACACCCAATCCGCGCCGCAACCATTCTTCCGCACCCAGGCCGCGCTTCATCAGGCTGAACACCCGTCCGCCGGCCAGCAGGGCTACCGCCAGCGAAGTCGCCGCGCCGGCGGCGAACACCAGCAGCAGCAGCGCGCTGTACAGATTCGCGCCGTTCAATGCCGCTCCTGCCAATACCAGGCCCAAAATCGGCCCGGCACAGGGAGCCCATAAAAATCCGACTGCGACACCCAGCAACAGCGAGCCTTTGACGCTGGCCTGCCGGTCGGCGCGTTGTTGCAAACGTCCGCCGAACGCGACAAACGGGCGCATCAGGCGATCCGACAGGGCCGGGAAGATCAGCGCCAGTCCCAACAGCAACAGCAGCAGCATCGCCGCATAGCGGCCATATTGATTCAATGCGATCAGCCATGCCCCGCCGACTGCCGCGAGGCTGGCCAGCACCGTGAAGGTCGCGGCCATCCCGAGCAATATCGGAAGGCCTGAACGACGGAATGACCGGTCCGAACGCGCAAAAATGAACGGCAATACCGGCAACACGCACGGGCTGAAAATAGTCAGTACACCGCCGAGGTAAGCCAGGATAAAGATCAGCATGATTATTTATGCGCTATAAAACGCAGCGCCACTGTATTCATGCAATAACGCAAACCGGTCGGTTTCGGGCCATCGTCAAACACATGGCCAAGATGCGCATCGCACAAAGTGCAGCGCACTTCGGTGCGCGTCACGCCGAACATGTGGTCGGTAATCTCGCGCACATTCTCGGGCGCGATCGGTTGCCAGAAACTCGGCCAGCCGGTACCTGAATCGTATTTTGTCCTAGCGTCGAACAACGCATTGTCACAACACACGCATCGATACAGCCCCGGCTCATGCCTGTCGTAACCCGGCTGTGAAAATGCCCGTTCCGTACCCTGCTCGCGCGTCACTTGGTAAGCCAGCGGCGATAACCGCTTTTTCCATTCGGCATCCTTGCGCACCCTGGCCAAGGTTGCCCTCCCCAGCGGTTTCCCGTCATCGGAAAATTGCATGATGGTCACTTTGTCGCCACCGGATACCTGGCCGGCAAAAGAGCGTGTCGCCAAAGCGATCGTGAGTCCCGATAGCGCGTATAAGAAATGTCTGCGCTGCATGTTTGTTGTCTCCTGCGTATTGGTCTTGTTCGATTGGCGGATACTGCGCTAAGTTTAAAGTCAGTATTACTCATGAGTCAGTAAATAAGGCGACACACGAGGAACTTCAGGATTGAGATTGTGGTCAGAGTTTGCATGAAAAAAGATGGGCGCAAACTTGATCGAAAAGCACAGGAAGCGATACGGCTGAT
>Ga0315268_10004418_pt1 | contig 15275 bp, 12 predicted proteins | sample C1_top_MG_FD_204535 | JGI IMG/M metagenome (GOLD analysis project Ga0315268, IMG submission 204535) | Sediment microbial communities from Yellowstone Lake, YNP, Wyoming, USA - C1_top | ecosystem: Environmental > Aquatic > Freshwater > Lake > Sediment | place: USA: Wyoming | collected 2017-08-01
GCGATACAGTTCCAGGCTGCCGTGCAGATCAGACGTATAAACCAGGCGACTCAGACGGCCTCTCCAGGCAGCCATTATACGCGGAGGGGTAACGGAGGTTGTGGGTTAGAGAAAGCGAGTGACGTCAGCCGTGCCATAGCTGTTTCTCGCACGACCGAACGTCGGGAGTGACTGCACCCAACCGGTGGGCAGGATCAAGCGATGGTAAGGACCGCAGAACCATACGACCAGGAAGGCATAGCCAAGTACAAGATGGAAGCGCAGAGTCAGGCGCAACAGTTGCCAGCTTTCCGCGCTGTCGTTCGCGTGGCCGGCGGCCGGGCCGAGCTCGGGCGTGCGCACCAGTTCGTCGAACGATCTGCGCACCGCCCTCAGCCACTTCAGCGCCATCTGCCGCCGGGAGCGGGCGAGCGCCTCGGCAAGTTCGGGAAAGCCTAACTCGTCGCGCAACCAAAGGTAATCGGCGGGATCAAGAATGCGCTCGGCCAGGCTGAGTCCCGAGCCCTCCCAGAGCCCCCGCACATGCTCCCCACTGATTTCGGCGTCGGCAGCCGCCCTCTCGCGGCTGGGGCGCAGCAGGAGACCCACGAGGACGATGGTCCCGATGCCGATCAGTGCGTAAACGAGAGCAGTAGTCATCTTCGAAACAACCTGGTCAACGCAGTGTCAAGGCGCCCGAGCTGCACCGCCAAGGGCTCCGACACCTTCTCAGCAGTTTCTGGAAGCTCCCGGTCCGTTTGCAGGACGGGCTCGTAACGCCACAACGACACCGTCCACACCAGCAGGCAGAGCGTATAACTCAATTGTATGACAGTCGCGAGCGTCTGGGCGTAAAGCTGCCGGCCATAAGTCTCCGCGAGGGCGAAATTTGCCACGCTGACAGCCAGGTAGAGGGAGAATCCCATCATCATTCCAGCGATGTTCTTCCCCAGGCGCAGCTGGTAGTGCCGAGCCGCGGCGATGAGGATGATGATGGCCGCAGCCTTCGTGACCGATGCCCGTTTGGCTAGGTCGAGGATAGTGATGCTCGCAGGTCTGACCTCAATGAGTGACGGAAGGATGTAGAGAAAGAAGAACACGATACAGATGCATGTAACTAAGAGACGGCCAAGCTTGCGAATGGCGGGGTAAGGGCTGAACAGGTGATCGGAAATCTCCACCACCACGGCGAATTCAACAAGAAGGCTCAGCAAGTAACGAAACCACCAGGCCACCGGGTAATGAGCGGATGCCGACAGGTACAAGGCCATCAGGATGGCTCCGCTCACAACCATGTACACCATATAGGAGTAAAAGACGGGGAATATGGACAGATGCTTTGCCTGCACCGCCCTCAGGATGAGGAGCGCCCCCAAAAGGAAGAAAGAAATCATCAGTGCCGTCGACAGCACTTGTTCATTACCGCGGCGCCCTCGCAGACGGGGCAGCTCCCCTGCCCCGTCCGCGGATACTCCTACCGCCTTACCTGTCCGGCGGCCAGGGCGCCGGTGGTCCCCCAGTACGCTTATACGCTACCATATTCGTTACCTCCTTTCTAGTGAAATTATGTATCCCAAACCAATCTGGTCCCGAGATAGACCGTTAGAATTCCAGGATGTTTGAACTCGCCCTCTGGCTGGGGTAGAAGTGGAGGGGGAGGTGACTGTCACTTCTCTGGCGCCCGCTGCCGGGGGGTGGTGGTATGCTCGCGGTTCTTTGAGCCGCAGCGGGGGCCCGGCGCAGGTGGGAAGTTCAGGCGGGGGACTCGAATCGAGCGAGGGGGAGATTGACAAATCGAAAAGGGGTGGCTTAGTGTAACTGGCCTTCGAGTGCTTGGGGCGCTGGGACGCCTGGGCAACGCCTCTGACCGGATACAACAGAAAGGGTCTGGACATGAATATCGGGATCATCGGCTACGGAGTAGTGGGTCGAGCTTTGGCCAGGCTGTTTGGATACGAAGCGGGCAACCCCAGCGTGCACATCTACGACAAGTTCCTTGCGAGGATGAACGATGCGCAGAGCAAAGCCGCAATTCAAAGCTCCGACCTGGTGTTTGTGGCGGTCCCCACGCCGGAAGGCCCGGACGGCCGTTGTGACATGACCGCGGTTGAGGAAGTTGTGGCCTGGGCAGCTCCGCCCCTCTGCCTGAAATCCACGGTGCCCCCCGGCACCGTCGACCGCCTCAGCGCCGCCACGGGCAAGAGAATCTGCTTCAGCCCGGAATACGTGGGCGAGACCCCGTGGCACCCGTGGAAGGGCATTGAGAGTCACGGGTTTGTGATCGTGGGCGGGGAGAAGTCGGTCTGCGACCTGGCGGTGCGCGCTTACCAGGAACGTCTGGGGCCGCTGGTCCGCTACTACATCACCGACGCGAAGACCGCCGAGCTCTGCAAGTATATGGAAAACACCTTCCTGGCCACCAAGGTGGCCTTTGTCAACCAGTTCTACGATCTGGCGCAGGCGTACGGTGTGAACTACAACGAGCTCCGCGAGCTCTGGTTGGCGGATGAACGCATTGGGCGCTCCCACACCATTGTTACTGAGGAGCGCGGCTATCGTGGGCGCTGCCTGCCCAAAGACATCGCAGCCATCATCCAGGCTGCTAAACCATTCGGTGGTGCGCCGCTGCTTGAGGCCATTGACCGTTACAACGACGAAATTTGCCGGCGCGCCGATGAGGCCCGCCGTAAGCTGCCTCCTGGCACGTCTTCCCGCCAAACCAGCCCAGCGTTAAAGCGAAAGCGCCGTCGTTAGACTCTCGCGGTGGGACTAGCCCACCTCGCCCACGGTCCGGATGATGTACACGGAGATCCCGCTCGTTCAAGCCGGGATGATCGGGCGCCAGCTAACTGACCGTCTACTGTCCTCCCACCCGGAGAGGAAGGTTCTGCACATGGCGGGCCACATAACTGACGTGGTCACCTGCCACCGCGTATCGTATTCCCGCCACCAGGTTTTCCTCCGAAGCCTTCTACGCCGGGCAAGTTGCGAGCGGTGCTGAATTCGCCTCGAGTTGAGCCGGGGTACGCTGAAAGTCCGGGGTCATTCACGATTCAGCAGCGCACGATCTTCTCTCGAAATTCAGTGACCGCGCGGGTAGCGTTGCGGGTGTCGAGCACCAGGCGTGCGTGACGGACGATGAAGGCGTAGTCGTAGGCGGAGTGGTCAGTGGCGATGACGACGGCATCGAATTGCGCAAGCCCTTGCGGGGTGAGTTCCACAGACGCGAGCCCGAAGTCGTAGCGGCGCGTTTTGGGCAGACGCGGGAGGTAGGGGTCATGATAGTCCACGCGCGCCCCACGAAGTCTCAGGAGTTCCATGATCCGCAAGGACGGTGATTCCCGCAGGTCGTCGATGTCCTTCTTGTAGGCCACACCTAAAACCAGCACCCGCGCTTCCTGCAAGCACTGCTTGCGGCGGTTCAGCGCGTCGGCCAGGCTGACCACCACGTGTTCCGGCATGGCGGAGTTGATTTCGCCGGCAAGTTCGATGAAGCGCGCGGGAAATTCGTACTCGCGGGCTTTCCAGCTTAGATAGAAAGGATCAATGGGGATGCAGTGTCCGCCCAGGCCGGGGCCAGGATAGAACGGTGTGAATCCAAAAGGTTTCGTCTTGGCGGCTTCGATCACCTCCCAGATGTCAATCCCCATCCGCAAGCACAGCAGCTTTAGTTCGTTCACCAGCGCAATATTCACGCACCGATAGATGTTCTCCAGCAGTTTCGTCATCTCGGCGACGCGCGCGGAGCTGACCAGCAGGGTCCGCTCAAAAACAAGACCGTAGAGCGCCCCTGCGGCCATCGCGCTCGCTGCGTTCACCCCTCCGACGACTTTGGGAATCTGGTGAGTCTGGAACTGCTTGTTTCCGGGGTCTTCGCGCTCGGGGGAGAAGGCCAGAAAAAAATCCCCCTCTACAGTCTCCGAAGGTACGACCGAGCTGCCATCCGTCGTGTAGGGAGAGGGAGGGCAGCGCAGCCCTGATTTCTCCAAGATCGGACGCACCACCTCATCAGTGGTTCCGGGATAGGTCGTACTTTCCAGGACGACGAGTTGCCCCGGCCGCAAATAGGCGCCTATGGCTTCCGCCGTGTTGTGGATGTAAGAGAGGTCTGGATCGCGGTGCTCATCGAGCGGCGTGGGAACGCATATGATGATGGCATCCGTTTCCCGCAGGCGGGCATAATCAGAGGTTGCCGCGAAGAGGCCGCTCTTGATCTCCCGGGAAATTGAAGTAGCCGGGATATGCCCAATGTATGTCTCTCCGCGCCCGAGCTTCTCCACCTTGGCCGGGTCTATGTCAAAGCCCGTGGTCCGGAGCCCGCTCCGTGCGAACAGCAGGGCCAACGGCAGCCCCACGTACCCCAAGCCTATCACGGCCACGTGGGCCTTTTTCTGCTCGAACTTGGCAATCAGCGACAATGCTGGCCCGGCTTCGACCTCCATCTTTGCCTCAGTTCTTTTATCCCCCATAAGACGCATCCTTCCCGCAGATATCGTTTCTGGCCGAATCAGCGCGCAATTCTACATCAGCCTGCAAAAGGGCGTCAGCGGAAATTGACGAAAAAGAGGCATGAACCATGACCCTGGCGCGCGGAATCTTCCCCTCGAAAGCACAAAACGGAATCGCCCTGAGCTTCCGGGAAATGCTGTTGAGATAGGAGATAGTAGAGATAGGCAAACTCGGCAAGCGCACGCGGCGGAATAAGCTCTCTAAGAATCTTCTTTGGGTCCTCGGTTGCCTTCCACGCACTCCTGAAAACGATTTGGTCATATCGGGAGGTTCCGGCAAGCACCACCTTAAAGTGTCGGAATGCCGCATCGCGGAGGTGTAGTCGACCATTAGCTGGGATGGGTAACAGATCTGGACGGCTTCGATCGGGAGGGAAATCGCCACGAGATCAACCTCAACGCCTTCCACCTCGTACTTTCCGGCCCGGACTTTCGCCAAGGCGCGGCCGACTGCGCTCACCCTCACGACGAGGGTTTTCGTTCACTCGTCGTTCGTCCTCCTCTCGGCTCCGCGGGAGCTGGCTCCAAGCGCCGTGAGACCGGCGCGCAGGGCCTCCGCCACGTACGCAATTTCGCTATCCTCCAGCTCGGGGAAGGTAGGCAGCGACAGAACCTTTCCGGCCCACTCTTCCGAGACGGGGAAATCACCGGCCTTGTGGCCAAGCTCCGCGAAGGCTTCTTGGAGATGAAGAGGGATGGGGTAGTGCACTCCCGTGGCGATGCCCCGCTGGGCCAGGTACTCCCGCAATTGGTCTCGCCACGGGACTCTGACCACGTAAAGGTGGAACACCGGACGTCCGTAGACGCATGGTGGGGGAAGACCGAGGCCGTCCACAACTCCTAAGCGGCGCGTGTAGTTATGGGCTACTTGGCGTCGCGCTTCGTTCCAGCGCTCCAGGTGGCGCAACTTTACGCGTAAGATCGCGGCCTGCAGCGTATCCATCCGGCAGTTCCATCCCAGACGGACATGATGGTACTTATCGGCACTGCCGTGGTTCCGCATCAGCCGGATGCGGTCGGCGAGCTCCGCGTGCTGCGTCACGACCGCGCCGGCTTCCCCGAAGGCTCCGATATTCTTTCCGGGATAGAAACTGAAACAGCCGATGTCGCCGATGGCTCCCACGCGCCGTCCACCGAACTCGGCCCCGTGCGCTTGCGAGGCATCTTCGACGATCCGGAGCCCGCGTCGCCGGCCGATCTCGCAGATGGCGTCCATATCGCAAGGGAAACCGTAGAGGTGAACAGGAATGATCGCCCGCGTGCGCGCGGTGATCACCTTTGCGAGCTGCTGCGGGTCCAGCAGGGCGGTGTTGCGGTCCACATCCACAAAAACCGGCCGGGCTCCGACCGTGACAATGGCCTCCACCGTCGCGGCGAAGGTAAAAGGAACGGTCACCACTTCGTCGCCCGGTCCGATGTCCAACGCGCGGAGCGCCAGAACCAGTGCGTCCGTGCCACTCGAAACAGCGACGGCGTGGGAAGCGCCGCAGAACTGCGCAAATTCCTGTTCGAAAGCGGCGACATCTTCTCCCATCACATAGTCGCCGTTCTCAAGCACTCGTTCGAGAGCGCGGCGCACCTCCGCTTCTATGGTGCGGAATTGTCTTACGACATCAACCAACGCAATCCGCATGGAACGATTCCCAGTTTTGTCTGCGGTTTCTGGCATCAGGAAGAGCACCCGGTTGCGGCTGGGAGATTAGCCAGGCGGAGGATTGGCAGGCTGATAGGCGTCTTGAGCGACGCCTCGCCCATATGACAACGCTGTTCTCCTTCCCCAACCCCCGGCCAGACCGCCCGAAGACTCTCCCCAGCGCTGGCCAGCGGGGACGATCGGAGACCAGAACAGGTCAGGTTCCGCACGGAGCTTATGTTCTTTTTCCCGCTGAGCACACTCGCGGATGACGACATCCTAGCCTAGGCTTATTTCAGCTGCTGCATGCGGCCGCTTCGACGCCCGCGGGTGCCGTCTTCCCCGGCATTACTGGTTGTACCCTTCGCCGTAGGATTGTACTTTCCTTTTTGCCGACAGCTACCTGGCCAGCAGTTTCTGCGCTTTCGTCACCCCAAGTGCGCCGCTGTGCCAACGAGGGTCGGCTATACTACACCTTTTCGCACGGGCACGCAATTGTGGGGGCTTTTGGAATTGGAAAGGTACATCGTATCCCCCCTGTGAAGTTGAAGTGGGTAAGTGAGAGGAGGAGGGAGGAGATGACTGCCTTGCTGGGGAGAGAGGTGGCCTAGGTGAACCCTCACCACACCAGTCGCCCCAGAGCTGAGTTCCTCGCCAAAGCCTCTCTTAGCTCCATTTCAACCCGGCGCGCCCAAGTCGCGCACAAGAGGCGCAGCCATGGCCGATCATCCAGCATCTCGACCTTCACCTCCCCCTCGGCGTCTACTCGTTTCACCGCAATGGGGGAGTTAGCGTTGTCGTTCCGGTGTAGCGCCCATGAATTCGAGGACCGGCAGGAAAAGGCAGCCGACCCTATTTCTGGACGAGGCCTGCCTCTACGAGCCCAAAGGTTTTGTCGAAAGGGGAAATTCCCTACCCAGAGAAGGAGGCACTGCCAACCGAAGGCCGCCCACTGCACTACGGCGCGGTGCCCGTCAGCATGGTCTCGTAAACGCTTTCGACCGAGGCCGAAAACTTTGCCAGGTTGAGTTTTTCGACGACTGTTTGGCGAGCCGCCTCGCCCATGCGCTTTCGCAGCGACGGGTCAAGGGCTAGACGCACCACCGCGGAGGCGAGCCCTTCGACGTCTCTGGGAGCAAGCAGCACGCCGTTCCGGTCCGAGACGATGATGTCGGAGACTCCCCCACTAGACGCCGCCACAATGGGTCGTGCCATCGCCATCCCCTCCACAATCACCATTCCCAAGGCGTCATCCTGGGGAGAGACGAAGAGCTGAATGTCGAACGACTGGAGCGTCGGTCGTACGTCAACGGCATGTCCAGGGAAGACCACGGATTCGCCAAGGCCCAATCTTCGAACGCGACCGAGCAAGGCTTCTCGGTACCAGCGTTCTCTGTCCGAATCGATGTCCCCCACGATGACCAGTCGGGCGTGGGGCACCCGCTGCCTGATACGGGAGAAAGCTTCGATGGCGTACTCCGCCCCCTTGCGTGGTGAAAGCCTCCCGAGAAATCCCAAAACCAACTCGTGCGGCTTAATCCCCCATTGCGCGCGACAGGAACCATGTTCGGGTGACGGCGAAAAGCGGGTGCCGTCAATTCCACCATTGATGACGGTGACGCGGCCCCTTCGGGCCATAGTTGAGAAATGCGGCAGGAGAAACGAAGCCACCAGGATGAGGTGGTCAGCCCAGTGCATCACCGCTCGGTTGTACAGGCGGTACATCCACGGAGGCAGTCGCACCCCTGCTTCGTGGATGTGGATGACGCTGGGGACACCCAAGGACCTGGCGGCAGCAGCCGCCCCCAGGAATGCCGAGACGTGAGAGTGAACCAGGACGGGCTGAGTCGCTTTGATAAGCTTGATGAAACACGAGCGATACTTCAGGAAGCGGGGGACATAAGAGGCCAACGCTAAGGGGTTCCGGGAGCGCAACAGGATGAGGTGCTGTGGGTCACCCACATACAAGGGTCGGACACCCACTTCCGCAAAATCACGATCGAAGGGCGAAGGTGCAGGACAGACCAGGATTGGCTCGAAGCGGCTCCTGTCCAGGCCTGCCAGCAGAGAGAGCAGGACGCGCTTGACGCCGTTGGCGTTGGTGGCTCGCGGCGGAATGTAGTAAGGGAAAACGTGCAAGACCTTTCGCGGTTTCATAAGTCTATGGCATCTGCGGGAGGCGACTTCAGCGCCTGCTGGCTCAAACGGCGCAGCAATCGGTAAAGGAAACCCGCGCCTCACATAGATGGCTTAATCTCGCTTCCGCGTCGCCAGGCCCAAGTCTCGTCAACCTACCTTCCGAACTTGTTGACTGTCTCACACCACCACGGGCTTGGCAAGAATCACCAGAAAGTGGGCGCTAAGAGGCAAGGCTGGAGCCGTGCGGCAATTGTGCTGGGTCGAGGTGCCGGTAATGAGGAGCGCCGCAGGCCAGTTCGTAGAAAAGGTTCGCGTGGGCGCGGACTTGCACGCTGCGGTCAAAGGCCAGGGCTGCCTGCCGGGCGTTGCGACCCATCTGGCGCGCTAATTCGGGGTCCCTGTAAAGAGTTAGAACCTGCCGCGCCAAATCTTCCCCATCTTCCGGTCGGGCCAGAAGCCCACACTGACGCTGCCGCGTGATGACTGCCACCTCGCAATCATCTTCCACAGCCGCCACATACGGATGTCCCGAGGCCAGTATGCCGTATAGTTTGCTCGGAACGATGAAGCCCGAAAGGCCCTTGCGGAGCGAGATGATGAAGACGTCGGCCGTAGCATAGGAGTGTCTGAGCATTTCCTTCGGCTGGTAAGGGAGAAAAATCACATTCCGGAGGTTTCTCGCCCGGGCCTTGGCTTGGATGCCCGCATTCGCTATCCCGTCTCCCACGATCACCAGCACAATGTCGGGATGCTCCTGCCAGCGTTCGGCAGCGTCCAAGAGTGAGTCGAAGCCCTGCGCGAGTCCGACGTTGCCAGAGTGCATGACTACAAAGGCGTTCGCAAGGTTGTGCGCGGCAGAGAACGGATTGTCCTTTGGCCCCGGCACGATCACGGAACAATCGGCCCAGTTGGGGATCACCCGAATCTTGGCGGCGTGCGCCCTTTTTCTCGTCACGAGCCTTTCCAGCATGGTGTCGCCCAGGACGACGAGGCAGTCTGCTTTGCGGACCAGCATCTGGCTCACCCGGTTTAGAATCCAATCGAGGGTTCTGTTCCTTTTCGACAGAAGGACGCGCGAAGCCTCGGGATAAATGTCCTGTAGCCACAGGAGGAGCTTCGCCCTATTACGGTACGCCGTCAGTAGCGCCACAAGCCCAATCACCGGCGGATCGGTCATGGAGACAACCACCTGGGGGGCTTGCACCCGACGGGCGGCCAGACACGAGCACAACAAGTACGTCAAGTAATTAATGCCCCTGCCGAGGAGCGTCCGCCGCGAGAAGCACGTGCCCCATGCTCTCAAAACCCGGACGCCATTGCAGACCTCCTCGGTGACAAGCGCATGTGGGCGCACTGCCACTTCTCCGGCGGCCCGGATCAGAGCTGGTCCGGCGAGAACGGTAACATCGCAGTCGTAGTGCTGGACAAGGTCCTCAGCCAGTTCCGTTAACAGCTGGCCTGTAGAGGCTACCTCGGGATAGTAGGAGCGATTGAAAAAGCAAACGCGCAGCCTGGGCATCGGTCCCCCGTGCATCCGGCCTTTGGTTCTGGGGTCTCTCTCATCCCCCGAACCCGGAAGCTAGTTTGGCTCCCCTTTTTCCACCACCATGCGACGTAGGACCAGCATATCCATCTTCGTTCGCAAAAAACAGTCCAAGGCCTCTGACGGTCTATACACCATGGGTTCGTTCTCGTTGAAGGAAGTATTCAGCAGGACGGGAACCCCGGTCTCCTTTTGGAACGCCGTGATGAGCTTCCAGTACAGGGGGTTGGTCCGCCGGTTAACCGTCTGGATTCTCGCTGACCCGTCGACGTGCGTCACGGCTGGAATCACCAGCCTTTTGTCGCCCCTGACTGGGTACACTTGGATCATAAAAGGGTCTGGCACTGCATCCTGGAAGTACTCGTCGAGCGCCTCCTCGAGAATCGAGAGGGCAAAGGGCCGGAACTTCTCGCGGAACTTGATCTTGAGATTGATGATCTCGCGCATGTCCGGTCGCCTGGGATCCGCCAGGATGCTCCGGTTACCCAGCGCTCTCGCCCCCCATTCCATTCTTCCCTGAAACCAACCCAAGATCTTGCCTTCGGCAATCCTCGCGGCGGCCCAGCGGACCAAGGCATCTTCGTCATCGATACGGCTGATTCTACATCGCTGGTTTTGGAGGTCCCTTTTGCGCGCCTCCAGGCATTGGCGCATATCGTGGTCACCGAATTCCGGCCCCCAGAAGCTGTGCTCCATCTCGAACCGGCGGGGCTGATGGAGGCAATGGTTCCAGAGGTAAAACGCTGCTCCGAGTGCAGTGCCGTTGTCGCCGGCGGCCGGCTGGATGAAGACCTCGCGGAACGGAGTCCTAGCGCGAATCTTCCCATTCGCGACGCTGTTCATGGCACACCCCCCGGCCAGGCAGAGCTGCGGCAACCGAGTGCGCTGGAAAAGCGCGTTGAGGATATGGAACGCGGCTTCCTCGAAGACTGCTTGGAGCGAGGCTGCGACGGCCTCGTGGAAGGGCAGGAGCGGATCCTCGGGTCTGCGTGCTGGCCCGAGAAGTCTTTCAAGTTGTGGCGCATAGACGGGTCCCAGGGTGGGTTCGCCATCGTCCCAAGTCATGTTTAGTCCTTCCGACCAGTGGCGGAAGTAAGCCAGATCCAGTTCGAATAAGCCGTCCGGTTTCAGGTGCAGGAGTTGGCGGAGCTCGCGGATGTACCGTGGCTCACCGTAGGATGCCAGACCCATGACCTTGTGCTCGTCACCGTATTTGTGGAATCCCAGGTATTGCGTGATGGCCAGGTAAAGAATGCCCAGAGAGTGGGGAAAGTAAACCCGTTCCAGCAATTTCAGGTGAGCGCCTTCGCCGATGGCGAAAGAGGTGCTGACAAAGTCCCCGAATCCATCGATCGCGCACACGGCTGCCTTCTCAAAGGGGGAGACGAAGAACGCGCTGGCCAGGTGCGCCGGATGATGCTCCACCCAATGCAGGGATTTCTGCACTCGTTCATTGGGCAGGCCGAGCACACCCGCCATCCGCGCGGCAATTCCCCGGATCCTGCTGGTGTTCTTGAGACGTTCCTTAACCAGATCGAGCCTTGGCCGCTTGGTAAGCGCGAACAGAGCCTTGCGCCAGAGCTGGGCCCAGGGATTCCGCGAAATCCCGAAGTGATCGACCTCCTCGGGAGCGACCCCGCCGATCTCCAGGCAGGTTCGCATGGATTCCGCGGGGAGACCGGCCCAATGCTTAACTCTCTGAAACCTTTCTTCCTCGACCGCTGCGGCCAGGGTACCGTCGTGAACGAGTGTGGCCGATACATCGGCATGGTAGGCGTTGATACCGAGAACGTTCATGGGGTCCTACGCCTCATCAGGGAGGCGACACGCAGCTCCCGGGTGTTGCTGTACACTGATAGAGACGTATCATCCCTGCCAGCTCGGGCAACCGCGATGAAGGGCCGCCAAACGGCGCCCTTCAGGTTGTGGATCAGCCCGGACGGCACTGCCTGTTCGCGAACTGGTTGATGCCCACAGGAGAAGCTGGAACCGAAGTGGCGACTCTAGCATCCAGGCTGATGTAGGGTCAAGTTGTTGCTCTTGCTAGCGCCCGAATCCGACTACGATGCTGCCTCACGTATTTATCAGCCAGGATGCAGACCGGTTCCTTCCCCATCTCTGCCTGGGTGCAGTGGTCAACGAGCGCAGGTGATGGGTGTGGATGCTTCCGGCAGCGCCTGTGTGGCAGGATTCACCAACTCGCATTCGCACCAACGGTTAACTCTGCGGGGCATTCCGCAGATGGCCCGGGAAGACAATCTCCGGTAACCCACGCTCTTGCGACGGTTTCCTTCGGCTTCGGGTGGGGCCGCCGAGATCCAGGCCTGAACTACTACGGGGCTTATCGTTCAGAACGGACGGGCGATGAGAGCCAATAAGCCACGGGGCCGTAACAACTGCCGAGCAGGAGAGGGATTCGCGGCAGGGACGGGGAAGCGCCAGTAGCAGGCCGATGCAGGAAGGCCAGGCCGCGTGCGGCCAGGTAGCCGAGGATGTCTTTCCGCAAGTGGGGCGCACCCACGAAATACTTGACGAGCAGCGCCATATGTGCAGCGGCAGAGCGGAACACACAGGCAGAAAGGGCCTTCTTTTCCGTGGGAAAGTCGTGCACTACGACGGCGCTCGGCTCGCAGACAATTTTGGCCCCGCCGAGAAGGAGAGCGAAGAGGCGCTCGGTGTCCTCACCCGACCCGATGCGAGTTCCCCTCCCAAAGCGCTCATCAAAACAGCCAAAGCGCTCGAACGCGCTGCGGCGAAAGGCTATGTTTCCTCCCAGACCGTGCATCGCCAGGCGGAGCGGGAAGCGGCAGCCCTGTGCCTGAGCGTCCAAGGTCAAGCGCACAGGAGGAACAGCCCCCCGGACCCAACGGTCAAAGACTTGGCTGACCGCGGTGGGCAGATTTTCCGCGCGCACACCTCCGGCCACACAAGACACCTCGGGATCATCGAAAGGAGCGAGCAAGCGGGAGAGCCAGTCAGGCTCAGCCCTGGCGTCATCGTCAATGAAGACCAGGAGAGACCCTCGCGCGGCTCGGATCCCGCAATTGCGTGCCGCACCCAGTCCTCGCCGCGGCTCCCAGACCCACCGTGCCCCGCACCGGGCCGCGACTATTTCCACAGCCGTCGAAGGCCGTCCGTTGTCTACCACGACCACCTCAACACCCGCCGCTCGGAAAGGCTCCAAGGAATGCAGACACCTCCCCAGGACTCCGGCGCGATCCGCCGTGCAGACGACAATGCTGACTTCATCGCAGCGGACCATGACTTAACCATCCAACGGTGATTGAAGCCGGCGCGCTACCCTGGCGTAGCGCGGCGTCCGTTTCCGTCCCGCTCATGCCCTCCCGGGCCGATGGCGAGCCCGGCAGTCGCGTGAAATGACTTCATCCTCGGTGTGGCAATTAAGTATCGCATCTAGCGCCGCAATGCAGCAAGGCTGGCGGACCCTGGGGGATCGTCTAGTCAGGTTGGGGCCTAACCGTCCGTTGTGTCAGCAAAGCTTCGTAAATTCTCAAGATTTCGGTAACCAACCGTGTCATGGAGAACTGCGCGAAGGCGCGGGTTCGGCCCGCCTCTCCCAGGGCATGCCGGTGGCCGGCATCGAGGAGCAAGGCACGCAGGCGTTCAGCCAGCGCCCCCGGATCGGCAGGAGGAACCAGCCAGCCTGTCCGCCCATCCTCGACGAGCTCCGGAATTCCGCCCACCGCGCTGGCCACCACAGGAAGCCCCGCCGCCATGGCCTCCAGGGCGGCAATCCCGAAACCCTCTTCGAGCGAGGGGAGAACAAACACTTGCCAGCGCGCCAGCACCGGAGCGAGTTCCTTCACCCAGCCCAAGAACCTGACTCCGTCCGAGAGCCCGAGCATTTGAACTTCACTTTCCAGCGTGGCGCGCTCGGGCCCCGACCCGGCGATCTCCAGGACCAGATTCGCGAACTCCGCGCGAAGTGAGGCAATGGCGCGGAGAAGATACACGAGGCCTTTCAGGGGGAGCAGCCGCCCCGCACAGCCGATGATCGTTTCCGCGGGTGTCCCCCCCAGAGGCGCTGGTGAGCCGGACGTCTCCGTCAGTGGAATGCCCGGGTACACCACCAAGGGGCGTGTGCCCATCACCTGCTCAGCAACGGCACGAGAAACCGCAATGACCGCGTCCGCGCCCCGGCCTGAGTGGGTCACCAAGCTGAGACCGCGCGGTTCCAGGATGCGGCCATGCAAATGCACGACAATCCGTGCGCGAGTTCCCACCCGAGCAAGCCAGCGTGCGGACCTTCCTCCGGTGTGCATGTGCACGATATCGAACTCCTGGCCGCGCAGGCGGTGCCAGAACCGCCAGGCCCCGAGGGGATCCCGCGCCCCGCGCCACCACTCGAGGACACTCGCCTGCGCGCCGGCCGCTTCCAGCACATCCACCAAGGGTCCGTCCCCGCCCAGAAACCAGGCGTGTATGCGATACCGGGCAGGATCCAGGCCGCGCGCCAGCGCAGCAACCATGCGCGCGATGCCCGTACCCTCGGGTTGGGCTGTGCCGAGAAGATGCAGAACACGATGCGCCATCATTCGCGACGCTCGAATAAGCGCCTCCGCAGAACTTGGGCACGGCTCCGCAAGCGCGCCCGGAGACGGAGGAGGGGATTCCACCCCAGCCGAGTCCGCAACCGGAACCCTGTCATCCCTTCCCTCGGGCTGATGTTTGTACGGCGAAGTAAATGGGGATCGGTTCCCAGAGTGTTCAAACCCTCCTCGCAAGTGAAGGCGAGAGCAAACGAGGCCTCAGCGCACTGCCGGACTGCCTCGTTGTAAGTGCCGTAGGGATAAGCAAAGGAGACCACCCGAGTCCCCAGGATCGCGGAGAGGTCTTGGGCGCTGCCCGCGACTTCTTCAGCCAGCTCCCGCTCACCCAGGGTGGTCAGATCAGCATGGGTACGCGAGTGCGCGCCGAACTCAATCCCCTGCGCAGCCCACGCCCGGATTTGCCCGGCGCTCATCAACCGGTGAACCTCCGACCCTTGCGCTTCATCCCACGCGTTCGTTCCCCCCACCTGGCTTGTGACCACAAAAACGCCTGCGCTGAAGCCGGAGCGCTTAAGTATTGGAAACGCATACTCGGCGGTATCTGCGTAAGCATCGTCAAAGGTAAGCAAGATCGGCTTGGCGGGAAGCGCCTTGCCATCCCGGCGCCAAGCCAGCCAATCCGAAGGGCTGATGCCAACGTAGCCGTGCCTTGCTAGCCATCCCACCTGACGTTCAAACTGTTCGGGAGAAATCGTCAAATCCGGGCCAGTCCCCTGTCGCGGAGGTCCGACATGGTGATAAAGCAACACGGGAAGACGAAGCCAGAACTGCGCGTGCAAGGCTTCCCACGAGCCTGCTTCCTGCACGGCGCTGCGCACCAACTCCAAATTGCTCCGCACCTCAAGCAGACGCACCGCAGCACGACGAGCGCGAGTGATTGAGCCGCCTTGCTCCAATATCCA
>Ga0315268_10004419_pt1 | contig 15274 bp, 18 predicted proteins | sample C1_top_MG_FD_204535 | JGI IMG/M metagenome (GOLD analysis project Ga0315268, IMG submission 204535) | Sediment microbial communities from Yellowstone Lake, YNP, Wyoming, USA - C1_top | ecosystem: Environmental > Aquatic > Freshwater > Lake > Sediment | place: USA: Wyoming | collected 2017-08-01
TTTCCTCAAGAATGCAGGCAGCCTTGACTACATCCCCAAAAGCCTTCAGGTCGAAGTGTTCAAAAAGGCTTTTGATATAGCCAGTAGATCAAACCTGAGCAGGGAGGAATGGGAGCTATATGACCAGAGCCTGGTCTTCATCCAGGATCAGAAAGGAGCCGTGGAAGCTGCTTTGGAAAAAGGAGAAAGGATCGGAATGGAAAAGGGCATGGCTGAGGGGGAGAAGCGTGGGAGGCTTGAAACTGCCAGAAAACTTTTTCAATTAGGGGTTGACCCGGAGATTATCAAAAGTTCTACCGGAATATCCAAAGAGGAGTTTTGATAGAGGAAATCTATACCCCGTTGCTTTTTAATGGCCCGTAGATGCCAGGTAAGCAGCAGTTCCAGAGGGGCAGGGAACGGATAGAAATAATGGAACAAAATGAGCAAGTACGATAAGCTTTTGCTTCAAATACTGAAAGGTACATCTGACACAAACATCATCTTTGATGATTTGTGTCAGTTACTGCGGCGCATGGGGTTCGATGAGCGAGTACGCGGCAGCCATCACATTTTCAGGAAGCAGGGCATCGAGGAGAAAATCAACCTGCAACGTGATGACAATCAGGCCAAAGTGTACCAAGTACGTCAGGTGCGGGCTATTATTGGGAAATACAAGCTGGGAGGTGAGGAGTGATGAACAAGTACGAAGTTATCCTCTACTGGAGCAACGAGGATCAGATCTTTGTTGCCGAAGTGCCGGAGTTGCCCGGCTGTATGGCTCATGGTGATACACAGGAATCGGCATTGACAAATGTAAAGGAAGCAATTCAATTGTGGATTGACACAGCGAGAGAATTCGGTGATCCGGTGCCGGAGCCAAAGGGACGGCGTCTCCTGTTGGCATAGGGGAATTAAAGGGGAATTGAACTAAACGTTCATGGCCGATTTTGAATTTGGCTACCCCCGAAGATGGAAAATGGAATTTTGTAAAATATAATTCTCAAAGGCCATTTCCACGGTAAAGGGGAATTCAGACGGGAATGAAAAGCAGGCTGCGGCAGGTTGCATTTCATACCCATCCCCTGGTAAGAGAATGGCTATTGAGGAGGGCTATTATGGTTGGTACAAAGACTATTGAAGAGCTTTCAAAAAAATATTCAAGTTCGCCTGATGAATTTATCAGACATGGCTCCACATTAGCCATACAAGAGAAAAAGAGAAACTTCCAGATCGAACGGCTTGAAATACTTGCAAGGTATGAGGTTGCAACTGTTGAGGAATTAGAAAACAAAATCAGGGATGGGACGGTTCCAGAACATCCCGCGTGGGAAGACCTCATTGAGATAAAGAATATAGAAGCAGAAATTAGAGAAATAAATAATGATATTAGAATGTTACAACAAGCTTAGGATGCATTACAAAATAACATGAGCAATTTTTATTGGCCGTTATGTGTGATTACATTAGCCGTACAATGCTGCTCTTTCATACAGTGTCCAGTGTAATTGGTTAACTTATTTTGTAATGCATCCTTAGAAAGATAGCAAACGGTGAATATGATGATATCATCAAAGAAAGCGATATCATTTTTAGCTATACAGGGAGAGCAAGAAAATTGCGATTGCTGCTTGTTGATGACACTTTTATAGATATCTGGTACTCTGCAGAAGGAGAATACTCATTCCACTGGGAACAAAGGAATCTAAGAGACACACTCTACAGGCATGACAATGCACCGCATAAGAGATGGGAATATATCAAAACCTTTCCCAAACATTGTCATGATGGTTCTTAAGGAGAATGTTACGGAAAGCAGCCTTTCTGATATACCAGAGCAGGCAATGAGAGAATTTTTGGCTATTGTCAGGCAAAGGTTAATAGAGATGAGAAGGAAAAAGTGATCGCTCTCATTTATAAGACACCAACATTCATTCTTTGTCATTCCCGATTTCGCGGGAATGAGGGGATTTGATGCCTTTTAAAAGGATTGTTGTCTTATAAATATGAGCGAAAGTGATTTAAATCTTTACTATTGCCGCTCAGAGCACTTATCGATTCTTATATCAATGGAGGACTGTGCATAGTATTTTTGGTTAGGAGAGGAGGATTATTATGGTTGGCATAAGGGCTGGTGAAACGTTTTCAAAAACATACTCAGGTTCGTTTGATGAATTTATCGGGTCTGGCTCGACAGTAACCACCATACAAGAGAAAAAAAGAAATCTCCAGATCGAACGGCTTGAACTTCTTGCAAGGTATGATGCCATGACTGTTGAAGAATTGAAAAGAAAGATCAGAGAGGGGGAAGTGCCGGGACATGCTGCATGGGAAGATCTCATTGAGGTAAAGAACATAGAGGCTGAAATGAGAGAAATAGATAATGATATGAGAATATTACATCAGGCTTAGAGGCTTGGAGATATTGTGGATGTTACCGCAGGCTTAGTACAGGTCGCCAGGATTTCTCGACCAGTTAATATTGGCTTATCTGGTTGAACTTTAGAGATATTCTCCATTTCTATCTGGCCGCGAATTTATGGCGACCTGTACTTAGGTACGTTGGCCGCATATTTAATAATGCGTCTTGTACTTAGAACCTATTCCAAAAACCTCCGGCAACTGGCACCACAGTTACCCAAAATGGGGTTTTGGGATAGATATTTAGATTGAAAGCTAACTCATGATTTCCGAGGAAACAATCAAAAAAGCTGTCGCTCGGTTAGTAGAAGTAGCAAGGCCACAGAAAATATATTTATTCGGATCTTACGCTCGCGGTGATGCGCGAGAGCAGTCTGATTTGGACTTTCTCGTTGTTGAAAAGGCACTAAAGAGCCGCAGGAAGGAGATGGTTCGCCTCCACGATGCGATACGGCCAATGCGCATTCCTGTAGATATTCTGGTCATCAGTGAGGATGCCTATATCGAATGGGCTGATGTTCGGGGAACTGTTATCTATAAAGCAAAAACTGAAGGGCGATTGTATTATGAGAAGTCTTAAACTCGCCGAAAATTTTTTGCGTAAGGCTGATCAAGATATGCTTGTTCTTGAGAAATTACGATTTGATCCAGACGTTGCTGAGGAGATACTAGGCTTTCATGCCCAACAAGCGGCTGAAAAGATGCTTAAGGCGCTCCTAACCTATAAAGAAATTGAATTTCCCCTCACTCATCGATTGTTGGAATATGGTCATAATGAATAAACGCTTAAGAATAAGTTCCCAGGATATTTCAGGATATTTATTGAATCAGATTCATCGGTTTATCAATTTATTGAAAAGAGGTAAGTCGACAAAAGGTAAGATTCGCTCCTTTAAACTAAAAGGGCAGTTTGATAATGTAAACATTCGCCAAAAAGCGTATGAGTAACATTAATCAAAGGAGGGTAGGTAATATCGGTGTCGGAAGAAAAAGGAATTGCTGCAATAAAGGAAGATTCCGCAATAAAGGAAGATCCCACGGCTAAGGGAAATTCTGTAACCAAGGAAAGCTCTGCAACCAGCGAAAATTCTACAATTAAGGAAAATTGTGCAATTAACGTTTTAGATCTGGATGCGAAATTCAAGTATGAGGTTTCCGAGCAGCCGGGGGGTGAAAACCTGAAGCTGTGCTTTTCATGCGGCATTTGTACTGCAGGGTGCCCGGTGACCGAGGTTGAGAACGACTACAACCCCCGCAAGTTGATACGGATGATTTTACTGGGGATGAAGGAGGAGGTGCTTTCTTCCAATCTGATCTGGTTGTGCTCGCTGTGCTATACCTGCTATGCGCGTTGCCCGCAAAATGTAAAGTTTACTGATATCATGGGAGTATTACGTGACATGGCAGTGCGGGAGAATTATGTCCATCCCTCCTTTGCCAGGCATATTAACGAGATTGACCGCCTATCGCAGCAGGTACGTCATCAAATGGTGCGGGCCATTTTTCCTCAGAAAAAAGAAGACCGGCCCATTGACCGGGAGAGTTTATTGAAGATGGCTGTTGAGAAACTACAGGCTTCAGAGAACCTACAGATGGAGGGTGCAGCAGCGTCTGTGCCTGCTAAGGAGTAAAAAGATCATGGTGCTCGAACTTGGTCAAAAGAAGATCGGGGGACAAGAGAAGGTCGGGGATCAGAAGAAGATCGGGGCGGTTATGGTCGTCGGCGGTGGTGTAGCCGGTGTCCAGTCTGCTCTGGATCTGGCGGATTCCGGCTACAAGGTCTACCTGGTCGAGCGGGGATTGAGTATTGGCGGAGTAATGGCCCAGCTCGACAAGACGTTTCCGACGAATGATTGTTCAATGTGTATTCTGGCACCCAAGCTGGTTGATACAGGTCGGCATCAGAATATTGAGATTATTACGAATGCCGAGATCCAGCAGGTGGAAGGGGATGCAGGGGACTTTCGGGTCACGGTGCTAAAGCACTCCCGGTATGTTGACGAAACGAAGTGCACTGGCTGCGGCGACTGTGAGAAGCAATGCCCGGTAGAGGTTCCTAATGAATTTGAGCAGGGGCTGTCGAAAAGAAAGGCGATTTACAAGCCTTTTGCTCAGGCCATACCCAACAGATATTCCATTGACAAGCGGGGAAAATCTCCCTGTAAACTCGTTTGCCCTCTGGAGCAAAACGCCCAGGGGTATATTGCCTTAATCAAAGACAAGAAATACCGTGAGGCGTTTAACCTTATCAGAAAGAATAATCCACTTCCCGCCATTTGCGGCCGGGTTTGCGCTCACCCCTGCGAAGAGGCCTGCAAGCGCGGCGAGATTGATCAGCCTCTGTCCATTGCCGCTTTAAAGCGCTTTGTGGCGGATTATGCTCATTCTCACAATATGCAAGCCACACTCGAAGTGGCTGAAAAGGGCACGGAAAAAGTGGAGGGCGCAGCTTCGTTAGCGCCTGGCGAGCCTGAAAAGTGCACGGAGTCTGAAAAGGGCACGGAAAAAGTGGAGGGCGCAGCTTCGTTAGCGCCTGGCGAGCCTGAAAAGTGCACGGAGACTGAAAAGCGCACGGAAAAAGTAGCCATTATCGGCGCAGGGCCGGCAGGATTAGTGGCGGCCCATGACCTGGCACTGAAAGGGTATCCGGTCACCATCTACGAGGCACTGCCCGTAGCTGGCGGCATGTTGGCTGTGGGTATTCCCGAATACCGGCTGCCAAGGGATGTCTTGCAGTCCCAGATTGACGATATCAAAGCGCTGGGTGTCGAGATCAAGCTCAATTCGCCTCTTGGCCCGTCCGGCCCGTCCGGCCCGCTCAACCCTGACCTTTGCTCTGACCCTGACACGCTTACCTGTGATGATCTGAAGGCGAAAGGGTATAAGGCTAAAGGCTACAGTGCGGTCTTACTGGCTACCGGCGCACATAAGAGCCTCAAACTGGATGTTTCCGGCGAGGAGCAAAAAGGGGTGATTCACTGTACCGACTTTTTGCGTGAGGTAAATCTGGGGAAAAAAGTAGAGGTCGGCCAAAGGGTTGCAGTCATAGGCGGAGGAAATACCGCCATTGACGCCGCCAGAACTGCCTGGCGTCTGGGTGCTTCGGAAGTTACCATTATCTACCGCAGGACGCGCCTTGAAATGCCTGCCCTGGAAGATGAAATCATTGCTGCCGAGTTTGAAGGGGTCAAAATAATCTATCTGACTGCGCCGGTCGAGGTTATTGGAGAAGATGTCGAAATTATTGGAGAACCTGTCGAAATTGTTGGAGAACCTGTCGAGATTATTGGAGAACCGACCGAGGTTATTGGAGAAAATGACGGGAGCACAAGTAACCCTGGACGAACCGGCAGCCGGGTGACCGGCTTAAAATGCGTGCGCATGGAACTGGGCGAGCCTGACAGCCGGGGTCGCAGAAGACCTGTTCCTATTCCGGGATCTGAATTTATCATGCCTATGGATACCGTGATTCCCGCTTTGAGCCAGGCACCGGACCTTTCCTTTTTGCCGGATAATACCAATCTGAAAATTAGCTCTCATGGTTCCCTGGAAGTAGACCCTGTCACCTGCGCCACGAACCTGGAAGGGATCTTTGCCGCGGGCGAGGTGGTGACCGGGCCTGGCATTGCTGTCGAGGCAATGGCCAAAGGCCGTGAGGCTGCCATATCTATTGACCGGTTTTTGAATGGCCGGGATATGCAGGAAGGCAGAGGCAAAGAGGCCAAGGTCAAGGCTGACCCTGACATAGATCGCTGGGATGTCGAGATAAGGGGCCGGGCACATATGCCCATGCTCAGTCTGGATGAGCGCCGGGGGAATTTCAGGGAAGTTGACCTTGGCCTGACCGAGGAAATGGCACTGGAAGAGGCCCGTCGCTGCCTGAACTGCGGGGTTTGTTCGGAGTGCATGGAATGTGTAGCGAACTGCAAGGCTGGCGCTGTCAATCACGATCTGAAAGATCAATTGGTAAAGCTTGAAGTTGGCAGTGTGATTCTGGCCCCCGGCTATGAGGAATTCGACGCCACGATGAAAACGAATTTCGGCTATGGCCGGTATCCGAATGTCGTGGCAAGTATCGAGTTTGAGCGCATCCTGAGTGCCTCCGGCCCTTACAGGGGGCACATAGTCCGGCCTTCGGACCACCGGGAGCCAAAGCGGATCGCCTTTATTCAGTGCGTCGGCTCGCGGGACACTTCCTGCGATAACGAGTATTGCTCCTCGGTCTGCTGTATGTATTCCATTAAGGAAGCGGTCATTGCCAGGGAGCATGTGCGCTCTATCGAGCCTACGATCTTTTATAATGATATGAGGGCTTACGGCAAGGATTTCGATAAATATGTGAACCGGGCTGAAAAAGAGTATGGCGTGAGATTCATCAAATCCCTTGTGGCCCGTGTTGAAGAAAATCCAGAGACGAATGATCTGTCCTTGAATTATATCCGTGAAGATGGCCGACTGATCAATGAGCAGTTTGACCTGGTTGTCCTGGCCGTAGGTTTCGAGCCACCCCAAAGCGTTCGGAATTTGGCCGGTCGATTGAATGTGGCTCTGAATAGATACGGCTTCTGCCAGACGGAAACGATGTCCCCCTTAAAGACCTCAAGGCCCGGCATCTTCGTGTGCGGCGCTTTTGTCAGCCCGAAGGATATCCCGGAGACAGTCATGCAGGCCAGCGGCGCGGCAGGTGAGGCGTCAGCCCTCCTTTCTTCTGCCCGCAATACGTTAGTTACGGCCAAGACCTATCCGCCGGAGCGCGATGTGGCAGGAGAACCCCCGCGAATCGGCGTTTTTGTCTGCCACTGCGGAATCAACATCGGCGGCTTTGTCAATGTGCCCGATGTGCGAGAATATGCACTCACCCTTCCTTTTGTGTACTATGCAGCCGATAACCTCTATACCTGCTCGGAAGATACCCAGCAGAAGATGGTGGAGATGATCAAGGAATACCGGCTGAACCGGGTGATCGTGGCTTCCTGCTCGCCAAGGACTCATGAGCCTCTCTTTCAGGCAACCATCAGAGAGGCTGGTCTTAACCCTTACCTCTTCGAGATGGCCAATATTCGTGACCAATGCTCCTGGGTGCACATGTTTGAAAAGGAAAAAGCCACGGCCAAGGCCAAAGACCTGGTCAGGATGGCGGTTTATAAGGCAGCGCTGATCGAGCCTTTGAACCGGCTTTCTTTGCCGGTCAACTCTGCCGCTGTAGTCATCGGCGGGGGCCTGGCTGGCATGACTGCGGCTTTGTCTCTGGCTGATCAGGGCTTTGATGTCCACCTGGTGGAAAAAGACTCCCGGTTAGGAGGGGTGGCCCGGAAAATTTACTTTACGCCGGGAGAGAAGGATTTCCCCGCTTTCCTTCAGAAGACTATCGATCAGGTGAACAATCATCCCATGATCCAGGTCAATCTGAATTCCGAAGTGACGCAAGTCAATGGGTTCGTTGGTAATTTCTCATCTTCCATCCAGTCGAAGGCGAGGAAAACGTGCGTTGATCATGGTGCCATTATCGTGGCTACCGGCGCTCTGGAGTATTCACCCAATGAGTATTTATATGGAGAGAATCCCCAGATAGTGACTGCCCATGATCTTGAGTCCCTGATCGCTAACGAGGCACCCCTGGTGATGAACAGCCGGAATGTGGTCATGATTCAGTGCGTAGGCTCCCGTGAGGAAGGGCGAATGTATTGCAGTCGGGTCTGCTGCACTCAGAGCATAAAAAATGCCCTGGCCCTGAAGAAGATCAATCCGAAGGCCAATGTGTATATTCTCTACCGTGACATTCGAACCTACGGATTTAAAGAGGAATACTACCGCAAGGCACGAGCCGAGGGTGTGGTTTTCATCCGCTATGATCTGGCCGGAAAACCCCTCGTTTCATCGGAATCTACGGGCAATGGGAAAAGGAATATTCTTATTAAAACCAAAGATCCCATCCTGAACAGGCAGATTGTCCTTCAAGCGGATCTTCTGGCTCTTGCGCCAGCTATCTTAGCACCTTCGAGCAATAAGGACCTGGCCCGGATGTTAAAGGTGCCGGTCAACGAGGACGGGTTTTTCCTGGAAGCACACATGAAATTGCGGCCCGTGGACTTTGCCACGGATGGAATTTTTGTCTGTGGTCTGGCCCATGCCCCGAAATCGATAGATGAAAGCATTGCTCAGGCCAAGGCTGCCGCGGCCCGGGCTTCGGTAGTTTTAAGCAAGGCAGCCATCGAGACACAGGGCCAGACTGCCAAGGTTGACAAGAAGCGCTGCTCTGGCTGTGGCCTGTGCGAATTGGTGTGCGCTTACAAGGCCATCGAGCTGGATGTGAAGGAAGGTTGCGCCAAGGTCAACGAGGCCCTCTGCAAAGGGTGCGGTGCCTGTGCTGCCACCTGCCGCTGCGGTGCGCTGGATGTGAAAGGATTTACCAATCAACAGATATTTCAGATGATGGAGGCCCTATGACAGAGGATCTCATGGAAGGCGTTGCTCTGTCAGCGCCTGAAGAGCAAAAGTGCTGCTGCAGCCAGGGAGAAAACCAGGCAGCGAGTCAGACAGCGGATCAGATGGAGGGTGATGCTCCGTCAGCGCCAGCCGCAGGGGACCAGACGCAGAGTCAGGCAGCCAGATGCGGCCAAAAAGGCACCTGGCAGCCGAAAGTGGTGGCTTTTCTGTGCAACTGGTGCAGTTACGCAGGCGCTGACCTGGCCGGTATCAGCCGGATCCAGTACCCGCCTAATATTCGTATCATTCGTGTGCCCTGTTCAGGGAGAATAAATCCGGTTTTTATTTTAAAGGCTCTGCAAGCCGGGGCAGATGGCGTGCTTATCTCCGGTTGCCATCCGGGCGACTGCCACTATGTCAGCGGCAATTACTATGCCCGTCGAAAATTCGAGGTTTTTGATCGCCTGCTGGATTATATCGGCCTGGAGCCGGGGAGGGTATTTTTTTCCTGGGTTTCGGCTGCCGAAGGAGAAAACTTTGGCCGCTTGATCAAGCATGTTGTGGATGAAGTGGAGAAACTTGGACCGGCGAGCAAGTTGGTTAAGACGCTATTTTGACAGGATAACAGGATATACTGGATTGAAAAACCATCCTTGCCAATCCAAGTTTATCCTGTCTAAAAAAGTCTTCAACGGGTGTCGAAATTAGTTTTGAGCCGTTTACCGTATATAAAACCATAGATGGAGTAAATTTATGTGGTCAGAGGAAATAACTCGGATGTCGGATTTCCCCAACATCCAAACCGCTGCGGAATCGTTGCTGCGGGAGGGGAAGGTTGATCTCATTATCGGCTATCAGGCTGGCACCTCTCCCGTGCGGACGACTCCCGCTTTTATCCGCTCTGCGGAGCAGGCATCCTCGCTGGTCTGGAACCCTTTTTGCGAGAATAACCTCAGTGTCTACCTGCCAAAGAGGAAAGAAAGGATCGGCCTTATAGCCAAGGGCTGTGATGCCAGATCCGCAGTGGTGGCTTTGCAGGAAAAGCAAATCGATCGCGATCACCTGATGATTATTGGCATTCCCTGCTCAGGAATCATAGATCGAAAGAAATTGGCTTCGGCTGTGGACATCGATAAAGTAAAAGGCTTTTCCCTTGTGCAGGGGGCCGTGCTCCTTGAGATAGAGGGAGGAGGAACTGCGAAGGTAGATCTTGGTGAATTTTTGCCCGCCTCCTGTAAATCGTGCTCACAAAGAAACGCGCCGGTGGCAGATCTGTTCATCGGCCAAAGGAGCGAAGAGCCTAAAATAGAAGACGAATTTGCTGACGTCAGGGACTTCGAGGCGTTGAGCAGCCCGGAGAGGTGGCAGTATTTTACCGCTATGGCAGAAAAGTGCATCCGGTGCTATGCCTGCCGCAGCGCCTGCCCCTTGTGTTATTGCCAGGAATGTATCGTTGATCAGACACAACCCCAGTGGTTTGGCAAGACCACAGCGAAAGAGGATGTCCTGGCCTACCATATTATGCGCGCCTTCCATCTTGCCGGGCGGTGTGTAGATTGCGGCGCTTGCAGCAGAGCATGCCCTATGGGCATTGATTTACGGCTTCTCAATAAAAAACTCCGGAAAGAGGTGCAGGAACTTTACGGTTACACTCCAGGATTGAACCCGGACGAGACACCGGCTATGGGGGCCTATAAGGCTGATGACCCGCAAGACTGCATCACCGAAAAATAGGGATAAAGACCGGGAGTCAGAAATCAGAAGTTAGAATAAGAGAACAGGAGTCAGAATTCAGGACTCAGAAGTCAGCAAGTCAGAATGAGAACCGATTTTCTCCTGATATCTGATAATTGAGAAAAGAAATTGACAACTAATAACTGATAACTGATAACTGATAACTTTCTTTAAGATAGGAATCAGAGAATGGATACAGGGATTATCAAAAAGACGAACGTAAAGGCCGTGATCGAGGGCCTGATGCAGATGGGTGAGGTAATTGCTCCGATCCGGAATTCGGATTACTATGCATTCTCTCCCCTGACCTCTGCCGAGGCTGCATGTCTTGATTACACCAATAGCAAACTCAGCCCCAAAGGCTGCTTTTTCCCCCAGGCTGAGGTGCTCTTTTACTATGAAAAAGAAGGGAATAAAACCCAAGAGCCGCCGAAAGAAAATAAGCCGGGCTATTTATTGGGAATCCGGCCCTGCGATGCCAGGGCGCTGGCCCTTTTGGACCCCGTCTTTGCAGATGCTGACGAAGGAGCATCGCCCTCCGGTGACCGGCAATACCAGGATGTCTACTATCAGGAGAAGCGGCAAAACAGGATAATTATCGGTCTGGCCTGCACCAGCTCGCAGAGCACCTGCTTTTGCACCTCCATCGGCGGAAGCCCTCTGGATACGACTGGCATGGATATGCTCTGGCAGGATCTTGGAGATGGAGGGCAAAGCTTCGTCAGCGCCAGTGGAGCTGGTGGAGTCAGTGGAGCCGGTGGAGCCGGCGAAGATCGATACCTGGTTAAACCGATAACGAGCCGGGGTGAGGAATTACTGGCTCAATTAATGGCTAAACTTCCCCTGCTGGTTGAAAAAGCCGGGCAGGAAGATCTGGCCGAAGCAAAAGAGCAGGAGCAGAAGATTCTCCAAAAGATGCCGCCGATCTTTGATGCAGAAGCAATTGCAGACAAACTGTCATCATCGTTTAATGATCCCGCATGGCAGCTTATCCATGAAAAGTGCCTTGGCTGCGCAACCTGCGCTTTTGTCTGCCCCACCTGCCATTGTTTTGATATCCAGGATGAAAATAAGTGCGGGAAAGGAAGACGGGTGAGGTTATGGGATTCCTGCCAGCTATGTCTGTTTACGCTCCATACCTCCGGCCACAATCCCCGGCCTTCAGGCAAAGAGCGCCTGAGGCAAAGAGTCATGCACAAGTTCAACTACTTTAAGACCAATAACGGACAGATTGCCTGCGTCGGCTGCGGCAGATGTATCAAGGAGTGTCCGGTCAATATGGATATCAGACAAATCATATCGGCTTACCTGGGGGGTGATGCTTCGCCAGCGCCTGCCGGTGTGGGTCGGGTTACAGGGTGAGGTTTAGCGAAAAACAAGTTATCAGTTATCAGTTGTCAGTTATCAGTAAAAAAACTGAAAACTTCAAACTGATAACTTCTCTAATATGAGGTAAAGAGGATGGAAAATCCCTATCTGCCAAAGAGTGTTAAAATTGAAAAGATTATCGATGAGACTGTGGGGAAGGACATCAAGAGTTTTGTCTTTTCCTTTATCAACCCGGAAGACCGGAAGGCATTCGACTACCATCCAGGCCAATTTGCCGAAATCTCCGTAGCCGGGGCAGGGGAAATTCCCATAGGCATTGCTTCCTCGCCCACCGAGGGTGATAAGGTGATGTTTACCGTAAAAAGGATGGGTGTGGTAACCAAAGATCTGCATAATTCATCCCCTGGGAGGATTATCGGCCTGCGGGGGCCTTATGGCAACGGTTTCCCTATGGAGGAGTTAAGGGGAAAGAATATTGTCATTGTGGGAGGCGGGTTTGCCTTTACCACCCTGCGCGCTCTGGCCGTCTATCTGATGGGTGATGAACGAAGAAAAGAGTATGGCGATATCACCATCGTTTACGGGGCCAGGACTTCCGGAGACCTTATCTACCGGGATGAATTGCAAGCCTGGTCAAAGCGAGCGGATTTGAATGTCAATATCACGGTGGATAAAAGAGATGCCAGTTGGCAGGGAAGAGAGGGGTTTGTTCCGGCAGTGGTCAAACAGGTGGCCCCTGATGCGACGAATGCCATAGCCCTGGTCTGCGGTCCGCCGATCATGATCAAATTCACTATTCCCATTCTCTTTGAGCTTGGCTTTGCAGCGGACAAGATCCTGAACTCCCTGGAAATGAGGATGAAATGCGGAATCGGCAAGTGCGGCCGCTGCAATATTGGCAATAAGTACGTCTGCAAGGATGGCCCGGTCTTTACCTACGCGCAGTTGCAGACAATGCCGCAGGAGTATTGAGGGGAGAAGCCGCAAGGAGTATTGAGGGGGGAAGGTAAAAATGCTTGAAGCTCCGTAGTTGAGCCTGGCGTGCTTCTTCAAGTGACTTGATTGATGGAGCTATAGCGGTTTGCGCTCTGAGTGAACTACTGCTTGAAAGGGGACGTTTCCAAGTTAACGATTGTCAGCGATAGACGATCGCTCTGAGTGAACTACTGCTTGAAGGGGGACAGATTTGAAATCTGTCCCCCTTCTGTAGCACATCCAATAGGGAACCGCTATAATATACGGGGTAAGTAGAGGATAAATATGAATAGAGGGAATGTTGGTAAATTTCAAGAAATAAGCGACATTCCCTCTACTTTTCAATGGGGGTCTTAAAAGAGGAATCTTGCTTTGCAAAGATCTTTGAGACCCTTCGCTCATGGTGATATATGATCTGCCCGATGTGTAAAGGAAATATGAAAAAAACTATCGTCAACTTTCCTGTTGACTTAAAGACCTATTTTATTCTTATTAAGGGTGTCCCTGCCCGTGTTTGTAAGCAGTGCGGTGAATTTTACATTAACGATAAAGTTCATATGCAGATTGAACGCATCGTAAGAAAAGTTAAAGAAACCACTATTGAGTTGGAATCGGTGAAATTTGTTACCTGATTTGTTGCATGATGGAGATGATGTACTAAAGCTTCCTATGCCCGCATCCCGCTATCAAAGAAGGTCTCCGTAAGTTGGCCGGGACATTGACCCATGAAGAGGCGAGTGCAATGCAGAAATTTATTGATGAGGAGTTTGAGAGAGTTGAGGGTGAATGGGGAACATCCATTGGAGATGATAACCATTGGAGATGATAGATCTTAGTATGAAAAAACAAAGAAGAAAGGATAATGTTACACGATGAGTTACACGATTGCCGTAGCCGGGAAAGGCGGAACTGGGAAGACGACTTTATGCGGACTGATGATTCGCTATCTTTTGACTCATGGCCGGTCTCCGGTCCTGGCTGTTGATGCCGATGCCAATGCCAATCTTCATGAGGTTTTAGGGATAGAAAAGGGAGAATCGGTAGGCCAACTCAGGGAAAAAGCCATGGATGAGGTCAAGGGTCTTCCGGTTGGAGTGACGAAGGAGCAGTATATTGAGCAGAGAATCCACGAGACCCTGGTTGAGGGTACCGGGTATGATCTCATATCCATGGGCAGGCCCGAAGGCCCTGGCTGCTACTGCTATGCAAATCATCTGATCCGCAAGTACAGCGAGAAGATAAACCAGAGCTATCGGTATGTAATTATGGATAACGAGGCTGGTCTGGAGCATTTAAGCCGAAGAACGACCCAGGATGTCGATGCCCTGATCATTACCACGGATGAGACGTTGCGTGGCCTTCGGACTGTGCAGCGGGTGTTGGATATTATTGAGGAATTGCAGCTTAAGATAAATAAAAAGTACCTGGTGGTGAACCGCTCCGTCAAAGGTCTGACCGATGAGTTCACCGCTCAGATTGCCGGAATGAAGGTGCAGTTTTTAGGCACTATCCCTTCTGATGAAATGATAATGCTGTTCGATCTTGAGGGAAAACCCCTGGTCGGGTTGCCGGAAAATTCCCTGGCCGTCCAAAGAGTAGCGGAAATAATGAGGCAATTATTGGAGAATTAAGGGTAAGAAAGTAACATGATAGGGGTAAGAAAGTAGTATAATAAGAAATGCTTAGATGTTAGCGGAGAAATTGATAATAAAGGAGAAATTGATAATACACTGGCGAGGGAGGATGCGTATGGATACAACGATTGAGAAAATAATAGAACAAGCTTTGGAAATGCCTCCCAAAGATCGTGCTGCCATTGCAGAGCGTCTGATATTAAGCCTGGATACTCAAACGGACTCTGATGTTGAAGTTACCTGGCAACGAGAAATACAACAGCGCATTGCGGAGATTGAAAAGGGAGAAGTAGTCTGTATTCCGTGGGACACAGTTCGAGATCGGTTAAGGAAGAATCCCCGTGAGACGGGTTGAGCTTCATCCTGAAGCATATATCGAATTAGCTCAGGCTATATCCTGGTACGAGAACCAGGCGAGAGGCCTGGGTGATTCATTTTTTGATGAGGTCGAACATGCCATTTCTGTTATTAAGGAGGTACCGGGCAGGTGGCCGATTTATTCGGAGGGAACTCGTAGTTTCCTTGTCCATCGTTTTCCATTTGCGATTGTATACCGACATGATGATGTAAAAATTCAAGTATTGGCTGTTGCTCATTTGCGACGAAAACCTGGATATTGGAAAGGCAGAAAATTTTAGTTTGATCTTGTTTGATCTTAAAGGGAACCCTTGGTTGGGCTGCCGGATAATTCTGTGGCCGTTCAAAGGGTGGCGGAAATAATGAAGGAATTATTGGAGAATTAGGGGTAAGAAAGTTGTATTATAGAGGCGGGAAGG
>Ga0315268_10004420_pt1 | contig 15271 bp, 13 predicted proteins | sample C1_top_MG_FD_204535 | JGI IMG/M metagenome (GOLD analysis project Ga0315268, IMG submission 204535) | Sediment microbial communities from Yellowstone Lake, YNP, Wyoming, USA - C1_top | ecosystem: Environmental > Aquatic > Freshwater > Lake > Sediment | place: USA: Wyoming | collected 2017-08-01
CCGCCGCCCAAGGATTTCGCCGATTACCTCACCATCGTCACCATTGGGGGCAGCACCACGGAATGCTTTTACCTGTCGGACGGCAAGACCTGGACCGATGTCCTGGGCCGCTTGCTCTCCGGGGACTTCCGGCGGCTGTGGGTGAACAACGCCGGGTTGGACGGGGCCACCACCTACCGGCACCTGCTCCTCCTGGAAGATTACCTGGTGAAACTCCGGCCCAAAGTGGCGATCTTCCTGGTGGGCATCAATGATGTGGGAGCCGGGGACCTGGAAGAGTCCAACCGAAAGAAATCGTCTGCCTTGAAGAACCTCTCAAACCGGGTGATGAATCACAGTGAAGTCTATTCGCTGGGGCAAAACCTTTACCGCTATCTCGTGGCCCGGGATCGGGGGTTGCACCACCGGGAGATCGACCTTAAATCCCAGGAGACCCTGGACCGGGTCGCTGCCGGGGTCCGGGAGGAGACGTTGAGCAAGCTTCACCAGGAATCCCTGCCTTACTACCGCCAGAGACTGGAGAAATTGATCGTAACCGGCCGGGGGCACGGCATCGAGCCGGTGTTCCTCACCCAGCCGGTGCTGTACGGCAAAGGGACGGACCCCGCCACCGCGGTGGACCTGGCGACTGTCAAACTGGGGGAAAACCTTAACGGGGCGCTGATGCTGGAGGTGGTGGAATTGTACAACGAGGCGCTGCGGCAGGTGGCCCGGCGGAGCGGGGCGCCTCTCATCGACCTGGCCGCGAAGATGCCCCGGGACTCGGCGCTTTATTATGATTATCTCCACTACACCGAGGCCGGGGCGGTTGCGGTGGCGGAGATCGTCCACCGGGAGCTGCGTCCCTTGCTGGCCCTGAAGTACCCGGAAATGGTCAGGGCCGGCGGGGTTGGTAATAAGGGGCAGGAGGACTGAGGGCGGGCGTCAGGGCATGCGCAGGCGAACTACAAAAAAAATTATCGACCGCCAACATGGCCGGAAAACGTAGGGGCGGGTTTGAAACCCGCCCCTGAATTTGCCACTGTTAATGGCGGGCGAGACCCGCTCCCACCGAGACGCCCGCCCAGCGAGACCGAAACGATCTTATCCGCCGCCCCGGGGTTCGGCCTGGAGCACTCCGGGTTCCACGCTGGCCGCGTACTTGGTGAAATTTTCCCGAAAGCGCGCCGCCAGACCCCGGGCGACTTCGTCATAATTTTCCGGCTCTTTCCAGGTCTTTTTGGGAAACAGGATCTTATCGGGAACCCCCGGGCAGGAAGTGGGCACCTGCAAGCCGAAAAAGGGCTCGTCATAGGTGGGCACGCCCTCCAGCTTCCCCTCCATGGCCGCGCTCAAGAGGGCCCGGGAATAAGCGATCTCCATACGGTGCCCCACCCCAAAAGGGCCGCCGGTCCAGCCGGTGTTCACCAGCCAGCAGGAGGGCTTATGCTGGGTGATTTTATCCCGCAGCAGGTGGGCGTAGACCGCCGGCGGCAGGGCCATAAAGGGGGCCCCGAAGCAGGTGCTGAAGGTCACTTGCGGCTCCTTGCCCATGCCCCGTTCGGTGCCCGCCACCTTGGCGGTGTAGCCGGAGAGGAAATGGTAGGCTGCCTGGGCCGGATTGAGGCGGGCGATGGGAGGCAGGACCCCGAAGGCGTCGCAGGCCAGGAAAAATATATGGCTGGGGTGGCGGCCCACCCCGGAGCGCACGATGTTGGACAGGTGGGTAAGGGGATAAGCGGCCCGGGTGTTCTCCGTGAGACTGTCGTCGTCCAGGTCCAAACGTCGGGTGGCCAGGTCAATGCCGACGTTTTCCAGGATGGTGCCGAACCTGCGGGTGCATTCGTAAATGTCGGGCTCCGCGGTGGGGGATAAGCGGATCACTTTGGCGTAGCAGCCCCCCTCGAAGTTGAAGATGCCCTCGGCGCCCCAGCCGTGCTCGTCGTCGCCGATGAGCTTGCGCTCCGGGTCCGCTGACAGGCTGGTCTTGCCGGTGCCGGATAACCCGAAGAAGAGGGCGGTGTCGCCCCCGGCCCCTTCGTTGGCGGAGCAGTGCATGGAGAGTACGCCTTTCTGGGGCAGATAGTAGTTCAGGATGGTGAAGATGGATTTCTTCATCTCGCCGCCGTAGCTGGTGCCGCCGATGAGGATGAGGCGCTGGGCGAAATTGACGATGATGAAGGCCTCGGAATTGGTGCCGTCTATCTCCGGCATGGCATGAAAGTCCGGGGCGGCGATGATGGTGAATTCCGGGTGATGGTGCGCCATCTCCTTTCTGTCTTTGATCTGGATGAACATGTTGCGCACGAAAAGGCTGTGCCAGGCTTGGGTGTTGATGACCCGGATGGGCATGCGGTAGTTATGGTCCGCCCCGGCGTAACAATCCTGCACGAAAATCTCCCGCCCCTGGAGAAAGGCCAGGAGCCGGGCATGGAGGATGTTGAATTTTTCCGGTTCGATGGGGCGGTTCTCGGGGCCCCAGGAGATCTGGCCCTCGCTGGAAGGTTCCTTGACGATAAATTTGTCCCTGGGAGAACGGCCGGTATATTCTCCGGTGCGCACCACCACCGGCCCCAGGTGGGCGATGAGCCCTTCCTTCCGGGAGACGATCTTCTCGTACAGCGCCGAGGTGGGCAGGTTCCAGTGAATCGCCGCGACGTTGCGGATGCCGTGACGGGTCAGACCATCTTTCATAGATGCACCCCTCTGTTAGGTTTAATACCGGGTGACTTCATCCTGAAATGTTTAATTTTATTTGATTTTTGGCGCGATACATTATCGGGCCAAAGACAAGTAATTGCGTGCTGTCAATCCCGTCAGCCTTCTATCGGCCTTACGTATCCCTTTCTGCCTGATACCGTAAAAACCTCTCTTTCAATAGATGGTCCGCCGCCGGGTCGGGAGACCCCAGCCCGGATTTAATCAGGTGGGCATTGATGAATATGCGGTTCTTCAGATAAAGGTAGCCCCCCAAAACGCCATCCGGGGTCAGGGTGCCATGCCGCAAGAAAACGCTTTTCCCTAAAACGCGGCGGGTTAAATACTCTTTGGCCTCCTCCGGCTTGTCTATCCTGAGGCCCAGGAAGCAAACCCGGCGCTGCCCGTCCAATTCTATGGTCTGTTCATCCAAAATCTTCGTGACCTTGCAGAGAGGCGGCGTCGCCGGTAAACCTTCCGGGGCCTGGTCCGGTCGTGCGTCGCTTATCCCAGGAGAGTAATCCAAGGCCGCCAAATGGCGCGAGATGCTGTTTCGCCGGCTCCCCTCCATTCCCTCGCAAAGAATGGCCTGGCCATGGGGCGTGAGCTTTTCCCCGATGAGCCCTAAAAAGTCTTTGTTGATCTCGTACCCCACGGCGTGGCGCCCCAACTCCAGGGCCACCTTGGCGGTGGTGCCGCTCCCCAGGAAGGGGTCCAGCACGGTGTCGCCCACGAAGGTGAACATCCGGATCAAGCGGCGGGGCAGCTCCTCAGGAAACATGGCCTCATGGCGCACCTGCTTGGCGCCGCCGAAATGCCAGTGGCCGGAAAAATACTCCTTCCATTCATTCTTGGTGAGTCTAGAGGCTTCTTTGATTTCTGTCGAGACTTTTTTGCATTTGCCCGGTTTTTTGAAGACGTGGATAAATTCATAGTCGATTTCGATGATGCCGTTGGGCGGGTAAGGGTAAGAACCCATGATCACCGCGCCGCCGGTGGTATTCATGGTGGTCTTTTTCTGCCAGATGATGGAGCCCATGAAGTCGAAACCGATCATCTCACACTGGGCAATGAACTCGGCGTGCAGGGGAATCACCTTGTATCTGCCGTACACCGCCGACCGGGCGAACTGGTCGCCGATGTTGAGGCAGAGTCGCCTGCCTGCCCTCAGGACCCGGAAACACTCCCGCCAGACCAGGTACAAATCCTTTAAATACCGGTGCAGGGTCTGGCCGTAGCCGATCTGCCCCGGGACGCCGTAGTCCTTGAGGTGCCAGTAGGGCGGCGAGGTGACTACCAGGTCGATGCTGGTGTCTGCCAGCTCTTCCATGGAGCGGCTGTCGGCGAGGATGATTTTGGCCCGGTTGGTCATGGGTTGTAATTTCCTAATCTTGGCGTCCTAATTACTATGACCTATAAGCATATTGGTAATAATCCCCCCTTTAGAAAAGGGGGATTTTAAATACCCTCCCTTAAAATCTTGGTGGGTCGTGCCCACCCTACATGAATTCGCACCGGCGGGACGCCGGTGCCATTATTCTCAAGGGGTTGGGGGAGGGGGCAGGGGCCTGGGCCCCTGGCCCCTCCCCCAAATCTTTCTTCCCCCCTCACTTCGCCAGCACCTTCAGGCTCTGGCGCAGCAGGTCCTCCAGGGTTTTGGCCCCCTGGTTTCGGGCCGCGTCCAGGGCCGTTTCCGCCATCCCTTTGGGGTAGCCCAGGTTCAGGAGGGCGGAGAGGGCGTCCTGAGTCACTAGATCCCCGGGGGCCGCCGGCCGCCAGGGAGTGACCGCGGCTTGCTTGTCCTTCAATTCCAGCAGGATGCGTTCCGCGGATTTCTTGCCGATGCCGGGGATGCCGGCCAGGCGTTTCACATCGCCGCCGGCCAGAGCCTGGGCAAAGTCCCGGGGGTTGATGCCGCTCAGGATATTGAGGGCCATCTTGGCCCCGATGCGGGGGATGCCCAGAAGGCTCAAGAACAACTCCTTCTCCTCCGGGGTGGCGAAGCCGTACAGGTTCAGGGCTTCGTCCTGGATACGGGTGTGAATTAACAGCGTCACCCCGGCCGGGGCCTCGGGCAGGGCGTAAAAAGTGGACAGGGGGATCTGCACCTGGTAGCCCACCCCGCCCACCTTGAGGAGGATGTAACCGGGGTGTTTTTCCAGGAGGTGGCCTTCCAGATACCCGATCATCAGGTCTCCCAGCGGTGGTGGAAGAAGTGGCACATGCCCACCGCCAGGGCGTCGGCGGCGTGGGAACTCTTGAGCTTCAATCCCAGCATCTGCTCCACCATGAGCTGCACCTGGGATTTGGAGGCCTGGCCGTAGCCCACCACCGCCTTTTTAATCACCAGGGGAGGGTATTGAAAGACGGGGAGGCCGCACTTGGCGGCCAGCAGCAGCACCACCCCCCGGACTTGGCCCAGGATGAAGGCGCTGCGGACGTTTTCCGCGAGGAAGCTGTCCTCCACCGCCAGGGTCTGGGGCTGGTGGGTGCGGACCAATTCTTCCAGGCCGTCGTAGATCCGGCGGAGCCGTTCGGACAGGTGCGGTCCGGCCCCGGCGTTGATGTGGCCGGAAGCCAGGTGCACGAACTTCTCCCTTTCGCCCCGGAGGACCCCAAAGCCGGTGTGCCGGGAGCCGGGATCCACCCCCAGGATCACCTGGCTCACATCAAGGCCTCAAGCAACTTGTCCGGGATGTCGAAGTTGGCGAAGACGTCGTTGACGTCATCCAGCTCCTCCAGGGTCTCCACCAATTTGAGGACCTGCTGGGCGGCCTTCTCTTCCTCGATGCGCACCGTGGTCTTGGGCCGGAGCTGCAGTTCGGCCAGCACCGGCTTGAAGCCCCGGGCTTCCAGGGCCTCCTTCACCTCCACGAAGCTCACCGGGTCGGTGAGCACCTCGAACTGGCTCTCGTCGCTTTGCAGGTCTTCGGCGCCGCTCTCCAGGGCGGCCTCCAGCAGGTCGTCCTCCTTGACCCCGTTGCGCTCGAAGACGATGACGCCCTTCTTGTCGAACATCCAGGCCACGCAGTTGGGCTCCCCCAGGTTGCCCCCGTATTTGGTGATAATGTGGCGGACCTCGGAGACGGTGCGGTTTTTGTTGTCCGTGAGGCTCTCCACCATCAGGGCCACCCCCGCGGGGCCGTAACCTTCCAGAATGAGTTCTTCCAGAGCGGCGCCGCCGCCTTCCCCGGTGCCCCGGCGGATGGCCCGGGTGATGTTGTCGTTGGGCATATTTTCCGCCCGGGCCGCCAGGACCGCGGCCCGGAGCCGGGGGTTGCCGCCGGGGTCGCCGCCCCCCAGGCGGGCCGCCACGGTGATCTCCTTGGCCAACTTGCCGAAAATCTTCCCCCGTTTGGCATCCACCGCGCCTTTTTTGCGCTTGATGGTGCTCCATTTGGAATGGCCGGACATTTGATTAGTCTCCTTGCGCTGCTGCCAGGCCGCCAGGGAGCGGCCGGAGTCAAGGGGTGGCGAACCGGACCTCAGGCTTTTTTATGCAGACCCAACAGGTAAAGCTCCCGGCTGCCGGGACGGGAGCCCCCGGGCTTCACCAACCGTACCTGGCGGAAGGCCTTTTTCAGGGCCGCGGCCAGACCCGGGGTGCCGGGTCCCTGGAAGATCTTGACCAGGAAGTGGCCCCCGGGCCGCAGCAGCTGCCGGGCCACTTCCCAGGCCTTTTCCGCCAGCTCCAGGGACCGCTGCTGGTCCACGGCCCGCATGCCGGTGGTCCTGGGGGCCAGGTCGCTCACCACCGCGTCGAATCTGGGGCTGTGGGTCCTGATGGCATCCAAGTCTAGGCTTTGCAAGTCGCCGGCTACGAAGTATAGGGGCGGGGCCAGCTCGATTTCCGGCTTTATGAGGTCCACCCCCACCACCAGGCCGGCGGGGCCCACCCGGGAGCCGAGGTACTGGAGCCAGGAGCCCGGCGCGCAGCCCAAGTCCAGAACCCGCTGGCCCGGCGCAACCAGCCGGTATTTTTCGTCGATTTCCTTGAGTTTGTACACCGCCCGGGCCACGAAGCCTTCGGCTCGGGCCCGTTTCCGGTAGAAGTCCGGGACCCCGGGACGGGGCATGGTTTCAGCGCCTATCTTATCAGATTAATTCGATTTCTTTTATCACAGGCGCTTTCTCACCGCAACCGTCATTATTTTGACACATATGGAACTTTGACGGTCCCGGGCCTTCCAGGCCCAGATTGCCACTGGCCCCGAGTCCCCCGGAGAGATCTTAATTTAAACTGATTAACATCGTTATTTCATAAAGTTATCAGATGGGAGAGGGATGATGCCGCAGGTTAGTCTCCGGGCCTGGTTAGGCCAAAAGGGCGCCAAATTACCTGGCACAATCATTGCTCATTCATCAGCAGCGGGGAAAGCCCGGGTGCCAGCAGGGGCCAATGGGCTCCGGGGAGGATAAGCGGTGCCGGGCCAGCGGGGGAGGCGATGGAGCAACTCCCTGCTTGGGCGCTGCCGGCAGGCCGACAGCGGGAGCCATTTCCATGGGGAGACGGCAATGCGATCGAACAGCTTGGGAGCCACCTTGAGGATGGAGCCAGCCATGGAAGAGCAGACCTTGATTCAGGAAGAGTTGACCACGGCCCCAATCAGCCGCCCCCCCCAGATCACTGCCGTCAGGCAGGAAGAGATGGTGCTGCAATACGCGCCGTTGATCAAATATATTGCCTCCCGCCTGGCCCTGCGTCTGCCTTCCCACATTTCCCAAGAGGATCTGGTCAGCTCCGGCATTATCGGCTTAATAGATGCGATCCAGAAATTCGACCCCGGCAAAAACATCAACTTCAAGACCTATGCCGAGTTCCGCATCAAGGGGGCCATGCTGGACGAACTCCGGAGCCTGGATTGGACCCCGCGCTCGGTGCGGAAAAAGTCCCATATTATCGAAAACGCCTATGCCCAGTTGCAGAAGAGCCTGGGCCGGCCGGCGGAAGCCGAAGAGGTGGCCCAGCTCCTGGGCATGGAACTGGAAGATTTTTACCAGTTGCTGGACGAAACCAAGGCAGTGTCCCTGGTGGCCCTGGACGGCCGCCAGGTCGGCAGCGGCACCCTGAGCCTGCCGGAGCCTGACTTACCAGACATTCTCCAGGACGAAAGCAGCCGCGACTCCTATCTGGAGGTTCATTTTTCCGAGCTCCAGGCCATCATGATCAAGGCCATCGAGTCCTTGCCGGATAAAGAAAAGTTGCTGATTTCCCTTTATTATTATGAAGAGCTGACCATGAAGGAAATCGGTCAGATCATGGGCTACACCGAGTCCCGGATTTCCCAGCTGCATACCCAGGCCATGTGCCGTCTGCGGCACCGGCTCCGGGACGTCTTGCCGGACTCCGAGGTCTGAACCGGGTTCCCGGATTCCTTCTCCATTGAAATGGGGCGGCTCTCGCCCGGCGGCCAGGCGGCAACCGCCACCGGGCCAGGGCTCACGTCAGAGAAAACCATCCGGGGCCGCCTGATCTTTAAACTTCAAGGCATTGCACTACCCCCAATTTTCCACTAAACTGGCCCCAAATATTACCATCCTACCCATCGAGCCTCCCCATGAATTTTGAAAGAATCAAGCGCCGCCTGTTGGCGGCCCAAGGGAAAGTGCCCGCCGACCTGGTGCTCTCCGGGGGCTTGGTGGCCAATGTCTATACCGGGGAGTGGCAGCCCCGGGAGGTGGCCGTCTTTGACGGCGTGGTGATCGGGCTGGGAGACTACGACGGCCCCCGGCTGGAGGTTTCGGGGCGTTATGTGCTGCCCGGTCTCATCGACGGCCATCTGCACCTCGAGTCCAGCATGCTCACCCCCCGGGAGCTGGCCCGGGCCCTGCTGCCCCTGGGGACCACCACGGTGGTGGCGGACCCCCATGAAATCGCCAACGTCTGGGGGACGGCGGGCCTGGATTACCTGCTGGGGGCATCCCAGCATCTCCCCCTGGACTTCTTCTTCATGCTCCCCTCCTGTGTCCCGGCCTCCCCCCTGGAGACCGCGGGGGCACGCCTTACGGCTGGGGACCTGGCGGCCTACCGGTCCCACTCTCGGGTCCTGGGCCTGGCGGAGGTGATGAATTTTCCCGGGGTGGTGGCCGGTGACGCGGGGCTGCTGGCAAAGATCGCCCTCTTCCCCCGGGGGCCCGTGGACGGCCACGCCCCCCTTTTGACCGGCAAGGCCCTCAACGCCTACCGCCTGGCGGGCATCGGTTCGGACCACGAGTGCACCGGGGCCTCCGAGGCCCGGGAAAAGCTGGAGAAGGGCTTTTACCTCATGCTGCGGGAGGGAAGCCTGGCCAAGAACCTGGCAGACCTGCTGCCCGCCTTGACCCCTGGGGCCCTGCGCCGCGCCCTGCTGGTCACCGACGACTGCCACCCCGAGGACCTGGTGCAGACGGGGCATCTAAACCATCTGCTGCAAAAAGCGGTGGCCCTGGGACTCGATCCCCTGGCCGCCGTCACCCTGGCCACCTTGAACCCGGCGGAATATTTCGGGCTGAAGGACCGGGGGGCCATTTCCCCGGGGCTGGCGGCGGACCTGGTGGTGGTGGAAGACTTGGACTCCTTTAAGGTGGACAAGGTAGTGAAAACCGGCCGGCTGGTGGCGGATTGCGGCAGGCTCACTGCGGACCTGGATGCGGCCCCGGCGCCGGCGCCCCCGGCCCGATTTCAGGTCAAGGACCTGTCCCTGGAGCGCTTTTCGCCGCACGTGGCAGGAGAGCTGGTCAAGGTCATCGGCCTGGTTCCGGGGCAGCTCTTGACGGCCAAACTACTGCTGCCGGCGCCGGTCAGGGACGGCCGGCTGGCCGCGGCTCCGGAGCAGGACTTGGCAAAGCTGGCGGTAATCGAACGCCACCGGGGCACCGGCAACCTGGGATTGGGGGTGGTCCGGGGTTTCGGGCTGCAGCGGGGCGCGCTGGCCTCCTCCGTGGCCCATGACTCCCACAATATCGTGGTGGTGGGGGCCAACGAGGCTGATATGCTGGCCGGGGCGGAGCACTTGGCAAAAACGGGCGGCGGCCTGGCGGTGGTGGCCGGCGGCCGGGTGCTGGCTGACCTGCCATTGCCCATCGCCGGGCTCATGAGCCCGGAGCCTTTGGAGACTGTGGCCGCGGCTTACGGACGTCTGAAAGATGCCTACCGCAGCCTTGGCGGCAACTTGCCAGATCCTTTCATGGCCCTGTCCTTCCTGGCCCTGCCGGTGATCCCGGAGCTCAAGCTTACGGACCTGGGGCTGGTGGATGTGGGGAAGTTCCAGGTGGTGCCGCTCTGGGGGGAGGATTAGTTCAAGGTCCAAAGCTCAAGCTCAAAAAGTTCCGTGCCGAACCTCGAACCTGGGATTTTGAACCGTTTATTGGAGGTCTCATGAGTTTAGTTCTAACCGGTTCCGAAGTGATGCAGGTGCTGGACATTAACCTGGCGTTGGTTGCGGCCGAGGAGGCCTTCCGGGCCTATGGGGAAGGCCGGGTGAACATGCCCCCCAAGTCCTACCTCACCCTGGCAAAAGGCGACTTTCGGGCCATGTACGGGGAAATCTTCCTACCGGGAGACCATATCTGCGGCCTCAAGTGGGTCAACGTCCACCCGGGAAACCCGGCCCGGGGCCTCTTGACGGTGATGGCCAAGATCCTGCTGAATGACCCGGAGACCGGGCTGGAATTCGCCGACCTGGACGGCACCCACATCACCAACTTCCGCACCGGCGCCGCGGGAGGGGTGGCGGCCAGGTTTCTCTCCCGTGCCGAGGCTTCCCGCATGGGGCTCATCGGCGCCGGGGTCCAGGCCCGCACCCAGGTGGCCGCCATCCTGGAGGTGCGGCCCATTCAGGAGATAGTGGTGTACAACCGCCACCTGACGCACTCCCAGGCGTTCGCCGAGGAAGTGGCGGGCGCCTATGGGGTCAAGGTCCGGGCCACCGCCGACCCCGCCGAAGCGGTTCGGGGCCAAGACATCGTGGTCACCACCACCCCCAGCACCGCGCCGGTGGTCTTCCGGGACTGGGTGTCGCCGGGGACGCATATCAATGCCATCGGCGCGGATGCCGCGGGCAAGCAGGAACTGGACCCCGCCATTCTTACCGTGGCCAAGGTGGTGGTGGATGACTGGGCCCAGGCGTCCCACTCCGGGGAGATCAATGTGCCCCTGGCCCTAGGGGAGATTACGCCGGAGCGGATTTACGGCTCCCTGGGGGAGGTGGTGGCGGGCAAGAAGCCGGGCCGGGCGAGCCCGGAGGAAATCACCGTGTTCGACTCCACCGGCCTCATCATCCAGGACCTGGCCCTGGGACTCGCGGTTTACAAGCGGGCCAAAGAAAGGGGCTTAGGAGAGGAGAAGGATTTTTTGAAGTGAGATTTTTATCACCCGGAACCCCAACGGCACGAAGAAAAATTAAGAAAAGTTAGAGGCATCGGCGGCGGGACCGCACGACGCCCGACTTTTTGCGGATTCCGGGCAGACTCAACTTGCCGGAAATACGAGATTATTCCCCTTCGCTCAGAACGGCTTTTACGTGCCCGGCGGTTTTGTCCCAGTTTCGTCGCCCCCGGTCTTACCAGGCTTCTGTTCATTGGCCGGGAGCGCGGAGCCTGGCGGTGGCTTGCCATCTTTCCCGGAGGCTTCCGGCGCGGCCAGCCGGTATAATTTGTGAATCAAAATGACGGCCACCGCGGACACGGCGAACACCGCGATCAGTTTTCGGAGGCTTTCCCGCAATTCTTGCAGCGGAATGAGGTCGAGAAGGGCCAGATTGATAATCAAGGCGGCGCCGAAGACCAGCAAGGCTGCGGCAAAAATCAGAGTTCGCCTGAACATGACCCTCTCTTATGTCGAAGCCGGAGGAACAATCGCACCACCGCCTAGAATTACGGGTTCAAGCCCAAAAAAGATTTAATTTTTTGAAGCACTTCCGGCCGCATCGAAGGGTCGAATTCCCACATGGTGGTCTGCTGGAGGGCGTCCTTGTCGTCGTCCTGGCAGTCGCCGAAACCACAGACTGCCGGGGTTGACCGGGGCGGCCCCAGGATTTCGCTCAGCCGGTCGGCGACCTGGGTTATCTCGCCCTTCACTGGCCAGACACTTAATATCAGGTGGTCCCGGGCCACCCGCACGTGCAAGTTCAAAGCCCCTTCGGGGTCAGAGTGCCCCGCTTCGATGCCTTCAAAATTGAGTCCCCGGCGGTCTTCCTTAACTTGAAAATCGAATGGTATGGGAAGCATAGGTCTCCTTATCAACGCCAGAAAAAAGATGGCGGGCGGGCCCTTGCCCCACGGCTCTCTCCGGGAGGTAACCGACTTTTCTAAGCATCCCCCCGCCGGCCCGAAGCGAGATGGACAATTCCACCATTGCATTATAGCAAAGTTCCTGGTATTTTGGCATCCTCTGGTAAAACCCGCTAGTTTTCATTGCAGTTTCCGGATTTCGGCAACCGCGGACGGGGCAAGGTCTGGGCCGATAAATTTCCCTTTGAAATTTTTCACAATATCGTAGTATGAAAGTACAAGGCCTTCAGAAAAATCCATAGGTTTCTGCAAATCGATATAGATAAGGAGAAGGGTGACATGGCGAAGGTAGCGGTGAAAGAAGCAAAAAAGCGCTATTGCTATGCCTTTGAAGAAGGCGACGGCACCAATAAGAAACTCTTGGGAGGCAAGGGCGCGGGCCTCTGCACCATGACCCAGATCGGCCTGCCGGTGCCTCCGGGATTTGTCATCAGCACCGAGGCCAACATTCAGTATTTGGAACAAGGGGAGCATTTTCCCGAGGGCCTCATGGACGAAGTCCATGAATACATGGAGGCCCTGGAGAAAAAAACCGGCAAAGGCTTCGGTGACCCCAACAAGCCTTTATTGGTCTCGGTGCGCTCCGGCTCCGCCCTGTCCATGCCCGGGATGATGGACACCATCCTCAACCTGGGTCTCAATGACGAGACCGCCAAAGGCATGATCGCCCTGACCAAGAACGAGCGCTTCGTCCAGGACGCGTACCGGCGCTTCCTCCAGCTCTTCGGGAAAATCGGCCTGGGAATTCCGGACGCGGAATTCGACAAGATTTTTGACGAGGTCAAAGAAAAATACAAGGCGCATGTGGATACGGAACTTACCGCGGAAGGCATGGCGGAAGTGGTGCAAAGGTTTAAGGACCTCATCAAGCGGCTTACCGGCAAACCCTTCCCCCAGGACCCCTGGGCCCAGCTTTTCCTGGCCATGGAAGGGGTCTTTAAATCCTGGATGGGCAAGCGGGCGGTGGACTACCGCCGGCAGTTCAACATCACGCCGGACATGGCCTACGGCACCGCGGTCAATATCTGCACCATGGTCTTCGGCAACATGGGCAACGACAGCGCCACCGGGGTGGGCTTCACCCGGGACCCGGGCACCGGCGAGAACGTGCTCTACGGCGACTACCTCATCAACGCCCAGGGCGAAGACGTGGTGGCCGGGGTCCGCACCCCTCGCCCCCTCAAAGAACTGCGCACCGATATGCCGGCCATTTACCGGGAACTGGAAAATATGCGCCACATCCTGGAAAAGCACTTCCGGGAAGTCCAGGATTTCGAGTTCACCATCGAGCAGGGGAAGCTCTACATGCTCCAGACCCGCAACGGCAAAATGAATGCCTGGGCCCTGGTCAAGACCTCGGTGGATATGTTCAAGGAAGGTTTGATCACCGAGGAGGAAGCTCTGCTCCGGGTCGAGCCGGATATGTTGGAGCAGTTCCTGCATCGCCGCATTGATCCCGATTTCAAACAAGAGCCCCTGGCCGTCGGCATCGCCGCCTCCCCTGGAGTGGCGGTGGGAAAGGTGGTGTTCGATGCGGACCGGGCCGAGAGGTTGGGCAATCAGGGGGAGAAGATCATCCTGACCCGCATCGAAACCAAGCCCGAAGATATTCATGGCTTCTTTGCGGCCCAGGGCATTCTCACCAGCCGCGGAGGCAAGACCTCCCACGCCGCGGTGGTGGGCCGGGGCATGGGCAAGCCCTGCGTCTCCGGGGCTGAAGGCCTGGACATCAATTATGATTTAAAGGAGGCCCGGTTGGGCGGCGTAGTTATCAAGGAAGGGGACATTGTCACCATCGATGGCACCACCGGCGCTGTTTATCTGGGGTCAGTCCCCATGCTGGACCCGGAACTTCCCAAAGACTTGGCGGTGCTGATGGAGTGGGCCGACCAGATGGCCAAAATCGAGGTGTGGGCCAACGCCGATACCCCGGACATGGCCGCCAAGGCCCGGCACCATGGGGCCAAGGGCGTCGGCTTGTGCCGCACCGAGCGCATGTTCAACGAAGCGGACCGCCTGCCCCTGATGCGCAACATGATCCTGGCGGATACCCCGGAGGAACGCAAGAAATGGGCTGACAAACTCATGCCCATGCAACGCGAGGACTTTGTGGAGATTTTCCGGGTCATGGACGGGCTGCCCGTCGTCATCCGCCTGCTGGACCCGCCCCTGCATGAATTCCTGCCCAGCATTGAGGAGCTGCTCAACGAAGTCACCCGGCTCAAAGAATTCAGCGCCATCGTCAACGCCTTGGAGCAGCTTCCCGGCACCGTGTCCATGCTGGACCCGGAGCTGTACAAATTCGTGCCCTCCATCGAGGCGGTGGCCCGGGAGTTAAGCGAAGTCAAAGCCAAGGGTTTGGATGAGAAACTCTTGCAGGATAAAGAACGGGTGCTGCGCCGGGTCCGGGTGCTCCATGAATACAATCCCATGCTGGGCAACCGGGGGGTGCGCTGCGGCATCAGTTTCCCGGAAATCTACGATATGCAGATCCAGGCCATCTTCGAGGCCGCGGCCATCGCCCTCCGGGCCAAGATCGATGTGCGGCCGGAGATCATGATCCCCAATGTCTGCACCCGCCAGGAACTGGTATGGGTCCAGCCCCGGGTGGAGAAGATTCATCAGGAAGTGGAGAAGCGCTACAACGTCAAAATCAAGTACAAGTTCGGCACCATGGTGGAAATCGCCCGGGCCTGCGTCCGGGCCGCCAGGATCGCGGAAATGGCCGAGTTCTTCTCCTTCGGCACCAACGACCTCACCCAGGGCGTTTTCTCTTTCTCCCGGGAGGATGCGGAGAACAAGTTCCTGCCCATTTACAACACCGAGGGAATTCTCCGGCACAATCCCTTCGAGATCCTGGACGAGTTGGGGGTGGGCTGGCTCATGCAGTATGCCGTGAACGAGGGCCGCAAGACCCGGCCGGATTTGAAGATCGGCATCTGCGGCGAACACGGCGGCCAGCCCCAGGCCATCGAGTTCTGCCACCGCATCGGCCTGACCTACGTGTCCTGCTCGCCCATGCGCATCCCCATCGCCCGCATGGCCGCGGCCCACGCCATGATCAAGGAAAAGAAGGGTCAGGTGGTGCGGTCCAAATCGCTGTGATGATGAGTTAACCGGAGGGAGGGGGCCAGGGGCACGAAACCGGCGTCCTGCCCGGGGAAGCCCTGCCTCCTCCCTCCAGCTTTCCCCCCACCCCATAAGGGAGAAATGTAGGGTGCGCACTGCGCACCTTATTTTTTTGCCTCTCCGGTCTCTTTAGGCCCGCGTCCGATTTGCCCATCTTAAAAGAACATTTGCTCACACCATTAAGTAATACGGGACC
>Ga0315268_10004421_pt1 | contig 15271 bp, 12 predicted proteins | sample C1_top_MG_FD_204535 | JGI IMG/M metagenome (GOLD analysis project Ga0315268, IMG submission 204535) | Sediment microbial communities from Yellowstone Lake, YNP, Wyoming, USA - C1_top | ecosystem: Environmental > Aquatic > Freshwater > Lake > Sediment | place: USA: Wyoming | collected 2017-08-01
ATATAATATTTCTTATCAGACCGTTAACCATTATACTGATTTCGGGCTCCTGCCAATGTTGATCAAAAAAGGCAACATCCGGTTTTATGATAACAGCCAGGTTAGGTCCAGGCTTTCCCGGATTATCAAGCTTGCGCGGGAGGGGTATTCTTTACGCCTTATCCGCCGGAAATTGACGGGGATCTAAAAATGAACAGAGCTTATCTAAAAGTTATAATAATTTTAACAATATTGGGAGCGCTGGTTGTTCCTTGCGCTTTTGCCCAGGAGAATAAGCCTGCGCAGCAGAAAAACGAGTTTATTGGAGAGTTTTCCGGGTGGAAAACCCCGGTGCCTTTCAGTAATTATTATTTCGTTAAAAGCGCGATAATAGTTTTTGGCACTAAGTGGGGCGCGCCTCCACAGACTGAGCAGGATTTGGAAGACCGGGTTTGGGAACAGTTGGTTCTTTCCTACGAGGCTTTTCGTCAAGGGGTAAAAGTTGAAGATCAGGAATTAGATGAGGAGATTGACAAGCTGGTTCAATCCGAGAAAGTCACTTTTGACCGAAAAAAAGACAAGGATGCCTACGCCGCCTGGGTTAAAGACAAGACTAAGGAGAATGTGGAACTTTTTGAGAATCAGTTACGCCATTTGGCCCAACTGGAAAAATTGCGTAAGCAAGTCCTGGATACTTTTAAGCCGCAAGTCAGCGAAGAAGAGGCCAAAAATGAATTTATTAACGAGTATAACACTATCGAGTTAGAGTTAAAGCAGTTTGACGAGTTAAAAGATGCCGAGGCTTTTTACAAAAAAATGAAAAATCCTAAACTTTGGGTAAAGGAGCTCAAGAATAACCCTAAATTCGCCCAACACCCTGGGTTTGTTTCTTTTGAGTTCCTGATCAACATGTGGAAGATACCCAAAGATGACCTTTATAAGATGCTGGAAATGGATATTGATTCTATTTATCCTCCTATCCCAGTCTATAAAGGATACGGAGTTATCCGAATTCTAAAAAAGAGGCCTGCTGACCCTGCGGAATTCCCCAAAGTTCGCGAATCTTATTTTAAGCAGGTGGAGATGATCAAGAAGTATGAGCAACTTAACGCCTGGCTTAAGAAATTAAAAGAAGAGGCCGGAATCAAGATTTATCCTCAACCTGCGCCAGAAGTTAAACCTAAAGGCTAAGAGAATGGCTGAACAAGCGGCAAAAAAAACAGCCACCCAGGAAAACGGTTCGTTAAAAGTTAATATTCCCGGGTTTATGCGTAAAGGGGTCAGGTTATTTAGGGGGGGGAAAAATCAACTCAATATTAAAGCCATAAACTCCGTGCTCTTTGCTTTGACCGGTATCCTTACCTTATATTATATAAACGGGATCTCGGTTTCTTTGAATAAAATACAGAATATTAATTTGGGAAGTATTATGTCTTTAAAAGATCCGGCTGGTATCTCCAAAGATGCGTCGTTCTTAAAGCCGTTTTCTTTTTATCTGGAAAGTGTCAAGTCAAGGGATATTTTTAAGATGGGGCAGAAAATAGATAGCCCGGAGGTCATTTCTTCCAAAGCAGCCGAGGCTTCTCAGACCTTAAAAATGGTGGGAATCTCTTGGTCTGAGCAACCAGAAGCTATGATTGAAGATACGAAGGCTGGTAAGACCTATTTTGTGAAAAAAGGCCAGATGGTCGGCGATTTCCGGGTAGAAAACATTTATAAGGACAAAGTGACCTTGCGCTACGGAGTAGAGAGTATTGATTTAAGATGAAAAATAAAAGCTGTTTCTTAAACTTGGTTTCCACGGTAATATTTATCCTGGCAACAGGACAGGCCTGGGTTTGGGCTCAGGAAGCGGGTGATCGAGAGGATAAATCGCTTCAGCTAGCCCAGTCTCCGGTGATTCCCCCTTTACTAGTTCCTCAAGCAGCGCAAACAGGTATTGTCGGAAAGATTACTTTGGATTTACGTAATATTGAGGTGGTGGATGCTTTAAAATTTTTATCCATGAAAGCAAATCTCAATATCATTACCACTAAAGCAGTTGTGGGAAAGATAACTCTGATGGTGGAGAATGCTCCGATACAGGATGTTTTTGACCTGATGCTGCGGTCTAACAGCCTGGCTTATGACAAAAATGGGGAAATTTATAATGTCATGACTCAAGAAGAATACCGGGCGCTTTACGGAAAAAGTTTTTCCGACGTAAGAAAAGTAAAAGTTTTTTACTTAAAATATACTGTTCCGGAACAGGCATTCAGCCTTTTGGATATGCTTAAAAGTGAAGTTGGGCGGGTCATGGTTGATCCGGAATCGGGAAATGTTCTGGTTATGGATTCTCCTGAGCGGCTTGAGCTGATGGATGGGGTGTTAAAGGATTTTGAGGAGAAAAACACGGTCAGGATCTTTAAATTGAATTACGCTAAAGCTAAAGATGTGGAGGAAGCGCTGAAGAACCAGCTGGATACCAAAAAAGTTGGGCTGATTAAATCAGATGAGAGAGGAAACCAGATTATCGTCCAGACTCTCCCTGAGCGGATGGAACAGATTGCCAGGCTCATCGGCGAACTGGATCAGAAGACCAAAGAGGTAATCATAGATGTCAGTATCATCCAGGTTAAGCTGTCTAATGATCACGAGCTGGGCGTTGAGTGGGAGGGATTGCTTGATGTGGGAAGAAAATTCGGAATGAGTTACCTGGGAACTTATCCTTTTAGTTCAGTTCAGGCTACAAATGATGCCTGGCGTTCCCGTCTGGATACCTGGAATGCCTTGGGTAACGTTGGTTCATATCCGTTCAGCGGCACAAGCACCAGTTATTCTGCCAGCAAACCGACTATAGGCGCTCAACAACTACACCTGGGAGTGGTCGGAAAGAATGATCTTGATACAGTTATTAGATATCTGGAAACTATAGGCAGCACTAAGATTATGTCTAACCCGAAACTCGCGGTCGTCAATAATCAGGAAGCCAAGATTCATGTTGGAACAAAAGAAGCCTATGTTACCACCACTACCACCACGGGCCAGAGCAGTAACACCGTTTCGGAACAGGTTACTTTTGTAGATGTAGGCGTTATACTCTCACTTGTTCCTACTATAAACGATGAAGGTTACGTAAGCCTTAAAGTAAAAGCTGAAATCAACTCAGTCCTGTCTATTATGATCACCCCTACTAAGAACCAGATACCGATTATTGATACTTCTCTTGCTGAAACTACGGTCCTGGTCAAGGAAGGGGCGACAGTAATTATTGGGGGGCTAAAGAAGGATAGTAAGGTCGAAACAACAAAACAAACACCTTTCTTTGGAAGCATACCTTTGCTGGGGAACCTTTTTAAAGACAAAACGACATCTACTCAACGCACGGAACTTTTAATAATACTTACCCCGCGAATCATTTCCGGAGATGTATTTGTTGCTTCAGCCGAAGGCAAGGGTATTGCTCAATCCGGATTAAAGCCGGTTAAAGATTATGAAGCCATCAAAGTTGAGCAGAAAGAACTGCCGCCGATTATTGATAAAGTCTTTATTCCTTTGGAAGAAGAAAAGAAATTGCAGCTCAAGGGTTTAAGGCAGCGCTAGGAAAATGAGAACTTACTAGGGTAATTTATATGGAGAATAAAATTTTCCGGGTTTTTCTGAATACAGGGTTGAGTTTGGCACTGGTTTTTATTTCGGCCGTTTTCGCGCCTGTATCTGCCGAGAAAGACCGGGAAAGCCGATACCTGGAGGATTTGAAAAGCGCTAGGCAGGAATTGATTGAAGCTAAGAGCGCGTTGATTAATCTTAAGTCGCTCTACGCCGAAAAAGAGATCCAGAGCAGGGATCTTAAGAGCAAACTGAACAAAATTAGCGAAAATTTGCTCCGTTGCCAGGATTCGCAGGCCCAGTTGAATAAGGAGAAGGAAATTCTGGCCAGCCAGCAGGCTAAGGCGCTTTTGCAGTTAAAACAATCTGAAACCGAAAAGTTTGTTTTCCAGCAGCAGAACCAGATCTTGACTAACTGTTCTAATGAAAATGAGGCCAAGACTAAAGAGTTGATCGCGCTGCGTAATTCTTTTGCCCAGGATAAGAAAGATCTTTTGACTAAGATCCAAAACAGCGAAATCAAATTAAGCGAAGTTACCCAGCAAAGGGATGCTTTAGCGCAGAAGAAAAGTGATTTGGAGGTAAAATATTCAGTCCTATCTGGGCAAGTTTCGGATATGCAAAATCAGCAAATCGGCTGTTTGGAACAAAAAGAGGCTTTGGTGATCCAAGTTCAGAATCTCGAGCGGCAACTGGATACGTTACGTAAAAATCTAGCTAGCGCCGAAAGTAATTCCAAAGGACTGGAAGAAGCGGACCGGAGGATCAATAAGCTGGAAGGATTTGAGCAAGAATTGATCCAAATGCGCCGCGATTACGCCTTACTGGAAAATAAACTAAAGATAACAGCGGAGGAAAACCAGAAACTTACTGAGATTGCCTCCAAGTATGATAACCAGGCTAATCTCCAGCAGGACTTAGCGTTGGTGAAAAGAAAATTATTAGCTGCTGAGGATGAAAATCAAAGCCTTAAAGATATTGCCGCTAAATGCGTTTTGCAGAAAGGGCTGACGCAGGAAATACAGAATTTGCGCAACGAGTTATTAAAATCAGAAGAACAGAAATCCCAAGTTCAGCAGATTTGCTCAAAATTTAAGAAACAGGAAGAAGATCTTGAGGCTAAGTTAGTGGTTCTGACCAAAAAATTAACCGCCTTGCAAGATGAGAATAAAAAACTCGAAGCCGCTTCTCTGAAGATGCCGGATGAGAAAGTAATTAGAGGCGAGCTTTCTGGGCTGCGTGAGGAACTAGCTAAATGTAAAGAAGAGAAGAAACTATTGGAACAGGATTCGCTGCAGGGTAAGAGAGAAAAGGAACTTTTTAATTCTGAGCAGTCTAAGCTGGGAGATAGAGTAGCGTTTTTAGAGTCCGAGAACAAAAAGTTTCAAGAGTCGGTTTCTAAACCCCGGGTAAATAAGGCCGCTTTGCAGGAAGCGGCTATTTTAAAAGAAGAATCACGGCAGTTAAAATCGGAGAACAAAGCGCTTAAAGTCCGGATTGAAAAAGACCGTAAGGTTAGCCAGGCTACGCCTCCTGAAGTAATCGAGTTGCGCGGCACTTTGGCCCGTTTGGAAACGGAGAGGGATAGGCTAAAATCTGAAATTGAGCGGCTTAAGAAACAGCAAGAAGCTTTGGCCGCGCAGTTAAAGAAAGCGGCTGTTGCGGTTAAGCCTGCTCCTGCGCCTAAAGCTGTTTCTGAGAATAACGTTGCCCGGAATAAGGAAGACTTACAGGTTAACAAGGAATTGTCCTATCAGTTAGTTCAGGAAAAATCCGGATATCAAAAGCGGGAAAAAGAATTAAACCAGGCATTGCTGAATTCTCAAAACCAGAAGGCTGCTTTGGAACAGGAGAAAGTAGAATTGTTGAAGAAGAATAAAGAATTAGAAAAGACCTACGCTATTCTTTCTGAGCAGATAGCTAAAGTTATGGTTCAATACCGGAATCTAGAAAAGCAGAAACAGACTTCTACGGTTAAATCCGAAGGCAGTCAACAGGAAATAAATTTGATGCAAGATAAACTTAAATCCAGCGAGCTGCTTACCGCTTCTTTACAGACTGAATTGGAGAACCTTAAAAAAGTCAACAAGGACTTGGAAGTCCAGATTCTTAATGCCAAAGTTCAGAAAGAACAGGAAATAGATTTGATCAGGGCCCGGCTAGAACAGCAAAATGCTCTTAAAGAAGGCGAATACGTTCAGTTGAACAACAAATTCCAGGGTTACCAGGTTCAGAAAGAAATGGAGCTTAAAAGGCTTAGTGATAATGTTGATAAATTAAAACTTGAACTGCAGAATTCTCAGGAATTATCTTTCCGGTTAGTCCAGGAAAAGAGCTCTTTTACGAGCCAACAGAAACAGGTAACCGATCAGCTTAAAGCGTTACAAAGTCAAAACGCCCTCATGGAATCTCAGAAACAGGAACTGGAAAAACAAAATGTTTTCTTGAAGAACCAATATGTCAGCACTTCCCAGGAACTGGATACTGTTAAGAAGGAGAATTCAAAGCTCGCCAAGGAGAAGGTGCCGGTTAATACGGAAAGTTGCCAGAAAGAATTGGAATCTTTAAAAAATCAGCTGGCGGAAAAAGACCAGGATTATCTTAAGAATATCAAGGAATACGAGACTAAATATACAGAGACAGGCGCCACGGAAAAAAATAAGGATATTTTGATCAAGGATTTGGCAAGATTAAAGAACAATTATGATGAATTGCAGAAAAAATATGACCTTTCCGAAAAAACATTGAAAGGCCTGGAAGCGGTTAAAAATAGGTGCGGGAAGTTACCGGAAGAGAATGCTAAACTCCATTATAATCTGGGCGTAGTTTATGCCCAGCACCAGGAGTATCAGAAGGCGGTCGGGGAATTGGAGAAGGTACTACAGCTAAAGCCTGATGATCCGGAAGCTCTTTATAATCTGGGTGTGATTAACGGGGAATATTTGGGTGACCGGAAGAAGTCAGTAGAATACTTCGAGAAATACCTGGTTTTAGCGCCTAATGATTCCGAAGCGGACAGGATAAGAAAGTATGTCGTGACCTGGAAGACTGTTGGACAGGAGTTAAATGACAAATAAATTCACTACCGCCAAAGAGATAACCGAAAAATATGATGTGTCTTATCAGACCATCAATCGTTATTCCGACACGGGCCTTTTGAATGTCGCTTTCAAAAAGGGCAATGTCCGCTATTATGACAGATTGCATATCGAGAGGCGGTTGAGTAAAATATCTCAGTTGACCCGGGAAGGTTATTCTCTTACTTTGATCCGCAAAAAATTATTAGGGATATAAAAATGAGGTTATTCAGGTTAATATTCTTAGCGGCCCTCTTGGTATTCTGCGGGATGATTTCAGGATACTCCGGGGACAAGGAAGCCAGCGATGGAGAATTCCCTGACCAGATCGTTGCGCTGGAGTTGAAAGATATGGATATCCTGGAGGCGCTTAAATATATAGCCGCCAAGACAAATTTGAATATCGTCGCGACTAAAGAAGTTACCGGAAGGGTTTCACTTAACGTTGTAGATGCTTCTTTGAAAGACATATTCGATATTATCCTTCGCAGTAACAACTTAGCTTATGAGAAGAAAGGCAGCATCTTTAACGTTATGTCGGAGAATGAATATAAAGCGCGTTATGGCAAGAATTTTTATGATTCCCGGATTTCCAAAGTATTCCGCTTGCAATACGCCATACCCGACCAGGCTTATAACCTTTTAAACACTATGAAAAGCGAGATCGGTAAAGTCCTGCTTGATTCAGAATCCGGGGTACTTTTGGTTATTGACACTCCGGAACGGGTTTCCAGCATGGAAACTACTCTTGCTGCTATGGACCAGAAATGCGTGATCAAGGTTTTTAATTTGAAATATGCCCGAGCCAAGGATATCGAAGAACAACTTAAGTCTCAGCTGGACCTGAAAAAAGTCGGTTCGATCAAAGCTGACGAACGCACAAATCAAGTAATAGTTCAGACTCTTCCGGAACGCATGGAAGATATTAGCAGGCTGATTTCAGGGTTGGATCAGAAGACCAGGCAGATCCTGATCGACGCCAAAATTATCCAAGTAAAGCTCACCAATGAGTTAAGTTCCGGTGTTGAGTGGGAAGGGCTATTTAATATCGCCAAGAAAGAAGGAATGACCTATCTCGGCTCTTATCCTTTAAGCTCGGTTTCTACGGCTACCGCTGCCTGGAGGTCAAGGCAACAAGTCGTTGAAGATACCGGATACGTAGGATCTTATCCTTTTTCGGGGACGACCGCGAATTATTCCGCCGGAAAACAAAGCGTTGGTTCTCAGGAAATTCATCTGGGAGTGGTTGGAAAAAACGATTTTGATGTTATAATAAAGTATCTGCAGACTCTGGGACAAACCAGGATCCTCTCCAATCCGAAGCTGGCCGTAGTCAACAACCAGGAAGCTAAGATTCATGTTGGGGAAAGGCAGGCTTATATAACAACGACTACTACTCAGACTCAGACTTCGACTACAGTTTCCGAAGCGGTTACCTACGTAGATGTGGGGATTCAGCTTATGGTTACTCCTACTATAAATGAAGACGGGTATGTTACGGTCAAAATAAAACCGGAGATAAGCAGCGTTATTTCCTATCTGGCAACCTCTTCCAAGAACAATATTCCTATTATAGATACTTCCACCGCCGAGACCATAGTCATGGTTAAGGACGGTACGACTATTCTTATCGGAGGTTTAAGTAAGGAAGAGAAAGCGGATGATTCTCAAGGGACGCCTTTTTTAAGCAAGTTACCGTTTATCGGAAACGCTTTTTCGAATAAGACTCACAGTTCCAAACGCAACGAGTTACTGATCTTGATCACTCCGCATATAGTCAACGGTGACGAATTAGTTACAGGTTATGCCCAGGATTTCGGGAATAACCAGGATAAGGCGTATCAAGCTTATCAGGATTTCTCTGAAGATCCCAGAAAACTTGAACTAAAGACTTATCAGAGTTACCCGGCGCTAAGAGGAGAAAAAGAGGTTATGCCGGAATTAAAGCCCGCGAGGAACTTTTAACCCGGAGCTAACGGCTTTGGCTAAAGGAAGCCAAACCATGGCCTTCTGGCCTATCGGAATTGCGCCGGTATACGTTGCTACGTTAATAGACGATGAAAAAAAACAATTTTAAGCTAACAATACTCATTTTAATATCAGCTATGGCTATTTGGGCGGGAATAAGCTTTGCTCAGACAGACTCGCGCGATTACGATAAATTAAAAAAAGAATATGATGCGATTTTAGCTGATCGGAATAATTTGATTCTGCAGTCAAAGTTTCTGGGAGAGTATAAGAATAAATTCAGCGAAGTTGAAGTTCTCGCCAAGAAAGCCCAGGAAGAAAAAGCCAGGCTTCAGCAGGATATTTTAGCTCGGGACAGCCAGTTAGTTGACCTGAAGCAGAAAATGTCAGATTTGGAAACCGCTAACAGCCAATTGGTTAAAGATAACGAAGGTATAAAAAAATCTCTTGAAAAGATGACGTTTGAGTATAAAATAGTGCCAGAGACTAGAAAAGAGTTAACGGCAGTTAAGAGCCAGAATAATTCTTTTCAACGCAGCTTGAAGCAGATGGAAGCTAATATCAGCAAGCTCCAGGAGGGAAAACTTAATAACGAAGCTCAGCTGGAGATTTACCGGATGCAGATTAAAGAGCTCAAAACCCGCTATGAGAAGGCTCTGGACAGGAATCGGGTTTTAGAAAAGAAAGCGGAGCAGATACCTAGGCGCTTCGCGGAGATCTCCCGGCAGAATAAGACACTTTTAAAGGAAACTGCACTTATGCATTATAATCTTGGAGTTTTTTACTCCAAGAATAAGGAATATGTCAGGGCTGTAGCAGAATTCGAGAAATCAGTTGAGCTTAATCCTGATGATACCGCTTCTTACTATAATTTAGGTTATATTTGTGCCGAGTACTTGGTAAACCGGCCGAGAGCGATAGAGTACTTCCGAAAGTTCCTGAGCTTGGTCAAGACTGAAGATAAAGACGTGGATTGGGTCAAGAAATATATTCTCACGTGGCAAACGTGGGAAGGCAAAAAACCAATGGATTAAAAAAGGAGGAAGAGGTATGAAAAAGTCAGCTGTTGTACTAGTGGGGCTATGTTTTATCCTGATAAATTTAACTGCCGCTCAGGCGGGGTTCTGGGGCAAAAAGAAGGCTGAGCCAAAAGCAACGACTGAAGAAGCTGCTGCGCCGGCCAAGGCCGCAGAGGTTGCAAAACCAGCACCGGTTACTCAAACCGATAAAGCTAAAGAAGAGGCATTAAAGGCCAAAAGGGCAATAGCTCAAAAAAAATTAAATGAATTAAATAATACCGAGTGGGCGGTAGAATTGTTATCAATGACCACGAAGGGCAAGAAAGAGACCGATACAATTACTTTTAAGGATAATCAAGTATCTGTCGCCAGCTTTGTTAAAAGGGGTTTTCCTGCTACTAATTTTACTCTTACCGTGCAAGAAGACGGCTTGGTGATTTGGGAGACCATGCAGACTTCCGAAAAATCCGGTATAGCTTTTTGGAGAGGGGAATTGGATCCCAAATTGCAAACTATGAGAGGCGTGGTTAGCCATCAGATTGACAAAAAAAGTAAACAGGATTATTCTTTTGTCAGTACCGTTAAGAAAAATATTTCATCCTCAAATAAATAATCATGTATGAAGCCTATTGGGGTTTATCGGAAAAACCTTTCGAAAACACTCCTGATCCCAGGTTTTTCTACTATTCGCAACAGCATAAAGAGGCTGTGGCCAGGATGCTTTATGTGGTTAGGGAGCATAAAGGGGCGGCGCTTTTTACCGGAGAATACGGCTGCGGAAAAACCCTGCTATCGCGAGTGCTCTGGCGTGAGCTCCAACAGGAAAACCGATACCAATCGGTATTTATTTTAAACCCCCGCCTTTCTGGTAAAGAATTTATCCAGGAGATCGTTCATCAGCTTGGAGGAGCGGGCGATAGCCAGGATAAGATTGAACTTTTTCATTCTCTGCATAAAATTCTTTACGCTAACCACAATGCCAATAAGCACAGCGTTATAATAATCGACGAAGCGCAGGCAATCCAGGATAAAGATACTTTCGAAGAGATCAGGCTTCTTTTAAATTTTCAACTGGACAATGCGTTCTTGTTGACGATAATCCTGCTGGGCCAGCCGGAACTTAAATACACCGTGATGAGCCTGCCTCAATTTATGCACCGCATGGCGGTAAGATTTCACCTTAAGGCTTTTAATGAAATCGAGACAAAAGAGTATATCTTGCATCGCCTCGAAATTTGCGGGCTTCATAAACCAATTTTTAGCGATGACTCATTTAAAGAAATTCATCTTTGCTCGGCAGGAATTCCTAGGCGGATAAATACTGTCTGCGATCTGGCTTTGTTAGTTGGTTTTGGTAACGGCTTGGCTTCGGTCGACAGGCAGGCTATCATCAAAATAAACGAAGATCTGGAATCTCCGGACTTCGATGTTAAAAATATGCAGACATTGTCAAATTCCGTAAATAACGCCGCGGATAAAACCAGCAGTAATATCGATTTGATGAAATTAAACACTCAACCGCCAGGCCAATAATTGAAATGCTGAGCATTTTAGATATTTTGAGGAAATACCAGGAAGAAAGCAAAAAAAAGAAAAGTGAATCCGGCAAGCCAAATGAACCAGCCGTAGCCCCGGACGCTAACACAGGGCTCCCAGCTGCTGTAGCCCCAGTGGAGAATGTAAATGTATTCTCGGTAGTCAACAAGGATATGAATGAAGATAAATCCGGGCGAGTAAAAGAGTTTTATAAAGAGCTCCTGGCCTGGGCTAAGAAAGTCTATAAACTGGAATTTGTTTTGGCTCCTGATTTTAAAAGCCAGTTTACGGCAATCATTGAGAAAGAATTGAATTTTTTGGATTCTGAAAGCAAAGAACTGCTCAAACTAAGCCTGGTTGAGTATGAGAATAAAGAAGACGCGCTTTATTATCATGCGGTTAATGTATCAATAATCTCGCTGGAATTGGGGAGAGGGTTGGGTTACCAGAAGCAGCAGCTTATTGAACTCGGCGTTGCCAGTTTAATGCATGATATTGGCGCAATTAAATTCCTTGAGCTCATCAATAAAAATGGCAAGCTCACCGATGAGGAATTACGTAAAGTCAAAGAGCATTCTTTAAATGGGGTAGAAATCCTCAATAAAATCGGCGGCGAGTTTATGCCGGGCATTATCGATGTCATATCTCAGGAACATGAACGCCTGGACGGTACGGGTTATCCTAATGGGCTTAAGGATGACCAAATTAAGGAATTCGCCCAGATCGTAGGTTTGGCCGATGTTTACGAAGCGATGACCCATTTGCGCCCTTACCGTTTGAAATTCAGCCCCCCGAAAACGATAAATACAATTCTAAACAAGAAAAGCGAATTCAGCGCCAAAGTTTTGAAAGTGCTTTTGGAAAGGATCGGAGTATTTCCGGTCGGGGCTATGGTCCGGCTCAACACTAAAGAAGTAGGGATGGTTTTTAAAGAAAACCAGGGGCTGCCCTTGAGGCCGTTGGTAACGGTCATGTTCGATGAAAATGGCAACAAGCTTCCCCAGCCCAAACAGATCAATCTCTCGGCTAATTTGTTGATCTGTATTGAAGAATGTATAGATATTTCCGGGGATAAGAATGTTTAGGGCAAACGACTAATAATATGAAAATATTTTATATCATAGGCACGGTTGCGGCGGTGTCCCTGTTTTCTTATATGGGGGCTTCTTACTATGGGCAAAAGCAACTTGCTTTACAGCTAAACCAGGTGCTCGATGATACTTTGAAAGAGAAAGATCGTCTTCAGGTGTCGGTTGACCAGCTGCAGGCTCAACTCAAAGATAAAGAAGATCAGTTGGCTGGCCTTAGCGACGTTGCGGGGATAAAAATTGCTTTGTCCAATGCTCAGCTTAATATTGATAACTTGAATAAAGAGATAGGAAATTTTAATCGAGACCGCGCGGCTTTGCAGGAAGCGAATATGGGGCTTACTACCAGGCTGCAGAATACCACCAAAGAATATATGCGCACTTTGGACGAGTTAAAATCCGCCCAGGGGCAGGCGGCAAAGTTAAGCAAGGGGATCAGCCCGGATAAAGATAAAATAGGCCAGATTAATAAGGTTATCGACGCTAAGAATAACGAATTAGCCAGGCAAAAGGAAGAGTTGGATAGTTTGAAGGCAAGTTCGCAAAGCCTGATAGTTAATAATAAGGCTCTAGAGAAGAAATTAAAAGACCTGGAATACGCTCAGGGTATCGTTGCGGAAAGCGCGCAGAATTTGCAGGGAGAGATCGATATGCGGGAAGCCCCGTCTAAACAACTGCAGAATACGATTATTTTCTTGCGCGGCGAGCTTTCCAGAAAAGAAGAGCAAATTGCGGAATTAGAGAAAAAATTGGCCAGGCAGATCGCATCCGTAGGTAAATCCGGCGGGGCAACAGGGGATAAGAAGTATGAAGACGCTAAAGCTGATCTGGACCAACTTTCGGGTATATTGATTAGGAAAGAGATTGAGATGGATTCGGTAAAAAAAGAGGCAATGTCCGCTAAAGAAGAATTAATTGCCCTGCAAACAAAGCTTTCTGGAATGCAGGATAACCGAGCTAACCAGGAAAAATTGAAAGATTTGGAGAAACAAAAGCTGGTCTTGCAGTCTCAGCTTACCCAATTGCAGCAGGAATTGTCGAAAAAGAACGAATTGGTGGAATCATTACATAAGAATATCGATTATCTGACTGTGCAAAAAGGCGAATTAGATAAGGAAAAAAGGCGGAGTGAAGAATCTGATTTGATGTATAACAGCTTGAAAGACCAGATATCCCAGTTTTCCGACGCTATAAGCCTTAAAGAGGCGGAGATCGAGAAAAAGCGCAGAGAGATTTTAAGCTTAAGAGAAGAATTATTCAACCTTAAATCTCGTTCAGCGCAGTTGGAGAACGATTTGTCCGAGGCAAAAGAGGCCCAGAAAAGAATCATGGGCGATTTATCGGCTGCAGTAAGGATCAATTCAGTGCTCCAGGAAAGGATAAGATCCATTCCTTCTGTAGATGATTCGGATTATTCCCTATCTAATCCTGACGACAAAAAGAAAGCCGACGAGTTAAAACGCAAGATCGAAGTTATTCTTGAGCCTGACAAACATTAAAAATGAAAAGTAAAAAAGCTATATTTTTAACATTGGTATTACTAAGTTTTTATGCCCTAGGATTTTGCCAGGAGAAAAACCTTAAGGCCGAAGCTAAGACCCACTATGACTTGGGTAATATTTTCTATCAGCAGGGAAAGTTTGAAGATGCTCAGAAGGAATACCAGAAGGCCATGGAGATCTTGAAGCAGGGTGAAGCAGTTAAAACTGGTAAAGAACCTTTGGCAATTAAAGAGAAGCTTTCTGATAAGGTTGAAAAGCCGGCTGTAAAAGAAAAGGCTAAGGCTAGAGCCCCGCTTGTCGAGTACGCTATCAGCGAGGACGATGTTCTAAAAATTTCCGTATGGCAAAATCCAGATCTTGATCAGGAGGTTATAGTGCGCCCTGACGGAATGATTTCTTTTCCGCTTATTGGCGATATTGTAGCTAAGGGTTTGACCATCACTGAGTTAGACCAGGAGATCACCCATCGTTTGAGCGAGTTCGTGCGTTCGCCGGAAGTTTCAATTTCCTTGAAGAAAATCGGCGGCAGTAAAGTTATTGTCTTGGGAGAAATATTGCATCCGGGAGTTTTCACGGTTACCGGCTCTAAGACTATCCTGGAAGCGATCGGCCAGGCCGGAGGTTTTTCCCGGGATGCTGTGCCATCAAGTATAATACTTATCCGGGGAGGATTTTCTCAGCCTCAGGCGCAAAGGCTCAACCTTAGTAAGGTGTTAAGCGGCCGGGAAGTTTTACAGCAGAATATCGCTTTACAGGCAGAAGACATCATTTTTGTACCTAAAAAATTTATTGCTGACCTTAATTATTTCCTTAACCAGGTGCTTGATCCTCTTTCCAAAGGCGCTTTTACCAACAGGGAATTAAGAAGCTTTTCCGGCTCAACTGGTAATTGAGAGGCTGGTTGAAAGATAGCAACAAAAGTATATCCAAGGCCCTACTTTGTATCCCTCCCGATTACGAATATAATTTTCCTCCTTTAGCTACCCCGGCCCTTTGCGCGTTTCTTAAGCATAACGGTATAAGTGCTTTTCAAACCGATTTAAATCTTACATACCGAGATTTACAAAAGTACCCCTTGACAAAATTATAAATATAAACTATACTTTACTTATGCAAGGTAAAAATAAACCATTATTTAGATATCTTGATAAAGAAATCTCCGGCGCGGTAAAAAAGAAGTATTCAACTCTTATTTTAGGCCCGCGTCAGGTAGGAAAAACTACCCTTGTAAACGAGTGTTTGAAGAATACTAAAAATGCCGTTAAATACTTACTGCAAGACCCTTCTTTAAGAATAGAGTTAGAAAGAGATCCATCCAGGTTGATTAATCAAATACGCGCTTTAAAGATTAACCCTTGTGTTTTTATTGATGAAGCGCAAAAAGTACCCGCATTATTTGACGCGGTGCAGGTTTTGATTGATAACAAGGACGCGCATTTCATCCTTACTGGCTCTTCAGCAAGGAAGTTAAAAAGACACGGCGTCAATCTTCTGCCTGGCAGAATAAAACGTTA
>Ga0315268_10004422_pt1 | contig 15270 bp, 15 predicted proteins | sample C1_top_MG_FD_204535 | JGI IMG/M metagenome (GOLD analysis project Ga0315268, IMG submission 204535) | Sediment microbial communities from Yellowstone Lake, YNP, Wyoming, USA - C1_top | ecosystem: Environmental > Aquatic > Freshwater > Lake > Sediment | place: USA: Wyoming | collected 2017-08-01
AACATCGTGCTCATGAAGGACGAGGCGGGCAGAGTGATAGGCGCGGCCGCCATGATCCAAGACGTGACGGCGCGCTGGGAGCGCGAAAAAGCGACCAAGGCGCGCATCGCGGAACTGGAGAAGCGCGTGGCGCAATTTGAAAAATCCTCGGCGCAAGGCAGCGGGCGTAGTGGGTAATTAGTGGTTAGTGATTAGAACTGGTTTCAAAAGTGGTTCTTTGGAAGGGCACGGCTTTAGCCGTGCCGCGCAGGCCCGCTATTTACGCGGCTTTAGCCGCTGGGGGAAGTTGCGCCGAAATCTCAAAGCGCACTTTTGAAACCAGTTCTAGTAATTAGTGATCAGCGGCAGCACGAAGCTGCGCAGGCTAATCACCAATCACTAATCACCAATCACTTCTGCTGGAAACTGGCAACTGACCGCTGTTGTCGGAGACACTATGGAACTGCAACAGGTCCACGATTTGAAAGCGCCCGACGGTCATCCCATCCCGGCGTTTCTGCTGGTACCGGAGGTGCCGAACGGGGCGGCGCTGGTGCTGCATCCCTACGGCGGGTCGAAGGAGCACATGCTCGGCCTGGGCGAGGCGATCGCGGCGCGGCGGGTGGCGGCGCTGATCCCCGACCTTTGCGGCCACGGCGCAAACCTGACCGCCCTCGGCGGCCTCATGCGTGAGGAGGTGGAGGCCGGCGTCCGCTATCTGCGGCGCTTCGGGCGTGTGGCGGCCAGCGGGGTGAGCCTGGGCGGACGCCTGGCGCTGATGTCGTCGGCCGACTGCATGGTGGCCATCTCGCCGGCCGTGGTGTCGGAAATTTCGGCGCAAGGCATGTGGATGTTTGAAAACTTTCCCAGCCCGGCGGTGCGCGAGCCATATTCCGGCTACGTGACCGAACTGCTGGACCTGCTGGGGCCGGTGCCGCCGCACGACCGTCCCTGCCTGCTGCTGTACGCCGAGCGGGACATCCCCATGATCCTGCAGGGCGCGGCAGGGCTGAAGAGCGAGCTGTCGGAGTGCGAGCTGCGCTACATCACGCGCGACCTGCGTCCCGACATCAAGCACGACAACGGGCTGATCCGCTACCTGCCGCGCTGGTTCAACCACGGCGAACTCAAGTTCAACCAGGAGGCCATCCAGACCACCGCCGCCTGGATCGCGGATCAGATCGGGGTGCCGCGCGCGCTGGAATTTCGGGCCTGAGAGGACAACACACACAACGCCGGCGATGGCGGCTGGCCGACTGGAGCCAAGATGAAGTGGGAATACATGGATCGCATGGTGCTGTTCAGCGAAACCGAAGAAGGCATGACCAGCGGTTTAGACAAATGGATCAACGACGCCGGAGCGGACCGCTGGGAACTGGTCAGCACCGTTCCGCTCATTGCGCCCAATAAGGACGGTGTCGCGTACGGCACGGTGGGCATCCACCTGATCTTCAAGCGGCCGCAGGAGACGCCGGCACAGGCCTGAGGTGAGTCATGGAGCAATTGCATGGGCGCGCCCTGATCGAGAGCCGCTTCGGCAAAGTCGGTTCGGGCGTGCAGGTGCTCAACATCAACGGCGCCGAGTACGATCTGGAGACGGTGCTGGCGCGCATGGACCTGCTGTTGGAAGACTCCAAGCCGCTCGATATGGGGGCCGCGCCTGACGGCCATTTTTTTGTCCGCTACTACGACGGGATGGACCAGCGCGTAGTGGCCTACGAGTTTGACGCCAGCTTTGGCTTCATTGCCGAGTATCGCGGGCACATCGCGGAATGGATCGGCGAGGACGCCTACTATGACTCCCTGAAGCACGTGCCCTTCCGCTGCCCGCTGGTGCCGGGCGACGATTTCTGAGGACGCCGCATGCCTGAGCCGCGACCACGCGAGCTGATGGAAAGCCGCTACGGCAGCCTGGGCTGCGGCCAGAAGCGGGTGACGATAGCCGGCGTGGAGTGGGAAGTGGGGGAGCTGCTGCAACGCATGGGCCTGCTGTTCGACGACGCCCAGCCCATCGACGTGCAGCAACTGGCGCCGGGACAGTATGTGGCGCGCTACTTCGAGGCCCAGAACCAGTGGGTGGTGGCGCAGGAGTTCGACGAAGAACTGCGCCTGCTACGCGAGCTGCGCGCCCATATCGCGGAATGGGTGGGCGACGAGGCCTACTTCAGCGAGTACGGCGGGCACTGAGCAGTGGCAAGGCTCCGGACCTCGGGGCCAAACCATTCTTCGTGTACGCCGGCGTGATGGCCGCCAATATCATTCTGTATTTCCGCTTTTTTGGCCGCTCGCAGCAGCAGTTTGTGGACGCGGCTTCGGAATCCCGCGGCGATAGCGAGGTAGGGTGAGGCCTGTCTTCGCCGGCATTCGCGTGCGCCACGCTGGTACGCTTTCTCGAAAATCATGCTCGGGCGATGCGGGACATTGCGGCCGCTGTCGGAGAGCCTTCCGGCAGTAGCGTAGCGGGCTTAGGGGGTAGGGGTCCTTCGACTCGGTCACAGCGCACCCAAAACCGGGGCGCGCCGGACCTCGCTCAGGATGACATTCGTTGTCGTTGAGCGTGCCTGAAGCCTGACGCCTCGCCTACTTTCCCGTCCAGCAGGCGGCGCGCTTGCCGAGGAAGGCAGAGATGCCTTCCTGGGCGTCGGCGGCCAGCGCGTTCATGCTCATGATCTCTTTGGCGTAGGCGTAGGCTTTGGGCTGGTCGAGGTCGATTTGGGTGTAATAAGCCTGCTTGCCGATGGCGATGGTCAGCGGGCTGGCGGCGGCCAGCTTGGTGGCCAGCTCTCGCGTGCGCGTGCGCAGTTCGGCGGCGGGCACCACGGTGTTGATCAGCCCCCAGTCGGCGGCGGTGCGCGCGTCCACCGGCTCGCCGGTCATCAGCATCTGCAAGGCGCGCTTGCGGCCGACGGCGCGGCTCAGCGCCACCATGGGTGTGGTGCAGAACAGGCCGATCTTCACTCCCGGGGTGGCGAAGCTGGCTTCCTCCACCGCGACCGCCAGATCGCAGGTCGCCACCAGTTGGCAACCGGCGGCCGTGGCCGTGCCCTGGACCTCGGCGATCACCGGCTGCGGGATGGACTGGATCTTCATCATCAGCTCGGCGCAGACATCGAAGGTGCGCCGGTAGTCGTTGATGGTGCGGCCCACCATCTCGCTCAGGTCGTGTCCCGAGGAAAAGACTTTGCCGTTGGCAGCCAGGATGACGGCGCGCACCGCGGGGTCGGCGGCGATGTGGCCGAGGCAGTCGATCATCTCCAGCATCATTTCGAGCGAAAGCGCGTTGCGGCGGTTGGGCCGGTTCAGGGTCAGGATGCCCAGGGGGGGCTCGGTTTCGTACAGAAGGGTGTTGTATGCCATGGAGACCTCACAACCCGCAGGGATGTGCGCAGCGGGGCATTGTAACCTGTCCGCCGCGCAAAAGCCGCTCACCTTTCCGGGCGGATAGTAATAGGATAGCGCTTTTCGGAGGCGCTGATGCCCGACGCACCGCTGAACGACCGCCCCGCAACCCCCGACGACGCGAAAATCATTCTCCAGCTCTACGACCTGCGCCGGGATCCGGAAATGCGCAAGGCGCGCGACTTCATTTCGGCCGAGTTCTGGCCGGAGTCGGCGGACGACATCCTGCACCTCGCGCGCGCCTTCCCCAGCACGGAAAACACCTATATGCGCCAGGTCACGACGTACTGGGAGATGGCCGCCGCCATGGTGCTGCGCGGCGCCCTGCACGAGGGCCTGTTCTTCGATTGCAGCGGCGAAATGTATTGCGTGTACGCCAAGTTCCGGCCGTACCTGTCGGAGATCCGGCAGAAGCTGCCCAAGATGCTGGTGATGGTGGAGGAGCTGGTGCTGCGCTCGGCCGAGGGGCGGGAGCGGCTGGAGCGGCTGGAAGGGCGGCTGAAGCGGGCGCAGCAGAAGCTGGCGCAGCGGCGGGCGGCGATTGCGGCCACTTCGGCGGGCTACCGTTAATTGACGAATTTATGAATTTCAGAATTGACGAATTGCCGAGCGGCGCGCAATTCGTAAATCCGTCAATTCTCAAATTCGTCAATTCCGTTGTGCGTGGGTCACAGGCAATTGTGATGGGCGTCATACACGGCTGGGTCATGCAAGTCGCACAATCAGTAACAGGTTGAGGATGCGCCCCAGCACTCCGGCCGCGCACCGAGTCTTGACCGCAAAAACTGAGGGTTTTCGAGACTGCACAGCCGCCGGCCCTTTCGTTTCTCCGGCTGCGCCCGCACTCATCATCACGTGCGTTTGTGATGGCGGTCTCTATCCCTTGTGAGAGGGGATTTGATGGCAAAAGGCACGGTTTCCATCCAGGTCGAGCGTTGCAAGGCTTGCGGCTTTTGCGTAGAGTTTTGTCCCACCAAAGTTCTGGCGCTCTCCTCGGCGTTCAATGCCAAGGGCTATCATCCACCGCAGATGGTGACGCCGGAGAAGTGCAGCGGCTGCGACCTGTGCGGCATGTACTGTCCGGATTTCGCCATCTTCGGCTACCGCCTGGCGGGCGCCGGAAAGGAGGAGGACAGCAATGCAAGCTGATCCCCGCGGGGTACTGACCGGGACGCATTTTATCGACGGCGACCACGCCTGCTGCGAAGGCTGCCTGGCGGCGGGCGCGCGCTTTGCCGCGGGCTATCCGATTACGCCGTCGACCGAGGTGGTGGAGCGCTTCGCCATGCGCATTCCCACCGTCGGCGGCAGCTTCATCCAGATGGAAGACGAGCTGGCCGCCTCCATTGCCATCCAAGGCGCGGTGTGGGCGGGGGCGAAGGCGTTCACCGTGACCAGCGGCCCGGGCTTCTCGCTGATGATGGAGCACATCGGCTACGCCGCCATGACGGAGACGCCCTGCGTGTTCGTCAACGTGCAGCGCGGCGGGCCGTCCACCGGTTTGCCCACGCTGCCCGGGCAGGCCGACATGATGCAGGCGCGCTGGGGCTCGCACGGCGATTACGGCATTATCGCGGTTTGCCCCAACTCGCCGCAGGAGTGCTTCGACCTGACCATCAAGGCCTTCAACCTTTCCGAGCAGTACCGGGTGCCGGTGATGGTGATGATGGACGAGTGCGTCGGGCACATGACGGAGAAGGTGGTGATCCCGGCGGCGGACAAGATCCAGGTGACGCCGCGGCGGCACACCAAGGCGGCCCCGGGCGCGTACCTGCCCTACCAGTGCAACGGCGACGGCAGCCTGGTGCCCGACATGGCGCACGCCGGCGAAGGCTACCGCTTTCACATCACCGGCCTGACCCATGACGAGCGCGGCTATCCCAACATGACCGTCAAGGTGCAGGACTCGCTGATCCGGCGGCTGCGCGCCAAGATCGACAGCGGCAAGAACCTGGTGGAGTACGACGGCAACGGCCTGGACGACGCCGAGGTGGTGGTGGTCTCCTACGGCATCACCTCGCGGGTGGCGCAGCGCGCCATCGAGATGGCGCGGGCGCAGGGGCTCAAGGTAGGGAAGCTGCGGCTGATCGTCGCCTGGCCCTTCCCGGAGGCGGTGATCGCCAAGCTGGCCGAGCGGGTGAAGGCCTTCGTGGTGCCCGAGCTGAACCTGGGCCAGATGGTGGGCGAAGTGCAACGCGCGGCCGGCAAAGCCGTCAAGACCATTCACGTTCCGCACGCCGGCGGGGGCGTGCACACCCCGCAACAAATTTTGCAGGCGATCGTGGAGGCGAGCCAATGAGCCCAGTCCAGATCAATCCGGTTGAGCCTTTCCTGCGCGTGGACCGCATGCCGCACATCTGGTGTCCGGGGTGCGGCATCGGCACCACCGTCAACTGCTTTGCGCGTGCGCTGCTCGACTCCAAGGTGGACTTGAAGAACCTGGTGATCGTTTCCGGCATCGGCTGCACCGGGCGCGTGGCCGGTTACGTGAACCTGGACTCGTTCCACACCACGCACGGGCGCGCCATCCCCTTCGCCACCGGCTTGAAACTGGCCAATCCCAAGCTGAACGTGGTGGTGTACTCGGGGGACGGCGACCTGTCGGCCATCGGCGGCAACCACCTGATCCACGCCGCGCGGCGCAATATCGACATCAAGGTGATCTGCGTCAACAACCTGATTTACGCCATGACCGGGGGGCAGACGGCGCCCACCACGCCGGGGAACGTGATTACCTCGACCCACCCCTACGGCACCTTCGACCCCAACTTTAACCTGCCGCACCTGGTGGAGGCGGCGGGCGCGGTGTACGTGGCGCGCTGGACCACCTTCCACGTGCGCCAACTGGCGCGCTCCATGGCCGAGGTGTTCAAGAAGCCGGGTTTCTGCTTCATCGAAATCATGTCGCCCTGCCCGACGCTGTACCAGCGCCGCAACCGCATGGGCGACGGTCTGGACACGATGAAGTTCTACAAGGAGCACAGCAAGATCAAGAACAGCGCGCCCACCAACGAGGTGGGGCTGACCAAGGCGGGCGAGATCATCGTGGGCAAGTTCGTGGACCGCGAGCGCCCCGATTACCTGGCCATGGCGCACGACCAGTTCGCGGCGTCGCTGGGGGACCGCTACATCGACGAGTGCGCGGCAGGATGCGGCTGCGGGGAGGATGCGTAATGCAACTGACGGAGATTCGTATTGCCGGATTCGGCGGGCAAGGCGTGATTCTGTCGGCCATCATCGTCGGCAAGGCCGCCTCCATCTTCGAGGGCGAATACGCCTGCATGACGCAGAGCTTCGGGCCGGAAGCCCGCGGCGGCGCCTGCAGCGCGCAGGTCATCCTCTCGGACGCGCCGGTGCTCTACCCCTACGTGACCAGCCCGGACATCCTGGTGGTCATGTCGCAGGAGGCGTACACCAAGTTCGCGCCCGAGCTGAAGCCCAACGGCACGCTGATCGTAGAGCGCGACCTGGTGCGCATCTCCGACCTGAAGTCCGGGCTCAAGGTGTTCAGTTGCCCGGCCACGCGGCTGGCGGAAGAGCTGGGCAAACGCATGGTGCTGAACTCGGTGATGGTCGGCTTCTTCGCTGCCGTGACCGGGTTGCTGAAGCGGGATTCGGTGCGCCAGGCAGTGGCCGATTCCGTGCCCGAAGCGTTCCGAGACTTGAACTTGAAGGCCTTCGACAAAGGATACGAGTACGGGGTGAAGAGCCCGCCGTCCGGTGAAATCGCGCCCGCGGAAGAAGAGATGAAGGCGCTGGACGGGGTGGAGCCCTAGAGCGCTTCCGGTGAAGGTGTATCCCTGCGGGCGAGGGCGCCCGCAGGAGCGACGGTTTTGGTGGGGTCATCGAGTGCAGCCCCGGCGAGGGCGCCGGGGCCCACCGCAGAGCGGATACAGCTACTCGGGATTCGCACTAGCCCTGGCGCCGCTCGGCGCTCACTCCACCCGCTCGTGCTCGCCCCCGACCTCGGGCACTCGGCCGCGCAGGCGGCTGTAAAGAAAAAAGAGCGCCTTGGCGAGCTTGTTGCCGGCGCGATTCACGCCTTCGACGGGGGGGCGCACCGGCCGTTCCGCGAGCACAAGCAGGATCTCGCCGAAATCACGCAGGACCGGCAGAGCCTGAAATGCGAGCGACACACCGGCCTGCACGGCAAACGGGAGATGGTGAACGAGCGGAATAGCGGGCCGAACGGGGCGAGCCTCGAGTTTCAGGAAGTAGGGGGACAATTCTTGCCGTATGGTCGGGGCATCGAAGTGCTCGAGAAAAATACCGTCCCTTGAGTAACGGCGGGCGAGCGGCAGGCCCAGCAGGCGTCGCAGCAAGTCATCGTGCTCCACGCCGCAGAGATATCGGCCGTCGTCGCGCAAGGCAGCGGCAATGGTCCGGTACATGGCCATGCGCTGGTCGCGAGAATCAAGCGGGGTGGCCGAAACCGCCCGGTCGAGGCTGCAGGGCGCGAGATGAAACTGGCTGGCATCGGCCTGGACGAGGCCGACCTGCCCGCGCAAATCGCCTGCACGCACCGTGCGACGAACGCGGAATGAAGTTGGGGCGACGCCGGACGGCAGCCTGGAGCCCAGCCGGCGGAGCGCGTTAATGGCGAAATCCACGGCCAGCACACGGGCTCCCAACTGCGCCATCAGAATGGTATAGCGGCCGTCACCGCAACCGACGTCGAGGGCGGTGCGGCCCTCGAGCGGCGCTAAACGGTGGAGATACTGCGGTAGCTGCAGCCGGTCGGCCAGCCTGGATCGCCAGCCAAACTGGGGCGCCACGAAGGTTTCGGGCAGGTTGGCATATTCGCGGTCGCGGATGGCCATTTCGTGTTCGCCCTCAGGTTCCAGGGCGCCGGTCAGCATCCGGCCGATGCCGTCCTGAATGCGGTACTCGGCGGCGCAACTGGCGCAGCGCAAACGCGCGTCAATCAAGCCGAAGGGCCCGCTCCGTAGTTCGTCGGCGAGGGCCAGATCGCCGCCATCGCGGCTGCAGCGAAGCAGACCCACCAGGTCGCGCGGGAACTCCGCATAGCTCACGCCTTTCTGGAGCGGCGTGGGCGCTTGAGACGGCAATGGCATCAGTAACTAGCCTCGGAAAGAGGTTTGGGCGCGAGCCGAATCCTCACCGCTTTTGAAGCCAGCAGTATAAGGCACTCCGCGACAAAAAATGCCCCCGCTTGCGGCGAGGGCTTGTCAGGACAATTCCGTGTTGAGTCAATCGGCGTTGGCGGCCGATGCCTTGGGCGCCGGCAGCGGCTTCAGACCGGCACGGACGCCATCGGCAGCCCACTGCTCCAGCATCGCGGTAGTGACCGACTTGGGACGCTCGATGGCGTACCCGAGAGCGCGGTCCCAAGTGATGTTGGCCATGACGCCCAGGGAACGGCCGATGCCGAAAAGAACGGTGTAGAAGTCCCACTCGCGGACACCGTAGTACCACTGGATGACGCCCGAGTGTGCATCCACGTTTGGCCAGGGATTCTTGGCCTTGCCGTGCTGGGTGAGAACGCCGGGCGCTACCTCGAAGATCATGGACACAACCTTGAACAGCGGGTCGTCCCTGAGTCCGGGCGTATTCAGACAGTACTCGCGCTGCGACATGTAGCGCGGGTCGGTCTTGCGCAGAACCGCGTGCCCGTAACCGGGGATGACCTGGCCGGCATTGAGGGTATCCCACAAAGCCTTGGTGATCAGCTCCTTGGTCGGCTCCACGCCCTTGCAGTACTTCTCCTGGAACTTGATGGTCCAGTCCAGGACCTCCTGGTTGGCCAGGCCGTGCAGGGGGCCGGCAAGGCCGTTGAGGCCGGCGGAGTAGGCATAGTAGGGATCGGACAGGGCCGAGTGCACCAGGTGAGCGGTGTGGGCGGAGACGTTGCCGGACTCGTGGTCGGAGTGGAGGATGAAGTACATGCGGGCCACATCCTTGTACTCCTCGCACTGGCCGATCATGTGGGCAAAGTTCGCGCCCATGTCAAGTTTCCGATCAATCGGGACCTGGAAGTCGCTGCGATACTTCAGGTTGTAAATGAAAGCGGCAACGATGGGAATACGGGCCACGATGTCATAGGCGTCTTCGTAGACATATTCCCATGCGTCCTTCTTGTTGAACTTGCCCGAGCCGTAGAAGGCCGCGAACTTGGAGTCCTTCTGCATGGCCAGTAAGCCGACAGACAGCATTACCATGGGGTGGCTGTCACGGGGCAGGGCGCGGATAGCATCCCATACATACGAAGGAACAATCTGGCGAACCTTCCATTCGGCGGCAACTTCGTCAACCTGTGCCTGGGTCGGCGGGTCACCCGTGAGCAGGAAGTACCAGTGCGATTCTACGCTGGGATATTTGGAACCGTCTGCCTTGGGAAGCGCCTCGAAGGTCTCGGGAATGGTCTTGCCGCGGAAGCGGATACCTTCCTGGGGATCGAGGTAGGAGATGTCGGTAACCAGGCAACGGACGTCACGGGCGCCGCCAATGGCCTGGTCGATGGTTACCTGGTCGATAATTACCTGGCCGAATTCCTTCACCAGCTTGGTAGTACGGGGACGGAATTCCTCAATCTTCTGCTTAAGTACTTCCTTCAGCGCCATTGTGTTGCACTCCTTTCATCCTTGCAAAGCCCGGATGCCCAGGATTGACAGAGACCGGAACAGGCGAACGCGCCGCGTTCTTTACCTCGAAAAACTTGCTGGGAAAAGAGGTTCCGCAGTCCGGCGGCCATTCTCTTGCCCCATGTTCGGGGAAGCAGTGAGCGGAATCACCAATGGCGGTGATGTGAAGCACAGGAGAGCTGCGGGCCCGAGACATCACACGGCAAGGTGATCCAGTTCTTAGTTGTTCGTACTTGCTTCCCGGTTGAAGCAAGATCACAGTCCACTTTCCCAACCAGGAAGCAAGAACCAGTCTTACCTGGCGCCCGCGCGCTGCCGTTCGTCGGGGCTCATTTCGCGCCACAGCATGGTCAGGTTGCGCTCCAGGGAACGGTTGCCGCGATCGCCGGCCAGGGCGCGGCTGAACCAGGAGTAGGCGACGGCGCGGTCCATGGGGACGCATTCGCCAACGGCGTACATGGTGCCCAGATGGGCCAGAGCGCGGGGGTTCTGCTGTTCGGCGGCAGCGCGAAAGTAGCGGACAGCCTGGTCGCAGTTCTTGCGCACACCCTGGCCATAGAGATATTTCTCGCCGCTGTTGACCAGGGCTTCGCCGGGCGGAGACTGCGGTTTGGGAGCGCGCGCCACCGCTGATTTCGCAGTCTCGTCGCCAGCGGCAGCAGCGGGCTCCGTTTTCGACTCGGGCTCGGTAGCCTTAGCCGCCTCTGCCGGCGCCGGCTTGTCGCCGGCATCGGCCGGCGGCCGGTTGGGGTCGGCGGCAGCATCTTGGGGCGGCGCAGACTGCCCGGTCTGCTCGGGTTGATGGGGAGCGACCGAGATGGTGGCCTGCTCTCCGGCTGCCGGTGGCGCCGCACTCGGCGGCTGAGACGGCGCGGGCGGGGCTGGATGCAGCCGCGCGGCCACGGTGCTCATAACCAAGTTGCGGATCGGCTGCCAGCGCGCATAGAGCACCCCGCCGGCAATTACCAGCAGCAGCAAAAACACGTACAGCCCGGTATGCGAGCGCTTGGGCTCATCCTGAAAAAGATAGGAGTAGCTCTCGGCGGCGGGGGCATCGGGTTCGCTGCTCAGGCCAAGAAACGACGGTCCGGTGAGCGGGGCATCGGGGGATTGGCGCGGCGGCGGCGGCGCGGCCTGCCGGACCGGCGGGGCTGCGGGTTGACCGACAGGTTCAGCTTGCCTGGCCGGCAGCAGCAGGTGTCCGCACATGCCGCAAAAGCGATTTTCCGGCGGATTTTGGTGACCGCAATGACGACAGTTCACGCTAGACTCCTCAAGCTCGGCCGGATGGTGCAGGGAAGGGGCGCAAGCGGTGAGATTCACTCCGGCAGCGCTCGGGTTGGTCGCTCCTGCACCGCAGCAGGCCAACACCGGGCCTGCTGGGGACCCCGCTCCTGCACCCCAGCAGGCCAACACCGGGTCTGCTGGGGACCCCGCTCCTGCACCCCAGCAGGCCAACACCGGGTCTGCTGGGGACCCCGCGTAAGCCGCGAGAAGACGCGCCTTTACACTGTTCGACTGTGCGTGTTACCCTCGATGTCGTAGAAGGAGATTGAGAAAAAACAACAGGAGTGCACCAGGTTCAGTGCTAGCCAGAGAGCATAAGCGATCCATCGTCGATCAGTACCGCACGCACGCCACCGATACCGGCAGCCCGGAGGTGCAGATTGCCCTCCTGAGCGAGCGGATTGGTCAACTGACGGAGCACTTCAAGACGCACAAAAAGGACCACGCATCCCGGCGTGGCCTGCTGATGCTGGTCAGCAAGCGGCGGCGCTTGCTCGACTACCTCAAGAAATACGATTCCGAGCGCTACAAAGACGTTATTCAGAAGCTGGGCATCCGCAAGTAGCGGTGGCCGGGTAAGAACCGTCGGTAACTCGGCAGTATTGCGTCTCCCCGGCGCCGCCGGCTCCCGCCGTGGACGGGAGCGCGCCGGCGCATAGGCGGAAATCGACATGCTCTCTGGGCCGTCGCCCTGCTCCAAAATCTCTCCCCTTCACAGGGTGCTCTCCGTGTGTGGAAGGAAATTGAATGAAGCCAGAACCGCAGACCGTCACCGTTGATCTCGCCGGGGGCAAGTCCATCAGTTTTGAAACCGGCAAACTAGCCAAGCAGGCGCACGGCGCCGCCGTGACGCGCATGGGCGACAACGTCATCCTGGGCACCGCCACCGCCAACCAGGAGCCCCGCGAGGGCATCGATTTCTTCCCCCTCACCGTGGATTACCGTGAGTACACCTACGCCGGGGGGCGCATTCCCGGCGGTTTCATCAAGCGCGAGGGACGTCCCAGCGAACGGGAAATCCTGACCAGCCGGCAGATCGACCGCCCCCTCCGCCCGCTGTTCCCCGAGGGATTCCGCAGCGAGACACAGATCATCGTCTTCTGCCTCTCCGCCGACACCCAGAACGACCCCGACGTGGTGGCCATCAACGCCGCCTCTTGCGCCCTGACGCTTTCCGACATTCCGTTCGGAGGGCCGGTAGGCGCGGTACGGGTGGGGCTGAAGGACGGGCAGTTCGTCGTCAACCCGACCTACGAGGAGATGCGCGAAGGCCTGCTGCGCCTAATGGTGGTGGGCACGGCCGAGGGCATCGTGATGATCGAGGCCGGGGCCAGCTTTGTGCAGGAAGACACGGTGGTGGACGCCATCGAGTTCGCGCACAACGAGATTAAGAAAATCTGCGCCGGCATCAGCGAGCTGGCGCAGCGCGCCGGAAAACCCAAACGGGCCTTCGAGCCGCCGCAACTGGACGAGGCCGCCATTGCCGCGCTTCGGCAGCGCATCGGCGATCGCCTGAGCGAAGCGCTGGACACGGAGAAGCACCCCAAGGCCGAAAGCTATGTGCTGGTCAAGGCGCTCAAGACGGAGTTGAAAAACGAGATTGACGAGGAGCTGGAAGACGAGCGCAAGAAGCTCTCGAAGAACTTCGACATCGTGCGGGAGCGCATCTTCCGCGAGCAGGTGATCGGGCAGCGGCGGCGTCCGGACGGCCGCGCCTTCGACCAGGTGCGTTCCATCTGGATCGAGGTCGGCATGCTGCCGCGGACCCACGGTTCCGCCATCTTCACGCGCGGCGAGACGCAGGCGCTGGTGACCACCACGCTGGGCACCTCCGACGACATGCAGCGCCTGGAGCTGTTCGAAGGCGAGGCCAAGAAGCGCTTCATGTTGCACTATAACTTTCCGCCGTTTTCCGTTGGCGAGGTGGCATTTCTGCGCGGCGCCGGCCGCCGCGAGATCGGCCACGGCGCGCTTGCCGAACGGGCTATCTCGGCGGTGCTGCCGGCCGAGACCGACTGGCCGTACGCCATGCGCGTGGTCTCCGACATCCTGGAGTCCAACGGCTCGTCGTCGATGGCGACCGTCTGCGGCGCCTCGCTTTCGCTGATGGATGCGGGCGTGCCGCTGAAGGCGCCGGTCGCGGGCGTGGCTATGGGGCTGGTCAAGGAAGGCGAGCAGTACGCTATCCTGACCGACATCGCCGGCGCAGAAGACCATTACGGCGACATGGATTTCAAGGTGGCCGGCACCTCCGACGGCATTACCGCCCTGCAAATGGACATCAAGGTCGGCGGCATCACCCCGCAAATCATGCGCGAGGCGCTGCAGCAGGCCAACCGCGGCCGCCTGCACATCCTGGAACAAATGAATGCCGTGCTGCCGGACCCGCGCACCAAGATCAGCGACTACGCGCCGCGCTTCTACACCTTGCACATCCCGGTGGACAAGATTCGCGACCTGATTGGCCCGGGCGGCAAGGTGATCCGCGGCATCATCGAGCAGACCGGGGTGAAGATCGACGTCGAGGACAGCGGGCGCGTCAACGTGGCGTCCAACGACCAGGAGTCGGCGGCCAAGGCGCTGCAGATGATCGGCGACATCACCGCCAGCCCCGAGGTGGGCAAAACCTATCTCGGCAAGGTGGTGCGGCTGGCCGACTTCGGCGCGTTCGTGGAAATCTTCCCCGGCACCGACGGCCTGCTGCATATCAGCGAGGTGGCCGAGCACCGCATCAAGGACGTGCGCGACGAGCTCAAGGAAGGCGACCAGGTGCTGGTGAAGGTGCTCTCCATCGAGGGCAACCGCATCCGGCTTTCGCGCAAGGCCATCCTGAAAGAGCAGCGGGCGAAGATGGGCGGCGGCGAAGCCAGTCTGGAGGGCACTCCGCCGGTTACCTTCGAGGGCGGCGGTGAATTTGAAGAGGAGCCCGCCGCCGCCGAGGGCGAGCCCAATTTCAACCGCGAAGCCGGCGTCAACCGCGAGCATGAAGGCAGTGGGCCGCCACGCGGGGGACGTCGCCCAGGCGGCGGCGGCGGCGGCGGTGGTGGTCGAGGAGGCCGCGGCGGGCGCGGCGGACGCAGTGGCGGCGGCGGCCACCATGGCGGGGGACGCGGCGATGGCCGCGGCGGAAGACGGTAAAGACTAGCCGCGGATTAACGCGGATCAACGCGGATCAAACCGAAATAGAGTTGGAGCGCGCTCGTCTTGGAGCGCGCTTTTTTCTGTGTGTCATCCCGAGCGAAGCGAGGGACCTGCTGTTCGGAGCTGCCAGAACAGCGGGTCCCTCGTCGCTGCGCTCCTCGGGATGACACTCGAACCTTCTGTTTGTACAGGAGGTTTGATCCGCGCTCATCCGCGTTCATCCGCGGCAACAAATCATACGGCGGGGACGCCGGTGCGCTTGGGGAACAATTCGCCGATGCGCTTGATTTCCGCGCCCAGTCCGCGCAGCTTTTCCTCGATGCGCTCGTAGCCGCGGTCAATGTGGTAGACGCGGTCGATGATGGTTTCCCCATCGGCCACCAGCGCGGCCAGCACCAGCGAGGCCGACGCCCGCAGGTCTGAGGCCAGCACGGCGGCGGCGCTCAGCGGGGTCTTGCCGCGCACGATGGCGCGCCGGCCTTCGATTTTGATGTTGGCGCCCATGCGCACCAGCTCCTGCGCGTGCATGAAGCGGTTCTCGAAGATATTTTCCGTGACGATGGAGGTGCCGTCGGCTTGCGTCGCCAGCGCCATGTATTGCGCCTGCATGTCGGTGGCGAATCCGGGATATTCTTCGGTGTTGACGTCGGCGGGCTTGAACCGGCCGTTGCCGGTGACGCGCACCGAGTCGCCGTTCTGGCGCACGCTGACGCCCACCTCTTCCAGCTTCTGCAGCACCGCGGTGAGGTGGCGCGGGTCGCAGCCGGCCACCATGACGTCGCCGCCGGTGAGCGCCGCGGCGACGGCGAAGGTACCGGCCTCGATACGGTCGGGGATGATGCGGTGGCGCGCCCCGCCGAGC
>Ga0315268_10004423_pt1 | contig 15270 bp, 15 predicted proteins | sample C1_top_MG_FD_204535 | JGI IMG/M metagenome (GOLD analysis project Ga0315268, IMG submission 204535) | Sediment microbial communities from Yellowstone Lake, YNP, Wyoming, USA - C1_top | ecosystem: Environmental > Aquatic > Freshwater > Lake > Sediment | place: USA: Wyoming | collected 2017-08-01
AGGCTCTTCCCCGCCCTTTTCGGCAGGGTTTCCTCCGGCGAACGGTATCTTCTCTGGCGCTGATCCCAGGCCCTTTCTGCGAGCCCCGCCGGCCCCCCTTCGAAAGCCCCATTTTGGACGCTTTTCGGGCCCGCCCGCGGCCCTGCGGCCGGCCCGGGAAAGGGTCCTCCTCGCCCCGGCCGGACGTGGCCCGCCAAAAGGCCGTTTTCCCCTAAAAAAAAGCTTGTAATGGGGGGGGTGAAATGCTATGATGACCCAGCCTTTCCCCTTCCCCCGCGGCGTCGGGGCAGGCTTTTCCACAGATGTGAATAATTCTGTGGAAAACTTGATGGCACCCATGGAACCTGAAGAAAAACAAAACCCTTGGTCTCAAATCCTCCGGGCGGTCGAAGCCAAGATCGACCCCAACAGCTTCGAGACCTGGTTCGATCCGACGAGCTTTATCGGCCAGGATCAGGAGTGCCTCTACATCAAAGTCCCGAATTCGTACTTCCGCGATTGGCTGTCCTTCCATTATTCCAACCTCATCAACGACTGCGCGAAGGACCTTTTCAAGCGCGTCCTGGATGTTCGCTACATCTACGACGACACGCCGTCGGCCTTCATGCGCCGTTCGCCCGACGAGCGGAAATCCAAGCAGGGCGTGTCCTCGAACCCCAACCTCAACCCGAATTACACCTTCGAGAATTTCGTCGTCGGCAGCTCCAACCAGTTCGCCCACGCCGCGGCCCTGGCCGTGGCCAAGAACCCGGCCAAGTCGTACAACCCCCTTTACGTCTACGGCGGCGCCGGCCTCGGCAAGACGCACCTCATGAACGCCATCGGGCACTACTCGCTCGAGCACAACCACCGGATGAAGATCCTCTACGTGACGACCGAAAAGTTCATGAACGATCTGGTCAACCACCTCCAGTACGGGAAGATCCTCGAGTTCCGTGAGAAATACAGGAGCGTGGACGTCCTTCTCATGGACGATATCCACTACCTGGCCGGCCGGGAGCGGACCAAGGAGGAGTTTTTCCACACCTTCAACCACCTTTACGACAGCCAGAAGCAGATCGTCATCTCCAGCGACTGCCCGCCCAAGGAGATCCCCCACCTCGAGGAGCGCTTCCGCTCCCGCTTCGAGTGGGGCCTCATCGCCGACCTCAAGCCGCCCGACATCGAGACCCGCATCGCCATCCTCAAGAAAAAGGCCGAAGCCGAGGCCGTTTCCCTACCCGAGACCGTGGCCCTTTACATCGCCGACAAGGTCCAGTCCAACATCCGCGAGCTCGAGGGCTATCTCCGCCGGGTCATCGCCTTCGCTTCCCTGAAAGGCGAAAAGATCGACCTCGACCTGACAAAGGAGGCCCTCAAGGGCCTTCTCGACGCCTCGACCACGGTCATCACTGTGGAAAAGATTCAGAAACTCATCTGCCACAAGTTCAAGATCAAATCGTCCCAACTCAAGAGCAAGAACAATTCCCCCAAGATCGCCTTCCCCCGTCAGATCGCGATGTACCTGGCCAAGGAACTGACGAAATCCTCGTTGCCCGAGATCGGCAAGAAGTTCGGTGGAAAACACCACACAACGGTCATCCATTCCGTCCGCAAGATCGAGAAACTCCGGGCCGACGATCCCGAATTCAACAAAGAAATCAACAGCCTCATCGCCTTCATCCAATGAGCCGAATCAACGAGTTCCGCCCGTTACGCACATTTCCACAGAACTTTCTTCTTTCTGTTCTTGATTTCTCTTGTCTTTATGAAAAGAATAATAATAAATAAGGACGGACGAACGAGGAACGACCGATAGGGGAAAGGTGCCGCCATGAAATTCTCAGTGCCGAAGGAAAGCCTGCTCGACGAACTGCAGCTCCTCCAGGGGATCGTGGAGAAACGGAACACGATGCCCATCCTGGCCAACATCCTTATGAACGTGTCCGGGTCGGAGATCGAGCTGACGGGAACGGACCTCGAGGTCGGACTGAAAACCCACTTCAGCGCCGACATCCAGAAACCGGGGGCCATCACCATCAACGGGAAAAAGATTTTCGAGATCGTCAAGTCGCTCCCGGACGGACAGACCGTCGCGATCGAGCTCAAGGGGGAGACGCTCGAGGTCACTTCCGGCGAGAGCGAATTCAAGGTCCTCTGTATGCAGAAAGAGGACTACCCGCAGGTTCCCGAGGCCCGGTTCGAGAAGGGGATCCGCCTGCCGCTCACGGACTTCAAGGAGATGATCGACCGGGTGTTCTACGCGATCACCCAGGAGCAGCGGTACTACCTCAACGGCGCCCTGATGTCCCTGAAAAGCAAGACCATGGAGCTGGTCAGCACGGACGGGCACCGGCTGTCGTACGTGGCCAAGACCGAGGAGGGGCTGAAGCCGGAGAAGGACATCAGCGTCATCGTCGCCAAGAAGACCCTGAGCGAGCTGCGGAAATTCGAGGACGAAACGGTCGAATTCGACTTCGACGACAACAACCTCTTCTTCCGGGTCGGGGCCCGGACGCTCATCTCGCGGATCATCGAGAGCAAGTTCCCGAACTACCAGGCCGTCATCCCCAAGGACAATCCGAACGCCCTGTCCATCGGCCGTGAGGAGCTGGCTGGAGCCATCCGCCGGGTCTCGCTCCTTTCGGCGGAGCGGTCCAAGGGCATCAAGTTCTACCTCGAGAAGAACCGGATGCGGCTGTTCTCGTCCAATCCTGAGATCGGCGAGGCCAGGGACAAGCTGGCCGTCGAGTACAAGGGCCAGGACATCGAGATCGGCTTCAACTCGCAGTACCTGCTGGACTTCCTGACGGCCGTCCCGTCGGAGCGGGTGACCTTCGAGATCAAGGACGAGAACAGCGCCGTCCTGCTCAAGCCCGAAGGCGAGGAAGGCCTCAAGAACATCTACGTCTTGATGCCGATGAAGATCTGACTCGTCCGCTGATAAAATCAGCGAGCCAGCGGGCGACCCGGCCGACGGCTTCGCGGACCGGCGGGCTCAGGGGGGCGCCCGCGGCAAATCCCTTCGGCTCGATCCCCAATATGACGACCCGGCAGCCGGCTGTCTGCTCAAGATAGGACGATAGCGCCGAGAGAGGCGTGCGGTGGGTCGAAACGTCCTCGGCCGGGATGGCCGCCGGGTCCACCAGGAAGACGGTCCCGGGCCGGTGTCCGGCTGCCGCAGCGTCGATAATCAGGGCCACCGAGGCTCGGGAACGCCGGACCGCTCCCGTGAAGTTCTCCGGGACGTCATGGGCGATGAAGACCTCGAGGCGGGCGTGGGCGCCGGGGCCCGCCACCCGGTCGAGCTCTTCGGCCGCGCGGACGCCGGCGGCGTCGTCGCCCTTGCCCACATTCCCCACCCCCAGGACGGCCAGCTTCTCCGGCCGGCCCAGCTCCCTGGCCAGCCGGGCTTTCCACGCCATCGTCTTGCTCATCGTCCGTCATTATACAAGAAACAGCACTGTACCCCATGCTCATCAATAGGGGCCTGTCGCGGCCCGTCCCCGTCTGGGAAATATCTAGAATGAGATTAAGGCGCTATATCGCTTCGTGCTTTCCTTCCCCGCCCGCTCTCCGTGGCGTCACCATTCATTTCCTCTTGGCTACGCCATGACGAGCAGCGGCACCGGTTCTTTTGTTGGCGCAGCAACGCCTCAGCTCCGCTGCGGGGGCCGGGGGCCTCTGTGCCGCGCCACCCTTCCACGATTCCGGCGGGGGATAATCCGTTTGTTGGGTTAGCGGATGGGGAGGCTTGTGACGCCCATCCTCCGAGCCTCAAAGCGAACGCTTGTATCAGGCCTGGGGCGCGGCGTCCGGGGCGGCGTCGGGCTTGGGGGCGGCCGGCTTCGGGGGCTTGACCACGGCCCGGACGTAAACCCATTCCTTTTTGAGGTCGTGGCGGTCGAAATCCGCGAGCTCGAAGAGGTTGTCCATGTCCATGGCCTTGGGGGTCGTCGGGCAGGAATCGACGCACTGGGCGCAGTGGACGCAGCGGTCGTTGTGGATGACCATCCGGAACCGCTTCTCCGCCTCGTTGACGGACGAGATCTCGATGGCCTCGGCCGGGCAGTCCCGCTCGCAGGCCTTGCAGACGATGCAGAGCTCGGGACGGAGGAAGGGTGTGCCGCGGAAGTCCTTGGGCACCTCGAGCTTCTTGAAGGGATAATCGACGGTGGCCGGTTTCTTGAACAGATGCCGGAGGAGTTCGGGGAGGAAGACCGCGACTTTCATGGCAGCAATCCCTTCAGCAGGATGACGATGAGGAGTTGCAGGACGGCCAGGGGGGCCAGATACTTCCAGGCGAAGGTGACGACCTGGTCGACGCGGATGCGGGAGGTCAGGGCCCGAAGCAGGGCCAGGAGGAAGATCACGAACAGGGTCTTGAGCGCGAAGTGGACGAAGCCGATGAGCGCCCCGCCCGGGAACCCGCCCAGGAAGACGGCGGCCAGGAGGCCGCTCGAGACGACGAGCTCGATGTCCAACATCAGCCGGAAGAGGGCCAGCTTCTTCCCGGAGTACTCGGTGAAGGTCCCGCCCACGATCTCGGTCTCGGCGTGGGGGATGTCGAACGGGGTCCGCTCGAGCTTGGCCTGGACGGCGATGACGGCGATGAGGAAGCCGAGGAGGTTCGGCAGGATGAGCAGGGGCTTCTTCTGGTAGAAGGCCGCGATCTCGGCCAGGCGCCAGGAGTTGGCCAGGATGGCCGGGCTGAGCACGGCCAGGAACAGAGGGACCTCGTAGCCGAAGAGCATGGTCAGGACGCGGGCGCCGCCGATCGTGGAGAAGAGGTTGGTCGAGGACCAGGCGGCCAGGAACAGGATCAGGGTCGGCAGGCTGAGCAGGTAGAGGAGGACGATGATGTCGCCGGAGAACGAGGTCATCCCGGGCGAGGCCAGGTCGAAGTTCCAGACCGGCAGGAGCAGGCCGGCGGTCGAGACCACGGCCAGCCCGACGACGGGGAGGATCGAGAAAAGGCCCTTGTCGGCGGCCTCGGGGACGACGTCTTCCTTGGCCATGAGCTTGACGAAGTCGGCGATGGGCTGGAGGAGGCCGAAGCGGCCCGTGTGGGTCGGGCCCATCCGGTTCTGGAGGCGGGCGTAAACCTTCCGGTCGAACCACTCGCAGAAGGTCGAGTAGATAAAGAGGAACAGGAGGCCCGGGTAAACGACGAGATAGAGGATTGTTCTCAGAACGGCCATACGGCATTCCTTTTCGGGGGAGCGTTCCTATGGATCTCGGCCGCCCGCCGGCGCAGGTCGCTGAGGAGGACGGTCGTCTCTTCGCCGTTCCGGAAGTTGACCAGGGTCACGGTCCGCTCGGCGCAGCAGATGCACGGGTCGATGGCGGCGAAGATGAGCGGGATGTCGGCGATGAAGCCGTTCCGGAGCATCTCCACCGTGGCCGGGTAGTTGGCCAGGGTCGGGGCGCGGACCTTGAGCCGCTCGGGCTTGTCCGAGCCGTTGGACTTGATGTAGTGGATGTTCTCGCCGCGCGGGGCTTCGTAGCGGCTGACGACCTCGTTCGGCTTGGCCTTGCGGGGGGCCTTGACCACGATCTCGCCGGGGGGGAGCTTGTGGAGGATCTGCTCGATGATCTTGTAGGACTCCATGAGCTCCTTGACCCGGACGACGACCCGGCCGAGGACGTCGCAGCTCGCGGCCGTGCCCACGGCGAAGTCCATCTCGTCGTAGACTGCGTAGGGGTCCTCCTTGCGGACGTCCCGGGTGATGCCGGAGGCCCGGGCCGTGGGCCCGACGGCGCAGAGGGTCTCGGCCTGCTCCTTGCTCAGCATGCCGACCCCGGCCAGCCGGGCGACGAAGCTCGGCTCGTTGGCGCCGATCTTGAAATAGTATTCGCTGCGCTTCTTGAGGACCTCGACGCCCTCGAGGATCTTGGCCTTCTGGCCCTCGTCGATGTCGCGGCGGACGCCGCCGATCGTGTTCATGGCGTAGTGGACGCGGTTGCCGGAGATGAGCTCGAGGAGGTCCATGACGACCTCGCGGTCGCGCCAGGTGTACATGAAGAAGGAGTCGAAGCCGGCCTCGTGCCCGGCGACACCCAGCCACAGGAGATGGCTGTGGACGCGCTCGAGCTCGGAGACGAGGTAGCGGATGTACATCCCGCGCTTGGGCGGCGCGAGCTCCATCAGCTTCTCCACGCCCTGGACGAAACAGGTCGCGTGGGAGTGGGAGCAGATGCCGCAGATGCGCTCGGTCAGGTAGATGTTCTGGATCCAGCTCTTTTCTTCGGCCAGCTTCTCCAGGCCGCGGTGGTTGTAGCCGAGGCGGATGTCGACGTCGCGGATGACCTCGCCCTCGACGGTCATCCTCAGGCTGATGGGCTCCTTGAGGGCCGGGTGCTGGGGGCCGATGGGGATTTGGAACTTCATAACTTGCCTCCGGGGATTCGCTCGGCCGGCCGCTCGAATTTCCAGTCCTTCCGCAGCGGGAAGTTCGCCGCCGGCCAGTCGTCGGGCATGACGAGGGGGCGGGGGTCGGGGATGTGGTCGACGACCATCCCGAACATGTCCTGGAGCTCGCGCTCGTAGAGGATGGCCCCGGGGATGACCGGGCAGATGCTTTCGATGTGCGGGGAGGCCTTGGAGATCTCGGTCCGGACGTTGATGTTGGCCGCCGGGCTGGCGAAGTGGTAGAGGATCTCGAACGTTTCGCCCTTGTCCACGCCGCTGACCGTGGCCAGATAGGCGCAGTCGTACTTGTCGCGGAGGAGGGTCACAGCCGCGACGAGATCGGACGGCGCGACCTTGAGGTAGATGCGGCGGAGGTCGGGGTTCGTGAGCTCCAGGGCCTGCGCCCCGAGGTCCTGCCGGAGCCTTTGGATGATATCGGCGTCGCTCATGTCGGGTCCTCGATGCCTAGAGTGTTCCCAGGAGTTTGACGGCCGCGTCCAGGATGGCGTCCGGCCGGGCCGGGCAGCCGGGGACGTAGATGTTGACCGGGATCACCTGGTCGATCCCGCCCATGATATTGTACGCGCCGCGGTACACGCAGCCGGACATGGCGCAGGCGCCGACGGCGATGACGAACTTGGGGTCCGGGACCTGGTCGTAGATGCGGATGATCCGGTCCTTGATCTGGCGCGTGACCGGGCCGCTGGCGATGATGACATCGGCGTGCCGCGGGGTGGCCTTGAGCAGGACGCCGAAGCGCTCGATGTCGAAGCGGGGCGTCAGGGCGGCCACGATCTCGATATCGCAGGCGTTGCAGGCGCCGGAGTTGAGGTGGAGGATCCAAGGCGACTTGATCCTCGACCAGCGCGTGAGCTTGTTCAGCATGTTAGCTCCTTGTGACGAGGGCCATGATGGACAGGAATATCATCAGGAGGTAGAAGACGGCGAAGAAGATGATCTTGCCCGAGGGGACGGTGGCGATGACCAGGGTCGCGACGTGCATGATGGTGAAGAACAGGGCGACGAAGAAGAACAGCCGGTAGCCGAACTGGATCTTGACGCCCGGGATGTCCTCGCCACAGGCGTAGGTCGTGAGCTTGCCGCCGGCCTTGGTCAGCTTGGGGGCCATTTTGGAGCCCAGGCCGTAGAGCGCGAGAGCGGCGGCTAGGAAGACGAAGAAGGCGACGGGCGGGGAGAGGAGGAAGGCGATTCCGTTCATGGCTTATCCCTTCAGCTTGGCCAGCTTCCGGATGTCCAGGCTCTTGGTGTGCCTGTAGATGTTGATGATGAGGGCCAGGGCCGTGGCCACCAGGCTGACCTCGATGACGATGAACGTGACGACCAGGGCCTGGGCCAGCAGGACGTTGCCCTTGGCGAAGCCCGTCGCGAGCAGGAGCAGGCTGACGCCCTTGGCGATGACCTCGATGGCGATGAAGAGCCGGATGAGGTTCCGCTTGGCGAGCAGGGCGAAGAGCCCGGCGCCAACGAGGGCGGCCGAGAAGAACAGGTAGAAGTACCAGGTGTTAGTCATGTTTGTCTCTCTTCCGGAACAGGGCCAGGACCGAGAAGACGCCCGCCAGGATGACGGCGATCTGGCCGACGAGGTCGAGGGTCCGCCCCTTCCAGAGGACGTCCCCGAAGGTGCCCGACTCGGCCGCGGCCGGCAGGGCGGGGATCTTCTGGACGAGCCCCTTCATGACCAGGGCGTCGATGACGATGAAGACGACGAAGAAGAGGGGGAAGACGATATTGACCAGCCTGGACTCCCGGACCTCCTCCCCCGTGTTGGTCAGGGCGATGGTCAGGATGAACAGGACCGTGATCAGCCCGGCCACGACGGAGATCTCGAAGACGCCCGCGTACGGGGCGCCCAGGCGGAAGAACACGATCCCCAGGAGGAGGCTGGCCACGGCCAGGGAGATGGCCGCCTTGAGCAGGTCCTTGAGGAGGATGGCCAAGGCCGAGAAGAGCACCAAGCCGACAAGAAGCGCAGTTTGGATGATCATCGTCTATAATCCCCACGAACGGATCACGGTCTGGACCCCCTCCGCGAGCACGCCGGCCGCGGGCTGGATCCAGGTCTTAATGGTCAGCGAGAACAGCACCCCGACGGCGAGACAGAGGAAGGCCAGCAGGACGGTCGCGGCCGTCATCCAGAAGGGCGCTTCCTTGACGGCGGCCCATCTCTCGTTGAGCTTGCCGAAGAAGGCCTGGCGCTGGATGAGGAGGTAATACCAGAGCGTCAGGACCGAGGCCAGGACGGCGATCACGGCGAAAACGGGATGACCCGCCTGGACGAGGGCGATGATGATGATGAGCTTCGACCAGAAGCCGTTGAGGGGCGGCACCCCCGCGATCGAGAGCGAGCCGATGAGGTTGGTGGCGGCCGTGAACGGCATCCGCTTGGCCAGGCCGCCCATCTCGCGGAGGTCGCGCGTGCCCGTGGCCTGCTGGAGGGAGCCCGAGGTCAAGAACAGGAGCCCCTTGGCCAGGGCGTGATTGAAGAGGTGGAACAGGCCGCCAGCGATGCCCAGGGGCGTGCCCAGGCCGATGCCCAGGACGATGTAGCCCACCTGGCTGATCGAGGAGTAGGCCAGCATCCGCTTGATGTCCTTCTGTCCCAGGGCCAGGAAGGCGGCGCCGACCAGGGAGACCGTGCCCAGGTACATGAGGACGGTGGAAAGGGCCGGGGTCAGGCCGAAGACATTGAGGAAGATCCGGGTCAGGGCGTAGACGCCCGAGACCTTGATCAGCAGTCCCGACAGGACGGCCGAGATCGGGGCCGGGGCCGAGGGGTGGGCGTCCGGCAGCCAGGCGTGGAAGGGGATGAGGGCCGCCTTGAGGCCGAAGCCCATGATGAACAGGGCGGCCGAGATGCCCACGACAGGGCCGGCGTTGAGCTCCTGGAGGGCCCGGGCCACGGCCGGCAGGCTCAGGCTCCCCGTCATGCCGAAGATGACGGCGATGCTGATGAGGATCGCGGCCGAGGCGACCACGGACAGCATGAGGTACTTGAAGGCGGCCTCGAGCTCGTCGTGCCCCAATCCGAAGGCGACCAGGGAGTAGGAGGCCACGGCGGCGACTTCGAGGAAGACGTAGATGTTGAACAAGTCGGTGGCCAGGACGAGGCCGTTCATGCCGGCGATCATGATGAGGAGCAGGGCGTAATAGTTCGCTTTCGCGCCGTAATGCTCCATGTAGTCGACCGAGAAGAGGCCGACGCACAGACCGACCAGGGAGACGGCCATGAGCATGAACAGACTGAAGCCGTCCAGGGCCAGCCGGAGGTTCACGGTCTCGCCGAGCCAGGTCAGCTGCTGGAGGACCGGGCCGTTCCCGATGAGCGGCCGTCCGGCGGCCACGGCGTAGACGAGCAGAAAGAGCAGGGCCGCGTTGGCCAGCAGGTCAGGCAGCACCCTCCGGGAGATCTTGCCGACGAGCGGCAGGACCCCCGCGACAACGAGCGGCAGCGCAACGAAGAGAATGATCAACGCTCCTCCTCGATCCTCATGGACTCATCCATTCGATCTATCGGTTCAAACGCTTATTTCACGAGCATGGAGACCACGCCGGCCACGATGATCAGGCCGGCCAGGCACCAAGCCAGGTAGTTCGCGTAGTGGCCGTTGTGGGCCTTCTTCAGGATCCCGGTGAACTTCTCGCCGGTCGCCGTGACGACCTTCTCGAAGACGAAGTCGATGGGCCGGTCGATCCCCTTGAACAGGACAAGGGACAGCCCCTGGAGGACCTTGACGCCCTGCTCGTAGAGGTCGAACACCCGGGCTTCGGACATTTCGTAGATCTTGTGGAGGACGGGCAGGTTATGGACCGGCTCGGAGGCCAGGTAGGCCTTGCGGCCCGACTTCCGGAAGCCGTAGCGGTGGAGCAGGAAGGCAAGGACCAGGCAGGCGATGGAGATCAGGGCGACGGGATTGGCCAGGGACAAGGCGTGAGCCGTGAAGTCCGCGGATTCCCCGGCCTCGACGTGGCCGGCCAGGATGGGCTGGATGAGCAGGGTCAGGGGCAGCTTGTTGTAGACGCCGAAGGTGATGCAGAGGAGGGCCAGGACCAGGATCGGGACGACGACCGGGACCTGGCTTTCTTTGACCGCCGGGACCTCCTTCGAGCGCTCCCCGAAGAAGACGGAGTGGCCCGCCTTGAGGAATGAGGCGAAGGTGAAGATGGCCCCGACCCAGGCGGCGACGGCGAACACGATGTATCCCGATTCGATGGCCCCGTGGAAGACCATCTCCTTGGAGACGAATCCGTTGAGGGGCCAGACGCCGGAGATGGCCAGGGCGCAGACGGCGAAGCCGAAGGCGGTCAGGGGCATCTCCTTGCGCAGGCCGCCGAGCCTCTTGAGATCGGTCGTCCCGGCCCGGTGCTCGACCGAGCCGGCGCTCAGGAAGAGCCCGCACTTGTACATGGCGTGGTTGATCATGTGGAAGACGCCCCCCGCGATCCCGATGGGGATGGCCGTGCCGACGCCGAGGACCATGTACCCGACCTGGCTGATGGCGTGGAAGGACAGAAGTTTCTTGAAATCCTTCTGGACGAGCGCGGCCAGGACGGCCAGGACGATGGTCGCGGCGCCGATGGTCATCATCAGGATCGACAGGCCGCTCCCCGGCCTGATCTTGAAGAAGTCCAGGGAGACGCGGGCCAGGAGGTAGATGCCCAGGAGCTTTTCGAACGCCGCCGGCAGGAAGGCCATGAAGCTCACGGGCGCGTCCAGGGCGGCATCGGGGATCCAGGTGTGGAATGGCATGGCCCCGGCCTTGCCGATGGCCCCGATCATCATGAGGACGAAGGCGACGGCGGCCAGCCCGGTCGGCTCGACCGAGACCTTGGACATGGTCAGGGTCCCGGACACGGACCACAGGATGCCGATGCCCATGATCATCGAGAAATCGCAGAACCCGCTGATCAGGAGGGCCTTGACCGCGGTCCGGTTGGAGGTCGGCTTGCCGCCGATCGTGATGAAGCCGTAGAGGGTGACGAGCAACCCCTCCCAGAAGAACACCAGGGGCACGAAATTGTTGGCCAGGGCGGCGCCGTTGGCGAAGGCGGCCGTCAGGAACAGGTAGGCGTAGTACTCTCGGACCCGCGGGGCGTCCTTCATCTTGACCGTCGAGAAGAGGGTGATCAGGAGGAGGAAGCCCGCCAGGGCCAGGAGGATGAAGCTCGAGAAATGGAAGAGCCGGAGCTCGAAGTCGATCCCCATCCCGAGCCAGGGCACGCTGAACTCGAGGTTCTTCACCGAGAAGAACACGAAGGCGTAATAGAGCAGGACGCCGGAGCCGGCCACGGCCAGGAGCTCGCGGAGGAGGCGGACCCCCTTCGGAACGAGCAGGAGGACCATGGCCAGGGCCGCCGGCAGGAGGATGGGCAGAAGCAGCATTTTGGGCGTCATCGGAGCCACCAACTCATCTGTGACGTCGCGATGTTGACGAGCTTCATGGGGTAGGAGACCAGGAGCCCGGCCGCCAGGCTGAGGACGGCCAGGGTCGCGACGACATAGACCATGGATTTCGTTTTCTCGGGGGCCGGGTGCCGGGCCTCACCCAGGAACACCAGGCTGAAGACCTTCAGCAGGTAGAACATCGTCAGGACGGCCGTGAACAGGGCCGTGCCGGCCAGCCAGACCTGGCCCGCCTGCAGGGTACCCATGATCACGAGGAACTTCGAGAAGAACCCGCCGAAGGGCGGGATGCCGATGACGGAGAAGGCGCAGAAGAGGAAGGCCACGGCCGTGACGGGCATGGTCCGGATGAGCCCGCCCATCTCCCGGATGTCCTTCTGGTGGGTGGCGTGAATGACGATCCCGGCGCAGAGGAAGAGACCGGCCTTGGCCAGGCCGTGCATGAGGATGAAGAGCAGGGAGCCGGAGATGCCGGCGGCGTTGGCCATGCTGAAGCCGAGGAAGATGTAGCCGATCTGGCTGACCGTCGAATACGCCAGGATCCGCTTGATATCAGTTTCGACGGCCGCCGCGCCCGCGGCGACGAGGCTCGAGACGACGACGACGATCGGTATGATCTGAGACCACTCGGGCGGCAGCTTGAAGCCGTAGAGGAAGAGCCGGGCGTAGGCGTAGACGCCGATCTTGACGAGGACGGCGGCGTGGAGGAGGGCCGTGACCGTCGTCGGCGCGACGCCGGCATCCGGGAGCCAGGTGTGGAGCGGCACGGTGGCCGATTTCGAGAACATCCCGAAGAGGATGAGCAGGACGGCCGAGCCGGGGATGAGCGTCCCGCGCATGGCCGTGATGTCGAAGGTGTTGGTGACGCCGTAGACCTGGATGAAGCCCAGAAGCATGACCACGGCGCCGAAGAACGTCACCAGGAAGGCCTTGTCGGCTTTGAGGATGAACTTCGGCTGCCGGTAGAACCCGATCAGGCGCCAGCAGCTGATGGCGATGATCTCCCAGAAGAGGTAGAGGAAGATGAGGTTCGCCGAGAAGACCAGGCCCATCATCGCCCCGATGAACAGGAGGACCATAAGGTAGTACTCGTTCTGGTGCTCCTCGTGGTGGATGTAGCCGATGGAGTAGACCACGATCAGGCACCCGACGAACGATGAGACACAGGCCATGAAAATGGCCAGCGGATCGAGGACCATGATGAAGTCGAGGCCGAGGACGAACGGCTTGCGTATGACCAGGTCCCCGCCGCGGAGGGCGAAGGGGATGAGGGTCAGGGGCAAGACCGCGGTCGCGGCGCTGACGAGGATGGCCCAGACCGACCGCGCGGAGCGGGAAACGAGGCCCGCCAACGGGATCGTGAATGAGCCGATGATAGGGACGAAAACGGTGAGAAGGGCGATGGTTTCGGCGCTCAAGTTTCCTTCCTTTTCTGGAGGCGCTAGTATATGAAGCCATGCCTGAAATGTCAAGGATTTCCACATGCCGTCCTCATTTTTTTGACAGGGTTATACAGACCGAGAAAGGAATTGATTTTTGGCCGGGAATCGGCCAATATAGGGGTTGAAGTCCGGACCGCGAGAAGGGAGAGGCCATGGCCGTCGAGCTCAAGGAAGTCCAGTCCCGCAAGGACCTGAAGACCTTCATCTTCCTGCCGGAAAAGCTCCACGCCGGCCACGCGAACTGGGTCCCGCCGATCTACATGGACGACCGGAAGTTCTTCGACAGAAAAAAGAACAAAGCCTTCGGATACTGCGACGTGCTCATGCTCCTGGCCTATGACGGCGAACGCCCGGTGGGCCGGGTCATGGGCATCATCAACTCCCGCTACAACGAGCATCGGAACGAGAAGACGGCCCGCTTCGGGTTCCTCGAGGCGACGGAGGACCAGGCCGCCGTCCACGCCCTCCTCTCCCGGGTCGAGGAGTGGGCCCGAGCCAAGGGCATGACCCGGATCGTCGGGCCCTACGGCTTCTCGGACCAGGACCCCGAGGGCTTCCTCATCGAGGGCTTTGAGCACCGGGCGACCATCGCCACCTACTACAACTTCGAGTGGCTGCCGAAGCTCGTGGAGAACGAGGGGTATGCCAAGGACATCGACTACTTCGTTTACAAGATCGACATCCCCAAGACGATGCCCGAGTTCTACAAGAAGATCTACGAACGGGCCGAGAAACGGGGGAACTTCGAGACCATCGAATTCACGAACAAGAAGCAGCTCAAGCCCTGGATCCGGCCCATCTTCTCCCTCATGAACGAGACGTACATGCAGAACAATATCTACGGGTACGCCCCCCTGACCGAGAAGGAGATGGACGACCTGGCCAAGCGCTACCTGCCCGTTGTCAACCCCCACTTCATCAAGGTCGTCGCAAAGGACGGGGAGCCCGCGGCCTTCATCATCGGCATGCCTGACATGAGCGAAGGGATCCAGAAGGCCAAGGGCCGGCTCCTGCCCTTCGGCTTCCTCCACATCCTGAGGTCGGCCAAGAAGACCAAGCAGCTCGACCTTCTCCTCGGCGCGATCAAGGACAAGTACCGCGGGATGGGGCTGGACGTCCTGATGGGCGTCAAGATGTTCGAGTCCGGCCTCCAGGCCGGCTACGAGTTCATGGACACTCATCACGAGATGGAGGCCAACGTCAAGGTCCGGGCCGAGATGGAGCGGGTGGGCGGCAGGATCTACAAGAAGTACCGCGTCTACCAGAAGGCGCTGTAAGGCGGGGACACATAGGTACATGTCCCCCCCGCGGGGACATGTACCTATGTGTCCCCTCTTTTCTATTTCGCGTCGGCCCAGTTCGCCCCCCAGCCGAGGTGGACGCGAAGCGGGACTTTGAGGGCGCAGACGTTCTCCATCCGCTCCCGGACGATCTTTTCCACAGCCTTCTTCTCCGCCTGGGGGACCTCGAAGACGAGCTCGTCGTGGACCTGAAGGATCATCCGCGCCCGCAGCTTCCGGGCCCGGAGGTCGTCCCAGATCCGGAGCATGGCAACCTTGATGATGTCGGCGGCCGAACCCTGGATGGGCATGTTGAGGGCGATCCGGCGGCCGGCCTGCTGCGTCAGCTTGTCGGGCTGGCGGAGCTCGGGGACCTGGCGCTGGCGGCCGAAGATCGTCTCCGCATAGCCGCGCTCCGCCGCCTCCCGGACGATGCGCTCCAGGTAATCCCGGACGCCCGGCCGCTCGGCGAAGTAGCGGTCGATGAACCTCTGGGCCTCGGCCGCCGACGTCTGGAGCTCCTTGGCCAGGGAGAAGGCCGAGGTCCCGTAGACGATGCTGAAATTGATGACCTTGGCCCGCCGCCGCAGCTCCTCGGACGCGAGCCCCGGTCCGGCGCCGAAGACCAGCCGGGCCGTTTCGTCGTGGACGTCCCGGCCTTCGATGAACGTCTCGAGGAGCGCCGGGTCGCCCGAGAGGTGGGCCAGGACCCTGAGCTCGATCTGCGAGTAGTCG
>Ga0315268_10004424_pt1 | contig 15270 bp, 13 predicted proteins | sample C1_top_MG_FD_204535 | JGI IMG/M metagenome (GOLD analysis project Ga0315268, IMG submission 204535) | Sediment microbial communities from Yellowstone Lake, YNP, Wyoming, USA - C1_top | ecosystem: Environmental > Aquatic > Freshwater > Lake > Sediment | place: USA: Wyoming | collected 2017-08-01
ATCATGAAACTAAGAAGAAACAGGGGCTCTTTTTTGCCAGAAAACTGTTTTACTACCTTGTATCCGATTTATCGAACGTATCTGATGTTCTGGCTGGTTACGGTGCCGGCGATATATATGCCGCTCCCTATTGTAGAATTGGGTTCATCGGTTATGAGAAAGACAATTCGGCTGTTAAAGCTATTGAGACGGTGACAGCAGTTACGTGTGTCTTGATGAGGAGATTCTCCCCTCAATATTGAACTGATTCCTATGAGAGAAATATTGTTAGATGCGATAGTGGGCATCGCGCGCTTTTTTGGTGTTGATAGAGCAGTGGGATACGGCGTGCTCGCACGAGTATGGGGGCTGTTTGCGGGTTTACTGACGATGTTTATCGTTGCAGCGCGGTTTTCGAAGGAACAACAGGGATTTTACTTTACCTTCAGCAGCTTGCTTACCCTGCAAATATTTTTCGAACTCGGGCTCATGTATGTTGTTGCGACATTTGTCAGCCACGAGTTTGCCGGCCTACAGTGGGGTGAACAGGGGGGGATCGTCGGCGAAACAGCGGCCAAAGGCCGCATTATTGATCTTCTGGCTAAAACGACGAAGTGGTTTGCATTCGCATCTTTCTTGCTTATTGTCGGGCTCATACCTGCAGGCCTATTATTTCTCGGTTGGGAACAGAACACGCCTCGTGAGTTTGCTTGGCGTCTGCCCTGGGTGCTTGCCGTAGTAGCGACGGCCCTGAGCCTGTTGATTACCCCGTTTTTCGCAATGATTATGGGAAGCGGCGATGTCGTGGCGGTAAACCGACGCGAACTGATAGGCCTCATAATCGGTACCTGCTTTTCATGGATAGTTATAGAATTTAACGGCGGTCTGTATGCAGTTAGTGCTGTTCTGGCCGGTAATATCCTTTCTGCATGGACCTATCTCCTTCGGGAAAAACCGATACTCCTTAGACTTGTTTGGGATAGTATATTTCATTCTGCGAGAAGGGGAGGACGTCAGGAAACAGTATCATGGGGAAACGAGATTTGGCCCATGCAATGGAAAATTGCGTTATCCTGGGTGTCAGGGTATTTTATTTTTCAGCTGTTCAACCCCATCCTTTTTCACTATTACGGGCCAGCTGTTGCCGGCCAGATGGGCATGACTTTGAGCGCCGCAAACGCATTGGTTGCCGTCAGTCTGACCTTGATGATCGCCAAAAGCCCTGAATTTGGTAAACTGATAGCTTTGCGAGAATGGGGTCGTCTCGATCAATTGTTTGGCCGAATAGCAGTCCAATCCGGTTTTATTGCGGTTCTGGGAGGCTGTGCCGGATGGGGCGCGATCTGGCTTTTGCAGGCACAACATCCAATTGGCCAACGATTTCTTCCTCATCAGCAGGCCGCCGTGCTGTTTGCTTCATTCTGCATTCAGGTCGTTATCCAGGGTTATGCGATTTACCTTCGAGCCCATAAAAAAGAACCTTTTCTGATATCTACCGTTGTAATCTCACTTCTGCAAGGTGCCTCGACATGGTACTTAGGTAAGCGGTATTCGAGTGAAGGAATCACAACGGGGTTTTTGATGATAAGTCTTTTTGTTAGTTTGCCGATTTCATATGTTATTTGGAGCAGGTGCAAGAAGGCATGGCATTAAGTATACGCTACGTCATCGTAGTTGAATGTTGAGGTCCACCCCGAATACTCGTACGGTACTTCTGTATAGCTCTCAGAGAGGATAAAAATGAAAATATTGCTTGTCGCTCCTCAGTTCACCATATTCCCCGTCGGGATAGCCTATATAGCGTCTTCGCTAAAACAGTCAGGTTATCTTGTCGATGGCTGTATTTATGAAAAATCGAGCGATTTGGTCGAACTGCTCACGAAAGAAAAATACGATATTGTTGCAACTGGTGGGCTGTCTTCACAGTACGCTCACATAAAGGCCATAGCAGATATCGCAAAAAAACTCAACCGTACGTTGATCGTAGGAGGAGGCATAATTACGTCGGAGCCTGAATTGATGAGTCGCTCACTGAATGTGGACTACGCGGTCATCGGAGAAGGTGAGTTGGCAATCGTTGATCTCCTTTCTTGTCTTGCGGTGAACGGTGACATATCGCAGGTCAAGGGGATTGGCTATTTTCATGAAAAGGGATTTGTCCTGACGGCGGGCCGCAAGCAGATAGAGGATCTTGATGCTCTGTCGTGGCCTGATTATGATTGCTTCGGATTTAGTACTTTTCTAGAGAGGCAGAAGCCTACGGATCAATTTTACTATGACCTTTTCGATGACCCGAGAGAATATCCCCTCGTGGCATCCCGATCGTGTCCATTTTTATGCACGTTCTGTTATCATCCTGCCGGCGATAAATACCGGCAGCGGTCGCTCGATTCGATATTTAAAGAGCTGGAAGTGGTGATTCCAAAATACCGGATCAATATCGTTTCTCTGTTCGATGAATTATTTTCTTATAATGAGGAGCGGGTCTTGAAATTTTGCAGACGTTTCAAGGAGTTAACTGCTCGCTTTTCCTGGCCGATCAGATGGTACTGTCAGATGCGCGTTGCAGGCTTGAAGGAAAACATGCTTGACGCAATGCGGGATTCCGGATGCTACATGGTTAGCTATGGACTTGAAAGCTACAGCTCTACTGTGCTGAAAAGCATGAAAAAGCATATTACCCCTGAGCAAATCCATCATGCCGTTCACGCCACGCTCGATCGGCAAATCTCTATACAAGGAAACTTTATATTTGGCGACAAAGCAGAAACCTGGGAAACTGCTCTGGCAACCCTTGAATTTTGGAAGGAACATCGGGATGCTGGCATCCTGCTGTTTTTTATTCTCGCCTGTCCGAACAGCGCTATGTATCAGCACGCAATTAAAAAAGGGATTATTGATGACCGGCTTGACTTCATAAAAAACCATCTTTTCGATATATATAATATGACGGAGATGCCGGATTGGAAGTTTTATCGGTTAGTGACAATGGTTTTTAAGTATGTAAATAAGTATTATGTTTTTACTGTTCCCGTTCAAAAAACGCAAACAAGTCTTACGATACGCTGTCCCCATTGTAGAGAAACTATAACATACCGGAATTATGAAACAAGGAGACACTTTTTTGTCAAAATGATGTATTGCAGGAGCTGCCGGAAGAGATTCTTCAGCGCAAGCAGGCTCTACATTCTTTATACGAAAATGATAGCAGGGATACTTCCGCCTTTCAGCTTTCGTGTATACGCGGCGCTGAAGCGTATGCAGTCGAAGCTGACCTTGCGCTCATAAGATGCTTTACTTGTTGCTTGTTGGTATAAGCGCCCCCACGAGTGGTTGCAATGATGGACGATATGACGATTCGACTGTCGGAGTGCAGGCGAGACGATTCTGTATCATGAAATGCCGTGCACAAGACGCTGTATCTGGGAATGATGTTTAGAATCATGTAAAAAGAAAAAATTATTCTCAACCGTTTTGTCGTCCATCGTGAAAAATTCGGTGAGCTTTGCGTCTTTGGCTGTGAAGCAGCGATAACCAAAATTCTTGAGGAATTGAATAACGTCGTTGGGGTGATAATGAAACTTTGCGGCCCATTTACGCAAAAGCTCTGCAAAAATCACCGGTTTGTACTTTGAAATTGATTGCACTCCTCCCTGGAATACGAATAATTCAGCCCCTTCAACGTCACATTTGATAAAGTCAACAGAGAATCCTTCTTCCGCCATGAATCCGTCGAGCGTTCTGACCCTGCAGGAAATTTCTTGCGTGTTATTCTGCCCGGAAAGATTTGCCAGCGAGGCATTCCCCGATCCTGTCGCGTTATAGTAAAAGTTTAAAACATCTTCTTGTTTGGAAAACCCGATGTTGAACGTGTGAATAGTTTCAATGTTGTTCAGTTTGATGTTCTGCGACAGATAGGAATAGGTCTTGGGGATGGGTTCAAAGGTGCATACAGTGACGGCTTTCATCTTGGCTATGTTGAGAGAATACCATCCTATATTGCCGCCAATATCAAAGACCGTGTCGCCATCCTCGATGAGTTGCCGAAGCATCTTCATATTATCATTCTCGTACTGATCAAAATTCAGGATTTCGATAGGAATGATTCTCTTGTCGTCCTTGTCGCAAATGAGCTTTATGTCGCTGCTCCGCGACGTCATGATGACAGCCCGGTCCGTGATCTCGATCTTCTTTATGTCGGTATCCTTGAGAAAATCGGCATATTCGAACAGATGCGCGTGGTGCACGTGCATTTGTTCGATGTAATCTGCTTTCGTGAGGTGACCGATTTTGAATGCTTCTTTCAGTTCATGCATGCGCATCGATATAACTCCTTATCGTCCTGTCAAATCCTTCTTCCAACGATATCCCTGGTTTCCATCCGAGCGCTCCGATTTTCGAACAATCAGGGCTGTTTCTACTGATCGTGCTTTTCAAATATCCCAGTTGATCTGCAGGGGTGTTTTTGATGACCTTCAGTCCTTTATCCGGATATAGCCGCACGAGTAGTTCGGCCAGGTCGGCGATGCTGGTCTCGCCCTGACTATTTCCGACATTGTACGATTCCCCGTTAATTCCGTTAAATAGCACGGTAAAAAAACCGGTGATCGCATCGGAAATGTAACAAAAAGCGCGTATTGCGCTTCCATCGCTTTTCATGCAAATATTCCTGTTGTGGACGATATCGCTGACAAAATCTGCAAAAACACGACCATCCTGCAAATACATCCCCGGTCCGTATGTATGAAAGGGACGGACGATCTTTGTCGGAACGCCATGTTGATGAAACCAGGATATGCACATGGTCTCTCCCATGCGTTTGCTTTCTGCATAGCAGGACCTCACTTGAGACAGGTCGATATACCCATAGTCGATTTCTTTGGTAGGTATTTTATCCGCGCTAACTTCGCCGTATACTTCGCCGCTGCTGAAAAAGAGGAAGCTTTTTACTTGATGTTTCCTGCTGAGTTCCAGTAAGCTATACGTTCCTATGACATTCGGAAGCAATGTGCCTACCGGGTCGGTGCCATAATACTTAGGACTAGCCTGGCTAGCTGCATGGATGACGTAAGATACCTCATTTTCCAATGACGGAAAGGTTGGAGAACACATGTCATGCTCGAGAAGCTCAAAGTCTGTTCTTTCTAAATATCCCGAGAATCGCTTGAGCGCTTTTTCCCGGTTTCTCACCAGGCCGAGGACCTTAACGCAATGGTTACGGTCAAAAAAATGATCATTCAGGTATAATAACGTTTCGACCATGTAGGCCGGCAAAAAACCATTTGCACCGGACAGCAGGATGCGCTGACCTTTGAGAAGATGCCATGGCAGATCGGTCTTAATGATGTTTTTCAGATCTTCTTCGATTATCGGATTTCTCATAGGTCAAAGCTTAGTAATATCCTTGAACCAGCGGATTGATCTTTTCAGAGCCTCATCAATAGGTACCTGGATATTCAGTCCCAGGCTTTCTTTGCACAACGTGTCATCCGGAACAAAGATAGACTTGTCTTCATTCATGTGTTTTATTATGATCTCCGATGTTGTACCTGCATAGTGCCTGATCTTTTCAGCCAGTTCCTTCAAACTGATCCCATAGGGACTGCCGACATTATAAGCACTGCCGGGGTTCCCATCGATCAGTATTCTCAGCAACCAGTGCGCCATGTCGCTCGGGTACATGTATCCGCGGACAGGCATCCCATTGCCGATGATACGGATCGAATTGTTCATGAGCGCATCGCGTATGAAGTTGTTGACGGCCCATGGTTTGTCAAGGGCCTGATACGGTCCGATGAAGGCAAAGGGGCGGGCACTGACGACCGGTATCTTATACAGACTCCAATAAGCGCACCCAATAGTTTCTGCATAGCGCTTTGCCTCAGGATAGACGGCAGTAATGGAGTTGCAATTTATGGCTCCTGCGAGATTTTCCGGTACTGCAACTACATCCTCCCTCAGTCTGCCGTAGATCTGGCCGGAGCTGATATTCAGTATCATTTTTAGATTTGACAGTTTTAGTGCTGATTCTATCACTGAACTCGTCCCTCGGGTTATGGTCTCCATGGTACCGAGAGGGTCGGAGACGTGCTGTCTATTATCCGGAGTGGCAGCCGCGTGAATGATATAAGAAACATCGGCTGGGATCTCCATGGTATTCTTGACGTCCATGGAGATAAGACGGACGTTCTTGCGATTGGCAATGTGAGGCATGTTTTCTCTGAAACGCTCTGTATATCGAGACACAATGAACAGGCTAGTGTTGAACTGATAGCGGTCATTTAATAATGAGATCATTTCTGCAATCCAGGTGCCTACAAACCCTGTACCCCCGGTTACATACACCATCTGATTCTTGAGCTTTTCAAGTCTTGCAACCGAAGGGGCAAGTACCTCTTCACAATCAGTTGTAATCCGCTTTGCAAAAGGACTAAGCATGAGGACCTCTCTTGGGCTTATCGTGCAATGCCAGTGCTATTTCAACGATGATGTCTTCTTGACCAGCCACGACCTTTCTATTTCCAAGCTCAAAGAAAATATCTCGTGGGTCAACATTGTACTCTTTTGCCGCTCTCATAACATGTTTGGCAAATCCGGAAAAGACACCGGCAAGTCCGCTGACGATGCTTTCACTTTTAATGCTCGGCACAGTTTTCATGATCATGTTTTCAACAACCTCGGCAGCATCCAAAGCTTTATAGAGGTTGATGCCTGTGTGGTAACCCATTTTATCAAGTACGGCGATCAGTACTTCAAGTTGAGCGTTTCCTGCACCTGCTCCAAATCCGCGTGCGGAGGCATCAAGCATTTTTGCGCCTGCTTCCACGGCTGCGATCGAATTAGCTATGGACATCCCCAAATTATTATGAGCATGAAACCCAACCGGAATGTGTAAATGAGTGGCGAGATGAGTTATCCTTTCTGTTACATCAGCAGGCAGGTAAGCTCCGGCTGAATCCATAATGATCAGCCCTTCCGCACCATAGGACTGCATCTTCAAGGCTTCCTCCAGCAGCAGTTCTTTGGATGCCATATGGCTCATCATGAGGACACCATAGACCTCTTTCCCTTTTTCTCGTGAATAACTGATGTGTCGCTCGGTAATATCAGCTTCTGTGCAATGCGATGCAAGCCTCACGACGTCTACCCCCAGTTCGAACGCGAGCGCGAGGTCTTTTTTAATCGTGGCGAAACCGGGGATCACATGGATCCCCAGTTTTGCATGTGAAAGATTTGATTTCGCGGTTTCGAGCATTTCGACATCGCTCAGGAGGCTAAGTCCCACCTGCAACGATGAGGCGCCGAGGCCGTTCCCATGGCCGACCTCAACGATGGGGATGCCGGCTGCATCGGCGGCTTTGGCATAGGCGGCGATCTGGTCTTTCGTGAGTTGATGGGATATGGCATGAGAGCCGTCCCGCAAGGTCGCATCGCTGATAACTATATTTGTCATTTAGGCCTCGGTGAGATTCCCTTAGATTTGGCGAACTCCTCGGCAACGGATATTGCTGCGCAATTGATTATGTCAAGATTGCCCGCATAGCTGGGTAGGTAATCACCCAGACCATTAACCTTTACTGAGATGATGATCCTGTTATTCTCATAAGACGGTGGAATGACCAGACGATAACTTGGAACGTAGTGTTGTATCTTTCGTACCATATTGTCAATGTTCGATCTTAACAAAGCTAGGTCGGGGTTTCGGACAAGTGCGTATATTGTTGTTTGCATATCAATACAGGGCTCTGCCGGGTTTAGATTCAATATCGCCTTTACATTGGTGCAGTTCGAAAAAAGCAGGAGCCCTTTTTCTGTTGTTTCAACATATTCATCGATGTTCAACCTTGTTGCAGGGCCGGCGCTTTTAGATGCTATGGTTGAAACGACCTCAAGGTATTCAACTGTTTTAAATGTTTGGCCTATAACATACGCGAGTGGGATCGAAGCCTGGCCACCACACGTGACCATGTTGACATTGGTATACCCGAGGCACTCTTTCAGGTTGATAGCTGGGATGCAAAAGTGACCGAGCCGCGCAGGGGTAAGGTCAATGACGATCTTTTGGAGATCGGCCAGCACTTTCGCATGATAGTGATGGCTTGATGCGGAAGTAGCGTCAAAAACGATATCACAGCAGTCGCGGTTTTTTATAATGGCATCAATGCCCTGATTGGAGACATTAACGCCCAGGCTCAGTGCTTTGGACATTCCGCGAGAAGACAGGTTCCGGCCCGCGAAAAGGCTGCATTCAAGAAAAGGCGAACGGCGTGTCTTGATGAGCAGATCGGTTCCTATGTTCCCTGTGCCTAAAATAGCGACTTTTAATTTATTCATCATACGCGGTTGGGCAAAAAAAAATTCTTGATGTTATGCGATGGATTAAAGCTTGTTATAAACCTGACTTAGTTCATATTCGTCGCGCGGTAAAAAGGGGTACATATCATCATAGGGCATGGACATCATGGCCCCATTTTCCAGTTTTTTTGATGCAACTCGAGGAATGAGAAGTTGATTTGGAGGTGTCATGACCTCGCAGATCAACGGGCCGTTACAGTTCTTGACCTCTTGCAGTTTGCTCTTCATATCGCCGAGCCGTGCTATTCTGATATAGTCGATACCATAAGCTTTTGCGATCTTCTTCATATCTGGGAAACTGACGCCTGTCGAAGGACTCTCGCCGATCAGCCGACCCTCCATGAAATTGGTCTGGGTATGCCTGATCAGAAGATATCCGTTATTGCTTAGAATGATGAGCTTTATGGGCAGGTTATGGTGAACGATTGTCTGTAGTTCCTGAATGTTCATCTGCAGGGAGCCGTCGCCTGTAATGCAGTAAACCGCTTTCCCCTGCGCAGAAACCGCAACTCCGATCGAAGCCGGCATGTACCCCATGGTTGATAAACCGCCGGTGATGATATGCCGCTGCCCGCGCTTTACTTTGAACGCCTGTGCGTGCACATGAAAGCATGATCCGGTGTCCACGAGAAAGATATCGTTTTCGGACATCGATTCCGAAAAAGCGGTCATGAAATGGTACGAATTAATCCCTTCCTTTTCATTTTTATACTCCGCCAGATCGACGGGATACGTGTCCTTCCAGGCCTGTGTTTGCCTGATCCATGCGTGGTTTTGCAAGCGGTAGCTCCCGAGTTTTACCTGTAAGAGGCCGATGAACCGCGCGGCATCGGCATTGATTGCAATGTCGGGAGTGACAGAGGGTTTGGTCAGTTCCTTCTCATCGAGGTCGATGACGATTTTTTTTGCATGGGGTGCGAAAGCCTGGTAGTCATGCCCGATCAAGCCGACGCTCAACCTGCAACCAATAACGATCATCAGGTCAGCGTTCTGAACTGTGAAGTTGGCCGGCCTGTCACCGTACGTCCCTGGTCTGCCTATAAAGAGGGGGTGATCGTGTTCAATGAGGTCCATCCCAAGGCGGGAGGTCAGGACCGGAATATTCGTTGAATTGATCAACTTGATAGACGAATCAACTGCCCCGGAAAGGCGAACGCCTGCACCGAGTAGGAAAAAGGGCCTTCTACTGCTCCGTATTGCTTCAACGACAAGATCAAGTTGTTTTTCTAAGCAGTTATCTTCCTGTTGTACTGGAGGTTGAAATCCTTCATAAGCATCGGGGTCAAACGACGCGCCCTGGATGTCAATGGGACATTCTATCCAAACAGGACCGACCGGATGAGATTTCGCAGTGTGGATGCATTTCTCAATCTCGTATTTGACCCTGGAGATATCGTCGAGCATGACCGCGTATTTCGTGACCTGCCGGAAAATCGGCAGGGTATTGAAACCCTGGAGGGCGAATTGTCTCGGTCCGGTTACCTTGGCCTGAGAGACCTTGGATTGTCCGGCAACGATGATACAGGGTGCACGGTCGACATATGCACCAACGACTCCGGTAAGCGTGTTTAACGCCGCAGGGCCGGCGGTGACGTAAGCAACTCCCAGCTTGCCCGTATGTCTTCCATAAGCCTCCGCGGCCATGGTTGCGGCCTGTTCGTGATGACAGCAATAATATTTTTGTTTTTTATGCTGTAATAAGGCATCGGTAAGGTGCATGATCATGCCGCCAGTGATTAGGAAGGAATGTTCCGCACCGGCCAAATACAACTGGTCAACCAAGTAATCAGCAACACGCATTTTCATACGTTGAAACTCCTTGCTATTTTGAGTGATGTGAACTATATCGTTTATTTCCGCTCTTCACACGGATGTGCCTGTGAGCAGAGCAATAACGTCGAAGATGAACTTCAGTGTCGTTAAAATCAGTCATTATTAAATGCCGAACAGCTCAAAGAAACCAGTCATTGTGTGGGTTCTATGGGAATAGCCATTTTGCTCGAGCGCAGCGAGCGCAGCCAGAGATTGAGCCAGAACCATGCGCTTATTCCCATACCTTCCAGGGTGCCTTCCTCGTGCTCCAAAGATCTTCAAGATATATTTTATCTCGCAGCGTGTCAATGGTGTGCCAGAATCCGGTATGCTTGAATGCGACAAGCTGTTGGTCGAGAGCAAGTCCTTCAAGAGGTTCTTTTTCAAATATGGTAAAATCATCTGCAATCATTTCAAGAACATACGGCTCGAGCACGAAGAACCCTCCGATGCCCCAAGAGCCGGCGCAAGCAGGCTTTTCCTGAAATGACACCACCTTGTTATCATAGTCAAGACGGAGAGTACCGAATCTTTCCGTTGGCTGGGTGGACGTAACAGTCGCTGCTCTGCCATGCCTCTTATGGTACTCGACGAGCTCCGTGATATTGACATCGGAAAGACCGTCTCCATAGGTCAGCAGAAAGGTCCCGTTCCCCAGATAGGGGGCCACTCGTTTGATTCTGCCTCCGGTCATGGTATCCCCACCGGTATCCACGAGGGTGATCAGCCATGGTTCTGCATACTGTTGATGAATCTTCATTGCGTTATTAGTTAGGTCGATGGTGATATCACTCATATGCAAAAAGTAATTTGAAAAGTACTCTTTTACCATATATCCTTTGAAGCCGAGACAAATAACGAACTCATTGAACCCATAATGAGAATAGGTCTTCATGACGTGCCAGAGAACCGGCTTTCCGCCGATATCAACCATCGGTTTCGGACGGACGGATAGTTCTTCGCTGATTCTGGTCCCCAATCCGCCGGCAAGAATGACGACTTTCATGAAGTACGGTTCCTCTTAAAAGATAACGCTGATCGACTTTTTATTGACGCCATGATCAAGAAGCGCTTTGGTCAACTGTTCTCTTTTTGCGTAGGAGGAAACGAGAATGCTGTCGTATTTCATATCCTGAATAGCATCGATCGTCCTTATTCTTCTGCCACAGAAAAGCTTATCGGTCTTTTCTAAATCGACAATATCCGTTAGCTCAAGCTGTGTTTCTTGCAAAGTAATGTAGGCGATTTCTGCCACTTCGTCGGTGCCCGCAAATATCACTTTTCGGATTCCTTTATCGCTCATTTCTTTGAACAAGTGTTTCAGGTTGTGCCTGGCCTCACGGTAGATCCGCGTATAGTCCTGGAGCAAGTGATACGTGAGGCGGGTCTTCTCAGTAAATCCTTTTGGGGTCAGATAATAGGCATACCGTTTTGTCGGGATCGCCTTGACCGTAATGAATCCTTTTGCGACGAGGTTTTTTAAGTATGAATTGACCAGGCCGAGAGCGATGCCCAGACGATTGCTCAGGTCGCGTTGGGTCAGAGAATCATTATTGGCGAGTTCATCGAGGATCTGCAAGGACCTGAACTGGCCAGGGCCGGAAGAGGTCAGACGTTCCGTGTTCATATTGTGAACATACCATGATGCGGTCAATGCTGTCAAGAATTGTTTATAAAGAACTTTACTCGTTATACGCGTGATGCTATGATGGCTACGAGCGTAAGAGAAACTATCTGTTTTACGAGGAGCACGTATGGAGCCGAAGATTTGTCTTGCGTTGGGGGGAGGGGCGGCACGAGGACTTGCCCATCTCGGAGTGCTCAAGGTGTTCGAGGAAGCCAACGTGCCTATCCATATGATCGCCGGTACGAGCCTTGGCGCCCTGATGGGGGGGCTGTATGCCTCCAGACCGGACGCGGCCTATTGGATGGAGCGGGTGGAGCACTTCCTCCACAGTTACGTTTCCCGCAAAACACGTCTTGAGTTCATACGGAAGCTCGAACAGCCGAACAATCATAACCATGGCTTTTTCAGCGATATGGCGTTCTTGATCCGCAAGGGATATTTCTGGGGAGTTACGGCAACGCAGTCCGCTTTCATCGGCGAAAAAGAATATCAGGACCTGATCTTCCCGCTTATCCCCGATACCCGAATTGAAAAGACCGTTATCCCGTTCGCCTGCGTGGCAACTGATATCCGGAATGGGAAACGGGTCATGTATACGGAAGGTTCGATGCGCACGGCAATCAGCGCGAGCTGCGCTTTGCCCGGCATATTTCCGCCGGTCCGAGACAACGGCATGCTTCTCGTGGACGGCGGATGGGTCGAGCGCGTGCCCGTGATCTGTGCCTGGGACATGGGCGCGGATATCGTTATTGCTGTTGACGTTTCAAGCGATGTGTCGACCTTTGAAGACGGGTCCGGTCTCGATATCGTCCTGCGCGCGGATGCGGTGTCGAGGATCTATCTGAACGAGATCCTGGCACGGGACGCAGATGTCGTTATTCACCCGGCTGTGGGGGGAACCCACTGGGCGGACTTCAGCGATCCTCGCGAGCTGTACCTGCAGGGCGAGACTGCGGCACGGGAAAAGCTTATTTCTATCCGCACGATCATGCACCGGCCAGACGTTCCCCAGAAGCGCCTGGTAGAACATTTCCGGACGATCAGGGATAAGATCATGGGTAAAGTATCCGGCGAATAATGCATGTGAGCTGCACTTCACAAGCCCTGCCGGTCCGGACAATGCCTCGCATTCGATTTTTGCTATACTAACTTTATGTCAAGACCTCTGGTGATAGCACATCGCGGTGATCCGTTCAATTCTCTCGAAAACTCCCTCGCCTCCATACGAAGCGCCATGGAATTGTCCGTGGACATGGTCGAGATCGATGTTCGGAAGACCCGTGACAATGGCCTGTTCATCATGCATGATGCGATGACCGGCAGAACGTGCGAAAAGAACGTGCATATCGAACGGCGCATGTCACAGGAGATCGCGGCAATACGGCTCAAGAACGGCGAGCCTATACCGATGCTGCAGAATGTGCTTGACCTGGTGCGGGGCAGGTTCGGGCTCAACCTCGAGGTCAAGAGCAATGGCGGGGGTGCTTTGATTGCACAGCTTCTTCTTTCCTCGGGATATCAGGGGCCTGTTCTCATGTCGTCCTTCAAGGAGATTGAGCTGATCGCTGCACGAGCGGTCATGCCCGCGCTTACTACAGCGGTGATCTTCGATCATTTTACTGCGCAGCGTGTACCTTCCTATAAAAAACGCGGCTACAAAGTGATCAGTCTCAATAAGAAGAGCGTGAACGAGAAGCTGATCTCTGCGTGCCATGAGCATGACATCCGGGTATACGTCTGGACCGTGGATGATGAGCGCGAAATGGAAAAGTTCATCTCCTGGGGTACGGACGGTCTGTATTCGAACCGGCCGGGCACGCTCCGCAGCGTAATGGACCGGCATTCCCTGTAGGGATGTTGTCTAAGGAACGAAGAGAAACTGTTTCAGTGAACTTATTTGCCTGGTGCTTGCCCTGTTCGAGAAATCAACCTCGGAGACGCGGAGAAATTAAATGTTAAAGAGCGATAAGTTTTCTCTGAGTTCTTTGCGTATCTGCGGTTAAAAGCGAATTGTAAGCATGGTCCTAACTGCTATGAGTATGAATACCAACGAGACAAATACACCTCCGTACGATGTGGTCGTCATCGGCGGCGGAATAACCGGTGCGGGGGTCGCACGGGATGCTGCTTTGCGCGGGTTTTCATGCCTTTTGCTTGAAAAGGGCGATTTTGCTTCGGGCGTGACGTCCAAGTCGACCCGCTTGATCCACGGCGGTCTCCGCTATCTTGCCAATTTTGAAATGGACCTGGTCGCCGAGTCGCTTGCCGAGCGCGCCATCCTGAGAAGACAAGCGCCCTATCTTATCCATCCGATGCCGATCCTGATCCCCATTTACCAGGGCGACCCGCACGGCAGGGCAGTGATCTCGCTCGGCATCCACCTGTATGATCTGCTCTCGCATGAAAAGGACATTCCGCATTATTTCACGTCGGATGCTCAAAAAACCTTGATGTTCGAACCGCGGCTGTGCCGGACCGGCCTTGCTGGCAGTGCACTGTTTTATGACCATCAGATAGAGATGCCCGAGCGGCTCGTGATCGAGAACATTATCTCTGCACGAGAAGCAGGGGCAACGACGCTCAACTATGTCCGTGTTGAGAAATTTACAGAGATTGATAACGGGGTTGAGGTGTTCGCACGGGATGTGCTGAGCGGATCAGCAAAGACCTTTCAATGCAAGGTCCTGATCAATGCCGGGGGGCCCTGGATCGATGATGTGCGCAAGGCGGGGGAGATCGATCATCACAAGATCATCCATCCGACAAAAGGGATACACCTCGTACTGCCAAAATTGAGCGAACAGGCGCTGTTCGTGACCTCGCGGGACGGTCGGATGTTCTTTATCATTCCTCTGGGCGCCAGTTCTCTTATCGGGACGACGGATACAAATTATACCGGCGACCTGGACGAAGTGCATGCGGACAGCGACGACGTGGAGTATCTGCTCAACGAGAGCAGGCGGATCCTGCCTGGATTGAACATTTCGCGAGAGGCGATCCAGTACACGTACGCCGGGGTCAGACCGCTCGCGTTCTCGGGTTCGACCGAGTCGAAGATTTCCCGTAAACACCGGGTCATCCGGGAGGGAAGGACCGGCAGGATCATCACGATAGCGGGCGGCAAGCTGACGACCTATCGCAATATGGCGAAAGACACTGTGGATGCGGTTTGCACTGTGATCGGAAAGAAACGAGCATGCCTGACGGACAAAAGACCCCTTCCCGGAGGGCTTCCACTAGAGTATGAGGATTATTTGAAGGAGTCGGTTCCCGAGCTGGCAGACCGGTATGCGTTGCCTCCTCTTACTATACGTCATCTGATCGGCTTTTATGGCGCACGGGCCGGACGTATACTGGAAATCGCAAAAACTGACCCGACCTTGCGCTCTGCGGTCTCTCCGGAGAGTCTGGATATGTATGCCCAAGTGGTCTACAGCGTGAAGGAAGAAGGCAGCCGCACACTGTCCGATATTGTCCTTCGCAGAATGCATCTGGGG
>Ga0315268_10004426_pt1 | contig 15268 bp, 15 predicted proteins | sample C1_top_MG_FD_204535 | JGI IMG/M metagenome (GOLD analysis project Ga0315268, IMG submission 204535) | Sediment microbial communities from Yellowstone Lake, YNP, Wyoming, USA - C1_top | ecosystem: Environmental > Aquatic > Freshwater > Lake > Sediment | place: USA: Wyoming | collected 2017-08-01
CCAGCGTACTTCGGCGCCGAGGGCGGTGAGCGTCTCGATCAGCACAGCGGTCTGGATGGTCATGTGCAGCGAACCGGTGATGCGCGCGCCCTTGAGCGGCTGGGCCTTGGCGTATTCCTCGCGGATCGCCATGAGGCCGGGCATTTCGGTTTCGGCGATGCGGATTTCCTTGCGGCCCCAGTCGGCCAGCGCCATGTCGGCGATTACGTAGTCGGTGGTCATGTTCAGGCTCCTTGAACGTGTGACCGGTGAGAGCGAGTTGCGCGGGTAGTAAAGCAGGCTCACCCATCCCGGTGCGGGTTGGATGAGCGCCGTTGTGAAACGAGCCTGGCGAAATGAGTTGTGATAAACCTTTTCGTTGCAGCGCCCCTCGAAGCGGCGAATTATACCTACCTCGCTATAATCCGCCGCTCTTTACAGGAGTGCCCTCCATGCTGCGTAAATCCTTATTACTAATAATGTTTTTTGCGGGTGCCGCGATTGCCGACACGGGTCTGGATGCCGTCAAGGCGCTCGGCCAACTCAACGGCGAAGCGCTCGCCTGCCAGCAGATGGCGCTGGTCGAGCGTATTCGCATGCTCATCATCTACGACGCGCCGAAGACGCGCGAAGTCGGTGAAGCTTTCGAGGCGGCAACAACCGAACGCTTCCTAGCGCTGGGCGAAAGCAAAGCCAGTTGCTCCGATACCAAAGCGTTGGCCGGGCGCATCGAGGAGACTAGCCAGGCCCTACGCGCGATTTACGCGGAAGCTATGGGCCGCAAGCCGTGAGGAAAGTTCGCACTACCGTACTACTCGCCGCCCTGGTGGTTTGGAGCAGCAGCGTGTTTGCCCAGCATGATATGGGCGTCGATGAACAGCAGGAAATTGTGCCGCGCTATCTGCTGCAGGATGTGAATGGCCGCGCGACGACGCCCGAGGATTTCGCGGGTTACTTTCAACTATTAAGTTTCGGCTATACCTTTTGCCCGGATGTCTGCCCGACCACGCTCGCCGAGATGGCGGCGGTGTTGAAAGAGCTCGGGCCGCTCGCGGAACGCTTGCGTCCGATCTTCATTTCGGTCGACCCGGAGCGCGATACCTTGAAAGTTTTGCGCGCATACACGGCCTTCTTCGATCCGCGCATCATTGGCATGACCGCTGCGCCGGCGCTGGTCAGTCGTGCCGCCGACAATTTCAAGGTGCGCTATCAGAAGGTCTATGAGAAAGGCGCCGCGCCTGACCACTACGCTGTCGATCACTCGGCCGGCATGTACCTGCTTGGGCCGGACGGGTCGTTTGCGAAGAAGTTTGGTTATGGCACGCCGCCGGCGACGATTGCTGTCGAGGTGCGCCAGCTGATGGAGACGGACGCGGCAGTCAAGGCGGCGCGGGGTACGCCGGGCGCGCCGGAGCGGCCCCCGCGCTAATTTACCGTTACAGGCCGGCCGCAGCCTTCAGCGCCAAGGCTTTGTTGGTGGCTTCCCAGGTGAATTCCGGTTCGTCGCGGCCGAAGTGGCCGTAGGAGGCGGTTTTCTCGTAGATCGGGCGCAACAGGTCAAGCATGTTGACGATGCCTTTCGGCCGCAGGTCAAAGTGCTCGCTCACCAGTTTGGCGATCTTCTCGTCCGAGATTTTGCCGGTGCCGTAGGTGGTGACCCACACCGAGGTCGGGGTGGCCACGCCGATGGCGTAGGAAACCTGGATCAGGCACTTGCTAGCCAGTCCTGCCGCGACGATGTTCTTGGCGACATAGCGACCGGCGTAAGCGGCCGAACGGTCGACCTTGGACGGATCCTTGCCGGAGAAAGCGCCGCCGCCATGTGGTGCTGCGCCGCCGTAGGTGTCGACGATGATCTTGCGGCCGGTGAGGCCGCAGTCGCCTTGCGGGCCGCCGACGACGAAACGGCCGGTGGGGTTCACCAGGTAATTCACGCCGGACTTGGTGAGTTCGCGCGGCAGTATCGGTTTGATGATGTCCTCGATCACCGCTTCGCGGATCTGCTCCAGTTCGATATCCGGGGCATGCTGGGTCGAGATCACCACGGTGTCGATAGCGACGGGCTTGCCGTCTTCGTAGCGCACAGTCACTTGCGACTTGGCATCCGGACGTAGCCAGGGCAGGCGGCCGTCCTTGCGCAGCATGGCCTGGCGCTCCATTAGCCGATGCGAGAGGTAAATCGGCAGCGGCATCAGGCTCGGGGTTTCGTCGCAGGCGTAGCCGAACATCAGGCCCTGGTCACCGGCACCCTGGCCGAGGTTGTCGTCGTAGGCCTTGTTCACGCCCTGAGCGATGTCGGGGCTCTGCTTGTCGTAGGCCACCAGCACAGCGCAGCCCTTGTAGTCGATGCCGAATTCGGTGTTGTCGTAGCCGATGCGCTTGATGGTGTTGCGGGCGACGCCGATGTAGTCCACGTTGGCGGTGGTGGTGATCTCGCCGGCCAGCACGACCAGGCCGGTGTTGCACAGCGTTTCGGCGGCGACGCGCGCGTGCTTGTCCTGCGTCAGGATGGCATCGAGAATGGCGTCCGAAATCTGGTCGGCGACCTTGTCCGGGTGGCCTTCGGAAACGGATTCGGAAGTGAAGAGGTATTGATTCGACATGCTTGCTCCTTGGTTGATTCCCCGCTATTTGGTCGTCAGACCAGCTCGGGGATCGGAGCAGGCGACGCTTTAGCAGAATTTGTTTGGGATCGATTAAGAGCCCACCGCCCTGCAAGTTGTCCTGATTAACTCGGCGGAGGCAGCGATAATACCGTTTTTTCCCCACCCGTCAAACCGTACCTGAATCATGGGTTTCTTGTTCCGTCTGCTCGCCTATCTACCCTTGCCGGTGCTGCACAACATCGGCGCCCTGCTGGGCTGGTTGGCCTATGGGCTGTCGCCCGCCTACCGGCGTCATCTGCGACAAAACACCGCTCAGGCCGGTGTGGCTGCGGTGCGTGGCGCGGCCGTGGCCGAAGCTGGCAAAACCTTGCTCGAGTTGCCCAAGCTCTGGCTGCGTCCGCAGGACGAGGTGATCGAACGGGTCGTCAAGGTGAGCGGCTGGGAACTGGTCGAGGCTGCCTGGCAAGCGGGGCGTGGCATCCTGTTTCTCACGCCACACCTGGGCTGCTTCGAGATTTCCGCCCAGTATTACGCTGCCCGATCCACACAATCTGCGCATGGCCCCATGACGGTACTGTACCGCCGCCCCAAGCAAGCCTGGCTCGTACCCATCATTGAAGGCGGGCGCGGCACTAATCTCCAGCTGGCACCGGCGGATTTGAGCGGCGTGCGCAAGCTCCTCAAGGCGTTGAAGTCAGGCGAAGCGGTGGGCATGCTGCCCGACCAGGCACCCAAGGAAGGTGAAGGAGAATGGGTGCCTTTTTTTGGCCGACCGGCTTACACGATGACGCTGGCAGCACGCTTGGCGCAGACTGGCGCCACGGTTATCTTTGCCTATGCCTAGCGTCTGCACTACGGTGCCGGCTACCATCTCAAGATGTTCGCCCCAGCGGGCGATGTCAGGACGGCGGCGGACGTCAACCGTGAAATCGAACGTCTGGTGATGATGTGTCCCGAGCAGTATCTGTGGGGTTACAACCGTTACAAGGGTTCGCCGGTGCAACAATGACCCGCCTCACCCTCATCCTCATGTGGCTGCTGCACTGGCTGCCCCTGCCGCTACTGGCGGCGTGTGGGCGCGGTTTTGGCCGGCTGTTCTACGGGTTTGGCCGGCACCGCCGGCATGTCGCGCTGACCAATCTGGGGTTGTGTTTCCCGCAACTCAGCGAGGCCGAAAAGTCGGCGCTGGCCAGACGGCACTTCGCGGCTTTCGGCCGCAGTTTTCTCGAACGCGGCTTGTTGTGGTGGGCGTCACCGGAACGCATTCGCCGCCTTGTGAAAGTTGAAGGTCTGGAACGCTTGCAGGCCTTGCAGGGCCGACCGGTGATCCTGCTGGTGCCGCATTTCGTCGGGCTCGACATGGGCTGGACGCGGCTTGCGCTTGAGTTGGACATGGTCAGCATCTACGCCAACCAGAAAAACCCGTTGTTCAATGCCGCGCTTTACCAGGGCCGACTGCGCTTCGGCCAGTCCGAGTTGCTGTCGCGCCAGGAAGGCACGCGCCGGGCGATCAAGGCGATAAAGGCGGGGCGCCCTTTCTACTATCTGCCGGACATGGACTACGGCAGCCGCGACACGATCTTCGTGCCTTTCTTCGGCGTGCCTGCGGCTACCATCACCGGGCTTTCCCGTCTCGTGCGCATGACCGGGGCAGCGGTGCTGCCGGTGATCACGCGCATGACCGACACGGGTTATGTCGTCGCGATCGGTGCGCCGTGGGCCGACTATCCTGCCCCGGGCGAAGCGGGCATCGCAGCCGATACCCGCCGCATGAATGCCTTCATCGAAGCCGAAGTTCTCAAGATGCCGGAGCAGTATTTCTGGCTGCACAAACGCTTCAAGACGCGTCCGCCCGGGGAAAATAGGCTGTATTGAGCCTCTTTTTGCAGAAAGTCGGCGCTGGCGGGACGGCGTATCCTCACCTGATGAAGATACGATTTACTAAAATGCATGGCTTGGGCAACGACTTTGTCGTGCTGGATGCCACGGGGATGCACGGCCAAACTTTCGTGCCGACGGCGGCACAGGCGCGTTGGCTGGCCGATCGCCATTTCGGCATCGGCTGCGACCAGATTCTTGTCGTCGAGATGCCGCAACGCGCCGATGCCGATTTCCGTTACCGCATCTTTAATGCGGATGGCGGCGAGGTCGAGCAATGCGGCAATGGCGCGCGCTGCTTCGTGCGTTTTGTGCATGAGCAGGGCCTGACTGAGCAACGCGAAATTCGCGTGGAAACCCAATCCGGCGTGATCGCCCCGCGCCGCGAAGCCGATGGCCAGGTGACGGTCGATATGGGCGTGCCGCGCTTTACGCCGGCCGACCTGCCGTTTCTGACCGACAGCGATGCGTTGATCCAGCCGCTCGAATTCGATGGCCGCAGCGCCGCCATCACTGCCGTGTCGATGGGCAATCCGCACGCGGTGCAGGAGGTCAGGAATGTCGACACTGCACCGGTTGAGCGCGATGGTCCGCTGATCGAGGGGCATCCGTACTTTCCCCGCCGCGTCAATGCGGGTTTTATGGAGGTCGTCGATCGCCACGCGATCCGTCTGCGCGTCTTCGAGCGTGGCGCCGGCGAAACGCTGGCCTGCGGCACGGGTGCTTGCGCGGCCGTGGCGGCGGGCATCCGGCGCGGCCTGCTGGATTCGCCCGTGCGGGTCGACATGCGCGGCGGCGCGTTACAGATTGCCTGGGGCGGCATCGATCAGCCGGTGCTGATGACCGGCCCGGCCGTGACCGTATTTACTGGCGAAATTGAATTACCCGAGGAAATAAAATGAATCTCCCAGCCAAGGAAGTTGCGCAATACCTGAAGGATCACCCGGAATTTTTCGATCAATACGCCGATGCGCTGGCGCAGATCCATATTCCCGACCCGCATGGCGGCCGCGCCGTGTCGATTACCGAACGCCAGATCGGCACCTTGCGCGATCAGGTCAAGCGGCTGGAAAACAAGCTCGCCGAACTGATTCGTTTTGGCGAAGAGAACGACGTGCTGTCCGGCAAGGCGCATCGGCTCGATGTGGCACTGGTGGGCGCGACCGATGCGGGTAGTGTGTTGCGTCTGCTCTACGAACACCTCTGTGGCGACTTCGCCGTGCCGCACGTGGCGGTGCGTCTGTGGGATGTGCCGGAGGCGCAGATCGATCCCGATGCGCCCGAATTCACACCGATGAGTCTCGCCGCGCACGAATTTGCCGCGACGCTGAAGCGCCCTTACTGCGGTGCTGGCGGCGGCCCCGATGTGCTTGGCTGGTTTGGCGCAGGTGGCAGCCATGTACGCTCACTGGCGCTGGTTGCTCTGCGCCGCGGCCCCGCAACTTTCGGCTTGATGGCCCTCGGTAGCGAGGAACCGCAACGCTTCTATCCCGAGATGGGCACGCTGTACCTTGAGCGTATCGGCGAGGTTGCGGCCGCCGCGCTCGACCGCACGCTGCGCTGAGGCTGCTTGTGGCCGCATTATCGGCCAAGACAGCGCCCGCCAATACTGCGGTGAGCGATGCCGCTGTCGAGCAATTCCTCGCCGAGCTGGCGCACCAGCGGCGTGCCAGTACACATACGCTGACGGCCTACCGGCACGACCTGGTCTTGCTGCAGGCCGCCGCCGCAGGTCGCGCTTTGGCCCAACTGCAATCCCACGACCTGCGTCGCCAGGCGATGCGCCTGCACGGCCAGGGTTTGGCGGCGCGCTCGATCGCACGCACGCTCTCGGCCTGGCGCGCTTTTTACCGTTGGCTGGCGCGGCGTGGCCAACTGGCTGTCGACCCGTGCGTCGGCTTGCGCGCCCCGAAGCAGCCGCGTGCGCTGCCCAAGGCGCTGGGGATTGATCAGACGGCAGCGCTGCTAGCCGCTCCCGGCGATACGCTGGATGACCCGTTGACGGTGCGCGACCGCGCGATGATCGAGCTGTTTTATTCTTCTGGCCTGCGCCTGGCCGAACTGGCCGCGCTGGATGTCCGTGGTGGGCTCGACCTCGCCAGCGGTGAGGTCACGGTCACCGGCAAACGCGCCAAGACCCGCACCGTGCCGGTCGGCGCCAAGGCGGCGGAAGCGTTGGCCGATTGGCTGGATCAGCGCATTGCCCTCGCGGCGCTGGATGAGCCGGCCCTTTTCGTCAGCCGCCGTGGCACGCGCCTGACGCCGCGCGCCATCGAATTGCGGCTTGCCGCTTGGGCCAAACGGAGCGGGCTCGGCCTGCATGTTCATCCGCACATGCTGCGTCACTCCTTTGCCAGTCATGTACTGCAATCCTCCGGCGATCTGCGCGCGGTGCAGGAGATGCTCGGTCATGCCAGCATCGCCACCACGCAGATTTATACGCATCTGGACTTCCAACATCTCGCGAAGGTTTATGATGCAGCGCATCCGCGCGCAAAAGCGAAGTAAGTAATAAGCGCCGTCCCGCCAGCGCCGACTTTTTACGGACATCCATCATGAACCTGCCCAAAAATCTATCCGGTGACTTCTGGGGTGGCCTGGCCGCCATGCTGGTGGCCTTGCCTTCGGCGATCGCTTTCGGTGTCACCATCTATGCGCCGCTTGGCAGCGCACAGGCGGCGCAGGGCGCGCTGGCCGGCATACTCGGGGCGCTGGCGCTGGGGCTTGTCGCGGCTTCGCTGGGCGGAGCGCCGCGTCTCATCAGTGCGCCCTGTGCGCCGGCGGCGGCGGTACTGGCCGCTTTCGCCATCGAAATGCTGCACGCGGGACAGGAGGCCCCGGCCGTGATGCTGATGCTGACGGTGCTCGGCCTGCTGGCGGGCCTGCTGCAAGTGAGTTTCGGCGTGCTGCGCCTCGGCAAGCTGATCGAATACATGCCGTTTCCGGTGGTGAGTGGCTATCTCACCGGCGTCGGTCTCATCATCATCGGCAGTCAGGTGCCCAAACTGCTCGGCGCGGCAAAGGGCGTGAGCGTCTGGCAGGCGCTGGCGGCGCCGGGCCTGTGGAATATGCAGAGTCTGCTGATCGGCGTGATCACCGCCGTGGTGATGATCGGCGCACCGCGCTTCATTAGATTGGTGCCGGCCGCGATTCTTGGCCTGCTGGCAGGTGTATCCACTTACTTCGGCCTCGCGCTGGCGGGTTATGCCCCCCTGGATGTCGTGGCGAACCCGCTGGTGATCGGTCCGTTGAGCAGCGGTGGCGGTGGCGGTTTTATCGATGGGCTGAGCGGGCGCTGGCAAGCCATGGGGGCGCTCAATATCGATACCTTCAAACTGTTGATCTTTCCTGCGCTCACCTTGGCCGGTCTGCTGTCCATCGACACGCTGAAGACCTGTCTGGTGCTCGACGCGCTGACGCGTGCGCGCCACCAGTCGAACCGCGAACTGATCGGCCAGGGTATCGCCAACATCTCTGCGGCGCTCATCGGCGGCATGCCGGGTGCTGGCACGATGGGGGCGACGCTGGTGAATTTGTCTTCCGGGGCGGCCTCGCGGCTGTCCGGGGTGTTCGAGGGCGGGTTCGCTTTGCTGGCCTTCCTGCTGCTTGGCGGGCTGATCGCCTGGGTGCCGGTGGGCGCGCTCGCCGCCATCCTCATCGTCATTGGTGCACGCATGATCGACCGCAACAGTCTGCACTACCTTAAATCGCGCGCTACCCTCCTTGATTTCGCCGTAATCGCCGCCGTGGTGTTGACCGCGCTAACGGTGAGCCTGATCGCGGCGTCGGGTATCGGCATCCTGCTCGCCGCCGTACTCTTTATCCGTGAGCAGATCGGCGGTGCCGTGGTGCGGCGCAAATTGCTCGGCAATCAGCATTTTTCCAAGCGCGTGCGCACCCATGAGGAAATGGAGATTCTCGTCGCGCATGGCGACAGCGTGGCCATCTGCGAGTTGCAGGGCAGTCTGTTCTTCGGTACCACTAACCAGCTGTACACCGCGCTGGAGGCCGATCTCAAGACGCGCCGTTACCTGATTCTCGATTTGCGCCGCGTGCAGACGGTGGATGTCACCGCTGCCCACATGCTGGAGCAGATCAAGGACATGCTGGCCGAGCGCGACGGTTGCCTGATCTTCAGCCAGATTCCGCAGAAGCTGCCTTCCGGACGCGATATCCGTCAGTATCTCGATGAGGTCGGCTTGATTACGGATGGTGGCTCGGTCAAGGTCTTCGACGAGATCGACCAGGCCAAGGAGTGGGTCGAAGACCAGCTCATCGCGGCAGCTGCCCTTGAGTTGGTGGCGGAAACCACGCTGGCGCTGCACGATATCGAGCTCTTCAAGAATCGCAAGGCACAGACCCTGGCGGCGCTCGAACAGCATATGGAGAAGCGTCACTATGCGGCCGGGGAGAAAATCTTTGCGCGCGGGGATGCCGGCGACGAGTTGTTCCTGATCCGGCGCGGCGCGATACGCATCCTGCTGCCGGTCAGCGAGACACAGACGCACCATCTTGGCACCTTCGGACGCGGTGCCTTTTTCGGCGACATCGCTTTCCTCGACGGCGAAACGCGCACGGCTGACGCCGTCGCTTTCAGCGATGTCGAGTTGTTCGTACTCTCGCGCAAAGTCTTCGACCAGTTTGCCGAGGAGCACAAGAAGGTGGCGTTTGCGCTGATGGAGGGTATCGCTATCGTTTTAGCGAGCCGCCTGCGCTACACCACTGCCGAACTGCGTGCTCTGGAGGCATAAATGGCTGAACTGATTCTCCATCCTGGCAAGGACCGTTCTTTGATCAAGCGCCACCCGTGGGTCTTCGACACCGCCGTGGCGCGTCTGACCGGCCACGCACGGCCGGGTGACACGGTGACGCTGGAAGGCGCCGACGGCCGCCCGCTGGCAAAAGCGGCCTACAGCCCGCAGTCGAAAATTCGCGCGCGCGTTTGGAGTTTTGATGTCGCGGAGACTATCGATCATGCGTTCTTCAAGCGCCGTATCGCCGCCGCCGTGGCGCGTCGCGCTGCACTGCCTGAGCTGGCCGCGCAAGGCGAAAAGGGCGGCGTGCGACTGCTCCACGCCGAGTCCGATGGACTGCCCGGCGTGATCGCCGACCGCTATCACGATGCTACGAGTGGCGACACGGTGGTGGTGCAACTCACCAGCGCCGGTGCCGAAAAATGGCGTGCCGCCATCGCCGACTCGTTGGTCAAGGCAACCGGCTGCGCGCGGGTTTATGAACGCTCGGATTCCGAGGTGCGCGGCCTCGAAGGTCTGGAGCCGACCACCGGCTGGATTTATGGTGAAGCCCCGGCGGGCGATATCGTCATCGAAGAACATGGCGTGCAGATGGCTGTCGATATCGTCAGCGGCCACAAGACCGGTTTTTATCTCGATCAGCGCGAAAACCGGCAAATGACGCGGCGTATTGCGGAAGGCAAACGTGTGCTCAACTGCTTTTGCTACACCGGCGGATTTTCGCTGCAAGCATTGGCCGGCGGTGCGACCAGCGTGCTCTCCATCGACAGTTCGCAACCCGCGCTGGAGCGCGCGGCGGCCAACCTGGCGCTCAATCCGCAACTGGATGCCGGGCGGGCGGAATGGCGCTGCGCCAACGTCTTCGACGAGCTGCGCAAGCTGAAAGCGGCGGGCGAAACCTTCGATCTCATCGTGCTCGATCCGCCCAAGTTTGCCCCCTCGGCGGCGTATGCCGAGCGCGCCAGCCGCGCCTACAAGGATATCAATCTGTTGGCGTGCAAGCTGCTTGCCCCGGAGGGCTTTTTGATGACCTACTCCTGCTCCGGTGGCATCGGACTCGAGCTGTTCCAGAAGATTGTTGCCGGTGCCGTGCTCGACAGTCACCGCACCGCACGCATCGTCAAGCGCCTGCAAGGCAGTGCCGACCACCCGGTCGATCTCGCCTTTCCCGAGGGCGAATATCTCAAGGGCTTGTTGCTGCAGATGGATTGAGCAAAAGTCGGCTCTGGCGGAAAGCCAGTTAATCGACACGGACTGAAATACGGGTGAAATGCTGGCGGGTGATCATGCCTGCCTATGCGCATACTCATGATCTCCGATGTCTTCTTCCCCCGCATCAACGGCGTGTCCACCTCCATCGAGTCCTTTCGGCACTCGCTGGCTGAGTTGGATATCGACGTGCATGTCGTGGCCCCCCACTATCCGGCCGCCCACACTGACGACGAAAAAGTGATTCGCGTCCGGTCGCGGCAGGTACCTTTCGACCCTGAAGATCGGCTGATGCACGCCGGCGCACTGCGGCATGCCCTCCATAGCACGGGTAATGCCCGGTTTGATCTGGTGCATGTCCAAACGCCATTTGCCGCCCACTACGCCGGACTGCGGCATGCCCGTGCCCAGCATCTGCCTTGCATCGCCACCTACCATACGCATTTCGAGGAATACCTCCACAACTATGTACCCGCCGTGCCCAAAAGCATGCTGCGGGCTACGGCCAGAAGTCTCGCACGGCATCAGTGCAATAGCCTTGACGCGGTAATCGTTCCCTCTAGCGCCATGCAGGACACCCTGAAAAATTACGGTGTCACCGCACCCATGCACCGCGTGCCCACCGGCATTCCTATCGAGCGTTTTCGCCGTCCCGCCAGCCCCGACTTTCCCACGGATGCCCCTTCTCTATTTCGGGCACGCCACGACATTCCCGACAACCGGCCCATGGCCTTGTTTGTCGGCCGTGCCGCGCATGAAAAGAATATCGGCTTTTTGCTGGAAGCTATGCCCCATGCTTTGCAGACAAATCCTGGCTTGATCCTAGTTGTCGCTGGTGAAGGCCCTGCGCTGCCGGCACTGAAAAAACAGGCCGCCGCGCTTGGCATTGCCGCGCAGGTCCGGTTTGTCGGCTATCTCGATCGCCTAACGGAATTGCCAGAGTGCTACGCTGCCGCCGACCTGTTTGTCTTCTCGTCGCGTACCGAAACCCAGGGATTGGTGCTGCTCGAAGCCATGGCTGCCGGCGTACCGGTACTCGCCTTCGCCGCGCTCGGCACGCGCGAGATCGTCGAACCGCGGCGCGGCGCCTTGCCTGCCCCGCAGGAAATTGAAACTTTTGGTCAGGCAATGGCCGCACTGGCGAACGATCCGGCACTGCGCGCCAAGATGTCGGCGGAAGCGCGCGTATTTGCCGAAGAGTGGACAACCGAGGCTTGCGCTCAACGGCTGGCCGATGTGTATCGCAACATCAAAAATCGCCACAATGCACAAAGCTGATATCTTCCTGACTATGGATAATAGTCAAAGATCTCAAGCCAGTGCTGCGGGCGAGGGCGAAAGCCCATTCAAAGGAAAAACTGGCTTGACGCGCGTCTTGAACGCACTGCGTTACTCGCTGGCCGGCCTGTCGGCGGCCTATCGCCACGAAGATGCCTTTCGCCAGGAAACCTGGCTGGCGCTGCTGCTGATTCCCGCCGCGTTTTTCATGCCGACCAGTGCGCTGGGCAAGGCGCTCATGATCGGCAGCGTGCTGCTGGTGCTGATCGTCGAGTTGCTCAATTCTGCCATCGAGGCCGTCGTCGATCGCGTCTCGCTCGAGCACCATCGCTTGGCCAAGCGCGCCAAGGACATCGGTAGCGCGGCCGTACTGATCGCGCTGATCAACGTCGCCGTCGTCTGGGCACTGATCCTGTTCGGCTGAAATTCTCGCTGAAATGCCACGCTGAAATACAACGGTAACCTAATCTTCATCAGCGTGTAGCCCACGGGCGGCAAGATGGCCGCCATGAAGGTACGCAGCATATTTCTCTCGGATATTCACCTCGGCACACGCGGCTGCCAGGCCGATAGCCTGATCGCTTTCCTGCGCGAATACGAGTCAGAGCATCTGTTCCTGCTGGGCGACATCATCGACTTCTGGGCGATGAACCGCTCGATCCACTGGACCGCCGCGCAGAATACCGTCGTGCAAAAGGTACTGCGCCGCGCGCGCCATGGCGAAAAGGTCATGCTGATCCCCGGTAATCACGATGAAGCCCTGCGCGAATTCGTCGGTGCTTCGTTCGGCGACATCCGTGTGGTTAGCGAATATATCCACGAAACTGCCGACGGTCGCCGTCTGCTGCTCTTGCATGGCGACGAATTCGACCAGGTGACGCGCCACCATCGCTGGCTCGCCGTGCTGGGCGACATCGGCTACAACCTGCTGGTACGCATCAATGCCTGGGTCTCGTGGGTACGCCGCACCCTGCGGATTTCCGGTTACTGGTCGCTCGCCGGCTATGCCAAGCGCCGCGTCAAACGTGCCGTTTCCTTTATCTTCGACTTCGAAGATGCGGTGATCCATACCGTGCGCGAGCGTGGCCTCGACGGCATCGTTTGCGGCCACATTCACAGCGCCACCCTGCGTGAAACCGACGGGTTGCTCTACATCAACTGCGGCGACTGGGTCGATAGCTGCACCGCCATCGTCGAACACCCTGACGGCCGCCTCGAACTGGTCGAATGGCGTCAGGCCAGCGCACAGATCGTTCCCTTGCGGGTAGCTGCGTGACCATGGCCATCCCGCGCCTGAAGGTCGCGCTGGTCACCGAAACCTACCTGCCCGAAGTGAATGGCGTGGCCATGACCCTTGGGCGACTTTCCGCCGGACTGAGCGCGCGCGGACATCGCGTGCAGATTGTCCGTCCGCGCCAGAAACACGAGAAAACAGGCTGGCAGGCCGATGGTCAATTGCTGACTCCGGGAATACCGATTCCGCGCTATCCCGAGCTGCGTTTCGGTTTGCCCGTCACCGATCGGCTATGGCAAGCCTGGCGCAACCAGACCCCCGATGTCGTGCATGTTGCCACGGAAGGCCCGCTGGGATTTTCCGCGCTTGGCGCTGCCCGACAGCTGGGCATACCCGTCGTTTCGACCTTTCACACCAACTTTCACAGCTATAGCCGGCACTACGGCGTCGGCTGGTTGCACGGTAGCATCGAGCGCTACCTGCGCTGGTTTCACAACCGTACCGCCGCCACCTTGGTGCCAACCACGACGCTCGCCAAACAGCTCAGCGTACGCGGGTTTCACGCTGTCAGCGTTTTATCGCGTGGTGTTGATACCCGCTTGTTTAATCCCGCCAAGCGTTCGCCTGCGCTACGCGCCACTTGGGACGCAACAGAACATGATCCCGTGGTGATGGTAGTTGGCCGCATTGCACCCGAAAAGAACCTCGAAGTGGCGCTGGCCGCCTTCGCGGCCATTCGCGCCGAGCAACCGGGCGCGAAAATGATTTGTGTCGGCGACGGCCCGTTGTTGGCACCGCTGGCGCGCCGCCATCCGGAATGCCGCTTCGTCGGTAACCAGCACGGTGAAACCCTGGCAGCTCACTACGCCAGTGCTGATTTGTTCCTGTTTCCGAGCCTCACCGAAACCTTTGGCAACGTTGTCAGCGAGGCGTTGGCCAGCGGCCTGCCGGTCGTCGCCTTCGACATGGCAGCGGCCAGCGATCTGATTGAAGATGGCCTGAATGGTCGGCGCGTGGTGCCCGGTGATAAACCCGCGTTTATCGCGGCAAGCTGCGCGCTGGCCCGAAACAATGCAAGCCAGTCGTCTTTCCACACTGCCGGCCCCGCCAGCGTGTGCCATCTCGATTGGGAACGCCTTCATGATGACTATGCCAGTCTGCTGCATGCGGTGATTGCGCAACACGCACAGCGACTGGCCACTGCCGAGATGGTTTGCTGCGCGCCAGACTGAGTCTGCCCCGTCATTCTCCTGTCACAACGCTCGCCTAGTATCCACACCATTCGCAGTGTTTGTTTTCCGATGGTACCCACCGACATGAACTTCCAGCAACACGAAATCATCCTGCCGCATGCGCATGGCAGCAATGCTGCCGCAATAGTCGGCGCTGGCGAGACGGCCCCCGCGCCTGCCATGTCGCTCAATAGCGCCATGGAACGATTGCGACTGTCATCCCCATCGCGGCAGTACAACGACGTGACACATTGGCTGACCCAGGAAAATCTGCGCAACTTTTTCGAGTTGATCGAACAGCGGCGTCTGCATGCTGTGTTTCAGCCTATTCTCGACATGCGCGCGCAGCGCTTCTTTGGCTACGAAGGTCTGATCCGTGGTCCAGTCGACACACCGCTCCACACCCCCCACGTATTACTGGGGCTGGCGCAAGAGTGTGGCCTGACCGAGGAATTCGAACGCCTCTGCCGGGAAATCGTTTTGCGCCAATTTGCCCAGCTTAACCTCCCCGGACGACTGTTTCTGAACGTTAGCGCGGGCTGCCTGGCGGATCCGCGCTTCATCAATGGCGACACGGCACAATTACTCCACGAACTGAACCTGCGGCCGCGCCAGATCGTCATCGAGATCACCGAAAATCAGGAGGTTACCGATTTCTCCGCCTTGCACTCAGTGCTGGCCTGTTACCGCGATCAGGGCTACCAGATTGCCATCGACGATCTGGGCGAAGGATTCTCGAACCTGCGCATGTGGTCTGAGGTACGGCCAGAATTCGTCAAGATCGACCAGCACTTCATCCGTGGCATCGCCGACGATCCACTCAAGTTCCGTCTGGTACAGGCCATGCGTGACATTGCCGAAAGTAGTCACGCTGAACTGATCGCCGAAGGCATCGAAACCGAGAGCGAATTCGTCACCCTGCGTGACCTCGGCATCACTTATGGCCAAGGCTTCCTGATCGCGCGTCCGGCGCCTCGCCCAACCGTCACGCCGGCACCAGAAATCACCACGCTGCTCAACCAGTGCAACGTGATTGTATTTCCCCAGCACAGCGGTCTTGCCAGGACGACGGTAAAACAGCTACTGCAGGCCGTGGTG
>Ga0315268_10004427_pt1 | contig 15267 bp, 10 predicted proteins | sample C1_top_MG_FD_204535 | JGI IMG/M metagenome (GOLD analysis project Ga0315268, IMG submission 204535) | Sediment microbial communities from Yellowstone Lake, YNP, Wyoming, USA - C1_top | ecosystem: Environmental > Aquatic > Freshwater > Lake > Sediment | place: USA: Wyoming | collected 2017-08-01
TCAATCCAGTATTTCTGCGACGACGCCTGCGCCTACGGTGCGGCCTCCCTCTCTAATTGCAAACCGCAGCTCTTTCTCCAAAGCTATTGGCGTTAACAACTCTATCTCCATCGTCACGTTGTCCCCGGGCATTACCATCTCTCGACCCTCTGGCAACTTCGCCGTCCCCGTTACGTCCGTCGTCCTAAAATAAAACTGCGGACGATACCCATCAAAAAACGGCGTATGACGACCCCCCTCTTCCTTGGTCAATATGTATACCTCTCCCTTAAACTTCTTGTGCGGTGTGATGCTCCCAGGCGCCGCTATCACCATCCCCCTCTCCAACTCGTCCTTCTCTATACCCCTCAACAATATCCCTATGTTGTCTCCGGCCTGCGCCTCATCCATTATCTTCCTGAACATCTCCACCCCGGTCACCACGGTCTTGCGAGTCTCCTTTATACCTACCCGATCCACCGTGTCCCCTACCTTCACCTTCCCTCTCTCTACTCTCCCAGTCCCCACCGTCCCTCTACCCGTGATGCTGAACACGTCCTCAACCGGCAACAAAAACGGCTTGTCTATGTCCCTCTGCGGCGTCGGTATGTATTCGTCCACCGCCTTCATCAACTCCCCTATAAACTTGCACGACTCACACTCGTCCTTCCCACACCCACACTCCATCGCCTTTAACGCACTCCCCCTTATTACCGGTATCTCCTCCCCGGGGAACTCATACTTCGTAAGAAGCTCCCTCACCTCCAACTCCACCAACTCCAACAACTCCTTGTCGTCTACCATGTCCACCTTGTTCAAACACACCACTATGTACGGCACGTTCACCTGTCGCGCCAACAACACATGCTCCCGCGTCTGCGGCATCGGACCATCGTTCGCTGCCACCACCAATATCGCCCCGTCCATCTGCGCAGCCCCCGTTATCATGTTCTTCACATAATCCGCATGACCCGGACAATCCACGTGAGCATAATGACGCTTCTCCGTCTCATACTCCACGTGACTCACCGCTATCGTCAACCCTCGCTCCTTCTCCTCCGGCGCATTGTCTATCGAATCATACGTCCGCACACTCGCCAACCCACGCTGGTGCAAATACATCGTTATCGCACTCGTCAACGTCGTCTTCCCATGATCCACGTGCCCTATCGTCCCAACATTAACATGCGGCTTCTTCCGCTCAAACCGAGCCTTAGACATCAGCTCTACCTCCTACCGGGTCTTGTCCGATGTTTACCATCCGCGTATACGCGAGATGATCTTGTCCGAAAGTTCTTCCGGAACCAACTCGTAACTGGCAAATTCCATTGTATAAATAGCGCGCCCCTGACTGAGCGAACGAAGTCTGGTGGAGTAACCGAACATCTCGCTCAGGGGCACCATTGCATCTATTACTCTGCCGTCCGGCCGCGACGACATGCCTTCTATGCGGCCTCTCTTCGAGCTCAGGTCGGCGATTATATCGCCCATGTATTCGTCCGGCACGACGACCTCGACCTGCATTATGGGCTCGAGAAGCTTTGGTTCGCCTTTTGTGACCGCTTCCTTGAAGCCTATTGCAGCCGCGATTTCGAACGAGAGCTCTGAAGAGTCGACGTCGTGATAGCTCCCGTCCAGAAGCGTGACCCTCACACCCGTCACCGGATATCCGGCCAGAACGCCGTTCTCCATTGACTCTTCGACTCCTCTTTTTATTGGAGGAATAAACTGCCTTGGCAGAACGGCACCGGTGAGTTTGGAGACGAACTCAAATCCGATCTTGGTGTCCAGAGGATCGACCCTCAGGAGGACGTCACCGTACTGGCCCTTGCCGCCGGACTGCTTAATGAATCTGCCCCTGGCTTCGCTGGATTTCGTGATTGTTTCCCGGTACGCAACCTGCGGTTTGCCGACGTTCGCGGCGACCGAGAATTCTCTCAGCATTCTCTCGACGAGAATTTCCAGGTGAAGCTCGCCCATTCCGGAAATGATGGTCTGACCAGTCTCCTCGTCGGTCTTGACCTTGAAGCTCGGATCCTCCTCCGCAAGCTTGGACAGGGCCCCCGAAAGCTTATCTTCGTCCGCTTTGGTCTTCGGCTCGATGGCGACGGAAATGACGGGCTCGGGAAACCTCATCGGTTCGAGGACTATGGGATGCGCTCTGTCCGTCAGAGTGTCGCCGGTGGAAACCTTCTTGAATCCAACGGCAGCGGCAATGTTGCCGCAATACACCATGTCGCATTCCTCTCTCTTGTTCGCGTGCAGCTCGAGAAGCCTGCCGACTCTTTCGCTGACTCCTCTCGTCGCGTTGTAAACAGTAGAACCCGACTTCACTTTCCCGGAATAGACTCTGAAAAACGTGAGCCTTCCGACGTAAGGGTCCACCATTATCTTGAAGGCGAGAGCCGAAAACGGCGCGTTTTCGTCCGGTCTCCTGATCTCGATCTTGGACGTCTTTGGGTTAACTCCCTCCACCGGCGGAACATCGAGCGGAGAAGGAAGAAAATCCACCACTGCGTCCATGACCTTTTGAACCCCTTTGTTTCTCACAGCCGCTCCGCCCAGAACCGGCACTATCGCGCCGGCGAGAGTCCCCTTCCTGAGGGCTCTCTTTATTGCTTCCGGCTGCGGCTCTTTGTTTTCCAAATAAAGATGCATAAGATCGTCGTCAAACTCTGCCACTTCTTCGAGCAGCTCTTTTCTCTTTTCGTGTGCAAGGTCCAGGTAGCGCCTCCCGAACTTCGCGGAAACCGCGTCCGAGCTCAGAGGCTCTTCTCCGTATGTGATACCCAGAGGATCCATGTCGAAAGTCAAGGCCGTCATCTCGATCAAGTCGATCAGGCCAATAAACTCCTCGTTTCCATTTTTCACCGGGACGTGAATGGGAACCGGTTTGCCGCCCAATCTCTCCCGTATCATCTCGACCACGTGCCAGAAGTCGCCGCCCACGCGGTCCAGCTTGTTCACAAATGCGATGCGCGGAACCTTGTAGCGATTCGCCTGCTTCCATACAGTTTCGCTCTGAGGTTCGACACCCCCGACGCAGCAGAACACGGCAACGACGCCATCGAGGACCCGCAGCGAGCGCTCGACTTCGACGGTGAAGTCGACGTGCCCCGGCGTGTCGATGATGTTGACCTGGTGATCGCGCCAAAAGCATGTCGTGGCAGCAGAAGTGATCGTGATGCCCCGCTCCTTCTCCTGCTCCATCCAGTCCATTGTCGCTGAACCCTCGTCGACCTCGCCGATTCTGTGCACTCTTCCCGAGTAGAACAGAATCCGTTCGGTGACGGTGGTCTTGCCGGCGTCAATGTGCGCGGCAATGCCGATGTTTCTGGTGTTTTCCAGCGGTGTCCTTCGTGACACTCAAAACCTCCACCCTTGCGGGTTTCGCAAAATCCCACGACCTCACATACTTCAGAGCCCAAGAACCACATGGAGGTTCCTTCAAACCGGGCAGAGCCACGCTCGCCCGGCAGTTATTACCACCTGTAGTGCGCGAAGGCCTTGTTGGCCTCTGCCATCTTGTGAGTATCTTCCTTCTTCTTTATCGCGCCGCCTTCGTTCTTTGAAGCGGCGATTATCTCGTTTGCAAGACGTTCCTGCATCGTGTGATCAGGTCTCGCGACTGAAAACGTGATGAGCCAGCGTATGCCGAGAGCAGTGCGCCTCTCGGGCCTCACCTCGACCGGAACCTGGTAGGTGGCGCCGCCCACGCGTCTCGACTTGACCTCGAGAACCGGCTTCACGTTGCTGAGAGCCGTCTTCGTCAGACTTAGCCCGTCTTGGCCGGTCTTTTTCTCGATTATCTTCATGGCCTCGTTAAAGATCCTCTCGGCCGTACTCTTCTTTCCCTTGCCCATGAGAGCATTGACGAAACGTGCAACAAGCACGCTGCCGTAATGCGGGTCAGGCAGCAGCTCTCTTTTCTCGATAACCTTCTTTCTCGGCATCCAATTCCTCCAGTTTCCTTGCAGAGGTGTCCCAAAGACTAGGCGACCGTCTTTTTCTTCTTAGTGCCGTACTTGGACCTGCTCTGAGTTCTTCCGTCGACGCCGCTCGTGTCGAGCGCGCCACGGATTATGTGATAACGGACACCCGGCAGATCCTTGACCCTTCCACCTCTGATGAGGACGATGGAATGTTCCTGCAGATTGTGCCCCTCACCGGGTATGTAGCAGGTGACCTCGATCCCGTTGGTCAATCTCACCCTCGCCACTTTCCTGAGAGCAGAGTTCGGTTTCTTCGGGGTCGACGTGTAGACTCGCGTACAAACACCCCTCTTCTGCGGACAACCCCTGAGAGCGGGGGCAGAAGATTTCCTGCCTACGTCCTTTCTTCCGTATCTCAAAAGCTGGTTCAGTGTCGGCAAATCGAACCTCCGATTCTTTTGGCCCCTATCGAAACATCACTGCCATGCAGGCCGCTGCGTCACCTGCGCCTCTTCGACGCGGCAGCTATGCAGACTGAATCTCTCCAACTTCCTTTTCTGTTTCCTCCGTCTCCGGAGTCTCTTCCACCACTTTGAGATTTCTGTATCTCGACAAACCCGTACCGGCAGGGATGAGGTGCCCGATAATGACGTTCTCTTTGAGTCCCCTCAGATAGTCCCTGCTGCCCTGCACCGAGGCTTCCGTCAACACCCTGGTCGTCTCCTGGAAGGACGCGGCGGAGATGAAGCTCTGCGTGCTGAGAGACGCCTTTGTTATGCCGAGAAGCAGCGGTTGGAACGTGGCGGGGGTCCCGCCTTCGGTTTCCACGCGCTCCTGCTCTTCTCTGAGCTGCACCTTGTCCACCTGTTCTCCCTCGAGGAAGTTAGTGTCGCCGGGATCTTCGATGCGCACCTTCTGCAGCATCTGTCTCACTATCACCTCTATGTGTTTGTCGTCGATGCGCACGCCTTGAAGTCTGTAGACTTCCTGTATGTCGTCCACCAGATGCTCCTGGACTTCCTTTATTCCTTTTATCTTCAGGATGTCATGCGGATTGATCGGACCTTCCGTGAGCCTGTCGCCGGCTCTCACAAAGTCTCCGTCTCTCACGTGCATGTGCTTTCCTGCGGGAACCAGGTATTCTCTTTCCTCGCCGTTTTCGTTCTTGACCGTCACCTTTCTCATTCCACGAGTCACCGTGCCGAACTCGATTCGTCCGTCTATTTCTGTGACGGTGGCCTGTTCCTTTGGCTTTCTGGCCTCGAAAAGCTCGGAGACTCTGGGCAGGCCGCCCGTGATGTCGCGCGTCTTGGTAATGTCACGCGGGATCTTAACGAGCACTTCTCCGGCCTCGACCTTCTGTTCGTCTCTGATGAGAAGTCTCGCGCCGGTGGGAATGAGATAGGAAGCGATCTTCTTCTCCTTCGCATCCAGAATCTCTATTCTGGGCTGCCTGATCTTCTCGTTGTCGTCGGTGACCACTCTGTGTCTCTGTCCCGTGTTCTCGTCCCACTCGTCCCTCAAAGTGAACTTGTCCACTATGTCCACAAAGGAGGCCTGTCCGCTCTTTTCAGAAAGGATGGGCGTGTTGTACGTGTCCCACTCGAAAAGATCGTCCGTCCTCGCCACTTCGACGCCGTCTTCGACGAAGAGCTTCGCGCCGTAAGGAGGATTGAATCTGTGCCGGACGTGCTTTTCCTTGTCCAGCAGCTCTATCTCTCCCTTGCGGCTGATGACGATGAGGCGTCCGTCTGCCTGGCCGCGCACGGTCTCAATGTGCTTGAATCGCACGGTGCCGTCGGACTTGGCCTTTATGATGGACTGTTCAACTATCCTGCTCGCGGTGCCGCCGATGTGGAACGTTCTGAGCGTCAGCTGAGTCCCGGGTTCGCCGATGCTCTGCGCCGCAATAACGCCGACCGCCTCGCCCACGTCGACCATCCTGCCGGTCGCGAGGTTGCGTCCGTAGCATTTTGCGCAAACGCCTCTCTTGGCTTCGCACGTGAGAACCGACCTGATCCAGGCCCTCTCTATTCCGCTCTCTTCCATCTGCCGGGCGGCTTCCTCGACGATTTCTTCGCCGGCCTCGACAACTACTTCGCTCGTTATCGGGTCGACTACGTCTTCAGCGGCCACTCTTCCCACCACTCTGTCGCTCAAAGATTCGATTATCTCCTCGCCTTCCTTGAGCGTTCCCACTTCGAGACCGAGGATGGTTCCGCAGTCTTCCTGCGTCACTATTACGTCCTGAGCCACGTCCACCAGACGCCTGGTCAGATACCCTGCATCGGCGGTCTTCAGGGCCGTGTCAGCGAGTCCCTTCCTCGCTCCGTGAGTCGAGATGAAGTACTCGAGAACCGTGAGCCCTTCCCTGAAGTTCCGGAGAACGGGTGACTCAATGATTTCGCCGAATCCGCCGGTGATCTTCTTCTGGGGTTTGGCCATGAGGCCCCTCATTCCGGCGAGCTGTCTTATTTGTTCCCTGCTTCCTCTCGAACCCGACTCCGCCATCATGAAAATTGGGTTGAATCCCTGTCTGTCCGCCTTCAAATGGGCGTAGGTCTCTTTCTCGACCTCCGTGGTGGCGTGCGTCCAGGTGTCTATGACCTTGTTGTATCTCTCGCCGTCGGTGATGGCATTCCTCAGATAGGATCTGCGGAGCTCCTCTGCCTCTTTCATGGCTTGCTCCACTATCTGCGGCTTCGTGGGCGGTATGATAATGTCGTCGATCGCGACCGTTATGCCGGCTCGAGTGCCCTGCTCGAAGCCCAGTTCCTTCAGATCGTCGAGGAACTTGGCGGTCACGCTCGGACCCAGCTTCCGGTAACACGCAGCGACCAGGTTCTCGAGCGCCTTCTTGTCGAGCGGAACGTTCGAGAATCCCAGACCGGGCGGCATGATCTCGTTAAAGAAGACCCGGCCCGCAGTCGTCTCAACCAGTTCACCGTTCAGCTTCACTTTGACCTTGGCGTGAAGGGCGATCGCGCCCTCTTCGTAAGCCGCTCTCACCTCGTCGGCATTCACAAGGACCTTCCCCTCGCCGTGCGAGCCGGCCCTCTCCTTGGTCAGATAGTGGCATCCAAGAACTATGTCCTGGCTCGGAGTCGCGACCGGCCTGCCGTTCGCCGGAAGAAGAATATTGTGAGGCGACATCATCAGGAGATGAGTCTCGATCTGTGATTCAAAAGAAAGAGGCACATGGACCGCCATCTGGTCGCCGTCGAAATCCGCGTTGAACGCTGCACAGACGAGAGGATGTATCTTTATGGCCTTTCCCTCCACCAGAACCGGCTGGAATGCCTGGATTCCGAGTCTGTGAAGCGTGGGCGCCCTGTTCAAAAGAACCGGGTGTCCCTCGATTATCTCCCCGAGTATGTCCCAGACCTCGGGTCTTTCCCTCTCGACAAGCCTCTTCGCACTTTTCACGGTCTGGACAAGCCCTTTGTCTTCGAGTCGTCTTATGATGAAGGGTTTGAACAGCTCCAGCGCCATCGTCTTCGGAAGACCGCACTCGTGGAGCTTGAGCTCCGGACCGACCACGATCACCGAGCGGCCGGAATAGTCGACGCGCTTGCCGAGCAAGTTCTGTCTGAACCGTCCCTGCTTTCCCTTGAGCATGTCGCTCAGGGACTTGAGCGGGCGGTTACCCTGACCCCGCACTGCGCGCGATCTTCTTCCGTTGTCAAAGAGCGCGTCCACCGCCTCCTGAAGCATTCTCTTTTCATTTCTCAGAATGACCTCGGGAGCCTTTATCTCGATGAGTTTCCTCAATCTGTTGTTTCTGTTTATCACTCTTCTATAAAGGTCATTGAGATCGCTCGTAGCAAAGCGGCCGCCCTCGAGCGGAACGAGCGGTCTGAGATCCGGAGACAAGACCGGAATCACCGTAAGTATCATCCACTCCGGCCTGTTGCCGCTCTGTCTGAAGGCTTCCACGATCCTCAGTCTCTTGAGGGTCTCTTTCTTTCTCTGAGCGCTTGTCTCGACCTTTGCCTGGAGCCGGAGCTCGGCGGAGTATTCATTGAGGTCGATCTCGGACAAGAGCGCCCTTATCGCCTCACCGCCCATCTTTGCCACAAACTGTTTCCCGTCGTCCACGAGCTCGTTGTATTGCTCCTCCGTTATCAGCTCTTTCTTCTTGAGATTCGTGTCGCCGGGATCCAGAACGACGTAAGACTCGTAGTAAAGGACCCTCTCGAGCTCCTTTATTCCCATGTCAAGAAGATGACCGATCCTGCTCGGAACGCTCTTGAAAAACCAGATGTGGGCCACCGGAACCGCAAGGTCGATGTGCCCCAGCCTCTCGCGCCGCACCTTGGCCAGCGTGACTTCCACGCCGCAGCGGTCGCAGACCACCCCTCTGTATCGAATTCGCTTGTACTTTCCGCAATTGCACTCCCAGTCCTTGACCGGTCCGAATATCTTCTCGCAGAAGAGACCGTCTTTTTCAGGCTTGAACGACCTGTAGTTGATGGTCTCGGGCTTGGTCACTTCCCCGTGTGACCAGCTTCGCATTACTTCGGGAGAAGCAAGCTGTAGCCGAATGGAACTAAAGCTGAAGCGTCTTCTGGACTCACGATCGTCCGCCTTTGTGAGAGTCATCCGTCCACCCAAAAGCCCCTCGGAACGCATCATGTCCTGCATCTTCTCTCTCTCCCTTCGAAACAAGGCCCTCTAGAGGGTTTGTCTCACGCCAACTCTCTTAGCCTTCCTCGAATTGCACATCCAGACAGAGACTCTGGAGTTCCTTCACGAGCACGTTGAAAGACTCCGGAACACCAGGCTCCGGTGGATTTTCTCCCTTCACAATCGATTCGTATATCTTTGATCTTCCGGAAACGTCGTCGGATTTAACTGTCAGAAGCTCCTGGAGCGTGTAGGCGGCTCCGTAAGCTTCGAGTGCCCAAACCTCCATCTCGCCGAATCTCTGGCCGCCGAACTGTGCCTTGCCGCCGAGCGGCTGCTGGGTGACAAGGGAGTACGGCCCGATGGAGCGAGCATGAATCTTGTCATCAACCAGATGGGACAACTTCATCATATATATGTGACCGACCGTGACCGGCTGGTCGAACACCCGACCCGTCCTTCCATCGTGGAGAACCGTTCTGCCGCCCCTCGAAAGGCCGGCCTCGTCGAGCAGCGACTTGATCTCGTCGACCGTCGCTCCGCCGAAGACCGGACTGACTGCCTTGAATCCGAGCGCGTTGGCAGAGAGGCCGAGATGGGTCTCGAGTATCTGTCCGAGATTCATTCTCGAGGGCACACCCAGCGGGTTCAAAACCATCTCGACAGGCGTGCCGTCCGGAAGATAAGGCATGTCTTCTTCGGCCATTATCTTGGCGACCACGCCCTTGTTTCCGTGACGTCCGGCAATCTTGTCCCCGACCGAGAGCTTTCGTTTTCTGGAAATGTAGACCTTCACGAGTTTGACGACTCCCGGTGCAAGCTCGTCGCCTCTCGAAAGCCTCTCGAGATCTTTTGCCAGTTCCTTCTCTACGTTTTCGAGCGCCTTTTCCGAGGCAGACATGACGTGCCAGAACCGCTCGTTTGTTTCCTGGTCTTTTGCGATCTGAGAACCCCAGGGAACATCGCTCAGCTCGAGCTTGGAAAGAATGTTGCCCGTGAATTTCCTCCCGCCCCGGAACATTATCTTGCCGTTGCTCTCTCTGCGTATCTGCTGAATGGTCTTCCCGGTAAGGATCTTCGAGAGCTGAGCATCACGAATCTCGATAATTCTGTCTTTCTCTTTCCGCGATATCCTCTTCAGGCGGTCCGATTCTTTCTTTTCCTGTTTCTTCGTGACCTCGTCCTTTTCCTTCCTGGAGAAGACTTTTATGTCTATTACGATGCCGTCCATCCCCGGCGGAGCCTTGAGAGAGGCGTCACGCACGTCTCCGGCCTTCTCGCCGAATATCGCCCTCAGAAGCCTTTCCTCCGGCGTGAGATCCGTCTCGCCCTTCGGCGTGACCTTGCCTACGAGAATGTCGCCGGCCCTCACGTGGGCGCCTATTCGAACGATGCCGTCTTCGTCGAGGTCCTTCACGGCCTCTTCGCTGACGTTCGGGATCTCTCGCGTGATCTCCTCGGTCCCGCGCTTCGTGTCACGGACCTGGAGCTCAAACTCCTCGATGTGAATCGAGGTGAAGCGGTCTTCCTTCACGAGCTTTTCGCTAACAAGGATCGCGTCCTCGAAGTTGTATCCGCCCCACGGCATGAAGGCGACAAGAACGTTCGAACCCAGAGCGAGCTCTCCGTTCTTTGTGGCAGGCCCGTCGGCTAACGCCCGGGTCGTCTTCACTCTCTCGCCTTCCTTAACGAGCGGCCTCTGATTTATGCAGGTGTCCTGGTTGGACCGCCTGAACTTCGTCAGTCTGTAAACGTCAAGCCCTTCAAACTCGCTGAAGTCTATCGTCTCGCCCTCGTCGGATTCGGGCCTCACAATTATCGTATCCGCAGAAACGCTCTCCACGACTCCGTTTCTCTTCGCAAAGATCAGAGCGCCGGAATCTTCGGCCACCTTTGCCTCGAGCCCGGTCTGAACAAGAGGCACCTCTGTCTTGAGCAGAGGAACCGCCTGTCTCTGCATGTTGGATCCCATGAGAGCCCTGTTGGCGTCGTCGTGTTCGAGGAAAGGAATCAAGGCAGCGGCGGGACTTACCAGCTGAATCGGAGAAATGTCCATGTAGTCGACTTCGTTTCTCGCGACCACCGGAAATTCTCCCTTGTACCTGACCTGGATCTGCTCGCCCTGGAGCTTGCCGTCGCCTCCGACGGGAGAGTTCGCCTGCGCTATCTTGTACTTGTCCTCTTCGTCCGCAGAGAGGTAATGGATCCTGGCTCTGTCGATGAAGCCTTCGGAGACTCTCCAGTACGGAGTCTCCAGGAATCCGAACTCGTTCACTCGCGCGTAAGAGCTCAAGGACGAGATGAGCCCGATGTTCGGGCCTTCAGGCGTCTCGATCGGGCAAATGCGTCCGTAGTGCGTGTAGTGAACGTCCCTGACCTCGAAGCCGGCCCTGTCTCTCGTTAGCCCGCCGGGTCCAAGGGCGCTCAGCCTCCGCTTGTGAGTCAGCTCCGCGAGCGGATTGGTCTGATCCATGAACTGCGAGAGCTGGCTGCTTCCAAAGAAGCTCTGTATGACGGCGGAAATCGTCCTGGCGTTTATCAAATCGTACGGAGTGACGTTCTCCGTGTCCTGAAGAGCCATCCTCTCCCGGATGATCCTCGCCATGCGGGCAAGCCCTATGTTGAATTGATTTCCGAGAAGCTCTCCTACAGAACGGACTCTCCTGTTGCCAAGATGGTCTATGTCGTCGGGAGCCATCGGCTCCCCGCTCTCCTCGCTCTCTCTCATCTTGAGCAAGTACTTTATTATGGAGATGAAGTCCTCTTTGCAGAGGATCGTACGAGTCCGGGGAGGCGTTTTGAACTTGCCGTCAAAAAGTGCGCCGTGATCCAGCTTCTGGTTGAGTTTGTATCTTCCGACCCTGGCCAAGTCATAGCGCCTGGGATTGAAGAAGAGTCTGTTCAGAATCTCGCGCGCCGTGTCTGCCCTGGGAGGGTCGCCAGGCCGCAGCAGATTATAGATTCTGGCTAAGGCGTCTTCCTCGCTCTTGCAGGCGTCCTTCTTTAGCGTATTTCTTATGACGTCGGCTTCGGCCACGTAAGGAATCTCGAAATACTTAATTACTTTCTTTTTTGCTCTCTTTAGCTTCGCCTTCCGTACTTCGGCGAGGGCGGCCTCTGTTACGGGCTCGTTTGCCTCGAGCAGTACCTCGCCCGTCTCTTCGTCCGCGAAGTCCTCGGCGGCGATTTTCCCGACGAGCTCCTCTGCCCTCTTGGTCCCGGCCCTGGGGACCTCTTCCTCGGTCAGAGGATAGAACAGCTCCAATATTTCCCGCTCGCTCTGGAAACCAAGAGCTCTCAGAAGAACCGTCACCGGCAGCTTCCGTTTTCTATCGATGTGCACGAACATTACGTCGTTGGCGTCGAGACTGAACTCGACCCAGGAGCCGCGGTAGGGGATTATTCTTGCCGAAAATAATTTCTTTCCGTTCGGATGAATTATTTCGTCAAAGAAGACCCCCGGCGAACGGTGCAGCTGGCTCACGATGACTCTTTCTGCGCCGTTTATTATGAAAGTGCCCTTGTCAGTTATCAGAGGCAGTTCGCCGAGGTAAACTTCTTGCTCGACGATTTCCTTGTCGCGCTTCTCGCCGTTTACTACCTCTCTTACGCGAAGTCTGAGTGTAGCCTTCAGAGGAGCCGAAAAGGTCAGATCCCGGCCCTGGCATTCTTCCACGCTGTGCTTGGGTTCCCCGATTTCGTAGCTGACGAACTCCAGCGAGTACATCTCCCGCGGGTCAGAAATCGGAAACACGCTGTTGAAGACCTCCTGGAGCCCCTCGTTGGCTCTATCCAGGGGGACCTTGTCAGCCTGCAAGAACGCCCTAAACGATTCCAGCTGTACATCCAGCAGATTGGGCAGCGGAACGCTCCACTGTTTGTCAACCTTGCCGAAGTTTCTCTTCCCGTCGTAGCGATCAGCTTTCAATGCAGTCACATCCTTCTTTTGACGGAGCAAATGACGGAGCAAAAAGCTCTGCTACTTGATCTCAACAACAGCCCCAACTTCCTCCAGCTTCGTCTTGATGTCCTGGGCTTCGTTCTTGTTGATCTTCTCTTTGACCGGCTTCGGTGCGCCGTCAACGAGATCCTTGGCTTCCTTGAGACCCAGACCCGTTATCGCGCGAACGACCTTGATGACCTGGATCTTCTTCTCTCCTGCGCTGTTCAGGATAACGTCGAACTCAGTCTGCTCTTCCTCGACAGGCGCCGCAGCAGCTTGGGCAGCTCCCGGCGCAGCGGCGGCGGCAAATGCCGTCGGCATCGCTGCCGTGACTCCGAATCTCTCTTCGAGAGATTTTACGAGGTCGTCAACCTCAAGGATTGTCATACCCTCAAGTAGGCTCATTACTTTTTCCACGTTGCTCATATCAGATGTTCCCTCCGCTACTTCTTCAGACGGCGCTGCTACTGCCTCCTCAGTGGAGGAGGCTTCTCCCTCTTTCAGGATTTTCTTCTTCGGCGTAACCTTTTTTTGAACTCCCTTGGTCGTCTCACTCATCATTTACCTCCATGCGCCAGGCCGCTGCCGACCTCGTCTTTTCACTCCGTCTTCTTCTTTTTGAGATCTTCGAGAGCAACAGCCAGTTGACGAAGCTTGTAAGTCAGGGCAAAAGAAAGCATAGAAAGTGGTTTTTTCAACGTCCCCGCAAAATGCCCCAGAAGGATCTTCTTCGACGGCAGAAACGCCAATCTCTCGACGTCGGCCTTATTCACGATCTTTCCATCAACGAGACCGAGCTTTATCTTCGGGAGCTCGTGATCCCTGCGAAATTCGCTCAACACTCTTGCCGCTGCGATTTCGTCCACGCTGCTCAAAGCAAGGGCCGTGGGGCCGTCGAGCTCCTCCGCCAGAAGATTGAATTTGGTCTGCTTGACGGCAATCTTTGTCAGTGTGTTCTTGACGACCTTGTATTCGACTGAAGCCGCCCTGCATCTCTTGCGGAGCTCGGAGATGGAAAGAACGTCCATCCCGCTGTAGTCCGTGACAATAACGGATCTCGCAGCATTGATCTTTTCAACCAGTTCGCCTACGGCCTTTTCTTTTTCAGATGTCGCCATCGCCTTTCCTCTTCTGTCTCGATCCTCACAAAATCGTTCCGTTCGACGGAGCTTTTGACTCAGTTGTGGCTTCGTTCCGGCTACTGTTTCATTGCAGCCAGGAGAGCCTGGACGTCCAGCTTCACGCCGGGACTCATAGTTGAGCTCAACGAAATGTTCTTGAAATACTGCCCCTTTGCAGAAGCGGGCCGCGTTCTCACCAGCTCTCTTACGAAAACTGTGATGTTCTCCACGAGCTTGTCCTTGTCGAACGAGGCCTTGCCGATCGGAGCATGGACATTGCCCACCTTGTCGGTCCGGTATTCTATCTTACCGGCCTTCAGCTCCTTGATGGCCTTGGCGACGTCGAAGGTCACCGTGCCGCTCTTGGGATTCGGCATGAGACCCTTCGGCCCCAGAATCTTTCCAAGCTTACCGACCTCGCTCATCATGTCCGGCGTCGCAACTATCTTGTCAACGTCAAGCCATCCTTCCTTGATCTTCGCGATGTACTCGTCCGCGCCGACCAAATCGGCTCCTGCATCCGTTGCCTCTTTTTCCCTTTCGCCCTTGGTGATCACGAGAATCTTCACGCTCTTTCCGATTCCGTGAGGCAGGACCAAAGTTCCCCTGACCTGCTGCTCCGAATGGCGCGGGTCTACGCCAAGCCGCGCCGCGACCTCGACGGTCTCGTCGAACTTGGCTTTCGCATTCTTCTGCACTATTTCCACTGCATCCGGAAGCGAATATCTCGTCAATCTATCGAAGGACTCGGCAGCTGCCTTGTACCTCTTTCCTAGCTTCATGAACTCACACCTCTTGTGAACTGCGTCGCCGCTCAAAAGGGCGGGCGCTCGTTACCTAACCCGAAATCTCGATGCCCATGCTCCGGGCAGTACCTTCCACCATTCTTATAGCGGCTTCCAGACTCGCAGCGTTCAAGTCGGGCATCTTAAGCTGAGCAATCTCTCTGACCTGCTCTTTTGTGACCTGCGCGACCTTGACCCTGTTGGGCTCTCCTGAAGCCTTGGCAATGCCTGCCGCCCGCTTCAAAAGAATCGAAGCCGGCGGGGTCTTCGTTATGAAGTTGAACGAACGATCCTTGAATATTGTGACCACCACGGGGATTATCAATCCCGGCTGCCCCTGCGTCCTGGCGTTAAATGCCTTGCAGAACTCGACTATGTTGACGCCGTGTTGTCCCAGAGCCGGCCCGACCGGCGGAGCAGGAGTAGCGTTGCCCGCAGGAATCTGGAGCTTCACCGTCGCCGATACGACTTTTGCCATTTCTCTCTCTCCCCATTCACGTGATGAACGGACACCAGCAGGCCCGAAATCCAGGGACTCGCAGTGCCTAAACCGTATCTAATGACAAGGACCGCAACATGCGCGTCCTAGATTGCTTGGACTTGGAGAAAGTCAAGTTCAACTGGGGTAGCTCTCCCAAATATGCTAACCATGACCTTGACTTTCCCCCTTTCAGGATTTATTTCGTCGACAATTCCGGTAAAGTCGCTGAAGGGACCGTCCACAACCTTCACGTGCTCCCCGATCTTGAAAGGAACGGAAGGAGTGACCTTTGCCGCCTTCCCTTCCGCATCAAGGCCGAGCACCCTTCTGACTTCTTCCTGTTTCAATGGAAGCGGATCGCGTCCCGTACCGACAAAGCCGGTAACACCCGGAATGTTTG